>Ga0181520_10001323_pt1 | contig 50576 bp, 45 predicted proteins | sample PEATcosm2014_Bin_29_FD_132451 | JGI IMG/M metagenome (GOLD analysis project Ga0181520, IMG submission 132451) | Peatland microbial communities from MTU Mesocosm Facility, Houghton, MI, USA - PEATcosm2014_Bin02_30_metaG | ecosystem: Environmental > Terrestrial > Soil > Wetlands > Peat | place... | reverse complement strand
GTTGTCCAGCCCGATCGACATGCCCGTAATCATGCGAAGCACCGATTGACTGGCCGCGCAAACTAGGCCGATGAGCAGGAAATAGCTGTAGTTGGAGGTTGGATTGAAGAGTTGCCGACCGGTCATGACAATCGGCCGTGCAATTGTGGAGACGCGCCCACTTGGGATTCCCGTGGCCTCCAATACTCTCCGGTCCACTCCAACCTGGTAGGTGCTGACAATAGTTCGAACGGCAGTCAGCGCTGTGCCGCCAATCAGTGTATTGCTGCCGTCGACAACAACGCCAACTCGTGGAGATCTCCCGGCCAGTACGTCGCGCTCGAAATTCAAGGGAAACATGACACAGGCGTAGGCCTCTTCGCCGCGCACCAGGGGGAGCAGCTCTTCCGGAGAGTTGGCGAAGCCCACAATGCTCAGGCTGTCGGAAGAGCGAAGTGCAGTGGTCAGTTCGCGCGACAATCTGGAGTGATCCTGGTCGACGATGATGATCGGAACATTGGTTGTCCTTCCGTTCCAGTACACTCCGCCGAAGATGAAAGCGTAAGCAAACGGACCGCCGATCAGCAGGACGAAGATGCGTTGATCTGAAAGGATCCTTTTTGTTTCCCGAAGGCATAGCTTCAGCAGTGTCTTAACCATGGTTTTCCGTTCCTTCGAGATGATGCTTGAATATGCGGCGCGTTCCGGCCCAGGCGATCAGTATGGCAATGAGGCTCCAGCCCATCAGGCACCAGATTTGGTTTCCGCAGTCTGCGAGCGTGCCCCCTAGAATGGTGATCTTCTTCATCGCAAACACAAATGGATACATGGGCATTGCATAAGTAAGCAGCAGCATTATTTTGGGCGACGCAAACATGGGCCAGGTGTACCCGGTAACCAGGAAGTTCGGCAGCGTCAGAAGGGCGCAGACTTCGGTAGACATCAATGCATCGCCGATCAAGGCCGACAGCCCGTAGCCGAATGCAATCAACGCGACCGGATACCAGACAAGAATCACCCAGAAGGACAGGCCAGTTCTGACGATCGGAGCCCCAAACAGCACATGAGGGACAAGGATCGTGATCAAATAGACAGGCAGGAGTGGGACAAGATAGGACAGTACCTTACCCGCTACCAATTCGAAGGGGCTAACCTGAATTGCAGACAACGGCTGAAGTGCACGTTCACCGAATTCCGAGGAACCAGAACGAATGGCGATCAGAAGCGCGCACAATTGCAATCCAACGCCTGCCGCTCCAACCGGAATGTAGTTGAGATAGTTCGAGGTGAAACCCGGATTGAACCACATTCGGGCGCCTACATCGATCGGAACGGCTCGACGCAGTGCCTGTTCCTGCTTGACTCCGTCCATTGCTTCAATGATCCTGGCGTCCGCGACAACTGAAAACGGCGTAAGCACCGCGGTCGCGTTGGACAGCTCGACGCTGCCGGCAAGGAAGTTCGATTGATCCACCATGACTTCCACGTGGCCGCCACGGCCTGCATTGAGTTCGCGCTCCATTCCATATGGGAAGACAATGCACACATGCGCGCGATCTTCGGCGACCAGCGTTGGAAACTCCTCAGCAGAGTTGATGAAGCCGGCAGACTTGAAAGTCTCGTTTGCAAGAAAGGCGCGAATCATCGCCCGGGAGAGTTGCGAGTGGTCCTGATCGACAAAGACAACCGGGAGCCCCACGACCTTCTTGGGCGCGTACATTGAGTCAAGACAGAGCGCGAAGACAATGGGACCCAGGAGCACCAGAGCGATGTACTGTTTCTCGAGAAGAATCCATTGCCATTCGCGCTTTGCAACCGTGAGAATGTCGCGAATCATCTTTCACCCATTTGGAGTTCGACTCTGGCTGTCATCCCATTCCGATAGAGCGGATCGTCGTCGAGCTTGATCACGAGTTGCAAGCCGCGCACATCAAAAGTGCCCTGCTCGTTGGTCGCTTTCTTGGTGGCAAAGTCTGCGGCTTGATTGATACGGATTAATTTTCCGTAGACCACCTTGTTGCCGAATGCGGGGAGGATGACTTTAATGTGCTGGCCGAGCTGGAGATGGCCGAACTTCGACTCATCCACATAGACCTTGACCTTGAAGTCGTTGGCGCGGGAGATGGTGACCATGGGAAAACCGGGAGCCACCATTTCTCCCGTGTTCGAGATCTTCTCGGATACGTAGCCTGCCACAGGCGCCGCGATGCGGGTTTCACCCTGCAAGGCCTGGGCCTCATGCATCTGACCCTGGGCGGCATCGGCCTGTTGCTGGACAGCCGTTTGTTCCTGTTCGCGGAGCGTCACTTGCAGGGATTGATCCTTCGCCAATTGAAGGGCCGCCTCGGCGGCCTTGAGTCCAGCTTTGGCCTGATCTACCTTGGACTCAGCAGCTCCCAGCTGAGCTTTGGCGGCCGCGAAGCCGTTTTCATACTGCTCTTCTACCTGGCGAGGAACGACGCCTTCGGCAAACATCCCGTGAAACCGCTCATAGCTATCGCGTTGAGTGGTGTAATTCACCCTTGCTGAGTTCAGGTTTTCTTCGGCTTGCCGCACATCCTCGCGATGCACGTCAAACTGGGCTTTCGCCTGGTCGAGTTGATCGGCAAAGACTGCCCGCTGGAACTTGACTGCGGTGCCGGCCTGGGCCACTCGCGCCACCGTGGACTGGTAGGCTGCCGAAGCGGCATCCACCTTTGCATCGATCTCGTTCGATTCGAGTATGACTACAGGGTCGCCTGGCTTTACTGAGGTTCCCTCATCGACAAAGAGATTCTTAATGCGTCCGGGAACCTTGGACGAAACGTTGATCTCGTCGCAGTCAATCGTGCCGTCCACAGTCATCGCCGTCGTGTTCTTATGGCAGCCGGTGTTGAACAGACTTACCATCGAAACAAGTCCCGCAACAAAACCAATCGTACGCATGCGCTTCTTCGTCATTTCTGGATCCTCGTAGTTATTTCAGCAACGTCTCCCTGATAGCGGTGTATCCGCAGATACGCCAAGTCAATTTGATAAAGTGCTCGCTGGATGCCAATTTGCGATGCGGTGAAAGACACATTCGCATCGAGCACTTCAAGACTGGTGCCCGTACCGACCTTAAATCGCTCGTTCGCTAATCGTAGGCTTTCCCCTGAGCGGTCGGCAGCTTTTTGCGCGGAAACCAGTTCGCTTCGCTGCGATTGAAGATCGAGGTATGCGCTGCGTACCGCGAGGCGCACTTGCTCCTCTGCGTGGCGATACTCGAACTCCGTGCTTTGCAGCTGCGATCGTGCCTGGGAAACGCGCGCGCGGCGTTCTCCACCATCCCAGAGTTGAAGTGTCGCCCGCGCTCCGGCAAACCACGTTGGATCGGTTTGCGACAGCTTGCTGGTCACGAGTTCTCGGCCGGAAATAGCAGTGATCTGCGGAAGATAATCCGCCTCCTGCACACGAACCCCGCTGCGGAACGCGGCGACCTTGTCTCTGAGCGCCTTCAACAGCGGACTCGACTGAACTGCTGCTTCCATCGATGCATTCAGGTCGACGGCATCGCCGATTTCGAACAACTGTCCGATTATCTCGATTGGCGTAGAATCCTCGAAAGCGAGGGAAGTTCGAAGGGCGGCTTCCGCCAGCGCGAGCTGGTTCTTGGCTTCTGTCAGCCGCTTCTCCTGTTCCGCAACAGCGGCATCCGCGCGGATCACATCGTACTTCGCAGCTGTGCCAAGGCGATAAGACGTCTGAGCGTGCTGCAAATGCTCGTTGTACGATTGCAGGGCGACGGTGTTCAGGTCCACCACCTGCCGCGCAAAAAGCACGGTAAGATAGTTGCGTTCCGCCGCTAAGATCACGTCATTATCGGTGTCGGTTGCCGCTTCGGCCGAAGCATGTGAGGCTTCGCGGGTTGCTTTGATCGCGTTCTCGATCTTGCCGCCCGTAAACACCGGGTATCCGGCTTCGAGATCTACGTGCAGATTGTCCTGCGGCGCCAAAGGTGTGCTGAGCGACTTCAGTCCAAGAACCGGCACCAGGTTGGATGGGATAGGCGACTCAATTTGAATCGGATCATTGAAGCGCAGATACTGACTCTGAAAGTTGATCTGGCCCCATCGCGCGCTTGCAACCCGCCGTGCGTCGGCGGCGGCGGTTGCCGCATCCTGATGCGCCTGCTTTGAAGTCCAACTTCGTGTTTTGGCTAGGGCCGCAACCGTCGCCATGTCGAGTCCCAATGGCTGCTGCGCAAGGCTCCCAAGCGGGAAGACTGAAAACAGAGCCAATGCGATCCAAAGGACAAAACGACCTGGCTTTGGCCCGGACACGCCGCTTCGGCGCGATGCAGGCACGTCGCTCTCGATCCCATTGGATGTAGAACTCGAAAGATGACAGCGACTGCGATGCGCCCGGCATTCGACGCCACTTTCCGTATCGTCTATTGACGAAGTGATCATGTTAACTCCTTATCGTTAGAACTGGGCATTTTGCATCACAACTGACTCGATGGATTGTCGACGGAAGAAACCGGGCGGCTAAATCGGGGAAGTGCTCAGGACGTGACCCCATGATGATCGCGACTGCGCGAGTGCGTGCAGCCACCTTTACGATTCTGCTCGCGGGATCCCCATGATCGACGATGCATGCTGCCTCGCGTTTGAGCTCAGCATTCGGCGGAATGAGGTCCTTAAGATGCTGGATCGCAGACCTGTCTTGGAAACCGGACTGGTCATGGTCTCTGCTCCGTGCCCGTTCCATATAAGGCGACAGTACGTGAAGCAATGTCAGTTGTGACTTCGACTCGTTTGCTAGTGATACTGCATAGGACAAAGCCCTCTGAGAGGCTCGCTGGAATGCTGCCGCGTAGAGCAACGAACTCGGATTATCGAATGCAGTCCAATCCCACTCGAAGGGCGAATGCGGCCCTACTGTCAGAACAGGACAGCAGCAGCATCGAGAGATCAACTGAGCGGTCGAACCGAAGAACACCTTCTCCAGGCCTTGTCGGCCATGTGTGCCGACAACGATCAGATCCACCTGATTCTCGCGTGCAAAGCCTTCCAATTCTTCATCAACATTTCCCTTGAGGACGATGAAATGGATCGCCAGATCCCGCGATTGGGCAGAGTTGCGCAGCCGAATCGCCAGACTGTCCATTTCTCTTGCCGCGGCTTCAAAGCTCAATTGGATTGCTTCCGGCCCTGCCAGCGTGCATCCCAGCGACGAGACAACGTGAACAACGTAGAGAGCAGCACGATAGTGCCGTGTGATGGAGATCGCGTGATGCAGGGCTCTATCCGAAGCAGGGGATAAATCCGTGGCGGCCAGCACCGACCTCAAACGCAGATTCTCGTACACAACTGATCTCCCTTCAAAAAGCAACTTATGTAGCCGGTGCATTTGCGGGCCAAGCTTCCAGGCAGACTGCTTCATGCCGTCATCGTGTCTGCCATCGCAGCCCCTTCGCCGAAAACAGTGTCGCGGCTGGCAACTTGCCGAAAGCGCGCCTCAACCGCGCACTCCGCCGAGGTCCGAACCTCGTGTCGGCGTGCGCCGCTTAGCAATCGACAGGCGCAACCTCTCGCAGACATCCAGGGCATAAGCGCAATCTGACCTGAAACTAGCTGCGTGATGCTTTAGCCAGAGCAGCGCTTCCTCACCTTTCGAGTCCACGAATGTAACTTCTGACAAGTCCACGACCAGATTGGAGGAAGTCTTGTGCCGGTCCACAAAAAGCCTTACTTCCTCGCTACTTCCTTCCACCAGGCGACCTGAGATGCGCAAGATATTTGGGTCCAACAGGTCAATACGAAGCAATACACACCTCCCATCTGTCCGTTCAAGATTCGATTGAGATTCCGCGCAGGCATGGCAGAGTGCCGGCTCAGAACGAACCTCTCGCCGGCATTTCCTGGGCCCAGTCGGCTGCGGAGTTCTTCACCTAGGTTGACCTCACTCGGAATCAAGCACCTCCTTTGCATCTGCCTTCCCGGCCCTCCAAGCCACGCTCTGGGAGATGCAAATGACGCACCAAATATCGGATGTTCTGTAACGTGTTGAAAATACTAGCTGTCGATGATTTGCACCGGAACGGGTGGTCACTGTTTAATGGCCAAATGGGGCCACCGTGGCCAATAATGGCCATGCGGATCCGGAAAGTCCAGCTATCCGGCTGGGCCTGTGTTTATGCGTTAAAACACGAATTCCCAGTCCTCAGCTGCTCTTGGACCGGCGGGTGTGCCGCAACCAGAAGGATTTCTTCCGTGCTCTCTTCTCGCGTCCCTAATTGGCCCGCACTCCGGCTTCCAGCCGGTGCGTGAGGATGTAATTGCCGCTATCGCGGCATTTGCCGCGATAGCGTCGCAGAATCTTCACGGTTCTATGCCGATTTTGCTCCCATCTCATGCCGGATGAATCAGATTGAGTCGATAGCAGTTTGGGCCTCTACTTGCTCTTGACATCGCGTGCCGCTAATCACTGTAGATGCTGTCACCAATTCAGGCGGGTCTACTCAATTGCGGGTTCATGTGTACGATCGTGATCAAGCTCTATCCTCGAAAGCCGATAGTGACTTGCCCCGATGACCGATCAAATTTCAAATCATCGCAGAAGGACGAGACTGTGAAGCGATTCTTTTGGGGGGACTCATTTGCCGCGAAGGTCGAACAGTGTCGATTGCAGCTATATTGAGCAAGAAGATGCCGGTGATGAGTTCAAAGCCGGTTCGATATCATCGGTGGGGTGTTTTCCCGCGTTTCGGAGTTGGCCGTTATGCCAGTGAGATCTGAATTTGGGGATGCAGGTACGGACGGTAGATTCCACGCTTTACTCAAACTCTCGACTGCCATCACCATGCAACCAACCGCAAGCGGCATACTCCAAAGCCTGCGTCAACTCCTATCGAAAGTGCTTGACCTCGATGGGGTTATTTTCGTCAGGCTGGAAAAAGATGGAAAGACAGGCCGATTGCTTGCGTTGGACCAGGTACCAACTGTTCCCGAATTAGACATTGGCGCCAGATTCAGGCTGGAAGGAAGCGCAGTTGGCAAGGCTCTGGCGCAGATGAAGCCCGTCTTTGTAACCGACCTCCAGCAAGAAATGCTTGGTGTACCAGCATTAGCATCGCAAGCGAGCGCTGGATCGAACCGCTGTGCGTACGTATTTCCACTTGCCACTCCGCGGGGGCGCTTGGGCGCTCTTGTTTTTGCGAGCGCCGAGGGAGCGACGTTTAATGATGAAAGTGCGGAACTAATGGCCTCAGCCTCCCCGCAAGTCGCCACTGCACTGGAAAGCGGATTGGCTACAGACGCTGCCGAGGACTATCGGCAACAGCTGGAAGGGGAACGCGATAAGCTTGGCCTGCTTCTTGAGATCAATAACCAGATCATTGTCAAACACGATGTCAATGAACTGTTTCGCTTCGCATCCAATACGATTCGTAAATACTTTGACAACGACTTCGCCGGCTTCTGGCTGCAAGATGGTGAGTCACATCAATTTGAATGTGCCGTCCTGGACTTTCCATCGAGAAAAGGATCTTCGGAGAATATCCCCGGGGTGGAGCCCGCCGCTTCCGCTCTTCAGCGAATGGCAGATCGCGTTCCTGTTCTACGGACAGAGCAGGACATTGTGGCTCTTCCAGGGCCGGTCAGCGATGTTCTGAGAACCGAATCGATTAAATGCCTTGTGAGCGCCCCGCTTGTCACGACGCAGGGACCAGTTGGGATGATTGCGCTAGGCAGTCGCCGGCCGCGCGATTTCACCCAGGCCGATGCTGACCTGTTGCTCCAGGTGGGAAATCAGATTGCGTTGGCGTTGGATAGCGCGATTGCTTACGGGCGCCTCGATGCATTCAAGGATCGTCTACAGACAGACAAATTGTATCTCGAATCGGAGATCCGTTCAGAGTGTTCCTTTGAAGACATCGTCGGCAATAGCCCCGCGCTTCGCAAGGTGTTGGATCAAGTTGCTGTTGTCGCCCCAACCCGCTCGACAGTGTTGCTGCATGGGGAGACTGGCACCGGCAAGGAATTGATCGCCCGCGCTATCCACACTTCAAGCCCGCGGCGTGAGCGAACATTCGTAAAACTCAACTGCGCGGCAATCCCTGCTGCTTTAGTTGAGAGCGAATTGTTCGGACATGAGAAAGGGGCATTTACAGGCGCCCACGCGCAGAAGCTGGGAAGGTTCGAGATTGCCGATCGTGGAACGCTGTTCCTTGATGAGATCGGCGACATCGCACTTGATTTGCAGCCGAAGTTGCTGCGCGCGCTTCAGGAGCAGGAATTCGAGAGAGTGGGAGGTGCTCGGACCATTCGAGTAGACGTAAGACTGATTGCGGCGACACATCAGGACTTGCCTTCAATGATCCGCGAGAATCGGTTCCGCGAAGATCTGTTCTACAGACTGAACGTTTTTCCTATCGAAATTCCGCCTTTGCGAGATCGTCGAGAAGACATTCCATTGCTGGTTCACTATTTCGTATCCCGCTTGTCGCGGGAAATGCAGAAGCACATTCGCACAATCCCAAGAGAGGCCATGAATGCGCTGACGAATGCTCCTTGGCCTGGCAACATCCGGGAACTTGGGAATTTCATTGAACGGGCGGTCATCCTTACTCAGGGTGACGAGTTGAATGTTCCGGTTCGTGAACTGGCTAGACCGTCCTGTTTAGGAATCACCTCGACAGAAGTCCCTGCGGCCACACTACGCGAAGCGGAACGCAAAGCGATAGTTGACGCGCTAAGAGCATCTACAGGCAAGGTCGCAGGCCCCCAAGGCGCTGCGGCGCGACTTGGGCTCAAGCGATCTACACTGCGCAACAAGATGCGACGCCTTAACATCGGCAAGGCCGACTACTAGGGCGCCCTATCGCTTTTTCGGCAATGATCGAATCAGCGAAGCCAATGCCAATGTGGGACACTTTGAATCCACACGAGAACAATTCGCCGGAAGCGGCGACTTTCCGGTTCTGCTTCTCTGAGATTCTGCGGAGTCCTCCAATCGGGATGAGGAGACGGCTCTGTGGGACAAAGCCCAGGCGGCCGTCCATCGCGCCCTCGATCGGGCGAATCACTCTGTTGCAGCCAACTCTTCAATCCCATCGACGTTGACTTGGGGCTTCTCTTCAGGGTGCAACTCGGCCTTGCGCTCAACCAACTCTGCTACTGCCATGCCCGCATCAGCCAGCGTCACCGCGACTGTCGTCGTATTGCCCAAGTCAGCGGCCTGCAAGGTGACGGCCACTACCGCGTCCGTATCCAGATCGACCGCATGTTCGGCCTTGTGGGCCAGATGCGTACTACCATCTTTCATTTTTGCTATGCGGGAATCCTGGTCGGTCGGGCTTTTCCACTCCTTGTTGGAGGTGCGCTTCTTGCGCTTGCAGTCCAGCCGCGCCAGGTCTTAGCGTGTCGGCGTCTCGATGCCCGACGCTTTCGCCAGACCGGTTAGAAACTCGTCATAGCTTTCCTCTGTGTAGCGCCGCACGATCGAGCGCATCGCTGCGCTGGCTTCCAGGGTGGTCGCATCGATGCCAATCCGTTTGCCCTGCAACAATCCGCGGTGGGCAAGCAATCCAAGTACTCAGGAAAACACTTCCTGGCGCGTCTCCACATCAATCAACCGACGCGTTCGCGATATCGTCGAGTGATCGGGAGTATCTTCATCCAGCGCGATACCCAGAAAGTGCCGCAAGCTCAACGAATCCTTCAACCGGCAAGCAATGCCGCGCTCAGCCTCGATGCCTTCGAAGTATCCGATCATCAGCGACCGGAAATAGATCCCGGGTGTCAGGCCTGGACGCCCCATTTTCTCGGCATAGAACCTTGCGCACAGCTTCTCGACGAATGGGTCGAATCCCTCGCCGTCAAGCACTTCGTTGAGACGAACATAGAATGGGTGGCCTGGCCCCACAGCCATCTCTGTATACGCCACCCACAAATCCTCTTGCCGCTCGCGGTCCTTGCGTGTACCCATCGCCATTACCCAATTCTACGAACGCCTCTTGTGGATATTTCACCGCTCTTGCCAGGGGCGACGCAGATAAATTCCCTGGCGTTGGCAAAAAGCACTCAGACACTCTTTGTGATTTCAAACCGAACGTAATCCGGTCGACGACATGGGTCTACACGCTTTTGCGAATGCAAACGGGAGGGGATTCAGGGCACGAATAGGATCAATACCATCTGAATCGGTTTACCAAATCACTTTCCAAGAACCTGATAGGTAATCGTTTGTCTCGCATCGCGATGTGCGTCGGCCCTGCCGCTCTTGCGCGCGGGTATCAGGACTTTAACCACAGGCTGTTAGAATCGAGAGCTGCAATTTGCCACTGCGGCCCGGTCCGGCCCGTGACGAAGATGCGCCGGACTGCCGGATGCAGCGCCAGTGCGTGAGCCTCGAAGTTGGCAGGCAGCACCGCCAGAACTACCGATTCCGGAGCGCAGAGCTTTCAGCTGATCAGCTTGTTTCTACCGTCCGCCTCGCGCACAAGGGCTGCGGCCTCGTCACCTGTGGACCACACGTCGAAGTCGACTAGCTTTTGCCCTGCCGCCAGTTTTAGTTCGCAAACCGTTGAAGGAGAGGGCAGAACTTTGATCTCCTGTTGGGCGAACGGTGTGTCTTTCGCAGCCGCGAACACGGAGAAGGCGAGAAAGCTGACAGCACAGAGGTGCAGATGGCGCATTGAGCCGTCCTTCTTGTAGCAGATTTCTTTAATGGCAATTTTACTCGGAGAACGAGTGGCTGCACCAAGCGCGCCGACCATGTAGCTACTCCCGGCCGGGTTTCTGCACAGAATCGCCCGGACTTAGGCTCATGAAGATGTTAGATGACATCGCGCTGCGCACAGCCCGGGAGGCGAACGGCGCGCCGTTGCAGTACAGATCGCGTGCTTCTGCGCGGCTGGTGCTATCTGTTGATTGCCAGGCTGGCTCATCAGCGCTATCCGTCCGTAGCGGGCCACTCCCAAGCGTGCGAGGAATTCATGAACGTCATTACGTGTTCTGCTTTCCCGGTGCGCCTGTAGGCGCTGCCAGTCCCCTCTGGGTTTCACAGCAGTTGAAACTCCGATCATGCAATACGATGCCGACGCTGAGGAGACTGGGACTCGATTTGTACATCGTCTGCAATCTAGTGTCGTTGGCATCGCTAATAAATGGTGTCCACTCCGGGCTATGCCGCAATCCGGTGTCGCTGGCGACACCGGATTGCGGAAGTCGCAGCGTTTGCCAGCGAGAGGCTTAGAACCGGACCGCACTCGACGCCTCGAACAGGTTCAGCGGCTCGGCAGGTGGCACCGGCGCGATAGGAGCGTCTTGCCGCCGGGGGGGAAGGAACCGATCGATGACTTAGGCAATGGGATTGCTCAAGTGGAGATCTGAAAGGACGAGCGTGTGCGCGGCGCGGTCGTGGTCGCGCCAGAGCGGACAACGAACCCTCGAATGGCCGAGAAGAGCCGGATCCATCTGCACCGGCGACATGCGGGCGGTCTCACAACTTTTAGAAACATCTCCCTCGTTATTTTCTGTTCCGGGACCCGCTGCCTTTCACCTGGCACCTATGGCCTTATAGAGACTCCACGCCTGAATGCCAGGCGTGCAGAGTGGGGCGATCGGTGGGCATGGCAAAGAAATCCGGGTTAAGGCCGAGCAGCGTGACTAGCGTGCTCTCCGGCCTCGCCATCCCCTTTTTCGATCTCAGCCAATACGAACTGGATGAGAAGACCCCCTGGCAGATGGAAGACGGCGCCATCGTCTGGAATCTGACCCGGGTCGTCAATCCGTGCCCGGATCAGTGCCCGTTCAAAAGCAATTGCCCGACGGTGTCAAAGATCAAGTGCGGTTCAACCGATAGAGCAGACTTCCCTCATTTGCCGGTGGGCAACACACCTCAGATCCTCCGAATCACCGTGCAACGCCCGATGCTCACCGCAGAACCAAAAGACGTCGAGATACCTGTATCCCGGCCTCACCCTGGCATTGAAGCCAATCACCGGATGTCCACAGGTGCGCTGGAGTTTGCCATCGAAGAACTCGAGGAAGGCGAGAAGATTGCAAAAATTGCGGAGCGCCTCCGTAGAAGCGAACGATTTATAGCATCGATCAAGTCTGAATTCATTCCGGAGTTGCCGTGGCCAATCACGCTGTGCATCAACCCGAAGATGACCTGCTTCAGAATCGATGAGGTGTACATCGGCAAGAAAAGGAGAAAAAAGGTTTACACACTGCTGCTTGACGCAACCCACAATTCATTTATCGGGCTGGTCCCGGGGAATGCTTCGGAAGCAATAGGCCCGGCGCTAGTTGCCATCCGTGCCAGGTGCAAGATCGAGAGTGCGACGATGGATTTCGGCGGTTACGTGCCGATCGTGCGGTCCTATTTCCCCGGGATCACGATAACCGGGGACAAGTTTCACCTGATGCAAAGGCTACAGGGCATCATGGACTACGCCAGAAAGAGTGCGACACATGCCCTCCAGGCGGAAGACCTCGAATCGATTCGGATATGGCTCAACGCATGCGCCGCTGAGATGGACGACAAGGATGGGCAGAAGGCCATCCTGAACCAAGCGACGACGAGCAAAGTGGCAACCAAGCTCGAAGAGGATCTGTACGATTTTAAGACCTACTTCAAAAACCTCCCTCACAGCAAGCGGAAGAAGATCAGGGGCTGGTTGCGGCAAATACCGTCCTTGCGCGTTCCCTACTTCTTCTTGCAGCTAATGTACCGGCTCTTGAACAAGAAGAAGATCCCAGTTGAGAAAGCTAAGGGAGAGTTTTGGGAGATCGTCGCTTTTCTCAGGGCCAAGGCTCCCGATGCATATGAGGCTGCGGAATTCTTTTTCCGCACCCGTCAAGAGGAAATCGAGGCCTATTTCGAAACCGGCGATGACAATTCGCGGGCAGAGGGGTTCATTCGCCAGCTTCGGGAAATGCTGATCGTCAGTCGTGGCCTCCGCTATCAGGAGTTGGTCCGGCGCTTGATCCGAAAGTACGGCAAAGGGTCCCCCATGTGCCAGCCAGGCGAACCCGGCGGCGACGAAAAGCGAGAGCCGATGAAGGCCTGCACGAGTGAGAACCAGCCGAACGAATCGCGCCACGGCAAGCACGCGCGCAAGAAGTATCCCGTCGAGGATCTGGACCCGGAGCCTGAGCTGAGCTTTGATCCGCAGGGTGATTTGTCCTTCGAATAAACCCGTACTGAAATCGCATGCACAGCACTGGAGGTGCAAGGGGACATCTCGCTTCCACAACATCAACAGAAAAAGCCAAGCGGAGTTGAATATGCAAGAACCTTGTTTTGCGTTGATCCCAGTCTCGGCGGGCACCGAGGAGCTTATTGCCCTGGCGACGGCATATGCTGAGGCGGCCAAAGCTCCGGCCACCCGGAAAGCCTATGCGTCCGACCTGAGCGATTACGGCTCATTCTGCGCCAGAATCGGCCAGCCGGTCTTTGCTCCCGGCGGCGAAGTGTTGGCCTTGTACATTGCCGACCTTGCCCGCCGGGGAAAGAAGCCCTCGACGATTGCCAGACGCATAGCGGCCATCGCGACCGAATACCATTCCGCCGGCTACCGCGAGACCCCGGCCACAAGCTTTGTGGTCAAGGAGGTCTTTCAAGGCGTGAAGAATACGCTCGGCACCGCCCAGGACCGGAAATCTCCCCTTATGCCCGATGACCTGGCAAGGATCGTTGCGGCGTGCCCGGAACGGCTCATTGGACTGAGGGACGCATCCATTGTGCTTCTGGGGTTTGCTCTGGGAGCCAGAAGAGCGGCCCTGGCCGCCATTGAGGTCAGCGATTTGGAACTGACTGACCAGGGCCTCCTGGTGAATATCCGCCGTGACAAAGAGGACCAGGAGCAGTTGGGCCGGAAGGTGCCGGTGGCTTTTTCTGTGCATCGCGAGACTTGCAGTATCCGTGCCCTCGCGGCCTGGCTCGACGCCGCAAATATCGAGAACGGGCCGCTGTTCCGGGCCGTTGACCGTCATGGCAAGGTATCCTCGCGCGCGCTCGAGCCGGGCTCGATTGCCCGCATCCTGAAGAAGGCTGCGCGGCGCAGCGGCATGTCGGAGGCCGAAGTTGCCACGCTCGGCGGACACTCACTCCGGGCCGGCATGGCGACCAGCGCGGCGGCCATTGGGGGCGCCAGCGAGCAGGAGATCGCCGCTATTACCGGGCACCGCTCCCGCGAAGTCCGGCGCTACATCAGGGATGCAAACCTGTTCCGCTCGAGCGCGGCGGGCAAGCTGGGCCTGTGATGGGAGTGAGCGGGGGTGACGAAGGTAAGTCGTCTGGGGCTCGATATGCATGAGTTATCGAGCCTCAGACACCCGAGACTGGCCGAAAACGGTGCAGCCGGCACCGCGCTGCGGGCCAAAACACCACCCTGCGGAATCACGACCTCCGGTGCTTGAGAGTTTCGATTCCGCCAACAACTGAGAGGACCTATGTCGGATACCGTGAAAATGCAGCTCAATAACCCTCTGATCACCCTGCTCGGCGCCTTCGGCATCTTCGTCATCGGCATCGTGATCGGCATCCACTGGCATCCGCCGGCGTCCACCGTGGTCTGGATGGCCGCGACCGGCGCCCTCTTGGTCGTACTCCATGACCTGCTGTACGCGCTGATTTGGATGGCTTTCACCAACGCATGTATGCACCTCAGCAGGCATCGCGGGCTGTGACATCGAACGCTTCAGTGTCGATGTCATGAGTTATTTCAAGTCAGGCCTTGCGAGGCTCTCACGGTCCAAGAAACTCGAAAAAACGCCCGTCACTACTCTGGCGGTGATCAGTCGGGTGAGAATCCTCCCGCGCTAGCGCCGTGGCGCCGGTGGGCCAACGCACATTTCTTTCCGTTCCGCGAGCAGACCCTGACCGTATTTAAGGACCTGGCCACCAAGAGCGCTCCGACAAGTCCCCTAAGACACCAAACGCGGTTCAGGCCCGATCCTGGCGCGGATGAGAGAGGACGTTCGAGTCGGAGCTCTATTTCCCTTGGCTTAGCACCATTTTCTGCGCTGGTGGATCTGCCCAAAAACTTGTCCCGGAGAGATCATACCTGCATGGGAAAAGTGAATAAAACACGAAACTACGATGGGAATCAGACGCCGGGGCTGTTTCCGGAGCTGGAAGAGCGCGCAGATGCGGTCGCGTCTGCCCATACCGATCCAGTGGCAGCCTTGGAAGCCATTGATCTAAAGGGGGTTGCAAACTTTGCAGCTCTCGGGGCCGAGTTGCTCATGGTCGAGCAGGAGATCTTCCATGGAAGAGCGCCGGACGCGTTCAGCGAGACCCGCAACGCCCTCATCACCCTGCTGGGGCGAAACGGCAAGGCGGGCCTCCAGGCGGGCCAGCTTCTCATCGCAATCAAGGCCGGATTAAAGGCTGGAAAGGACTGGGTGCGCTACGGCGACCTGATTGCCCCAGCGATGAAGTTGAAGAGCGCCAGCGGGTTAAACCACATCATTAAGCGTACCGAGCACGCTCTCAAGTTGCCCAAGAAGATCCTCTCAGCCATGATCGAACTGGGTCTCGAGCCGATCGATGGTCGAAACAAGCGGCTGATCGACAACCTGCCCCGGCATTTCGAGGGGACCAACGAACAGGCACGAGAATTGGTCCGCGCTGAGCAGGATCGGGTCACCGACGCCAAGCGCAAGGCGAGAGCGAAGCGTGCCGCACAAAAAGTGAGGAAAGGTAGCGGTGCTGCCGGTGACCGTCCCGCTCAACCATTGAGCGAGCGGCTGCGGGATTGCCCGGACGAACAACGGCTGGCCACGATGGAAGCGGAGGTGGCCGCGTTGAATTACGAGATGGGGAACCTGCTGCCAGGGTTCAGGCTGCAGCTGGTCCAGGTGGAGGATGCCGCAAGCAACACGCCGACGCACGAGTTCCACCGTGCCACCGTTGGGCTCGCGGAATGCGTGCCACCAGCAGCGACTGAAACCGAAACCGACGGAGAGCAGCAGCAGGACGCCGACTTCATGGAGGAAGACGCAGGCTTTCCACTCTATCCTCGCATCACGGAAGACCAGCAGACCGCGCCGCTCAAGCAAGGAGATCGCAGTGCGCTGGCCAAGCGAATTATCGAGACGCGTGGCCCCGACGTTGAAGCGGTCCTCGGAGACTTGCCGGCAGACGAACAGGCCCGCATCCTGGACTACCTCTATAAGCAAATCACCCAGAGCTGTTCTCCCGCGGTGCGACAGGGGAGCATGATCAGAGCTGCAGCGGACTACTTCGCCCCGCCGCTCCAGGCCAGAAAAGGAGAGCCTCTTTACAGGGCTAGCTGAACAAAACACCACGATGCACGACGCGGTGCTCTTTTAGGAGAGACCCTCGCGATGTAGGCAGGTGATGTCACTCACAATCACCGGCGGTAATTCCTCTTTTCCGTTCGTTCTTCCCCTGTTTTCATCTTCGCCTTCCCCGTTCTTCCCCGCCCCAATCCCAGATGAACTCTCGTCCGACACTCTCAACCGGGAGCGCGCGCCTCACTGCCCGCCCTCACAACTGTGAAAGGAGCTGTCTCAGCATGCTTAACGATTTTGTCTTCCTCGATTCGCAACCTCCAATCCCAACCTGCCGCCACATGGGTAGCTGTAGCCTCTCGCTCTACCTCGAGGGTTGCGCGTCCTGCGACTTTTTTGAGGCGCTCGCTCAGGATTGGGAGCCCGTCAGCTTGTCCACCGCCGAACCGCTCGAGCCGCCCAGCAGGTCCAGGAACGACTCTCGCGCTCACGGGTGCTGTGGGCTGTGAGGGAGGGCGTCCCTCACGCCCGTTGAATGGATTGCGATCCACTTGTGATGGTGATGTAGCCTGCCTATTACCGCCCCAGTCCCGCGAAGGGAGGCATGAATATGGATGTATGCCGTTATTGCGGCGGCAAACTTGACTGCTGCAATGAGTCTGAGATCGTCTGCCCGTGGTGTGGCGAAGCGGACTGCTGGCTCAGACTAGATGAACTGATCGGATCCGATCGTGATGATTCTGATCTGAATCTCAAATGGGAGATCGACGAGGACACGATTGAAGATGACTCGAGCTGACCGAGGCGGCACGCGGGCACCCTTAAGATGCTCCGGCAATGCGGCCGCTCGAAACCGAGATCGTGACACATTCCGCGCGCATAGGCACAGTGACTGTTCAGCGCGCGGCGCGCCCGAGAAGATCGCCATCAACGTGGAAGATCCGCCGGTGTTAACCCCTTGACCCTGGTGGATAGCGGCACGGATTCCGTTAGGCTGCTCAATCCTACTAGAGTTCGGGCCTGCTTATCTCTCACAGCTGATCTGGCGCTAACCGAGAGATTCCTGCCGGAGGTGGCCGCACATTGGGCTACGCACCACCATTACAACTAGAGGCTTGGAAGTTGCTCCGCCGCGCTATTTTGCTCTCTCGCAATCTCACGATCGCATCATAGCTCGCCTGGCAATTGCCAGGCGTTTCGCACTCCAACCTGACGTGACCACCTTCTAACGCCTCCTCAACTCAGGACAGAAAGGCTGCTGCGCGAAATGCGCCGCGGCCTTTCTGTCCTTCAGGAGAACGCATGATCGACATAGACACATTTCTTGCCAGCGTGTCAGAGACTCGGCGCCGTGCTCAATCGGCAACTCTGGCCCACACTACTCTACCGATCAATCGCTGCAGCATTCCTCCCGCCCTCGACCTGATCCTGAAAAGAGGAGGCCTTATACAGCCACAGCTTGCGCGGTCGTCGTATGCGCAGCGCACGGCACGCGTGGGTGTTCCGTGCGGCGACCGCCGGGTAGTCGAGCAGTGGCATTCCTCCTTTGGCGATGATGCGAATTACCTGCTCGACCTCGAGGCTTCCAACATGATCGCGATCGAGTTCAGTCCCTACGCGTCGCCTTATTGGCTGTTCCGTCGCCAGGGCGACTATAAGACCTTTGAGCGGACTCTGCGCTTCAATGCGTATAAGCGGATATTCGCGCTCTTCACCGTCCCTCAAGGCCACCGCATGGGGCGGGGCTGGTACCAGGGGCTGCATTGGCGTACTTCGATCCTCATACCGCCCTCACGCGCGCTATGGGGCTCAAACGACGAATTCGAGTTCGAGTTCAACTACGCCAATCCCGACGCACCGCTGCTTCCTGCTCCCGGAACGCTGCTTGGATCGCCGGTGCGGCCGTACTGACTAGATCTGCCGACAAGCAACTTACCGTTCCCAACACCAACGAGGCCATCATGACAGTAATTACCTGCTCTTCGTGCGGGCTGCGGCAATGGGTACCCGTCTCGGGCAATTGCCGCCGCTGCCGCGAGAATCTGGGGTTCTCCCTCACTGAGATCACCCTGAGCAGTCACAGCGTCACACCTGACCACGAGCATGGCCCAGATCTCAGATTTGGGCCTGCGCTGCGGGCAATGCGGCTTCGGCAAGGCAGGACCCAGCAGGATGTCTCCTTGAGAGCGAGGATGCAGCGTAGCAGCTTGAGCCGAGTCGAATCCAGCAGATGCGCTCCGAGCCTGTCCACATTGGCACGTATCCTGCGAGCGCTGGGTGCTGAAGCCCTTTACATTCGGCTGAGTAATTCGATCCCAGGGTCGAATATCGAAGATGTGTCGTGAGACGCACAGCCCACAGCCGAGTCGTCCGTTCGGACTGTTCTTCCTGTGGCATTCTCATCTTTATTGCCTCACTTCATCGGGTGAATGGCGGTATCTGGCCGCGCTGCAGTTCAGCCGGTCAGCTTCGCCACCGATCGACCACGTCGGCACAGTAGAGCTAACCCGAGGAGCCAGATGACGCCGACTCCTTGCGAGACGGCTAACCGCTGCGCAGGCAGAGCAAATCAATCCTCACCGGCAGCAAATAGTGCGCTGGCAGCCGTTCTAATGCCCCCAGCACCCAAGGTACGGTAGCCATGTGCGCCCGTATCACAGCCCGAATGCAGGCCCCGGAAGGTTTTCCGCCTATCCGGGTGACCCCCATGAGGCGCATTACTCGGTGCAGCAGGTCGCAGAAGAGTGGGGGGTGGACGCGGAAACTGTCAGGCGCACTTTCATCGATGAGGAGGGCGTTTTGATCCTTGGCGATCAGCTAAGGAGGAATGGCAAACGAGCTTACCTGACCATTCGCATTCCGGAGTCCGTCCTCAAGCGCGTGTATTCCGAGCGGACTACGAGGAAGTTTCATGGACCTCGAACCCGCTCAACCCGTAACTCAGCTGCTGGCAAGAAGGGCCAGCAATCAGACAGGACAGCGTAGGCCTGTTTGAAAACGAGAAAGACATGGGCAATGTTGTAAGTATTTTGGACCCTCAGCTTCGGCACAAGGCAGTGGCGCGCGTGGCCCGGGAAGATGATCATCATCGCATCACGTCCACCATCTGGCGGCGCCATGCTGCCGGATGCAAGGAGGTAGCGCGTGGCCGAAATTCGATCAATTGCGGCTGCCCCCTTTGGGGTGATGGTTACGTCAACGGAGAACGTGTGCTGCGGAAATCGCTGGACACGCGAAACATGCGAATAGCAAGAAATAGGATTGCGGGTCTCCTCGAGGACTACCTCGACTCGACTTGCCCTGAAGAGCCTTCAGTGCCAGAGGTTGCGCCGGCACCGCAGGTGGCTACAGCGGCCGTTGGCGTCCCCACCGTTGCTGTACCAGTCGAATCAGCTTCGAATGTTATCCCCCTTGAGGTAGCAGACGATAATCCAGGACTTATCAGGAATGCCGCCAAAGCTTATCTCGCCAATTGCGCGACGAATGGCGTCGGGGCCTCAACCATCTCGAAGTACCGGAACTCGCTGAACAAACTGGCTGAGTTCACGGAGCGGGACGAGATCTGTCTGAAACAGAAAATCCGTACAGTCGCGGACTTCAGGGTCATCGATCTCGATCGGTTCCGCGCGGGTCGGCAGATCGTGCCCATCACCAGTTCCAAGGAACTGGAGTGCATCAGGGCATTTTGGGCATTCTGCGCGGCCCGTGACCTTTGCCCGAAGAACATAGCGGCGTTGATCAAGGGACCCAAGATCGTCGAGCAGAATAACGTCGTGCCTTACACCCCCGAAGAGATGAACGCGATTATTGATGCCTGCGCGAAGTTCGGACAGCACGACTACGAGCGGAAGCGTGCGCGCGCCGTGGTCCTGATTTTGCGGCACACGGCTCTCAGGATCAGCGACGTTGCGCTTATGCGCCGCGACAGGATATCGCGTACTGCCACTGGCTGGCGGATCTTCGTGCGAACGACCAAGAACCATGAACTTGTCTATCTGCTTGTACCCGACGAACTGGTCGAGGCACTCAATGCGCTGCCAGCGCCCCGCGGTTCGAACAAGGATTGCCCGTTCTTGTTTTGGAACGGCAAATCCAAGCAAAAGTCCCAGATATCGGAAGTCTCGGAGACGCTGGCCGCAGTCTTCCGGAAATCCGGCGTTCAAGACGCCGGTGCACACCGCTACCGTCATACGCTGGCCACCGAACTGGTTGGCATCGGGGCGAGTTTTGAGGACGTAGCAGACGTGCTGGGAAATTCGCCAGCAATCGTACGAAAACACTACGCCAAGTTCAGCAAGCAGCGCCAGGCACGCATCGACAACTTCATTCAGAAGGTCCACGAAGATGCGTGGAAGCGCTGATGCGCACTCAAGAAAAACCCGAACTTCAGTCCACCCGGCGGACCACGACTGCGCTGCTTACTGCCGAGACCTGAGAGCTACTGAGTCCTGAGTCAGTCATCCCGTTCCTGATCCACCCATGAATTCACGGTGCTCGAGGTCGGGCTGGCAAAGAAGTTCATCTCAGCGATCGCTGGATACGAGTAGCTATGACTTCAGAGTGTGCGCACACCCGTCGCCCCAAACTCGTCCAAGATGAAATTCGATGACTGTTGAATCAAACTCGCAAAGGTCCGGCTCATCTCAATGGCGTCATGGGGCAGCAGGACGTACTGCCAAGGCAGGTCACAGGCGGTGGTCGCCCGCTCGCACCATTGGATTGCAGCCTTTGCCTTCTTCTGCACGACCGCATCATCCATGTCTGTTGCCCGCTTGATCTCGCAGAGGAACTTGCCGCCCTTTGTCTCCACAATAAAGTCCGGGTTGTAGTTGTCCTCATCGGCGTACTGGATCTTCAGCAGATCCTTCGGTGGCTTCAACCACTTCAGCACGTCCTGGTCATCCTCAAGGATGGTGGCAAAGCGTCTCTCTGTATCGGAGTCGAACTTCTGCGTTGTATACAGGCACTTCTTGAAGCCGCCGAAGACCATCCCGCGTATAAGCAACTTTTCTTCCACCGGCTGGCGGAAGTTTCGAGCGCTCTTGCCAACCTCGATTTCAGCGCTGCTGGAGGTCAGCCGTTGGAAGCCCTTTGAAACAGTAACCTGGTACTCCGTCGCCTTCTCAATATAGTGCTGGTTCATTTGCGTATGGACAAGGCGCACCAACTCGCTTTGGTTGTATTGCAACACGTTCCGAACGTCATCCTCGTTCGCCAGGTAGCCCTGGATATGCCGCACCAGTTGACCGGCCAATTTGTAGAGCAGAGCCGCATGATCGTCGTAGCTGACGTCGTCTTTGTCGATGAGACCGCGGACAATGTAGTCCTCAAGCCTTTCTTCAGCCACGACCCCATCGCCGCTTACGATCCTGAATCTCTGGTTATCCGTTAGCCTCTGGATGAGCAGATCCTTCGCGACTGGCGGATAGTGGACACTGCTGCAGTCCAAGTCGAAGTCCTGATAGCCGATCGTGACCTCGCCCGAAGGCACCACCGTAATACGGGGGATGTCGATCGTCTTTTCCACGTAGGCGTTCGTGGTCGCAGCCACAATTGCGGAGACGTCGACAGGCACTACCACTCCCGCCAGCTCTCCTTGAGCGGGCCGCATCTCCTCGGTCACCCTCGCCACAATCTTCTGCTGCACATCGGGCGCCTTCAGGTCCATCGAACTCCTCAGCCGCTCGAACTCCCTGTGAATCACGTGCAGGGTTGCCTCGGCCACCCTGCGCTCGGGCTCCGTCGTAAAGAGCGGCTGCTGTGTGGGCGCTACAGGCGCTGCGCCTTCCCCCGCCGGCGGCGACGGAGCGATGCCCAGCACCGAGAGAATCACCGGCGCAACTGTCACAGCTTGCGTCGGCTTGTCCGGAATGTCCCGCCCGATCACCACGCCCGTTCGAATGATCGAGTTCGGATCATTCGCGTGGTCCACAATCTCCTGGAATCGGTCATGCGAGACGATCGTGAGCCGGTCTACATCGGCAACGCCGGTCCGCTTGCCATACGGCAGCCGCAGTCCGCGGCCGATCGACTGCTCCACCAGCGTCTTCGAATTCGCGGCGCGAAGCGGGACGATGGTGTACAGGTTGGTCACGTCCCAGCCTTCCTTCAGCATGTTCACGTGGATCACGATCTCCGTCGGGTTGGAGGGGTCCTCTACGCTCAACAACTGCTGCACGGTTTCGTCCTTCTCCTCGCCGCTCTGGTTGGAGTGGACGGTGATGACTCGCCCCTTGTACCGCCCCTCAAAGAACTCCACCGCTTCGATCTTCCTTAGCAGCTCGCCGGCGTGGGTTGTGTCCTTGGCTACCACCAGCACAAACGGCTTCACCAGCGACCGGGCCGTTTCCCGCGCATAGATGTCGAGCTGTACTTTGGTATGCTCGTGAACGCGGATGCCGTCTTCCAGCTTGATGGTTTCCAGGCCAGCCTCGTCGTAGTTCTCTGCGCGGAAGTTCTCACGCGTTGCCACCGCCGGCTCCTTCACAAACCCGTCACGCAGGGCCGAAGCCAGCGGGTAGCTGTAGATCACGTTCTTGAAATCCACCACCCTGCCGCCTGCCTCGGTCTGCGGCGTGGCCGTCAACTCCAAACCAAGGATCGGCTAGCTCGTTGATGGCCCGCATGCCTGCCTTGCCACGGTAGCGGTGGCTCTCGTCCATCAGCAGCACCAGATCGTCCAGCTTCGAAAGGTACTCGAAGTAGCTCTCGCCGATGTACTCCTGCAGGCGCTTGATGCGCGGCTCCTTGTCGCCGCGCACCTCGGCGTTGATCTTGGAGATGTTGAAGATGTTGATGTGGACGCCGGTTTCGCCAAACAGGTCGGCGGAGCGAACGCCGCGGCCGCTCTCGTAGTTGTCGCCGGTAATGATCTCTGGCGGATTGATGGCGAAGTCGGAGAGCCCCTGAAAAACGTACTTCGCCGTGCCGGGCGTGAAGTCGGCGATCAGCTTCGAATAGATGGTCAGGTTCGGAGCCAGCACAAAGAAGTGGCGGACGCCCCAGGCCTGGTTCAGGTACGCGACGAACGCCCCCATCAGGCGCGTCTTGCCCACGCCTGTCGCCAGGGCAAAGCACAACGAGACAAAGTCGCGTTCGAAGTCGGTCACCGAGGGCGCGAAGGTCTGGATAGCCGCAAGCGCCTGCGTGACATCCGTGTCCTTTGCAAGCGGAATCAGCTCGCAAACCTGGTCCAGAATCTCCAGCGACTCCCGCTGCGGAGCGCGCAGGCTCAGGCGGTTGGCAATGGCCCATAGCTGCTGTTTGGCGTTCGCGCTCATTCCGCACCGCCATTCTCGTCATTGGCAAAGAGGCTTGGCGTAGCGTCCAGTTGCGCTCGCCGTCTTCGCGCGTGCTTGGGCTCCAGCGGGGCCGCATTCGCCGCAAGCGCGGGCACCGCCTCAGTCGCCTTGGGCAGGTTGGCCACGTTCAGGCTGTAGTCGTCGTGGCCCCACTCGCACTTCTGCAGCACGGCCAGCGGAATCTTCTTGAGTGTCAGATTCTGGAAGGCGTCCGCCTTGCCGCGGAAGGCCGAGCAGCAGACCAGAAGAGACCGCTTCCTGCCAACCTCCTCGCTCAGCGCTTCCAGTTGGTCGCGGGTCAGCGTCTGCGTTGTTGTATAGATGAAGTCCGTCTCGGTCGAGTGGCCCTGCTGCCAGTAGAGTTCGCCGGGCGCATACGTAAAGCCCATCAGCTTGCACATCGCCTCGGCCAGCATGGCGGCGTTGTATTGCCTGCTGATGATGGGATTGCCGAAGCCGTCCTTTTCAAGGAGCGACGGCGCCAGGTGGTAGTAGCGGAACCCGCCGCCGCCCTTCCAGTTCACGGCTTCGGTGATCCCGCCGGCATCCTCGCCGTCGATGACCTTCTTCAGGCGCGGGATGATGTGGGTGTGGCAGTGCTCGCCGAGTTCCACCATAATCCAGCGGCGGCCCATTTTTTGGGCAACTGCGCCGGTGGTGCCAGTTCCCGCAAATGAGTCGAGGATGACGTCGCCTGGTTCTGAGGCGATTTCTAGAACTCGCTTAATCAGACGCTCGGGCTTCGGTGTCAAGAAAATGTCTTCGCTGTTTGGAAACAGCGCCCTGATTTCGTTTTTTGCTTCGCCGTTATGCCCTGCCTCCGTATGCAGCCAAAGTGTCGAAGGCGTAACCCCTTGCTTGACTTCGCTCAAGAATCTCTTTTGTGCGGGAATGCTGTCTCCGCTCCTACCCCACCAGATTCGGTTATCCGCCTGCATTTGCTCTAGTTTCTTTTTTGCAATTCTCCAATAGGTCCCAGAAGGTGGACCTGGTATGACGCGCCCTTTGGGCGATGAAATGGGATACAGGCCCTGGCTGTATGGATTGCGAGCGTGGAGGGGTGTTGCCTTCCAAGGGCCGCGCGGGTCGTTATCCGGGTTCTCATAAGCATCGTCCTGTTTGGCGGCGCGTGGAAGATTTCCGATTGACCATGCTTCTTTATCCTTCGCGTACACAAGGATGTAATCGTGCATATCGGAAAAATGGCGTGCTGAGTTTTTGGTTGTGTAGACCTTCTGCCAGATCACTGAAGCAACGAAGTTCGAGCGACCGAACACTTCATCCAGTAGAACCTTCAGATAGTGGCATTCATTGTCGTCAATATTGATCCAGATCGATCCGGCGGCGGAAAGCAGGCGGCGCAGACACTCAAGTCGATCACGGATGAGACTAAGCCATAGTGAATGTTCGACGCCGTCATCATAGTGCTCAAATGCTGATCCCGTGTTGTAGGGAGGGTCGATGTAGACGCACTTCACCTTTCCGGCGAACTCCTGCTCCAGCGCCTTGAGTGCGAGCAGGTTGTCGCCAAAGATGAGGCGGTTGTCGAAGATGTCGCTCTCCGTCACCCGCTGCCTGGCGTGGTAGCTCTTCTCCGCATCCTCAAGCAGAATCCGCGGCTCCAGCCGCGGCCGGTTCTCCTTGCCAATCCACGTCAATTCGAGTTTCTGCCTAGCGCTCATTCGCTCTCTCTTCAAGAGGCCATTTGGGTCGTGATGCGTTGCCGACAATTTCAGACAAGCTGATACCGTTCAGAGCTTGCTAAACGGGTATCGATTCTTAATATTTGCGTGGAAGTACTTACCCTGGGATTCTGCGCTGATGAGACCCTCATATTCGCCCTCGGGCACTCCAGCGTACTGATAGACGCCGCCATGGTGAAATTCAATCTCGAGAGTCTGGCTCTCAGCGTCATAGCCAACACTGGAGAGGTTGCTTGAACTAACAGGCATTCGATCCATTGTGCAAATCCTCCTTTGATTTGATTTCACCAAGCCGAGTTCTTCACTTGTTCTAGTTTGCCTTGGGATCTTGGGTGCGCCATGCCTTCACGACTGGCGCGTAATTCTCCTGCTCGACGGGTTCGGTCCAGCCACCACTCTTTGTCCGTTTGCCATCAATCCCCCTTGGCACAACGACCAACGGGTCGTCGCTGTCGGGCCTACGTCCTTCAGCAGGCCGGTCGATCATCGCTCGAATCGGCATATTGACAGCTTCACCGACAATAAGCGCCTCGCCTGTTCGGAGAATGGGGAGCATGGAGAATAGTCCTTTAAGGTTATCTGAGGCGCACGAAGTGACCTGTGTTCGATCAGAATCGTTTGTCAGGCGAAGTGCTACGACTGTTCCGCACTGAGAAAGTATCGTCGTGTCAACCTCCGAGGGTCGCTGGCTGACCAGCATCAGACCAACGCCGTATTTTCTTCCTTCCTTTGCGATCCGACGCGCGGCAGTCGCGGCCCGGCCCTTTGAGCCGGATCCAAGGTACACATGTGCTTCTTCAAGGACAACTAGCAGTGGCCTTGCACGGCCGCCTTCCTGCTTCAACCTGCCCCAGAACAGAGCGTCGTAAAGGATTCGCAATACAGCGCCTACGAGATCGTCCACAACGGCAATTGGGACTCCTGACAAATCAAACACCGTGAGGGGCGCATCCTCTCCGACCCATGACGCAAGCAGTGAATCAAGGTCGGCCTTTGTCGAGCCGTCGACTGCAACAGACCATTCGCCAGGTTTGAAGAGAAACCCCATTCGAGGGTCGCGTAGTTTGTCCTCTAGAATATCGAGTGGCTTTTTGGGAAGGTTATTGAACGCGCCAAGGTAGATCTTGATGGTGCCGCTCTTATCTTCCGGACGAAATTGTGGAGGTTCGAGCTTGTCGGCATCACCGACTTTCTTCTTCGGTGGCGCCCCTTCCTCAATATATGCTCGTGTCGTTTCAGACTGATTCTGATTTGAACTCGCTGTGTGTGTCGCATACTGCGAAGTATAGAGATCGTACCAAAGGCGAAAGACGGAGAACGGCAACGGTGTATCAACAGTAACTTCGGAACCTGGGATCCCATGCGGAGTTCCACCGGGCTTGGATGCCTGCTTGGCTGACAACAACTTCTCTCGCACCAATGGGAGCAGCATTTCCGGCACACCTCCCATCGCTACTGAAAGGAATTCGTCAGCCGTTAACGCCCAGAACGGAACGTAAAGTTCACGTTCACCCGCAGTCAAATCGGCCCCAACTCTGAACACTCTTGCGACAGGCCCAAACGCCTTCGCGTACTCACCATGGAGGTCAAACAATATAACGCGGGTAGATTTGAATCTGACCCGATCCGATATCAGGCCGAGCAGGCTGGCAACTGCTGTAGACTTTCCGGCTCCTGTGCTTCCCACAACAGCGCAATGGCGGCTTATAAGGCGGTTCAGGTCCAGATATGCGCGAATAGCTTCAGCACTTGATACCCTGCCAATCGCTACGTATCCATCTTCATCGCCCGGCGCGTACACCGTTCGAAGGTCCGATTCCGTCGCGACGTGAACTGAATCGCCAATTGATGGATACTGCGATATACCCCGCTCAAATTTCCTGCCTCTTCGTCCTTCGCCAACGAGTTCGATCCTCAGCCAGCGGTTGCCAAGTTGCGGTGCGAGTTCAGGTGGACCCGGCGCCGCCCCTGCACCCACCTGCGAAATCACTCCGTACAAGTCAACGTAGCCGGAGGGAATGCGAACAAATCCGCCGACCTGTCCAACTCGATACGCTTCACCATTTACAAATAGTAGACCCCCCGGTGTGGTTTCTGAGAGTTTGACGCTGACGCTAGAACCATTCACGTCTTCTACCGTTCCTAGCCGTGATGGTTCGGTTTTGGATGACGAGCTATGCATTATCGCTCCTTATGCCGCAAAGCTGCTCCAGAAAGAGGCCGAAGTAATGGAAGTCTCCCAGTTGGCACTGCGTACGATTCACGGCTGTGCCAGATGTCATGTCGACGTCCACATGCAACCACGGCTTATGCTCCTCCCCACCATCCGTGCCGGGGCGGTACCTGCCCGCGCGGGTTCCAACGACCGCACCGTCCCTTGCTAGAACCGTAAGATTGCCTTGCTTTTCTGCGTACTCTATGACCCTTGGATGCTTCTCTAGGTTGGAGTGCATCAATGCAAAGCACTGAGCGTTGCGATTGCCGCGCAATCCGTCGAGAAGAACTTCGTTTAGATGGTCATCCAAGAATGAATAACCGCACACAATTAATCTAGGAGCATCCTCTTCCTGTCCACCAGATGCGCCACGGTTCCTTCCGGGTATTCCGTGGAAGAAGGCCTTAAGACGATCGAGCATCGCCAAGTAAGGCATTCTCCGGCTTTGGTCATACTTCAGGTGTGAAGGGAATATCATCACCTTCCCTGTCTTCGGTTCTCCTGTGACACGAACCACGCGCGTAAATGCTGATGTACCCACGATCTCCTCACTCTTCTCCCAATTGATCGACCCGTGGAGCTTCCAGAGTCGTGTCCATCTGGCAGGAATTGCATCATGCTCTATCGAAGCCAAGTCGAACCATGGCCTTCGAGATCCGACGAAGCCATCAAAGTGTGGGAGCGGATGTTGCTCGAAGGCCTGTTCAAAGAGGAGGTCATAATTGGGCGTAAAGATTTCCACGGGGGATGTTCTGTAAACACCACCGATCCACGAGGCAAACCGGTTGTAAGAGCAACGATGTGCGGGGAGGTCCTTTCTCATTCGATCTGCAATCAAGGAACAAATCTTCTGGTCGAGGTCGGTCAACGCTTCTTTTTTCATTCCCAAGACCTCCGCGCTTCCACGACGGTTGGCTAACGCACGCAACTCTGTTAACACATCCTCAACGGTGGGTTCCTTACCATCGCCTGGCTTGCATTCGTTACAAAGTGAATCCCAGTTCTTCCTGAACTGTGACGAGGCCGCCGAGGCGCTATCGGATGCTTTCAGGTCCTCAGCGATCCGTTTTGTTAGCTCCACCACTGCAGGTATCAGGGAAAGGCTGGTTGTGCCCGTCGCATCGTAGATTCCGAGGGGACACCCTGCGCCAAGGAAGCAGCCAATGCGTTGCTTATCATCTTGCAGCACCAATCGCAGGTTCCGAGCCTGTTGTGCGGCATCATGAACTGCATTCAGTGTCGACTTACTTGCCGGAGATGCCGGTGTAGCCGGCGCAGGAACAGTGCTGGCGGTTGAAGTCGGGGCAAGAGGATTTGTTGCCATCGGTTATAGGTCTCCTTCGGTGTGGTTTCCAGTCCCGGGCAGCGCTCTTAAGCTAAGGCCCTCAATCTCCTGGATTGATTTGCCAGCAATGCCCTGCAGATCGCCGTACATGCCAACGGTAGCCCCCATGACGCGCTCAATTTGTTCATCGCGCTTCGCCCACTGCTTCATGATTGCCTTGCGCTCTCGGTCGAGGTCGACCTGCATCGATGAAAAGGCTTCGACGATAGCTTCAACACGCTGGCGGAAGCGCGGCCCGGTCAGATACTGGTAGACCATCTCGGCCTTTGTCTGCTGCCCTTCTGTGATCAATCGTGCTGTGCTTACCTGCAGAAGCGTGTTGCGCAGAATCGTCGCAACCGGGACAATCACGCGTGGATGCGCCACCCAGACCCCTTCTATGACATCGAATGTTTCAACGCCGTCTGGTAGCGCCTGCGAAATGAGTACAGAGATCTCTGCCTTCGCAGTTCGTTGATCCTCGCGCAGTTTGGGGAGCCAGTTATTGCTCCAGTTCTTGGTGCGCTTTGACTCCCAGAGGATTGTTCCTGCAATGACCCCGGTTGGGCTCACTACTCGCTGAACGGCATCGCCCCCATATTCCCCCTTGGGGACGGGCTCAATGGCGTCGTATGGGAATTTGGCGCGGAGCAAGCTTTCCAGTTCAAGCTCCTGAACCTCGCCCTGAAGTTGCTGCGAGCCTTGCTCGGCCTTCTGCTTGAGCTCTTCGATCTTTTGCTGCATGGAAGCGATGGTTTGGTCCTTTTCCATTACCTTCAGCCGGAGACCCTCCTCGGCTTCGCGCTTTGCTTGGGTCCGAACCTCGGAGAGGCCATCTTGAACGCGTTTAGCCACCGTCAGTTCCAGTTCCCGCTTCGCGTCGTCCAGTTCACGCTGCTTTCGGATCAGCTCAGCTTGCGCTTGCTGCGCTTCTTTGAGCTTCTCGTCGCGGGATTTGAGAACCTCTTGAAGTTCCTTTAGCTCGTTATCCTTGCGCTCGATTTCCGTCGCGCTGGCAGCCCTCGCCTTCCGGGCTTCTTCAGCCACAAGACGGGCACGTTCTGTCTTAAGCTGCTCGGCCACCTGGTCGCTGACTGTCTGCTCAAACTCTCGCTGGGCGTCGGCTACCGCCTTTTCCTTTTCCCGGAGGCTCTTTTCGCGCTGGGCTACTTCTTCGTCCTTTTCGGAGAGCCTTTGTTCATACTGCTGGCGGGTTGCTTCGATGAGCGGCGCCGCAAGGGACTCCGTCAGCCGGATCTCGGTCTTGCATTTTGGGCAGATGATTGTCGGTTCGGTCATTGCATCCTGCGCTTTCGTAAAGCTCTTGAGGCGTATGGCCTCGTTCGTCTCGGTCCCAGCCGACCAGAAGCATTGTGGGGGCACGGTTTGTGCCTATCGCTTGCGCGTTTCCATGCCTTTGATTTGTCTGTCGCGCCCGGCATCGGCCACATCCCGGTCCAGCACAGTTCCCCCTTCTTTATTGACCCTTCGGCTTCTTTGCAGTGGACCGCCTTCGGCCAAGCAGCTTTTGCGACGCACGCTCGAAGTCACTTTCGAAGCTGCGATCCTGAACTACCCGGAAGGCCTCAAACTGCTCTTCGGCCAGCTTGCGTGCTACCTCGTGCGAGACCTTGCCGGCATTCTTGAGCACATCGTACTCGTTGAACTGGAGAAAGGCGTCGAGCCTATCCACCCAGTCGACCATACGCATGGGAATCTGCCGCGCCGCCTGGTTCTCTGCATAATCAAGGTACATGCTGACGATGCGTTCAAGCGCCTTGATCTCGCCCTCTTCCAGGTAGTTCTTGGCCACGGTCACATCTGCCTTCTGGATGCGCCCATGCGGGGCATTCTTCCAGGTCTTCAGGCCCATGTTCGGCTGTGCGGAACTGGCCCGTTCGGCGATCAGCTCGGCGGCGGTTTTGCCGGTGATGGCCCAATGCAGCTTGTTTTGTACGGTCTTGAAAAAGGCCTGCGTGATGGACGCGCCGGCGTTGTAGTCGATGCTGCATTGCTCGTAGATGTCGGTGATCTTGAGATAGAAGCGGCGCTCGCTGGCCCTGATGGCCCGGATCCGCTCCAGCAACTCGTCGAAGTAATCCCGGCCGAAGCGCTTGCCCTGCTTGAGGCGCTCATCGTCGAGAACGAATCCCTTGACGAGGAACTCGCGCAGCACCTGCGTGGCCCAGATGCGAAACTGGGTGGCCTGGCGGCTATTGACCCGATAGCCAACGGCGATGATGGTGTCGAGATTGTAGAATTCAACCTCGCGGGAGACCTGGCGAGTGCCCTCGGTTTGAACTATCCGGAATTTCCGGATAGTTGCCGCCTCAAGCAGCTCACCGGATATGTAGATGTTCTTCAGGTGCTCATTGACTGTCCGCAGGCTAACTCCAAAGAGCTCCGCCATCTTCTTCTGGCTCAGCCAGAAGGTCTCATCCTGAAAGGCAACCTCAATGCGGACGGCACCGTCTGGCGTGGAGTAGAGGAGAATCTCGTTTTGATTCGGGTTGGGATAGCCTTCCATGTTCGCCTTTTCTTCCCCCCATACCACTCTAAATGAGCCGCCAACGGACGGCAAAGATCGGCGTTTCAGTCTGGCTCTGGCCCATGCGCGCTTCAATACTCGCAATCAGTCCGTCGCGCCGGGCCTCGACTTCATCCTGGGCCTTGAACAGGTCGCGCCGCTTTTCGTTCCGTTTCGTTTGCAGGTCTTTGAGCGCCCGCTGATGGATGAGCTTATCGGCCAATGTGGCCGCACTGGTGGATGCCCGCTTCGTATCGCGGATCTCCTGGTCGAGATCTTTGATCTCCTGCTCGAGGCCGAACTTCAGGTCTTCGCTCCAGCGGTCGAGCTTGGCCACTTCCTGGTCGAGCCAGCTGTTGTTGCGAAGGCTGATCTCCGAAAGAATTCGATCCTGCTGCTCCTTGAGTTGCGCTTCGAGAGCCGGCTGCGATGCCGGAAAGATCGGCTGACTGGCCTCGGCAGGCAGGTCGAAGAGCCGCTTGCAAGCGGTCGGGTCGAGCGGCTCGCCGTCGTCGCGGATTCCGGCGAGCAGGATGTGATCCTCAGTCTCAAAGGACTCGACTGAGAACTTGGAGCAGACGAGCCAGCCGGACTGGCCGACATGCGGCTCCAGGATGGAAAGCCGCTTTCCGCTCTCCCTGAGATTGAAGCTGAGTTCAACAGCCGGAGTTTCCAACTGCAGGCATTTTTCGAGAATGCGCTGTGCAAGTTGGTGGCCGACGCGGTAGGTATTGGCATCCTCAACGTTCCGCCCCATGCGGTAGGGGCCGGGGTTGATAGTTTCGCCTGGAAAGGGATTCCGTTCGAGAACAAAGCTATGTCCGGCGCCATCAAAGCGGGCATAGGGCTGGAGGTAGAAGAGAGTGGCGTTCCAAAGCAGTTCCTCGAAGCGGTTGCGCGACTTGCCTGCCTCGATGCGGACCTTTTCGATGACCTCTTGGTCGAAGTTGTTCAGCAACTGTTCCTGGGCAAGCGAGCGAGCCTCAGCAACCTCGGACTCCAGTTCCTGCTGGAGCTTGTCGAACTCGAATGAGATTTGCTCGGGTGTCCGGCACTGCTGGTAGATGCTGACAATTCGTTTCTCAAAGTCCACGCCGGACTGGATTGCGCCCAGCACTTCATCCGAGGCTCCAAATACGCCATCAAAGAGACGGAATTTCTGGTCGAGCAATTGGTAGACACGAACATCGGCGGCATTGGAGCGGTTCAGGAAGTTGACGACGACAACGTCGTACTTCTGGCCGTAACGATGGCAGCGACCGATGCGCTGCTCAATCCTCTGAGGGTTCCAAGGCATGTCATAGTTGACGACCAGGTTGCAGAATTGGAGATTGATGCCTTCTGCTGCTGCCTCGGTCGCGATCATGATGCTGGCTTCATCGCGGAAGCAGTCAACCAGCGCGGCGCGCTTGTCCGCAGTGTGCGAGCCGGTGATGCGGTCGGTCCCCTTGTGGCGCTCCTGCCATTCCGCATAGATCTCGCCACTCTTGGGGTCTGCATTGGTGCCATTAAAGAGCACGACCCTGCCGGCGAACTCGGAAGCTTCCAGCAATCGAAAAAGGTAGTCCTGGGTACGCCGCGACTCGGTGAAGATTAGGGCCTTCTGCTGGAGGGAACCATTCTGGTGGTCGGCCCGGGCCTGGTTGGCTGCTTCGAAGCCCTTGCGTAGGGCAGTGAGGAGAACTTCGCCCTTTGAATTCTTCTGGATACCCTTGGCCAGTTCATGGAATTGGCGGAGCTTCTCCTTCTCAAGCCGGAGTTCTTCACGTTGTTCAGGGGAGAGTTGTGGCAGCACTGGCGCCTGTGTCGCTTCGCCGTCCGAATCGTCCTCTAGCCATTCGTCTTCGATTTCAGGGAGCGTCTCGAAGTTGTCGGAAAGTTCAGTGGGAGGGGCATCCAAGGCTGCCTGCGAACGCTCGACAGCCTCGAGCTTGTTGGCCAGCCCCAGCAAGGTGTCGGAGATCGCATAGCTTGAGGAAGCCAGCAATTTCCGGAGGATGAGCGTCATTAGTTGCCGCTGGCTTGCTGGAAGGGCGTAGAGCCGTTGCGATTGAAGGTATTCGGAAACGAGCGCGTAGAGACGTTGCTCATCGTCGTTGGGGATGAACTCCTGCACCATCGCATGGCGGTTGGTATAGCTCACGTAGGGCAACACCTGGCGACGAAGCGTTCGCTGGCAAATGGGACGGATACGGTCCCGCAGTGCGCGATAGTCGTCGGGTGTGTTCATTCGGGTGAATTGGCTGCGGAAGCTCCTCAGGTCGCCAAATGTGAACTCATCGATGATGCTGACAAGGCCGTAAAGTTCAAGAAGCGAGTTTTGAAGTGGAGTCGCTGTCAGGAGGGTTTTGTTCCGGGTGGCGATCGCGCCTTTGATCGCATTGGCAATCTTGTTGCCCGGCTTATAAACGTTGCGTAGCCGGTGCGCCTCATCGACGACAACCAAATCCCAAGGGGTCTGGCGGACGTAGGCTTCTTTTGTTCTCGCGAATTGAAACGAGCACAGGATGACCTTGGGCTGATCGAAGGGGTTCAGATTCCCGCGGTTAACTTCCTCGCTGAAGGTCTTAGTTTCAAGAATGGCATAGGGCAGGAAAAACTTGTCGGCCAGTTCCTGTCCCCACTGCTTGCGCAGGTTGGCAGGGCAAATCACAAGAAGTCGTCGACGGCGCTCAGCCCAGCGTTGTGAAAGGAGGATGCCCGCTTCAATGGTCTTGCCGAGTCCCACTTCGTCCGCGAGGATGGCTCCCCGCGAGAGCGGGGATCTGAACGCGAACAGGGCAGCCTCTACCTGATGTGGATTGAGATCGACCTGCGCATCAGCCAAAGCCGAGGTCAGGCTATCAATCGAAGCCGAGCTTGACCGTTTGGTCAGCTCTTGGGCGAAGTACCTCGCATGGTATGGGGTTAGGCTCATTTCCTCTGGAGGCCTTAACAAAGTTCCGGCTCCGGCTCACCGCACCCTAACTGTGCCGAAAAACCGGCTGCGTAAAGCTCTCTTTTTCAATGAATCATCGCTGGAACCATAATAAGCCTGAAGCGGATCGCTAAGTTCGAAATCTAAGCAGGATTCAGCGCAAACAGGCTGTGCACTAGCAAACCCATCCTGTTTCCTTGGAAGGACGGGTCATCGTCTTCCCAGTCGAACATGAAATTGTTCGGAGGGCACCGCTATTGGAACCTTTGGATGGCGCAACCTGAAACGGGTAGAGTATTCGGCGCCGGGCTCCTCTGCTCCCCGCCGGGCTGTCCTGGCTTAGGTCTGAGGTCTGAAAAAAGAGGGTTCCCGGAGGCCCGAATCGGTGAACCCTTGCTGACTCTTCGGCTACAGGGAGTCTTTCGCACTTCCGACGGTGGCCGACCGATCCGGCATCAGTAATCCATCGCTGACGCTAAGGAACCTGCCGCGGCCCGGAGGGCTCAAGTGGGCGAGGGATGTGCCCCGATCTCAAGCGGAACCGAGAGATGCCAATCAGTAATAACCTCGGGTGCTTTGTTTACTCCTTAGTGATGCCGGTAAGGGGAAGCTTGGGCACACTCTGGGCACAATTTAGGCACAAAATAGGCACGAACGATTTTCAGGTTTTATAAACGATTGATTCTAAATTTGTTTACCTATGGTGCCGGGAGGGGGGGTCGAACCCCCATGACCGCAAGGGTCGGCGGATTTTGAGTCCGCTGCGTCTGCCAGTTCCGCCATCCCGGCCTGGGAAGGGAAGGTGCTCTCAAAGTATCGCACAGCACTTGAGCGTGGCGCTACAGGGACTTTGCACCCAGAATTCGCCGATAGTCTGATCCGTGCGGCACCGGCTTCCGCGCGACCGGTTCGCGAGCCTTACCGGCCCAGCCAGCCACCATCCACTACCAGAACATGGCCATGCACATAATTGCTGGCGCTGGACGCCAGGAAAACCGCAGCCCCGCCGATATCCTCCGGGCATCCCCATCGTCCCGCCGGGATGCGATCCATGATCTGGCGTGAACGCGCCGGATCGTCCCGCAATGCCTCGGTGTTATCGGTCGCCATATACCCTGGAGCGATGGCGTTTACGTTGACGCCCTTCGCGGCCCATTCGTTGGCGAATGCTTTGGTCAGTTGCCCCACTCCGCCTTTGGCCGCGGCGTACGAAGGGACAAAGACTCCGCCTTGGAATGTCAACAGGGATGCGATGTTGATGACCTTCCCGGAACCTTGCGCCAGCATCTGCTTTCCGGCATGTTGGGTGAGGCGAAAAACGCTGGAAAGGTTGGTGTCGATCACCGCTTGCCAGTCATCTTCCGAGTGCACGGCCGCGGGTGCGCGACGAATGATGCCAGCGTTGTTGACCAGAATATCGATTGTGCCGAAGTGCTGAACGGTTTCCTCAACCAAGCGCGCGCAGACGGCGGCATCCGCCACGTCGCCCACAACAGCGAAGAGATTGGCGCCCGTTTTCCTGAGCGCCTGCCGCGTCGCTTCCGGCACGGCGCGTGAGCCATGCAGGACCACATTGGCGCCGGCTTCGGCCAAGGCCATGGCGATTCCGGCCCCCAGCCCGCGGGACGATCCTGTCACCAGCGCACTCTTGCCCTTCAGGCTGAATCTGTCCAATATCAAGATTCGCTCCACTCCGCTTACTTCAGGTCGGCGATCGCCAGAGCATCCATGTCGCTGTAGACCTGGTTCTCTCCACCCATACCCCAGCAGAACGTATAGTTCTTGGTCCCGACCCCGGCGTGAATCGACCAGCCTGGCGAAACCACCGCTTGCTTGTTGGCGATCACGATATTGCGCGTCTCGTTGCCCGGCCCCATCAGGTGAACCACCCGCTGATCGGCATCGAGGTCGAAGTAGAGATAGACCTCGGAGCGCCGCATGTGAGTGTGCGCTGGCATGGTGTTCCACACACTCCCCGAAGCCAGTTGCGTGAATCCCATCACCAGTTGGCAACTGCGGGTCCCTTCCAAGTGAATGAGCCGGGTAATCTCCCGCAGGTTCGCGGTCTCGGCGCTGCCCAGCGAGGCGTGAGCTTGATCGGCGGAGCGCATCAACGCCGTAGGGAAGTTCGCATGGGCCGGATAGCTGAGCAGATAGAATTCCGCGGGATGGGCCGAATCGGCGCTGGAGAAGACCACCTCTTCGTTGCCGCGCCCGACATAGAGCGCATCCAGCTTCTTGAGTTCGTACAGGGTGCCGTTCACGGTCACCTGGCCGGCGCCACCAATGTTCAGGATGCCCAGTTCGCGCCGCTCGGTAAAGTATCCGGCTTTGAGCGGATTGGCGGTGGGCAAAGCCAGGGGCCCATCGGTAGGAACCGCCGAACCGATCACCGTACGGTCCAAATCGACATAGGTCAGGCTGATTTCTCCGGGCTGAAACAGGTCGCCGACCAGAAAGGTCTCACGCAGTTCCGCGGTCGTCATGGTCCGATAGCGAACCGCATCCGTCATTTGCAGGATTCTCATAAGTCTCACTCTTCCTGGATGCCGCAAAGCCCGATTTGCTTCATTGAATCGTCTTCAGATGCGCGCCGGGCAGCGGCCGAGTCACAGGGCGCCCAGCGTCGAACCTGGCTCACCTAGGTATGACGATAGTTACTCAGATGTGGAAAATCAATTCGCTCGCGGGAGATAACGCGTTGGCCGGTCACTCTTCCCGCATTGACTGTGTACCGCTCCGAGAGGGGTTCAGGCCAGTTGCGGGAGGAGTCCGCGCTGCTGTTTGGCGCCAGTCCTGCATCCTTGCCAAGGGGCGGCCTCCCAAGGCGTTGGCTTCGATAACCTCTGCACCCAGCGGCCAGGCTAGCTGGCTGGGTCTTTTTGCCGCGTTGCTTTCACAGCCGAGAGTACTCCGACGCCAAAGAGAATGATCGCACCCGCGGCAATCCAATGCGGTGGCAGATGCATCAGGTGCGCGGCATAAACGAGACCGCCGATGACAATTGCAAACCAGGCGGCATAAATTCCAAACGACATGGTGTCTCCATCGGTTCGGGACTGGTTAAGGTTCGTTGTTTGCTGCCGCTGCGATAAGGGGCCGGGAAACAGGTCTCTTTGGGGATTGGCTGGGAGTGTCGCGGGTTGCGGCATGTGCGGGGCATTCGGACACGGCTCATTGCTGCCAAGACTCGCCACGCCCAGTGCGCTGCTCCGGGCCAAGTGTAACTGGATTTGCGCCCGGCCATTGCTGACGAGAGCCGCTTACAGCTCAGGCTTGGTTCGCCTTCCGGCCGCCTGGTGGCCGCATGGGCGCGGGAGTGGTAAGCGCCGGCCGCGACGCATTCTGCTCCGGAAGTTGGTCTTGTAGAACGATCTTCAGCAGGGAAGCATTGACCCGGATGCGGCCGTTGTACTCGATGTAACCGAGTTTCCTGAAGCGATTCATGAAGAAGCTGACCCGCGAGCGGGTGGTGCCGATCATCTCCGCAAGAGTCTCCTGGGTCACCTTCGGAATGAGTTCCTCCGGCTCACCTGGACCGCCGAAGTTCGCCATCAGCAGCAATATCCGCGCTAGGCGCCTCTCGCTCGAGTTGAAGAGTTGATCGATGAGGTCCGCCTGTGTTCTCATGCCCCGGACCAGCATGAATCTGAGGAAGAAATCGGAGAACACGTGTTCCTCGTGCAGAACGAAAAGCATCTGCTCCCTGTCGATCTTGAGCGCCACACAGGCTTCAAGCGCTGAGGCCGTTGCCGTTCGAAACACGCCACCCGCCGCGATCGATTCCTCTCCCGCGAAATCTCCCGCAGCTAAAAGAGTCACTGTCGCTTCTTTGCCCCTCTTTGAGATGACGGTGAGCTTCGCATGTCCGGTTTGGAGGTAAAACACCGAGTCGGCGTCGCCTCCCTGGGAGAAGAGCACCTGCTTGGGCCTGAAGTGGATGATCCTTCGCCCCGGCCCAGCGCTGGCGAGAAAGACGGAAGTATTGAAAGGTCTCTTCTTACCATCTGCCATTTGCCAGTCTCTTCCTGTGCACAGTCCAGGTACCGATAAGAAATGTGAAGCCGCTGCACTCCCCGTGGGAAGCTCGATCCTTGCCGGAACGCCCATGAAACCGGACGAGATACAACCATCACACAGCGCGGAGCAAAAAGTCTGTGCGGTTTAGCTCACTCCTCCCAGCGGTCGAGGAAAGACTCCTTTTCCGGCCCAGACATACTGCGCTTGGGTGCCAAATCCTTTCCGCGCAAATTGCCCTAAGTTGGGAAGCGCAACCTTGGATTCAAACCGGGTCAGTAGGACCCGGCTTCAAGAGAGCTTCCTGCCAACCAGCTGAGCCAGCGGCCGAATCAGAAACTCGCGAATGGCCCTGCGACATCTGGGACGGGGCGCGATCCATCGCGCCAGCGGCGGCGAGCACCGCTCATAGAGAGTAACCAGGCCACGCCCCGCCGCGCTGGGGGCAAGCACACGGTCGCGAAACCCGCGCAACAGCTCCACTTCTTCGGCCAGCGGCGATCCGCACGCCGCAGTAGCAATGAAACACCCCCCCTTTCCCGCGGGCTTGTCGCTTAAGCGCGGAGGAAACGGAACAATGGCTTTTGCGCCCTTCTGATGCAAGATCAGGGCGGGACATGCGCCGTCGTTCAACACCCGCGCAACGCCCGCGAGTTTGGTCTCAGAGGGAACAATGGCCTGTTGGGGGTCCAGGTCGCCAATGACCCAGGACTTGCTGAGATCGGCCAGCCTGAAGCCATTTTCCGGTTTAGGTTGGATATCGTCCCAGGTGCCGAATTGGACCTTGGCTCCCAGGGTAACCGGCCACATGGCGCGAAATTCGAGCTGGGCGCGCGCATCGCTATTGCTGTCCGAGGAAAGAAAGAGAATCCGGCGACCGGAACGGTCGGCGTCCGCCTTGATCAAATCCAGCAATGCTGCGTACAGAACTACGTACTTTCTGGAGTCGGCTGCCAGCTCCAGGGCACAGCGGATCGGCGCTGCGCCCTTGCCAACAATCTGGGCAGTGAAATCGAACATGGCGGCAAATTCCGTTGGACTCAGTCCACCAATCGGCTTGCCATAGGAATCGTTGCACTGGTTCGCTTCAATGCGCTGGGTGATGCTTTCAAGGTAGTCCTTCTGGGGGTTGGCCGTATCTTCGGTCATCTGGGTTCTCCTTGTGTTACCGGAGGATTGCGAAGGTTTCAGTACGAGGAACGTACAACCGCATTTTGACCCTGTCAATGGCTTGCGCATGGCCCTTTGTTTCGTAGTAACATCCGCCTTAGTTTTCAGGTTGCCATCCTGAACCGGGGGAAGAGATGTCCGTCGACAGCTTTATCGACAAGCGCCGCGTAATGCAGGCCCTGCGCCGCGGGTGGGTGCGGCAGTACCAGGTCGAGGAGTGCCTGCTGGAACTCGATCCTTCGGAATCGATTGTCTCCGGACTCGCCCGCCGAGGCTGGCTCAATGCCGATCAAGTACAAGAACTCTGCGGCGATGCGGGAGACAGAATCACCGAGCCCGATCTGGGTGCAGTCGTTCCCGGCAACCCTCCGGCCGAAGGGCCCCAAGCGGCCAGCCCCGGCTCCGGCAACCTCAAGGCAAGCAACCTGCAGGATGTGCTGGCTCCAGGCGATGTCATCGCAGATCGCTATCTGGTTGAGAAGATGTGCCAGGGCGGCTTCGGCCAGGTTTACCTCTGCTCCGATATGGTCAGCGGCCAGCGCGCCGCGCTCAAGACGCTGTTGCGCGAACATCTGGGCTCCGGACGGCTGGTGGACACATTTCGCAAGGAGATTCTGCTCTGGATTCAGCTCGGCGACCATCCCAACATCGTTCTCGCATACGGCATGGAAGAGTTCATGCGCTTGCCCTTTGTGGTGATGGAGTGCGTGGAGGGAGGGTCGTTGGAGGATTTGCTGGAGCTTGGCCCTATTCCCTGGCAAGCGGCGGCCAACTACGGCTGGCAGATCGCCAACGGCCTGGAGCACGCCGGCCGTGTTTGCGGCCTCGTCCACCGCGACTTGAAGCCTGCGAATGTCTTGCTGACCCGCCAGGGGACTGCTAAGGTGACCGATTTCGGCATCTCCCTGGTGCGCGGCATGACCGGTGAAACGCTGGCCGGCACGCCCCCGTACATGGCGCCCGAGCAGTGGCAGAGCCCCGCCGATGTGGATGTGCGCTCGGACGTCTATGCCTTCGGCGTCACCCTTTTCGAACTGGCCTGCGACCGGCGCCCTTTTCCCGATCACATGGAAAACAGTATGGCTGGCTACCGCACCGACCATCTGACAACAATGCCGCCCGATCCCCGCCGGCTGAACCCGGAGATTCCTGACACCATGGCGCGCCTGATTCTTGCCTGCCTGGAGAAGCGTCAGGACCGCCGTCCTCCCGATTTCAGTGCCGTGCGCATGGCACTGGAGCCGCTGGCGGGGCCGGTCGCAGTCGCAAAATCCGCCGGCCCGCACCGGGTAAATGGCTTGATAAACCAGTCGCGCACATACAATTTGCTGCGCCAATTCCAGGAGGCGGAACGCACGGCACGGGAGGCGGTAACCTTGGCGCCAGACGATGCCAATGCCCGTGTCGCTCTGGGCAATGCGCTCGGCGAACAGGGCGAATACCGCGAGGCGCTGCGCCAGTTGGAACGGGCTCACCGGTTGGACAGGGAGAACCCCATGGCGATCGTGAATAGCGCGCGCTACTCTGCGCTGGCTCTCGATCCCGTCGCGGCGCAGGACTGGCTCAATACCGGCATCCGCAACCTGGAGCCGCGCCACCTGGAAGGCATCTCTCATCTGCTGATTGAATTTGGCCGGGTTCCGGAGGCGATCCGGCTCTGCCGGAAAATCGTAGAAGATAATCCCCGGGCGATCATCGCCTGGAACAATCTGGCCATCGCGCTGCGTCGTAGCGGCGACCTGGAAGGCGCGCTGGGATGCGCCACCCGTTCCGTTGAGATCAATCCCCGTTATGCCAAGGGCTGGAGCAACCGCGCCACAGTATTGGTGCAATTGCAGCGCTTCGATGAGGCCATCGATGCCGCGGATCGGTCGCTTCAGTTCGACCCCGCCACCGCCGGAGCCTATGCCGCGAAGGCTGCGGCGCTGGGCGCAAGCGGCCATATAAATGAGGGACGTACTTGCTTGTTGAAAGGGCTTGGACTCCTGCCCGGCAACACCCTGCTCACGCGGGCTCTGGAAAGGTTCTGAGAAACGCCGCTGTTCGATGGGCCTTCGACCGGACGCGCGATGGGAAGTGGGTATCGTTACATGGCGGGTTCCACTCCGGGCCCGGCATCGGTCGTGCGCGCCATCCGGGCGGGCAAGGCCGCCAGAAATGCCGCCGGGCTGAGCACGAGCCGTGCGGTGAGCCGGGAAATTAGTCGAAAGTCTTCGAGCAGCGAGCGCCCGCCCCGTCCCGTGAGGAAGACGCCCCGGCGCATGATGTAGAGGTGGAAAAGAGCCGAGAGGGCCGCAAAGACGCAGACCGCCAGCGTGGCCCTTGCGGGAGCAGCCGCTCCTGCCGCGCGGTGAATCAGCCAGTCCAGCACCTGCGCCAGGCCGGGAACGCCTGCGGCGATGGCCAGGTTGCCCAGGAAGCGGTTGCGAAAACCCAGTGCCTTTTGCTGCAATCCGGCGTAGAGGCCCGCAGTGACGGTGACGTAGGCCATCTCCACCATGACAATGGCAAGTCCGCCACGCAGCCCGGACCGCGCCATGGCCGTCAGATACACAATTGATCGGGCGGTTGCGCTGAGGAGTGCGCATTTCCAATTCCAGCAGGTGAGGGTCTGCGCGAAGAAGGATGAGCGGCTGGCGGAGGTCATGCTCATATGGTCAAGGAGCCGCTGCCTTTATTCCGTCAAGGGGAGGTTACGGCAAGGTTTAGATTTCCGCCGAACCAAACTGTGAACGCCCCCTGGCGGGTAGCTGGTAAGCAGCTCTTCGGCAAGACCATTGCAAACTTGACCCTTCTGCGCCCGGATTCTCCGGCTCCGGTGTCGACCCCCAGCGTACCGCAATGAGAGAGGCGCATCCCAGCGTGATTCGAATCACCGAACCAGATGCCGATAAATCGCTAGGCTTGAGAGGATGGCGCAAGACACGTTGAAGCGCTTATCCCATGAGGAGTGTTTTTATGGCTTACGTTGTTACCGATGCTTGTACCAAGGACTTTGCCTGCGTTGCCGAGTGCGCCACTGCTGCCATCGCCCCCACCGCGGACGACGCCAAGGCGGCGTCTGTTTCCCAGGTCTACATCAACCCCGACGAGTGCATCGACTGCGGTAGCTGCGTCTCCATCTGCGCATTTAACGCCATTTTCCCGGCCGACGAGTTGCCGGCGGATAAGGCGCATTTCGCTGAGAAGAACCAGGCTTACTTCAACTAATTCGGTCGCCCGTATCCCGCCAGTCCGTTTTGCGGAATAGATGGAATCGAATCACCCCGGCGAGCAGTCCGCCCGCCGGGGCAAAGTTATTTATCCCGAAGAAACTCATTTCACGGCTCCGCGGCATGCCGGTTTCCGTTCCGGATTCTTATGGTTCCGATTTTGCCGGCATTGCGGCTGGTGGGACCACTGCGGCGGGCGTCGCATTCTGCGCAGGGACCGGCAACTGCCCCGGAGCTGTAGCAGCCACGATTGGCAGCGAGAGGGTTTGCACCGTCGAAGGATCGTCGCGCAGCCGCAGATACAGCATCCCGTTGGCTGGATGAGGCACGCTTACCTGTGTTCCGGTAAAGTCGGGCGGAACTTCCGTTGCGTTGTCGAGCTCCGGCGTGCCGCCAATCGAGGCCGCCAGAAACAGATTCGTACCCGTCAGGGCGCAGGGCTTGCTTGCGATGTGCGAGCAGTGCAGTTCCTTGAATCCGGGCAAGCGCACCAGCGTCCCCAGGGATATCCAGTCTCCGGCTGCCCCATCCGCTGACAGCATCCTCGCACGCAACGGCCCGAACGCCGAGGAGCCGAAACGTGCCAGCGGCTCCACGATCCCTAGGGCCGTGTTGGCGTCCTCCAGCATCAGGCTGCCGTCGGCCAGTGACAGCACCGTGCGAAAACTGCCGTCGGCGGCCGCCACCTCCACTCTTTCATTGCGCGGAAAGCTCGCCGGTACGCGCGACTTGAGAAAGAAGACCAGCCGCCCCTCAACGGGTAGGTCGTCCGGGCTGCCAAGATGCACCGGCGAAACTGGCGCTGAGGCTTCATTCTGCATGCCCTTGCTCAGTAGCGTCGCCTGTGGGCGTGGAGGACCCACTGTGGCGGGCACGTGTAGCTGACGGCCATCCCGCAGTTGTACATTGGCTGCGTAGCGTTTCCCGGCCGCGAGCCCTCCCGTGGAGCCGTCCGCCGTCATGGTCAACTGGTCATAATCCTGCACCCGGCTCAGCCCGGCCGGAGTCCAGACGATACCTTCCAAGGCTACTTTCTCCACTTCGTCCAGGCGGTTGCCCTTCAACACAGCGTCGGCATCCCCGGCGTTCAGCGTGAACCGGTCCAGCGAGGCGGCTTCGGCATAGGCCGTGAGGGTGAGCAGGTCTGGCTTTTCCAGGCCGTATTTGAAGATCTGCAACGTCACTGGCCCGGGAACCGCCTCCTTCATGGGGACGGCGACCTCCAGCGTCTCCGGTTTCGGCGACTTCCAGGTCAGCTTGGTCGGGCTGCCGCCGGCTAACTGTTCTTCTACCCGCTCCACGCAGAGCGAGCTCTCCCCCTCCAGGTGGAGGGTATCTTCGCGCCCCACCACCAAGGCCGACTGGTCCGCCGCAGCCAGGGTCCACCTGCCCGGCTCGGCGGCTTGCAGGTGGAAATGCGGACCCTCCCAATCGTCAAAGCCCCACTTGCCGCGCAACACGCCGGTCAAATCTCCGTCAGAGAGCGGCGGTGCTGGCTGCTTCAGTACTAATCCGCCCAGCGAGGAATCGACGCTGATCGGCAAATCGACGGGGCCGGTCTTCGAACCGGCGCGGGACTCAATGTGCAGCACCAGATCGTGCGCCAATTGGCTGGCAAAGACCAGGGGCGCGCCTTCGGCGGGAACCACCAGTCCAGGCTTCTGCGCGCAAAAAGCCTCTGCCGAGTTCACCGGATGCAGCGGCGGCGCCTTGGCCGGGCCCACCGGCGGCAGCGCCACCACCACTACCGACTTGGGGTCGTGAAACGAAGGCGGCATGTTCAGCCGCAGATTAAGCGTGTCCTTCGTGGGTAGTGCCAGGGCAGGAATGTACTGGAAGTGGGCGGTGTGCAACGAAGCCAGGATCCTGGCCGTATCCACGATGGCGCCCACATAGGGGCTGTAGGCTCCTCCTCCCATCATGCTCGAGGCACTGATCTGGTTCATCAGGTCTCCGGTGGAACCGCTGGTCAACTGCGCCACCAGCGATTGCGCGTTGGTGTCGTCCAGCACCAATCCATCGGTGTGCTGCACCAGACAGGGAGCCTGCTGATCGCTGGGCTTGTCGAAACACTCCCGGTCGAGTTTGATGCCCAGGCTGCGAGCCGCCAGCTCCGCGCGGTCTTTCAGCGATTTTGGATCGCTCTGCGAGGTGACCCTGACTTCGGCCAAATAGGCTTCCAGCCGCATCCGGTCCCAGCTGGCGGCCTGCAAGTCCTGGGTGGCCCGCACAAAAGCGCCGGGGCGGTTGATGACCGTCTTGCGGAGCGTGCTGAAGTCGCCCCCCGTTTCCGGAGCTAGAAAGAGCAGGGCCTGTTGCGCCTCGGCGGGAACGGTGACAAATACTCCTTCGTTACGCGCTTCGCGGGTCCAGGTCTCCACGCGGGTAAACCACTCCGGCGGCGGCTGGTTGGTGGAACCACGCAGAAAGCCAACCACCAGAACGAAGTGCGTAGACTGGCTCTCGGGAAAGTCGGGATGAATCCAGAGCCGGTCCCCTGGCAGCAGATTGGGAACCTCGGCGATCGGCAGTGTGACCTCACCGCGCTTGACATGCACATCCACTTTTGGTCCGGAAAGGTCGAAGGCCGGGCCATCGGCGTGCAGTCCGGTTGAAGCCAAACACCAGAACAAAAGCAGCAAACAACGGCGCATCCTTCTATTGTACGGACCGGGCTGCCCCTGAAATAACCTGAGAGGGCGCAACTTTATCCCGGAATTGGGGTTGCGCAGAATGAAAACCGCATCTTTCTATTGCACTTCGGCGCACTTGGCCGTATCATCGGGTACACTGTATAGCTTTGACAGTGGCATAAGCTAGAGTATTTCTCGAATCCATGCAGGGGAGTCGAGTCAAGTGGAGAATTGGCTCCTATCGCCAAGAGCCGTATCGGGCCATGAATCACCTTGTACTTATTCGAGACGCGATCTTAATCTGCGCGGAAGAACAGGCCGTGCAACCGGCCAACCCAAAGGAAGCTGCGATCTTCCGGGTGGCGAACTGAGGTTCGTCCATGGCGGTTTGAAGGTTAAAAACTAGGGCTGTTCTCTCTCGCCCGACCCAGTCGGTGCGGTTTGGCTCCGGGAAAAGGCCAGTTGGCCTGCCGGAGGCGCCGCACAGCTCAGAGACGAGAAATGCAGCATACGGAGAACGAGAATGAAATCGACGAAAGCTGCCCAAAGCAGCATAGATGTTAGCAATTTGAGTATTCCCGACGCGGAAGAAATCATTGAAGAAGCATTGAACGAATTGGCGTTTTCGCCCGACCCCGGCATGGCGCGCGCTTTGCGTTTTCTCGCTCCCGCCGGGTACCAGGCCATTGTCGAGCTATGTAGCGAGAACGGCCGCAGCAAGCGCCGCAATGCGCCGGCCGACTCCTGGTCGCCCGAAGAAGACGAAGTGCGCATCTACTTCGAGCGCATCGGCGATGGCGAGTCCGCGCCGCGTGCCGCCCGCAGTCCGCGCGCCGCTGCCGAACCGGTCTTCGACGACGACGAAATAGACGACAGCCAGGAAGCGGTAATCCCCGCCGACCTGGACGCCCGGGTGAAGGAACTCTGCGCCGCGCTGGCCGAAGCCGAGCGCGGTGGACACGCCTTCATCGCCCTCAAGTGGTTTCGCGACTCCTTCCTCCCGCGCAAGGCCTTCCGCTGGAACCAGCACCCGGAATCGCGCCAGGCCGTGTTGGCCGAAGCCATTCAGCGCGGCGTCGTGCTTACCAGCAAGATCGCCAACCCCAAGACCCCTGCCTATCCCACCACCACCATCCGCCTCAACCGCGCCGAAGCCGGCATCCCCGAGGAGGCGCAGCGCTTCCATCCTGTCGCCGTCCACGGCGATTCGATCGCCGAGGCCATTGAAGAGGAACGGGGGAACCTGTGAGCTGCTACTTTCTTGAATCCACGGCCTTCGCCAAACTCTTCGTGCAGGAGCAGGGCACCGATGCCCTGATCCGCCTGATGGAGGCCGTCGAGGACAACCGAAAACTGATCTCGGCTTCAACCCCACTGGAGGTCTACGGGGCCGTGCGGCGGCGCGAGAGGGCCGGGGCCATCTCCGCGGAGGATGCCACCGCCGCGCTCGACATTCTTCGCCTTGAAGCCGCCCGCATGGTGCAGCAGCCGCTCAATCCCGCCGTGCTCGAAGCCGCCCGCCAGCTCCTGGACCGCACCGCCCTGCGCTGGCCAGACACCCTGCAACTGGGCGCGGCCATGGTGGCCCGCGAGATGTTCCAGGGCGCTGAGATCGTCTTCGTGTCGGCGTCGCCGCAGTTGCTTGAAGCCGCCAAAGCCGAAGGCTTCCGCGCCCTTGACCCGGCCAAGGAGGCGGCAGTCCCGGTTCTCGTCAAGGAAGCGGAGTAACGGAGCGGGTTCCGCTCCTCAAAAGCTCGCCAGATCAACCGCCGCCTTGCACACTTCGACCGGGGGCCCATACATTTCGCGCATTTTGCGAAATGGGTGGGAGACGGCAAACTCGGAATTGGCACGAATCAAGCCAGCCGCTCCCGCCGGAGCTATTTCATCCGCCGAAACTCCCCCCTCAACACCGAAGCTCACGTCCTCGTCCAGCTTCAAACGGTAGCTTGCTCAATCGCCGCCCGGCAAACCTCGGCCAGCCGCCCGATGCCTTCTCGAATCCGCTGCGGAGAGGCGTTGGAGAAGTTCAGCCGCATGAAGCGCAAACCGGGGGCGCTCGAAAAGAAATCCTGCCCCGGCACAAACAGAACCTTGCGCTCCAAGGCCGCGCGCATGAGCTCGTTGGTGTTCACCCCCTCGGGGCAGGTGACCCACAGGAACATTCCCCCCTCGGGGTGCGTCCACGTGAAGCCCGGCGGCATGGTCTCCCGCAAGGTCGCGTCCATGACCGAGTAGCGTTCTCCGTACGACTTCCGGATGCGCTCAATGTGGGCCTCGCTGTCGAAGCCGGATAGATAACAGTGCACGATGCGCTGATCCAGGCTGGAGGTATGCAGATCGGCCGCCTGCTTGGCGATGGTGAGCTTGGCGCGAATCTCCTTGGACGCAACCACCCAGCCCACCCTGAGGCCCGGCGCAATCGTCTTGGAAATGGTGCTTTGGTAAATAACGATCCCTTCGGTATCCAGGGCCTTGATGGGATGAACGTTCTCCCCGGCATACCGCAGAGCCCCATAGGGATCGTCCTCCAAAATTACGAGCCCATAGCGAGAAGCGATCGAATACAACGTCTTGCGACGCGCCGCCGTGAGCGTGACGCCTGTGGGATTCTGGAAATTAGGAATGTTGTACAAAAACTTGGGGCTCTCTCGCTCTATCAGCGCAGGTAACTCTTCCGGGATCAGGCCTTCTTCGTCGGTCGGAACGGCTGCAAAACGCGCCCCGTAGGTCTGAAACGCCTGAATCGCAGCCATATAGGTGGGGCTCTCGGTCAGAACGCAGTCTCCCGCATCCAAGAAAATCTTCCCTGTCAGATCGAGAGGCTGCTGCGATCCGGTCATGATGAGGATATCTTCCGCCGCGCAATCGATGCCCCGCTTGCGCGACTCCGCCGCGAAAATCTCCCGCAGCGGAGCAAAGCCCTCGGTGGGGCTGTATTGCAGCGCACCGGCGCCGCTCTCCAGAAGGACGCGCTGCGTGGCGCTGAGGACGTTGCTGACAGGAAACAGCTCGGGCGCGGGAAGCCCCCCGGCGAACGAGATGATCTCCGGCTGTTCGGTGACCTTGAGAATCTCGCGGATGGTCGAGACGCGCACGTTTTCCATGCGGTGCGCAAACTTGCTATTCATGCTTTCCTCGCAAATCCTTTTGCGTATGCACTCAGTGTAGCTGGGCTACTGCTGGCGATTCATCCGGTTGGGTGTCGGGCGCCCTGGTCTCGCCTTTGAGACCTTGGAAAGCACAGTCCTCCATCGGTCCCGCTTTTCTCTTTCCCCGCCACAAATGCACCGTGCCCCATCCATTTCGCGGCATTTTGCGAAATGGGTGGGAAACCACAAGACTCAACTTGGCAAGGGCCGAGCCCGCTACTCCCGCCGGAAGCGATTCGCCTGCTCGAACTCGTCGCGCAGCGCGGGCGTACGCAGGTTCTCGCGCAGGTGCGCCAGGCGCTGTTCCAACGCGAAGATCGCCGCCTGTACAGCTTCGGTATTGGTATAAGCGATGTCGCGCCACATCGAGTAGGGACTGGCCCCCAGCCGCGTCATCTCGCGCAGGGCGCGTCCGCCCACGTCTTTCAGCTCCGGCGCGTCGCCCACTTCTTCCTCGAGCAGCGCACTCAGAGCCGTAGCCACAAACTGCGGCAAGTGGCTCACCCATCCCACCAGCTCGTCGTGCCGCACCGGGTCCAGATCGAGAGTCTTCGAGCCCATGGCCGCAACCCACTCCCGCCAGCCCTGGACCAGCGCCGCCGAGTGCGGCGAGCGCTGCACATCGGAATCGTCGGTGAAGAGCCAGACCGCTCCGCGAAACAGCTCCGCATCGCCCAGCGCCGCGCCGCCTCGCTCCTTGCCCGCCATGGGATGGCCGGGAAGAAACGCCGCGCGCTCCGGGGTGTTGTAGAGCCGCGCCGCCGACGCGCAAATCTGCGCCTTGGTGCTGCCCACATCGGTCACCAGATGCTCCGAACCGAGAACCGGAGCCAGCTTTTCCATAAAGTCGAGCGTGGCGTAGATCGGCACAGAAAGCAGCACCACTTGGCTGGCGCGCGCGGCCTCAAGCGGATCGGCGACAATTGAATCGATGGCCCCCGCAGCCAGCGCCAGTTGCGCGCCCTCCGCGCCGCGGTTCCAGCCGACGATTGAGCCTTTGAAGCCCGCCGCGCGCAAGGCGAGGCCCGCCGATGTGCCCAGCAGGCCCATACCCAGAATCGCGATGCGCTCGATCATTGGTCATTCCGTGCTGCAACAGCCTTGAGGTGTTTCTTGTTTTGAAAGGGCACGGCTTTAGCCGTGCCGCCAGACATGCAATCTGGTGAGAGGCTTTAGCCGCTGAGGGAAGTCTCTTCAGAACTTCCCTCAGCGGCTAAAGCCAGGTTCGTTTCGAGGCTCTCAAGGCACGGCTAAAGCCGTGCCCTTTCAAAGCTGCATCGTTGCTAACACCGCTAACACGCTAACTTTGCTAACCACGCTTCCTACAGCGTTCTTCCCACCGCCCCGGCAATGACCCGCATCTCGCCCATCAGCTTGTCGAACTGCTCCAGATACAGCGTCTGCGCCGCGTCCGAGGCAGCCTTGTCGGCGTTAGGATGAATCTCCACCAGAATGGCGTCGGCCCCGGCGGCCACGCAGGCCTTGGCCATGGCCGGAACCATGTCCCTGCGTCCTGTGCCGTGCGAGGGGTCGCCCACGATGGGCAAGTGGCTCAGCTTGTGCACCACCGGAATCGCCGCGATGTCCATGGTGTTGCGCGTGGCGGTCTCGTAGGTGCGGATGCCGCGCTCGCACAGAATCACGTCGTAGTTCCCGCCGGACATGATGTACTCAGCCGAGAGCAGCAGTTCCTCGATGGTGGCGGCAATGCCGCGCTTGAGCAGCACCGGCTTGCGCGCTGTGCCCAGCTCGCGCAGCAGGTTGAAGTTCTGCATGTTGCGCGCGCCCACTTGGAAGCAGTCGGTGTAAGGCAGCATCGCCTCGATCTGCGAAATCTCCATGACCTCGCTGACCGTAAGCAGCCCGTGCTCCTGCGCCGCCTCGTGCATCATCTGCAAGCCCGGAATCCCCAACCCTTGAAATGCGTAGGGCGAACTGCGCGGCTTGAAGGCGCCTCCGCGCAGAAAGCCCGCGCCAGCGGCCCTCACGCGCGCGGCGATGGTAAAGATCTGGTCATGGTTCTCAATCGCGCAGGGCCCGGCGATGACGGCAACCTGGTCACCGCCGATCTTGGCCCCGTTGGGGAACTCGACCACCGTGCCCTCGGGACGGAAGGCCCTCCCGGCCAGCTTATAAGGGGAGCTGATGCGCAGCACGTTCATCACGCCCGGCAGCACTTCGAACTTGCTCAGGT
>Ga0181520_10001320_pt1 | contig 50671 bp, 36 predicted proteins | sample PEATcosm2014_Bin_29_FD_132451 | JGI IMG/M metagenome (GOLD analysis project Ga0181520, IMG submission 132451) | Peatland microbial communities from MTU Mesocosm Facility, Houghton, MI, USA - PEATcosm2014_Bin02_30_metaG | ecosystem: Environmental > Terrestrial > Soil > Wetlands > Peat | place... | reverse complement strand
AAGTGAGCGCGAAGCCCTTGCGCACGCCGTAGTCGGTCACGGGCAATACATCGGGGCGGCCGAGGCGAAAGATCAGCAGCATTTCCACCGTCCACGGGCCGACGCCGCGCACCTCCGTGAGCCGCTCGATGATCTCCGCGTCCGTCATTCTGCGAATCGCCGCGTGCGTGGGGACGGTTCCGTCCAGAGTGTGGGCGGCCAGGTCTTTCAGCGCGCGAATCTTGTTGCCGGAGACACCGGCGGCGCGCAGAATCTCATCGGGCGTGTCGAGCAGCGGTTGCGGAGCGGGGTCGCCATGAAAGTACTCGCGGACGCGACGATGAATGGTGGCCGCGGCTTTGCCGTGCAACTGCTGATATAGGATCGACTCGACCAGCGAGACAAATGGCGAGGGCGAGGAATCGAGGCGCAAGGTGAACGGACCTGCACGGTCGATCAGTGCGCCCAGCTTGGGGTCGCTGGCCCGCAGATGCGCCACGGCCTCGGCGGGATCAAAGGGAAGTTTGCGGCTACGCCCATCGTGAATCATAGGGAAATAGTGTACCGTGCTGGGACTGTCATGCAACTTCTACGCGAGGAATTTGCAAAAATCCTGCCCCCGCAAGTCTTTCCCCTTGTAGAATCCAGTGCAGAGACGATGAGGGGTGCAACGCCATGAAGATGAGGCCGGGAACACAAACGGGTTTTCTACTGTGCGGCAAGGAGTGGACGGATGGTGAGGCGCTGGAGGTGCGCTCGCCGTGGGATCAGGGGCTGGTGGGGCGCGTGACCGCAGCTACTCGCGCCGATGCGCGTCAAGCCGTGCATCACGCCGTGGCCAGCCTGCGCCGCACCCGTGCGCTGCCGCGCTGGAAGCGGCGCGAGATTCTGGAGGATGTGGCCGCCGCGCTGATCGAACAAAAGGAGCGCTTCGCAAAGCTGATTGTTGCCGAGGCGGGCAAGCCGCTTCGCATGGCGCGGACGGAGGTGGATCGCGCTGTGCTCACCTTCAAGACCGGTGCGGAAGAGGCTGCGCGGCTGGGCGGCGAAAGCATTCCGCTGGATCTGATGGAGGGTAACGAGGGGCGTTGGGGACTGGTGCAGCGCTTTCCGGTGGGGCCTGTGCTGGCGATTACGCCATTTAATTTTCCGTTGAATCTGGTGGCTCACAAGCTGGCGCCCGCGATGGCCGCCGGCTGCCCGGTGATTCTGAAGCCCGCGCCGGAGACGCCGTTTACCGCGCTGGCTCTGGGCGAGGTGATTCTGAAGGCGGGCTGGCCGGTGGAGGCGCTGGCCGTGCTGCCGCTAAACAACGCTGACACCGCATGGCTGGCGGAAAAGGAAGACAGCATCAAACTTGTAAGCTTTACCGGCTCCTCCAAAGTGGGCTGGGAGCTGAAAGCTCGCTCCGGGCGCAAGCGGGTTCTGCTGGAGTTGGGCGGCAATGCGGCGCTGATCGTCTGCGGCGATTGGCCGGAGTTGGATGATGCGGCCATTCGCACAGCCCACGCGGCCTTCGGCTATGCGGGCCAGTCGTGTGTGAGTGTGCAGCGTGTTTTTGTGGAGCGCAGCGTCTTTCAGACGTTTCTGTGGAAGGTGGTGGAGGCGGCAGGCAGAATGGCAGCGGGCAATCCCTCCGATGAGGCCACGGAGGTGGGTCCGATGATTCGCCTGGCCGACGCCGAGCGTGTGGAGCTGTGGATCAAGGAGGCCGTCGAGGGCGGAGCCAAGCTGGTGGCCGGAGGCGAGCGCAAAGGCGCGATGATGACGCCGGCGATCCTGACCGGAACCAAGCCGGGAATGAAGCTGCGCGATGAAGAGGTCTTCGGCCCGGTGCTGGTGATCGAGCCTTACGATGACTTTGAAGAGGCGCTGGCCGAGGCCAATCACTCAAAGTATGGATTGCAAGCAGGGTTGCTCACGCGTGATGCCGGACGCATCCTCACCGCTTATCGCGAACTTGAAGTCGGTGCGCTGATCGTTGGCGACACGCCAAGTTGGCGCCTCGACCCAATGCCCTTTGGCGGCGTAAAAGAGTCAGGGATGGGTCGAGAAGGCATTCGTTCGGCTATCGAAGAGATGACTGTGCCGCGTATGTTGGTGATCGCGGGGCTGAGCTGAACTCTGTGTGTCAATAATGCGCAAGCAGCTTGAGCACGACGGCCTTTGAAAGCCTGATCTTCTCGTCGGTCGAGCGTCCCATCAGCATTTGAATGAAGATCACATCCCCTTTTGCCTTGACCGCCAGGTTGGAGCCGAAGAAGATGGCATCGGAGCCGACGCCGCTAACCGGCTGCGTATCTTTGAATTCGCGGTGCGCGTTTGCCGCGTAATCAGCGAAGCGGGGGCCGTCGCCCGCGTGAATAATAATGCTGAAGGATTTAAAAGCAGAGCCGAAGCGGCAGGGATTGGTGGGACTGCGCTTGAGCGACGCGCCCACGGCAGCCGAAACTTCATCTTCTGTGAGCCTGTTGCAGATGGCCTGCGCATGCGCAGCCGGACCAGTTGCCAATGGCAGCGCAAGTAGAAGCGCGACGAGAGCGAGATTGAAGGTTTTCATGCACCGGAGTATATTTCCGTATTGTTACTGCACGATAAATCGCTGAAGACGGCATCTTGCTACTTGGAGAGCATCTCCAGCATAGCTTTCGCATCGGCGGCGTGAGGGCCATCCGGGGCCAGCGCCAGATACTTTTCCAGCGCCTCGCGCGTTTCGGCAGAGGCTTGGACTTTGCCTTGTGCAGTTACAGGCAAATCGGCAAAGAGATCTGAACCGAGGACGAACCAGGCATTGGCTCTTGTTGGATCCGCTTGCACGCACTTGCGGCAGGCAGCCGCGGAATCTTTCGTGTTGCCGTTGTTGTAGAAGACAGCGCAAACATTGAAGTAAGCCTTCCCTGCATTGCTCGATAACTCAGCGGCTTTGTTATACAGTTCAATCGCCTCCGCAGTGCGTTTGAGCTTGAGCAGCGCATTACCCTTGCCGATGTAGATCTCCGACAGGCCGTCCTTCCATTCTTTCAATGGCTGGCCCTCGGCTGGTTTTTCCTGCTGCGCCGCGGCCAAAGTCTGGTCATAAGTCGCCAAGGCCGCATCCGTTGCGCCGGAGTATAGCTGCGCGTTTCCGAGCAACTTCAGGTTGAGAGAGGTTGCCTTCAATGCAACCAATTGCTGTGCGGCGGTAATGGCGCTAGGCCACTCCTTGGCGAGCATGGCCTGGTTATACTTAGCGGTCAATGAATCGGAATTTTGTTCACCGGCGCTGGCGGAGGTCTGCGCAGCAATCGGCAAGATGAAGAGCAACGGCAACAGAGCCGCCGCAAGCATTGCAATGGACCGGCGCATCGCATACCTCCGTTGATGAATGAGTCCAGGCCCGTTCACATAGCCTGTATGCACTCTGCCTGTTTTGACACAGCACCAATAGCATAGAGCGGCAATGACCGTTCATTGCCGCTCGACAAACTTATATCTTCCCGCAGTGTAATTGGAGAAACTTTTTGTCTTCTCCAAAGCGATAACGACACTTATGCGGATTGGAATTCGAGCACGCGAAAGAAGGTTTGCGCCTATTACTTCTTCTTGGTCTTCAACGCGGCCCAGCGCTTGCGCTGCGCTTCGGCAATCCGCTGGCGAGCCTCGGGGCTAAGCTTGCGGCGCTTCTTCGACTTCCGGGCCTTCGCTGCGGGCGCGGCCTTGTCGGCAACCTTCGCAGCCTTCTTCGTCAGGCGCGCAGTTACTTTTTCAGCAACATTTCCAGTGGAGGCAAGCAGGGAACGAACCTGCGTAAGTTTTGCAATTTCAGCGTCGATTTGAGCAAGAATTGAATTGATAGCCATATGTCAAGCATAACTCACAAAGTTCATTTTGCACAGATTGGTTTCCGCAAGTACCGTTCCTGTCACGGTAGTCACATCCAATTGCAAAGAGCGGGCAGATCAATTTGTCGGCATCGGTTCTGCATGATTGAGCGGAATGAGATAGATTCTGTTCAGCAAACCGCATTCTCATGGATCACGCGCTTGTAGAAAGCAGCGCTGAGCTTGGGCGTTCGTTTCTGCGTGGCGAAATCCACATAGACGATTCCGAATCGCTTTTCGTATCCGTCGTTCCACTCGAAGTTATCCAGAATGCTCCACAGGAAATATCCCTTGACCGGAACTCCCTCCGCTAGCAAGCGCTGGAGTTGGGTAAGGTAGTTGCGCAGAAACATCACGCGATCGGTGTCATAGACCGCTCCGTCGGGAGCGATAGTGTCCGTAGCCGACGCGCCATTTTCAGTGATATAGATTTCGTTCGCCTTCCATAACTCGTGGACCAGTTTTGGACCCCAATAGATTGCTTCCGGGCCGATAGTCAGCCACCTGCTGTACATATGCGGATAAGAGCTGGGCATCGGCACTACGGCATAACCCTTCTCTGACTCTTCCGCGCGAACATAAGTGGGCTGATAGACATTGATGCCTGTGAAGTCCATTGGGCTGGCAATGATCTCCATCTCTTCCGCGGTAAACTTCGGCGCGCTGGCTCCGAGGCGCTTGAGATACTGATCTGTATATCGCCCTTCCTGCACGACGGTGAGGAACATGGCGTTCTCTTCGCGCATTGCCTTGCGGGCAGCTTCAATATGTTCGCTGCACTCGAACACTGGTACAGTTGCGGCGATATTATCGGCGATTCCAATCAAGGTGTCCGGCATTGCCTGAGCGCGGATGGAGCGCACCGCCATGCCGTGCGCGAGAACTACATAATGATTCAACTGGGCGAGTTGTTTGGCGTTCAGCTTGAGGCCGGGAGCGTGAGTTCCCTGGGCATAACCTTTTTCGATAAAGGTGCGCATCTCGTTCATGGTCATGAAGCGCTTCACCTTGTCCGAGAGCTTTCCGGCCGTGAATCCGGCGTAGTCGGCAAAGGCTTTTGCAGTATCCCTGTTCTGCCAGCCGCCTTTGTCCTGGAGGGCTTGGGGAAGATCCCAGTGATAAAGGGTACAGAAGGGCTGAATGCCGGCTTCGAGCAATGCGTCAACCATGCGATGATAAAAATCCAGGCCTAGCGGATTGGGAGCTCCCGTCCCGCTGGGAAATACTCGCGGCCAGGAGACAGAGAAGCGAAAGGTCTTGAGTCCAATCTCCTTCATGAGTCCGATATCTTCCTTATAGCGATGAAAGAAATCGTCGGCGACATCTCCGGTTTCGCCATTGCGGATATTACCCGGTGCATGAGAAAACGTGTCCCAGATGGAAGGTCCTCTTCCAGCCTCGCTTACCGCACCTTCCACTTGATAGGAGGCAGTCGCCGAACCCCAGAGGAAGCCCTGGGGAAATGCTTGCTCGGATTTGGTCTTCTCCAGTGATGAAGCTGAAGGGCTATCGGCTGCGTATTCAAGCCGAGGCAAAGTGAGGGCCGCGGCGGAACTCGCCAATATGCGGGCAAAATTGCGGCGCGAAAATTTGTTTAGCATAATGCTCCCAGCAGAAAGGCAGTTGACTCGTGGCAATATGAAAAAGAGAGAGATGATTTGCCGGTCCGGTAGCGTTTTGTACGCCGAACCGGCAAATCGTCGCGCCTTCCCAGTGAGGGCCTGATCGTTAGAACAGCATTTTCAGAGCAAACTGCAATTGCCGGGGAACGTAGTTCGGATCAGTCGAAACGATCTCACCGAACTTGTTACCGGCGGAATTACTCAATCCGCCTTCTGAGGAGTGGATGTTGTTGTTCAGATAAAAGTTGGGCGTGTTGGCGATGTTGAACGCCTCTGCCCGGAACTGCACCTTCAACTTTTCGGTGATCGGAAAGTCCTTGAATATCGAAAAGTCTAAGTCGCGGAAGTGCGGACCATAGACCGAGTTGCGGGCGGTGTTGCCGACCGTGCCGAGTGCTTGGGGCACGTAGGCGCATGGGTTGATCCAGTGCGCGATGGTCTTGACCTGGGTCGGCCCTATGCAGCCTGGATTCGCCGCAAAGCTTCCCGCCTGGAAAGGATTGCCGATCTGGTTAGGCCGATCAGGACCGCCGTTGAATTGCGGGGTGGCCCAGTTGCTATATGCTGTACCAGCCACACTGTAGCCGCCAGTGTTGAAGATGGAAAAAGGCTTGCCGCTTTGCCATGAAGCAATCGAGTTGACCTGCCATCCGCCAAGCACGATCTTCTCTATGCCCTTGAAGTTCTTGAAGGGCAACTCGTAGTTGATTGAAAGAGCGAAGCGGCTGCGGATGTCATTTTCCGCATTGCCATATTCAATCTGACGAATGTGAGTCGGATCGGCATCGCCCCAGCCCTGATGTCCTTCTTCAGAGAAGCCGACGACGTCGCTGAGCGCGTGTCCCCAGGTGTAGTTGGCGTCGAAGGCAAGGCCATCGGCGAAGCGGCGCTGGAAGGAGGTCTGCAGGCCGTTGTAGTTGGAGATGCCTTCGCTTTCAAGCCACTGGATCTGCCCCACATTCGGCAATACCGCATTCAGTGGGCGCGGCGTGTTAAATCCCCCGGCCTTGACTTGAGCCGGCGTGGGATCGTTGACGTCGCCGAGCAACTCCGGCAGATGCTGGCCGATATTGCCGACATAGCCTACGGTGAGGACGTTGGGTCCAAACTGCTGCTCGATCTGCAGGTTGAACTGCTGAATCATGGACGGCTTGTCTTTGGGATCCTCCGCGGTGAACGAAAGAGATGCGCTGGTGACAGTCTGCGGAGCCGGCATAAAAAATCCTTCGTCGAGGACGTTCGGCCCTGGGTGTGCTGTCGCGCTTGTGGCAGGATTTGTATTGTCGCAGGCTGGCGTAATCGATGCTGCACCGGCAGCAGTTTCAATCTTGAATGCAGCCGTCGATTGGCAATTGGAATTGTAGACAGAGGTAAACGGAGCATTCTTTAGGTCGGCGTTGGAGGTGTAGTTGCCGGGGAAGTAACTGAGTCCGTAACCGCCGCGGATGACCGTGGTGGGGCGAACAGAGTAAGAGAAGCCAAGACGCGGCGCAAAGTCAGTATGCGTACTCTGAATTCCCGCTGTGCTGGAAACTCCACCGACATTCGCAACTTGCAAGGCAGTCTGAGCGCCGGCTGAAGATGTTGCGGCAAACGCCTTGTTATAGTCGAAGTTTGAGATGTGGTTATGCGCTTCAGTGAATGGCGTGAAGACGTCATAGCGAACGCCATAGGTAACAGTCAGCTTGGGGTTGACCTTCCAGTTGTCCTGGGCGAAGAAGCTAGGCTCCCAGGTGCGATAGTCCGGCGTATCCAGATCGATGTTAAAACTCGATCCCGTGAAGGCTCCCACCAAAGTAGACGCGAGGACTTGGTCCGGGCTGGTATCCGTGCTGAGGCCAAAGCCGGAATAATGGCCGAACGGAAACGCGCTCTGCAAGTTCCGCGCCTGACGGCGGATCAAGCCCGCACCCAACTTCAGGTTGTGGTTGCCGAGGGTGTAGCTGACCGTACCGGAGTACTGGTAGGTGCCGTCAATATCCTGCAAGGGAACATAGGCTCCATCTCCGAGAGAGGCAAAGTCATTGATATCGGCAGGCGTAAGGGCAGAGGTCAAACTGGGAAGGCCATTCGCGGCAAAGCCGACTGTAACGTCGGCGTTCGAATTGTAGTTGTTAGGCTGAGAGAAGTTGTTGATACGCGTATAGGCCGCGCGCAGATCGACAACCAGATTCTGCGAGAAGATGTGCGTGTATCCGAGGGACCATTGATACGCCTTATCTGCCGCCGGCCCGGTGTAGGCATAATAATTTCCACCCCCGGCGATCGACTTCAAAGCTGATGGCGCGTTCGTATTTGCGCCCGCCGGCAGATAAGCCGGAATTGTGCCCGTGACCCTGTTGTAGTCGAAACGAGCGAAGAAGTGGTCATTCTGACTGAAGGAGTGGTCAACGCGAGTGTCGACGGTGTGGCCGAACTGCGTTTTGTTCGGGCTGATGGAATAGGTGTTGGTGCCTACGTTGGGCGCCGGGAAAAGTTGCAGGTAAGCAAGAGCAACTGGGTCTGGGGTCGTGTATCCCGCGGCTGTGACATCGTGCCCCAGCAAAATCTGCGCATGAGGCGATCCGCCGCTGAGGCTGTTGATGTTGTTGTACTCGGCGAGTGTTGGTACGGTGCTGGTGTATGTCGTACCCGCCACCCTGCGGAGGCCTTCGTAGTCGCCGAAGAAGAAGGTCTTGTTGTGAATGATCGGGCCGCCGACGCTGCCGCCGAACTGGTTCTGGCGCAGTTCGGGCTTGGCTCCAGTCGTTGCGAACCAATCCCTGCCGTCGAATTTATCGTTGCGGAAGAACTCGTACGCCGTTCCGTGGAATTTGTTGGTTCCCGACTTGGTGACCAGGTTGACGACGCCGCCGGCCGTGCGCCCTGCTTCGGGAGCATAACTGTTGGTCTGAACCGTGATCTCCTGAATGTCTTCCACCGAGGGCTTGACGCCGATGGTGCCGATGATGCGCTCGTTGTCGTCGATACCGTCAACGATATAGTTATTCAGTGTGTCGTCCTGCCCGTTGACTGAGAATCCGTTGGTAGTGCGGCGATCGTCCGGGCGTCCGCCACTAGTGAGGCCGTTGCCAGGTCCTTCATTCGCTCCGGGAACGGTTTGAACCAACTGAACGAAGTTGCGTCCGTTGAGCGGTAGATCCTGCACTGCCATCGCGGTGACGGTCGAGCTGACCGTTGCGTTGTCGGCCTGGAGCAGAGGAGTGGTGGATTCGACAACGACAGTCTCCGTGGCGCCGCCGGCAACCATATGAATATCGGCGCGGGCGCGATCTCCGGCTTCAACATCTAACTCGGTGGTTGTGGTCTTGAATCCAGTCATCTTCGCCGTCAGCGAGTAGTGGCCGACGGGAAGGAGGGAGAATTGGTAATCGCCGCTATCATTCGAGACGGCTACGCGCTGATCGTGAGTTTCGCGATTCACTAGATTGATGGTCGCTTTGGCAACCAAAGCACCGTTAACGTCGGTGACGGTTCCAACGATGTCGGCGGTGGACAACTGGGCAAGCGCAACTCTTGAGCCGCAGACCATGAGCGTGAGCAGGACGATCAGTTGCCCTGCGAACCGGTAGAGTTTCTCGCCCTGGCCTGAGCGTTGAGACTGTTGCATTTTCCTGTTCATGTAACCTCCTGCTTGAAAGCCATCGAGTCTCTGGGGCGTACTCGGAAATCCAACACCCATAGCTCGGCTTCAAGTTCAACACGGATACTAGGCAAATGAATTGATTGCTGTATAGGGTTCATCTGGTATCTCACCGGGGACAAAAAGCGTTCTCCTTCTATATCATCACCTTGCCGCGCAGGTAAAGAGCAGGTAAAGACCTATTGCCAGAGGTAAAGAGGCGGGACTATGCTAGACATCTGCCATGGAGGAGGATTCCAATGAATTCTATGGATTCCCCGAGTATAGGTTGGACTCCGACCACAGAGGAGGAGAAGGAAATGGTCAGGCGGCAGATGAACCGCCTGCTGGAAACTAGCCACTTCAATAACAGCCGACGCTATCCCTTGTTGTTTCGCTTCATTGTGGAGGAGACACTCGAAGGCCGCGGCGAGTATCTGAAAGAGCGCCTTTTGGGCGTTCGCGTCTTTGAGCGGCCGGCGGATTACGATACCGCTGCGGACCCGATTGTGCGGGTCACCATCGCAGAAATCCGCAAGCGAATCGCGCAGTATTATCACGAAGAGGCGCATGATTCGGAGATGCGCATCGAACTTCTTCCGGGCCACTATGTGCCCCAATTCCGTCCCAGCAAAAATGCCGGCCCGGATCATCAAAACGCATCCGGACGGGAGTTCGTCTCAATCAACGAGCAAAAACATGAGCCTGATGCGAGACCCGCTCAACTTCAATCCCAAAGCGAATCGCGCGTTCGATGGTACCGCAGGCCCCTGTTCAAACCTGCGATCAGATACGTCATGGCTCCTGTGGCGGCATTATTGATTGTGCTGGGATGCGGATACTTGTGGAAATGGACCCATCCGTCCCCGCTCGATGAACTTTGGGGGCCTGTTCTAGCCAGTCACCGCACAGTGATCATCTGCCTGCCCGTGGGATCGCATTCAGGTGTCACGATGGGTGCTTCGGCGGGAATTTTAGTTTCCGATCAGGCTTCAACTTCGAATACTGACAACGCATCTACTGCTTCTGCTCCTGATGCTTCTCTGGCGTCCACATTTCTCGCGCACGAAGTTCTGGGGGAGAATGTTGTCTTCTCGGATATCCTGGCAACGCAGCGGATTTCCAATTATCTGGCACAGCACAATCGCGAATCTATTCTCCATCCCAACACAATAACTACGCTCAACGATCTGCGCCAGGGACCGGCTGTACTGATCGGCGGCCTGGATAACCAGTGGACGCTGCGCGCTCTCGCTCATCTGCGCTATCGCTTCGCCGGCACGTATCAGGAGCAGTACTGGATTATGGACACCAAAAATCCGGCGGTAAAGGACAAAGAGCTTGACCTGAAGGTTCGGCTTTCCGATATAAAGCGAGATTACGCAATCATCGCTCGTGTTCACGATGAATCTACGGGACAGGTGGAAATGATCGTTGCGGGGATCGGCATGAGTGGAACTGCCGCAGCCGGCGAGTTTCTTGCCGATCCAAAGCAAGTGCAAGAACTGCGCCGCCGAATTGGCGCCGGGTTCCGCGACCGCGACTTTGAAGCAGTGCTGAGTATGGACGTCGTGAATGGTATTGCAGGCTCACCGAGGATACTGATCGTGGATGTTTTATGACTGGATGATACAAATCAGCTTCAAACAAAATCTGTTACTTTGAACCATTGGTTATAAGAATTTCTATTTGGTCCAAGAAGTGAGTTATACCTTACCCGCTTATTCAAAACACGTAACTATGCGAGATGTAATAGATGAGTTTCACTTCATCGATCTGCGTTGTCGGAGAGATGCGATCAGCTACAGCTTTTGTGTTCTCTGCACAGCGCGGACGCCGGGGACGCGGCGCAGGCCGAGGACCATGCGGTTGAGGTGACCGACATCCTCGGCTTCGGCGACCAGTTCGACAATGGCTTCGCCGTTCTCGTCCTTGCGAATATCGACGCCGCTGATGTTGGAGTTGTCGTCAGAAAGAATGGCGATCAGCTCCTTCAACATACCGGGGCGGTCGTCGCAGGAGACGGTGATTTTGACGGGATAACGCTGCGGCTTGCCGGCTTGACTGGCCGAGCGCGACCACTCGACATTGATGCGGCGGTCGCTCTCATAAAGCAGATTTTGCACATTGGGACAAGCGCGCGCGTGGACGGCGACGCCTTTGCCGCGAGTGACGTAGCCGACGATCTCCTCGCCGCGAATCGGGTTGCAACAGCGGGCGCGGTAGATGAGCAGATCGTTCTGGCCCTCAACCTGGAGCGAGTCGGAGCCGGTGAGATGCAGCTTGCGCACCGCGTCGGACATGGTCGATTCGGCGCTGCCCTGCTTGATCTCCGGCATGGTTTCAGCCTCGGACTGAGTCGTTGAGCCGGGAGCCAGTTTGTTGAGCACCTGCCGTGCGGAGGTCTTGCCCTGGCCGAGGGAGGCAAGCAGGTCCGCGGCGGTGGCCAAACCATATTCGCCGGCGACGCGGCCCAGATCCTGATCGCCGAGCATACTCTGCGGAACCTTGAATTTGCGCGCCTCGCGCTCCAGCAGCTTGCGGCCGATATCGACGGCGCGATGCCGCCGGTCTTCGTTGAGCCAGTGCTTGATCTTGTTCCGGGCGCGGGGACTTTTAACAAAGGTAAGCCAGTCGCGGCTGGGCTTGTGATCCTTTTGTGTGATGATTTCAACGATGTCGCCGGTGCGTAGTTTGGTGCGCAAAGGCGCCATGCGTCCGTTGATCTTGGCGCCAACGCAGGTGTGGCCGACCTCGGTGTGAATGGTGTAGGCAAAATCGACCGGCGTACCTTCGGCGGGAATCACGACGACCTTCCCCTTGGGCGTGAAGGTGTAGGTCTCGTCGGGATAGAGGTCCATCTTCAGGCTGGAGAGGAACTCGTTGGGGTCGGTCATCTCCTTTTGCCACTCGACGAGCTGTCTGATCCAGTTGAGGCGCTCTTCGTCGCGCGCCGTAACCACGCCGCCGCCGGCCTTGTATTTCCAGTGAGCGGCGATGCCCTCCTCTGCCACGCGGTGCATCTCCTCGGTGCGAATCTGCACCTCGAACTGATGGCCGCTCTGGCTCATCACCGTGGTGTGCAGCGATTGGTAGCGGTTGGCGCGGGGCATGGCGATAAAATCTTTGATGCGCCCCGGCACCGGACGCCAGATCGTGTGGATAAGGCCGAAGACGGCGTAGCAGGCGGCCACGTCCTGCGTGATGACGCGGATGGCAAGCAGATCGTAGACCTGATCGAAGGAGACCTTGGAGCGCTGCTGCTTCTGATAGATGGAATAAATGCGCTTGATGCGCCACTCAACGCGGGCCTGGATGTTGTTCTCGCGCAGTTGCTCCATGAGGGTGTCTTCGACGGTGCGCAGAAACTGCTCGCCCTCGACGCGGCGGACTTCAACGGCTGCCGTGACCTGCTCGTAGCTGACTGGGTCGGTGTAGCGGAAGGCCAGGTCTTCCAGCTCACCGCGCACCTTGCCCATCCCGAGGCGATGCGCCAACGGCGCGTAGATGTCCAGCGTCTCGCGCGCGATAGCCTCCCGTCGCTCCGGCTTCAAGTGCTCCAGCGTCCTCATATTGTGCAGGCGGTCGGCCAGCTTGATGAGCACCACGCGCACATCGGAGACCATCGCCAGCAGCATCTTGCGCACATTTTCCGCCTGCCGGTCCTCGCGGTTGGCAAACTCGATCTTGTCGATGTTGGTGACGCCGGCGACGATGTGCGCAACCTGTTCGCCGAAGCCGGCCTCTATCTCCTCATTGGTGGCGGGCGTGTCTTCGACCGAATCGTGCAGCAAGCCGGCGGCGATGGCGGTTGAATCCATCTTCATCTCCGCCAGCACTTCGGCCACCTCCAGCGGATGGCTGATGTATGGCTCACCGGAGGCGCGCATCTGGCCGGCGTGGTGGCGGACGCAGAACTCCCAGGCCTTGCGGATCAGCGCAAGGTCGTCACTGGGGCGATTGGCATGGACCAGCTTGAGCAGAGCCTCGACGCGCTTGTCGATGACGTGCTGGTCATATTCAGGGATGGATTTGGGGACGGAGACAAGCGGCGCAATCTTCTCCTCTGTCGCCAGAGGCGCTTCGTGAAGCTCATCCGGGATGGATTGCCGGGCCGTCGCCATGCTCTATTATATGCCGATTGAGTTTGCGTTGTGTGATTACCGAAATCTGCGATACGGCTTCCTGTTCCATTCTTGCTAAGATGAACCAGACCTAGGAGCCTATGAACAAGCCCCGGACGGCACCACCCGTGAAGACAAAAGAATCCTCCGGCATCGCTCTCGGAGCTACAATCAGCCGCCGCGCATCGGACAAACTGCGCGCGGGGCATCTGTGGGTCTACGCCTCCGACATTGAATCCCTTGAAGTGCCGTCGGGCGCGACTCCGGCTTTGCTGCCGGTGGCAGACAACCGCGGGTTGCTGCTGGGCACGGCGCTCTGCAGCCCTGCATCGCAGATTGCGCTACGGCTGGTCTCTCGCAATGCAATCGACGAGGCCGAGTGGATGGAATTGCTTGCGAGCCGGCTGCGCGCAGCGATTGAGAGGCGGCGACCGCTGCTCGATGAGCGCAATGACGCTTGCCGGTTGTGCTTCAGCGAGGCCGACGAGCTGCCGGGGCTGGTGGCGGACAAATACGGCGAGCTGGTAATTCTGCAACTGCTGGCGAAGGGGTTGGATTCGGCTGCTGTGCGCGAGGCGTGTGTGCGCGTGCTGCGCGATGAACTGAATCCGTCTGCGATACTGGAGCGCCCCGACCCGAGAGTGCGCGAACTGGAGGGGTTGGCGGCGCCGAGCGCGGCGCCGTTGTATGTTGCGGGAGGCACGGCTTCGCCCATCCGCACTAAATTCCATTTGAATGGGCTGGTCTTTGAGTACGACGCGAACTCCGGGCAGAAGACGGGCGCATTCCTCGACCAGCGAGCCAACTACGCGGCGGCGGCTGATTGGGCGCGACTGCTAGGCGTGGCGAAGCGCGACGGAGACGGGAGTGGGGGCGGACGCGCGCTGGATGTCTGCTGCTATCAGGGTGGTTTTGCGCTGCATCTGGCACAGGTTTGCAAGATCGTCACCGGCATCGACGCATCGCGTTCATCGCTCGAAGTCGCCGAGAGGAACCTTGCGGCCAACCGCTCACGGCTCACGGCAGAGGTCGATTGGGTGGAGGGCGACGCCTTTGAGATTCTGCGAGAATGGTCGGACGGAGGCGAGAGGTTCGACGCGATTGTGCTCGATCCGCCAGCCTTCGCCAAGAGTCATCGCGCCGTTGAGGGCGCGCTGCGCGGCTACAAGGAATTGAATCTGAGAGCGTTGAAGATGTTGCGCCCCGGTGGGCTACTGGTGACCTGCTCCTGCTCGCATCACGTGGGCTGGGCTGAACTCGAGGCAAGCGTGGCCTCGGCTGCCGCCGATGCGCACCGGCGTGTGCGCTTACTGGAGCGGCGCGGCGCTGCTCTTGATCACCCAGTGATGCTCAACCTGCCTGAGACCGAGTACCTGAAATGCCTGGTGCTGGAGGTGGAGTAAAAGTGTTGGCAGCCGATAATAAAAATGGTAGTTTCATCTAAGAGGTCGCGTGATGGGACGATTCAGCAATCCATTCTGTTTTATTGCTACGCTCCTTCTTGCCATTATCGCGGTTTCGTCTGTGGCCGCTCAACAGGGGCAGTATCACATAAAAAAAGCGCCATCCAATATTCCCGGCCTACCCGACAGAAGCGGCATCGCCACGTATTCCCCGCTGAAGGCTATCGATGGCTCGACGATTCAACTGAAGGAAGAAGATGGCATCGTTTATTCGTTCACATTGGATGCCGGAACCATCTTCTGCCAGGGCGAGACAAAAGTGTCGGATTGGAGCTTCCTGAAAAAGAGCGGTAAGAGGATTATCACCGTTCTAACACAAGATGAAGAGCACAAGAATGCGCTCATCATCTGGAACCTCCCGCCGAAAATTTCAATGGTGAACGGTAACATTCATTTTGACCTGCCTCCGATGTGCCAGTAGCAATGGAAGGTCAGACGCGGGCGACACTCCGGCTGCTTTGCCTGGGAGTAAGCAGACGAGAGGGCCAGTGGGCCGCGCTGCGGAGCCACGAGGGATGCGAAGAGGCTGGCTTGGCGACACTAGCGGGAGTTGTGGCCGCGCGCAACTGAGTCATTGCCTCCTTGACCATCGCCCGCAGCGACTCGGCTTCAAAGGTACAGGAACGCATATAGGCCGAGACGGTCAGTCCGGCCTCGGCGGCGCGGCGGTGCAGTTGTTCGCACTCCGCTTTGCTCAGGCGGATGGTGATGCTGGCATCCTTCACGTTGCGCTCGAAGAGCGTGGCGCTGTGCTCCACAGTTGCTGTCGGCAATGCATAGGCGGCAGGACGAGCCGCCGGTTGCGGCGTAGCTGCCGGCTCGGAGTCTTCAAATCCATTCAGCCCCGCATCGCCGGCTTGAGTGAGCGACCGATCCGCAAGCCCAGAGGATCGATAGCGACTGTGGGTGCGCAGTGCGCTTTCATAGCTGAGAGTTGTTACATCGTCGGCCAAATCATCAACGCTCCAGGCGGAAGCCGGCTTCCGCTTCGTTGACGAAGGCTTATCATCGGAGATTTGTTGCATCTGAGCGGGAGAGGTAAGCGCAGCCAGCAGACCCGCAAAGCTCGAAGTGTCCGTGGAGGGTTCTGATTCCCAGATGGACGGCGAAGGCCTGTCGCCGGGGGGACGAGTTTCGACGGATTGCTCCATGAGTGAAAGAATATCGTGAAGTTGAGTTGCGAACGTGAGAAATCTCCCATACGAAACTCCCGCCGGATTCCAAAAGAGAACATGACCTATGATCTGTCCTAAATTGGAAGACGCAGAAGCCCAGACCGAAAAAAGACACTCCTGCTCGCGAGGGCGCACAAACCGTCCCAGCGATCAGGCGAATGCGAGTTCAGAGACTTCGGGATCGGGGAGTATGCGCCCAGGAAGCCGGAGCAGTTTCGTAACGGCTTCTGCGGTGAGGGGACGGGAGAAGAGATAGCCCTGGCCGTAGCGGCATCGCAGATCGCGCAAGAGGCGGAATTGCTGACAGGTTTCAATTCCCTCGGCCACCACGTCCATGCCCATCACACGCGCCAATTCGATGATGGTGCGCACAATTTGCAGCGGCTGATCGCCTTCAGTCATACGAGTAACGAAGGAGCGGTCAATCTTGAGTACGTCAAAGGGAAATGTGTGGAGATTATTGAGGGAGCTGTAGCCGGTACCGAAGTCGTCCATCAGCAGGGAGACACCCAGGCGGCGCAGACTGCCGAGGACTTCCATCGCGATGCGCACGTTGGGAATCAGGCTGGACTCGGTCATCTCAAGGCCGAGTTGGCGGCTGGAGATGCCTGCCTGAACGAGGAGAGCCTCGACGTGATCGGCCAGGCCCTCGCGCGAGAATTGGCGAGCTGAGAGGTTGACGCCGACGCGCAGCGAGACGTGACTGATGTCTTCCGTGCACCATTGTTGAATTTGATTGCAGGCCTGGGAGAGCACCCAATCGCCGATGGGCAGAATCAACCCGCTCTCTTCGGCCAGAGGAATGAAGTCCATGGGAGGAATCAGTCCGCGCTCGGGGTGAATCCAGCGGATGAGGGCTTCAAGGCCGACGATCTTGCGCGTGGCGAGATCGACCTCCGGCTGATAATAGAGCACAAACTGGTTGAGTTCGAGAGCATGGCGCAGATCGGCCTCTCGCGGCCAGCTTCCGTTGGAAGAGGCAATAGCGCGGGCGCGGCGCAATCTATTCCCATTGCCGTTTCCATTGAGATTATTGCGCAGCACGCGCAGTTCCAACTGACTGGAGACCATCTCCGCCATGTTTTCCAGCGTATGAATCGCTTCCGGCGTCATATCCGGAGCGGGATTCTTGCAGAAGATGGTCAAGACGCCGAGAATTTTTCCGTTTGCGGAGCGCACGGGAACACTGGCAAAAGATGCAACGCCGAGGTGCTTGAAGCGCGGCAAGAGCGTCGCGCGAAGCGGGTGCCTGTTGATGTCCGAAATGACCACCGGACCGTCTTCAGCGAGGACCAGATCGAAGATGGAGTTCTTGCGCGGCAGCTCGCGGATCGTCTGGCGCCAGCAGGATTTCATCCAGACGCGGCTCTCGTCGGCAAATGCGATACCGGCTGAGTCGGCCTGAAAGTACTCGGCGGCAAGACGTGTAATTGTGTCGTAACCGGGTTCGGGAGGAGTGTCAAGTATCCCAGTGGAATTCAGCTCGGCAAGGCGCGCTTCTTCCTGCTGCCTATCGATTCCGCAACTCTCCAATTCGACAAGTGACATTTTGACTCCCGGTTACATGGCGTTCCAGCGGCAGGTTCTCAGCCGGTGGAATACTTCAGCGAGAAGCTCCTGCTCTTGTTTCTTAATTTTCTTATCGGAATGGAGCACAACGGCATCAGGTTACTGCGGAGCATTTATGGGTAATTACCGCGCCAAAAATGCGGTTATGCACCGTTCCGCGAGAAAGGATGTGCAGTTTTCGTGCATTTGATGTTCTTTACGGTACACGGCTCCATGCCGGTAAAATCAACTTGAATGACAGAATCGCCCGCAACTCCATCCCCAATGCCGGCGCGGACCAGATGGGCGCGCGCGCTGGGAGTGCTGCGCCCTTCGCACACGCACACGGCGTTTACGGGAAGCATTCTGCTGGCGGCTTCCTCGCTGCTATCGAGCATCATTGGTCTTGGCCGCGGCAAATTCATCGCATGGCTCTTCGGCGCTGGTCCGCAGACGGACGCGTATATTGCCGCCTTTCGCCTGCCCGACTTGATGAATAACATCCTGGTTGGCGGCGCTGTCTCCATCACCTTCGTCACCATCCTCAACCGCTATCGCGAAAGCAATGAAGAGGCGGAAGGGGAGCGTGTACTCTTTACCGTGCTCAACCTGATGACGCTGGTGCTGACAGCAGCAACTATCGTGCTCATGTTCCTCGCAGCGCCCTTTATACGCTTCACGAACCATGGCTTCACCGATGCGCAGGTTGTGCTTTGCGCGCACATGACGCGGATTTTGCTTCCCGCACAGATCTTCCTCTTTATCGGAAGCATATTCTCAGCCACGCTGCAGTTTCGCAAGCAGTTTCTTTACCAGGCAATCACCCCCATTCTCTACAACCTATGTATCATCGCCAGCGGCGTGTTGCTGCACCGCCAGCTTGGAGTTTCATCCCTGGCGATCGGCGCAACCACAGGATTTCTGCTGGGCTCTTTTGTTCTCAACGCATATGGCGCAGCTCGCGCCGGTGTACGCTACCAATTCGGCATCGATCTTCGCCATCCTGGCCTGCGCTTATGGCTACACATGACACTGCCGCTCATGTTTGGCTTCACGCTTCCTTTTCTCGATCAGTACTTCACGGGCTATTACGCCTCGAATGTTGCCGGCGCCATTACGCGTCTGGCCAACGCCAAACAAATTTTTTCCGCGCCCATGTCCATGCTGGCGCAGGCCGCCGGTGTCGCCTCGCTGCCGTTCTTTGCCCAGCTCTGGGCGAAAGGTAAGCACTATGAATTTGCTATCGGTGTCGCGGACTCCGTCTCCCGCGTGGTCGCATTGGGTCTGCTGGCAGCCTCCGCGATGATCGCACTGGCGCAGCCCATCGTCGGCCTGATCTTCGGCGGCGGACGCTTTACTCCAAAGGATGTGCGCCAGACCGCGCTGTTTTTCGCTCTTTACGCGCTCTCGCTTTTCCTGTGGTCGGCGCAGGCCATCTACGCTCGCTCCTTCTACGCCGCTGGAATTACATGGCTGCCCATGCTCGCCAGCACAATCATTACACTCGTCGCGTTTCCACTCTACGGCCTTGGCTATCGTTGGCACGGAGCCGCCGGTCTGGCGATTGCCTCCGACTTAGGCGTTGCCCTTCAGGCCATCAGTCTGGCCCTGCTGCTGCATCGGCGGCGCATGGTCTCGCTGGCCAGCCTCGACTACATCGAAATGGGCCGATGCCTGCTGGCCGCGGTTGTGAGCGGCGTTGGCGTCGGAGTGCTCTTCTCATGGCTGGGCGGCGCGCTCCACCAGGCCATGCCGGGCAGAACGCATTGGATTGATCTCGCCGTGCTCGCGGGCGGAACATTGTTGTGGCTGGCCGTGGTGAAGTGGGTGCTGGAATGGACCGGCTCGGCGCTGCCCAGGGTCACGATGAAGCGATTGGGGATGGGATAGTTCATTTTCTCAAGCGTGTTTCATAACCAGATTAGTGTCAGGGCACGACTTCAGTCGTGCCGAAAAACCGCGAAAAAGCCGGGCTTTAGCCCCTGAGAAATTACAGCAGAGAGACGTAAGGCATTTTTGAAATACGCTCTAGTCATTCCCATTTCATATTCTTCTATCCCGTTAAAATTACTATGTTTGCAAGACAATCATTGCAATTCATATCTATTCCTTTTTCGCATTATTTCAGACCAAAACGCACAAGCGCCCTTGCAGACGCAAAGGCGCTCGTGCGTGGAGCGGTGCCTGTTTGTGCGCTTACACCTGGACCGGCTTGGGAGGCTCAGGAACAAGCGGAGCCGGGAGTGCCGGTTTGCCTTCGGCCTTTTTGATGTCAATGCCGCCTTTGAAAAATGCGCCATCCTCGATGCTGATGCGCGCCGCCGTCACATCGCCGGTCAGGGCGCCGTCGGCGCGGATATCCACGCGGTCTGAGGCGACGATATTGCCGCGCACCTTGCCCAGAATGACGATTTCGCGGGCATTGATGCTGGCGGTGACCTGGCCATTGCGTCCTACCGTGACGCGATTGCCGGGAAGGCTGACGCTGCCCTCGACTTTGCCGTCGATAAACAGCGACTCGGTGCCGGTTACCTCTCCCTTCAGAGACAGGCCCTTGCCAATCGAGGCCTGATCGCCGGCTGAAACTGGTGGCCGGTTATGTTCGGGGGAAGGAGCGGACGGCACGGGGCGAGCGGGTTCGGGTACAAGGCTGGAATTGATCGGTCCGGATTGGGTGGGTTTCCACATAGCGCTCACGATATTCCTTTTCTGTCCTAAAAGGACTGGGCTACCCAAAGCAAAGGCCGCTGCACTGGGCCCAAAAAATCTGAATGAATGGATTACCCGCTTCTTCGCCTGGGGCAACCCACGCGCGGCCACAACTAGGATGTTACCTCTTGGCGGTCCGCCGGGAGTATTGCACTGCGATTATTTTATGACAAGGCGGCGCGGGCGGTGTTTGCGTTATGATGGAGAGTCCAAAAAATAAGGAGAACGAAGGCATGGATACGGCAACTGCGGTTGACCTGCTGGTCAGGTACGGGTGGATTCTCGCGCTACTCTTCGTTGTGTTATTTCACAAAGCCATTTTGCGCATCTTCTTTGGAACTGTCTTCGTCTCGGAGACCGAGATTGGAGTTGTCAATAAGAAATGGGTGATCTTCGGCAGTCACCGCACCCTGCCCGACGGCGCGATTGTCGCGCTGAATGGCGAAGCCGGCCTCCAGGCCGACACGCTGGCTCCCGGCATTCATTTCGGCCTTTGGGCATGGCAATACACCGTCTACATGGTGCAATTCACCACTATCGACCGCGGCCACATCGGAATCGTTGAGGCGCGCGACGGACACCCGCTCTCCGGCGGCCGCGTTCTGGCCAAGACCGTCGAATGCAATACCTTCCAGGATGCGCGCAAATTCCTGCTCAACGGCGGCGAGCGCGGCCCGCAGATCTCGATCATTCCTCCCGGAACATATCGCATCAATACGGCACTGTTTACGGTCAGCACCGAGGATGTTCTCGAGATCGCCGACAACATGGTCGGCATTGTGACCACCAAGGACGGCAAGCCCCTGGCCACAGGCGAGATCGCGGGCAAGGAAATCGCCGGCCACAATATGTATCAGGACGCCGAAGCATTCATCACCAACGGCGGCTACAAGGGCCTGCAAGAGCAGGTCATCCTCGCCGGACGCTACTACATCAATCCGCGCTTCGCGACGGTCGAAACCAGTCCCATGACTCAGGTGCCTATCGCCAACGTCGGCGTAGTCATCGCGTTTGTCGGCAATGAGGGCAAAGACCTCACCGGCGACACCTTCAAGCACGGCAATCTCGTTGGCCGCGGAGAAAAAGGCGTTTGGATCGATCCGCTCGATCCCGGCAAATACCCCATCAATCCCTTCACGCACAAGGTGGAGCTGGTGCCGACGGCGAATATCGTACTCAACTGGGCGACCGGAAAATCTGAGGCGCACCACCTTGACGAAAAGCTCTGCACCATCACCGTGCGCTCGTCGGATGGATTTACCTTCAACCTTGATGTCAGCCAGATCATTCACGTTCCGCGCAACGACGCGCCCAAAGTCATCGCTCGCTTCGGAACGATGGCCAATCTGGTGACGCAGGTTCTGGAGCCGACCATCGGCAACTACTTCCGCAACGCTGCGCAGACCTCGGATGTGATCGAGTTTCTGAAGAAGCGCAGCGAACGGCAGTCGGAAGCGAAGGTCTCGATTGCATCGGCTCTCAGCGAATACAACGTGAACGCCATCGACACGCTGATCGGCGACATCACGCCGCCCGAAGCGCTGATGAAGACGCTCACCGACCGCAAGATCGCCGAGCAGGAGCAGGTGACTTACAAGACGCAGCAACTGGCCGAGGAGACCCGCAAGGACTTGCAGCAGGCTCGCGCCATGGCTGACACGCAGGCTCGCGTCGTCGATGCCGAGCGCAGCGTCTCCATCGCCGATTTTGCCGCGCAGGCGCAGGTGAAGCAAGCCAATGGCGCAGGCCAGTCCAAGACCATCAACGCCGAGGCCGATGCGCGCGTCCGCACCATCAGCGCTGAAGCCGAAGCCCGCGCCAAAACCATCAATGCCGACGCCGACGCAAAGGTCGTCATCATGGTCGGCAACGCGGACGCGGAAAAGACCAAGGTCGTCGGCACTGCCGAGGCGGATGTCATTAAACGGAAGATCGACTCGATGGAGTCCGGAAACTACGCGCTGGTGCAGGTGGTGCAGGCGCTGGCCGCAAATAAAGTGCAGCTTGTTCCGCAAATTATCGCGGGCGGCGGCGGTGCGGGAGGTCAGGGCGGAACGCTGGTCGATGTGCTTCTGGCCAATCTGATCCGCGACAACATGAAAATGCCGCGCAACGCGCCTGCGGAAGCCGCAGCGCCTCCTGCCGCAAAGCCCGACAAGAAGTAGCGATAATTGATGCGGTTCTTTCGGAATTGAATAGGTATCCCATCCTTGTCAAAGACCAAAATCTTGGTAAGGATGGGATACAAGAGAATGTTACATATGAAGATAAGCAAATTGGACAAGAGCAGTTTTCTCAATGTTGATCTGGAGATTTTTTCGAAATCCGATCTGCAACCATTAGTGGTTGCATTGGGTTCGAATATCCATGTTCATTACTTGGGAATGGAATTCCGTTTGTTCAAGGCGTATTTTGATCTTTCACAGCAACCCAAGACACCGGAATCTGGGATACTCCGATTCTGTAAGCTAATTCAAAAACTTCCACCTTCGGAACGGGCAATTTGGAATGCTGCCAAATCGAGGAGCTTTGATATTGGCATTGAAGCTCCGAGTCATGGAAGCCATTACTGGGTGGCAGTTGGTTCTGAAGCTATTCGCTCAGCGGCTGAAATCAATGCCCAAATCGCAATCACCGTATATGCACCGATCAAAAACCTTCGGAAAACTAAAAAGAAACTTAAGACAAATTCTTCCAAATAGCTGTGCTTTGGATGCGCACATGAACCGATTGCCCTACTCTTGAATTATGACCGATAAGGAATTGCTGGCGCGCATCCATCTCCATCAAATGTTGTTGTGAAGGCTCACGCCAGCGTCACCACCAGCAGCCGCGCAAGCCTCATAGCGGTTCCTGCCCGATGGCGCGCACACGCTTCTCAATCGCCATGCGGTCCAGCGTCTCAAGCGGCAGGCTCAGAAATAGTTGCACACGATTGCGCATCTGGCGCAGCGTCTGCGCAAAGGCCGCGCGCTTCTCTTCTTCTGTGCCAACAACCGCCGTCGGATCGGGAAAGCCCCAATGCGCCGTCACCGGCTGACCGGGCCACAGCGGACACATCTCGCCCGCCGCCTTGTCGCAGACCGTCACAACAAAATCCAGCTCCGGCGCGCCGGACTGCGCAAACTCATCCCAACTCTTGCTGCGCAAATTCTCCGTCGAATAACCCAGCGCAACAACCTGCTCGATGGCAAAGGGATTCACCTTGCCCGTTGGATGGCTGCCCGCGCTGTATGCCTTGAATCGCCCTGCGCCCATCGTGTTGAAGAGTGCCTCGCCGAGGATGCTGCGCGCCGAGTTGCCGGTGCAGAGCACCAGAATGTTATACGGCTTGCTCATGATCTACTCCCGGGTGATTTCTTCAACGATTGGTAGGCAAATACTTACATAGCTGCGTGCCCCACCCTGCCGCGCCTTTGTCTTTGCGGCTAGGGTGGGAATCCACTAACCCATCAAACCACAGCATCCCGGAGCGCTGCATCCACACTGCGGTTTCGTCGCCCTCACAAATGCGCTCATAATCTTGCCTTCGACCAGCGGCGCAACCGCCTCCACATCCAGGTTTGCTTTGGCCAAAAATCCCTTGGCATCATCCGCCGTATACATCCGCGTCGGCTCCACGGAGATCTCCGCAAATCCCGCCGCCGCCAGCTTGCTCTTGTACTCCTGCTCCTCCAGCGCGCCCGCGATGCATCCCGCCCACAGCAGCATACTCTTGCTAACCTCATCGGGAATCTCGCCGCGCGTCACCACATCGGAGACGGCAAAACGTCCGCCCGGTTTCAGCACGCGGAAGGCCTCGCGCAGCACGCGATCCTTGTCGGCGGAGAGGTTGATCACGCAATTCGAGATCACCACGTCCACAGTGCAATTGGCCAGCGGAATCCGCTCGATCTCGCCCTTGAGAAACTCCACGTTCTCCACGCCCGCCTGCCGCTGATTCTCGCGCGCCAGCGCCAGCATATCGTCGGTCATGTCCAGTCCGTATGCTTTGCCCGTCGGCCCTACGCGCTTAGCCGAGAGCAGCACGTCGATGCCGCCGCCCGAGCCGAGATCCAGCACTGTCTCTCCCGGCTTTAACTCAATCAGCGCCGTCGGATTTCCGCAGCCCAGCGAGGCCAGTACAGCATTCGTCGGCAGCCCGCTCTTTTCGGATTCCTTGTACAGATTTGTCGTAATCGGGTCGCAGCAGCGCAGCGATGGATCACAGCAGGCCGCCGCGCTGCGCTCCGTCACTCCCCGTGCTGCCGCGCCGTATTTCTCCTGAACCAGCGTCTTTGTATCTGTCATTTTTTCCATTTTCAGCACCTCATATTCGCTAAAACGAATATAACTTGCGTCTTCATATCTGTCAAACCGTATATAATCGATTCATGCCTAACGTCTCTAAATCGCTCGGTCTCGCCCGCCTCCTGGCGGCGCTGGCCGACCCAACCCGCCTGCGCCTCTTGAATCTCATGGATGGCCGCGAAGTTTGCGTCTGCCGCTTTGTTGAGATTCTCAAACAGAGCCAGCCGAAGATCTCCCGTCACCTAGCCTATCTGCGCAAGGCCGGCATCGTCACTGCGCGCCGCGAGGGCAAATGGATGCATTACAGCATTAGCCCGCCTGTTAAAGCCGGCGCCGCAGATATTCTCACTGCTCTGCTGGCTGCGCTCGCCAACGACAAGCGGATGCAAGCCGACCGGGCCAGACTCGACCGCGCCTGTTGCGAGCAGCCTGACGCAACTCTCGCCAATCAGATTTGGAAAAACACTCGCCTCCAGCAAACAGCCCTTCCATGACCACCAACCAAATCCCCGGGCTTTTCTATTCCCTATTTCCTAGTCCCTAGTCCCCGCTTTTCGGGTACCCCCCTACTTTATTTTCAAATTGTAGATATCTTTTGCAGATTAACTCGTCGTTTGTGCTTCCGTTGCGATAAAAACCTTAGGAAAAGTTCGCTGGCAAATGTCAGCTCTCTGCTGTTAGCTTCAAATCTATGACCGACAAGGAATTGCTGGCGCGCATTACTCGCTCCGCAGGGCAAAAAGCCGGATACAAGCAGCTAGTTCGCGAACTGTCACTAGGTGGCGGACGAGAGCGCAGGCTGCTCCTTGAGCAGCTTGCACGGTTGACCGCGCGCGGTGCGCTGACAGAACTGGATCGTGAGCATTGGAGCATTCCGCGGCCGCTTGGCTCACGCGACAATCTCTGCGCCGGACGGCTCGATCTGCATCGCGACGGCTATGGCTTTGTGCGGACCAATGCGCGGCAGGCATCGGGAACAGACCGGGGTTCCCACGGACAGGTCTTAGTCCGTGGGGTGGGGGATGATATTTTCATTCCGCCCAACGAAATCAATGGTGCGATGCAAGGCGATCAAGTACTGGTCGAGGTTGAGCCGCCGAAGGCCGATGGCCGCCGCATGGGCCGCGTTGTGCGCGTGCTGGAGCGGCGCAACTCTACGGTTGTCGGCGTTTTTCATTACGCGCGATCTGATCGAGCGCAGGGCCACACCGTTGTCCCCTTCGACGAGCGCATGACGCAACCGATTCTGATTCCCGAAGGATCGGAGCTTCTATCGGCGAGTGAAACGCGATCGCCGCATCGCGTGATTGGCAGCGAGACAAAAATCACTTACGGCAATCTCGAAGGGCTGGTCGTCGATGTGGAGATCACACGCTGGCCGACGCCGACGCGGGCAGCGATGGGCAAAGTGATTGAGGTGCTGGGCAGGCCGGATGATTTTGGCGTCGATGTCGAAATGATGATCCGCAAACACCAGTTGCCGCGCATCTTTCCGGAAAATGTTTTGGCTGAGGCGCGAGCGGTTGCGCATCTCGATCCGGAGGAGGCTGCAAGCCGCAGGGATTTTCGCGACCTGTCGATTGTCACCATCGATGGCGAGACGGCGCGCGACTTTGACGATGCGGTGCAGGTCACGGAAGACGCGGACGGCGGCTTTGAGTTGCAGGTGCATATCGCCGATGTGCCCGAGTATGTGCGCGCCGCGACGGACCTCGATCTGGAAGCGCGGCTGCGCGGAACCAGCGTCTACTTTCCGGATCGAGCGATTCCGATGCTGCCGCAGGAGCTATCAACGCATATTTGCAGCCTGCGACCCGGCGAAGACCGTCTCGTGCTGAGCTGCATCATGCAGCTCGATGCGACTGGGCGCATCACGAGTTACGAGATTGTCGAGGGCGTGATTCGCTCGGCGGCGCGCATGACTTACACAGAAGTTCACACGATTCTCGAAAATGACTCCGAAACCCGCGCACGCTACTCCGCTCTCGTTCCGGATTTTGAGCGAATGCGCAAACTGGCCGGACTGATGAACAAGCGGCGCGAGGAGCGAGGCAGCATCGACTTTGATCTGCCGGAGCCGGTGATCGAGTTTGATGAGCAGGGGCAGATGCGCGGCGTTACCAAATCCGAGCGCACATGGGCCAACCGGCTCATCGAGGAGTTTATGCTGGCGGCGAATGAGTGCGTGGCCACATGGCTTGAAGATATGGGCGTGCCGTCGATTTATCGCATCCACGAAAAACCGGAGCCGCGACGCGTGGTGCAGTTTGAAGAGCTGGCCGCCAGCTTCGGCTACACGCTCGGCCTGGGCGCGCTCCCTGTGAAACGCGTGCAAATGAAGAGTGACCGCCGCGACGCCCGCCGCACAGGGCGCAGCGTTCGTACGCACGAGGTCGCGGAAGATATTCCCGTTACGCCGCGAATGTATCAGAAGATGGCCGCTCGGATTGAGGGCAAGCCGGAGGAGCGGATTCTTAGTTATTTAATGTTGCGCTCGCTGATGCAGGCGCGCTACTCGGAGACCAATGTTGGCCACTTTGCGCTGGCCGCGCCGACCTACACGCACTTTACTTCGCCGATTCGCCGCTACCCTGATCTGATTGTCCATCGAATTGTGAAGGCGCTGCTGCGGGAGGGAGTCAGCGGCGAGGGTGTGGTGGCTGAGGGACGGCATGGCTCACCGTGGAGGCATCCGAATGAGGGGAGTAGTTATGGGGTTGTGGTATCCCACCCTAGCCGCAAAACCAGGGTCCCCAGCGACAGGTCTTCGTCGCTGGGGTGGAAAAACAAAGACGCGGCGAGGGTGGGGCACCCAGCTCAGGAGGACAGACATTTATCCATTGAGCCGCCGATCTCCGAAGCTGAGCTGGCGCAGATTGCAGAGGAGACCAGCCAGACCGAACGCCGCGCCGCCGAAGCCGAGCGCGAACTGGTTGAGTGGAAGAAGGTGCGGTTCATGCAGAATCGCGTGGGCGAGGAGTTTGCCGCGCTGGTGCTGAACCCTGCCAAATACGGGCTGTTTGTCGAGTTGACCGACCTCTTTGTCGAGGGCCTCGTGCCCATCGATTCGCTGCGCGACGACCGCTACACCTGGCGCGAAAATACGCATGAGATCATTGGCGAGCACACCGGTCGCCGCTTCCGCGCAGGCGACCGTGTACAGGTGATTCTGGACCGCATCCTCGCGCAAGAGCGCAAGCTGCAATTCTCGATTGTCGAAGAGGGAATTCCACTGACCGGCAGGAAATCCGCACCGGCCAAAACGAAGAAGAGCAGGCGAAAGGATGTTGCTCGTCCCAAATTCAAGCCCCCGAAAAAGCTGGGCAAAAAGGGCAAACGGCGATAGGTCGCCGTTCTTCCAATACAATAGATCGAGGAGAAGATGGATGGCACACATGGTTTTTTGCGTTCGCTACAAAAAAGAAATGGAAGGGCTGGAAGAGCCGCCCTTCGACTCGGAGTTCGGCCAAAAGATATTCAAGAACGTATCGAAGGCGGCATGGGGCGAGTGGGTTGACCGGCAGAAGATGTTGTTGAATGAGTATCGCTTGCAACCCTGGACCCCACAGGCGCAGCAGTTTCTGGTCGAACAGATGGAGCAGTTCTTCTTCAGCGAAGGGCTGGGGCTGCCGCAGGAGTTCGTTCCGCCGCAGCAGTGATTCTCACTTCAACACATACAGGGATGGCTTACCTCGTGTAAACTAATGAAGACCTCAAAGTCGGCTCTTCACGAGCCGGTTCAATCGTGTCGGGACGTGGCTCAGCCTGGTAGAGCACTCGCTTGGGGTGCGAGGGGTCGGCAGTTCAAATCTGCCCGTCCCGACCATTAGAATCAATCTGTTATAAAACTTCATCCTGTCTTCGTTTTGAAATTGTGGGGATTTTGTGGGGGCCACGCGGCAATTTACACGGTTTCTGTCCCCACACTCGGCTATTGGACAGGCTGACAGGCCATCGCATCCAATGCCTTAACCACCCGCCTCTTTGCTTCCAGCCGGACGCGGAGACTCTCGGAGCCTTGGGTGTTTTCCCGATACCTATCCTGAACGTGACGTAGGTTTCGTCCAATGATTACATCGGCCGGTTTTCGTCAACCTACACTTAGCTTTCAGATTGACCGTCGTAGGGATAGCACGGCAGATCCACGCCCTTCGCGTTCTACTTGAGAGCCCTCTTGATGTCGCCCGACACCCAATTGGCCGTCCAAGTCGCCAGGTTATTGTCATCGTTGAGGGGGAGGCTTCCTCCGGGGTGGGCATTGCCTACAGCCTTGACTTTCGATGTAACAATCTTGAAGAGCGTGTGATCGCTCCCGTGGTACAAGCTGGACTCGATGGTAATTACGACGGGGTTCGCCATCGAACCGTTGCCCAGATGCACTTCGATGATTCTGCATTCCACCACGATGGAAGCGGCGGCATTCGTGCCAGACGCGCCAGCGCCGTCGGCGACCACCTGAACTGGGATGCTCCTCTTCTCTAGAAAGGTGCGAAACTGGTCCGCGAAGAGTTTGAGGAAATTCTGCGGATTGATCCACGCCGGGAGACCTACACCTTCGGCGATGGTGAAATGCTGGTGACCCGGCGTTCCGAGGTTATGGAAATCAGTGCCTGCTGTGACGGGCGGCTGGACCGGCGCAGGAGCGACTCTTGGCGCGATCAGCACTGCCTTGATAATGGCGGGAGAAACACCTCTCTGATTGAGTTCCGCCAAAGCGGAAGTGGAGACATCAAAGTTTGTCGGCGAAACCTGAATCTTGGTAATAATCACCTCTTCCGGCAGCTTGGCCGTCACCATCTCAAGCACCGAACTGTTGGTGAGCACGTCAGCGTTGGGTGGAGGCGCTTGCGACACAGGCGCTGCGGCCGTCTGCACTGGAGGGCCGGGCGGAAAAGAAGCTAGCAACGGAAGATCCTTCGCCGTCTTCATAAACTCCCTCCCGACTGATTTGCCTAGGTATTCCGGAACGTCCTCCTCGTTCTTCGAAGTGAAACCGAAACGAATCTCAGGCGTCAAGGTAGTGATCAGTTGGTGGTCGCTGATGCGGTAGAGCTTGATCTCCACTCCTAAAATGCCAATATGAACTCCTTTAGTATTCTTGAAACTGGTAAATCTTCCTTCAACCACAATAGAATCGGGGGCGTCCGCCGCAGGCACACTGGCGTTTTCGTCGACCACTAGACCGGCCAGATTCTCCTTTTGCAGTTGCGCGCGAAGACTATCATAGAAAAATCTTATGAAATTCTCGGAGAGCCCCACCCCATCGGACTGAGTGAAACGTCTGACTTGAATCTGCTTGAACTGCGACTGGACGTCCATTGCCGACAAATTTCCATCCAGAACCACGAGAAAAGCTAAGACCACGAGCAAGGTCCAATGCTTCATTATCAATCTCGATTCTTGAGCCTAAACTCAAAACTCCGCCAGTGGCCAAGGTCTCGATTTTGAGACTTAGGAAGGCTCAAAAGTTTCAGCCAATCCATATTACTCCTGAAGAGTCGGCACGCGACAGTTTTCCGGAATCGCATCGGCGCTCCGGTCGTTCTGACCGGCCATACGTGCGGGATCAGGTTCGCGATCAGCTTCAGATGGCTTCTGGGGCGAATATCTGGCATAGAGACGAATCGACTGCCAACCGCCCAGATGCTTTTTCAAGCCTGAGTTTGAACTGAAGCCGGTGAATATGTTCCTCATTGCGGAACGGAGCATTGATTACCTTGTAAAAGTCGAATCGGTCGCGGCCTGCGCTGTTCGCTGAAATGCCTTCCAGCTACACGATGCATCGCTCTGCCCGCAACCCGGCACAAACACTGCCATGCGCTTTGGGGAATTGAACACACTCTGCCAACCTATACAGATACAGATAGCATTTCAGCAAATTCGAATAGTTTTTTCCGCCAACCGACATCACTAATTGTGGCAAACATCCCAGCAATCGTGACATCCTACTGGTCACAGAATTATATGTCGAGGTTCTTCACGTCGAGCGCGTTGTCCTCGATGAACTTGCGGCGGGCTTCCACGTCCTCGCCCATCAGGGTTGTGAAGATGGCTTCCGTCTCGGCGATATCTTCCAGTTTGACCGAAAGCAGTGTCCGGCGCTCGGGGTCCATCGTCGTATCCCAGAGTTGCGTGGAGGTCATCTCACCCAGTCCCTTGTAGCGCTGCACCTGATAGTCCTTCTTGCCCTGCTCGACGATGTAGACAAAAAGCTCACGCGCAGTCTGCTTCTCAACCGGCTCACGTGAGAGCCGCGCCGTTCGACGCGCCGCCTTGGCCTCCGCCTGAACCTCCGCAGTGTCGCTTTCGGCTGCTTCATCGCCGGTTTCTGCTTCGGAGACAGCCTCGGCGGTCTTCGCGGCGTACTCGATCAGGAAAGGCGGCTCCAGGAATTCCTTGATGAGCGTATACTTGGCCATCATCTGGCGGAACTCGGGGCTGGAGGCAAGCGTCCAGTCGATGCGCCGCTCGGCGCCTTGAGCGTCCACAAAAGAAATGGACCAGGTGTGATGCTCCTCATCCTCAACCGGCTTGCTGAGAGACTTGAATTGAAGCTCGCCGGCGCGCTCTTTCAGTTCGGCGTGGAGTTGAACGAGCTTAGGCGGAACGTCGCTCTCAGACTTTGAGGCAAAGTCGGCGCGATGGACAAGCTCGGCGCGAGCCAGCAGCTCGGTCAATTGTTCATTGCGTATGCGCTTATCCACCTTCTCGACAAAGTCCAGATACTCGCTGAGTATGCCCATGAAGCGGGTCAGGTCCGCGCCTTCGATGCGCAGGGCAGCCTCGCCGTGGCGCACGATCATGCCCTCTGACGCGCGGTTGACCATGACTTTGACAAACTCGCGCTCATCCTTGATGTACTGCTCGAAGCGGCCCTTCTTGATTTTGAAGAGCGGCGGCTGGGCGATGTAGATGTTGTCGCGCTTGATAAGCTCCGTCATGTGGCGGAAGAAAAAAGTGAGCAGCAGTGTGCGAATATGCGATCCGTCCACGTCGGCGTCGGTCATGAGGATGATTTTGCCGTAGCGGATTTTGGTGGCGTCGAAGTCGTCCTTGCCGATGCCGCAGCCGAGCGCGGTGATCATCGCGCGAATTTCCTCGTGGCCCAGCATCTTGTCGTAGCGCGCCTTTTCGACATTGAGAATTTTGCCCTTGAGCGGCAGAATCGCCTGGAAGCGGCGGTCGCGTCCCTGCTTGGCGGTGCCGCCGGCGCTCTCGCCCTCCACCAGATACAATTCACAGCGCTCCGGGTTGCGTTCGCTGCAATCGGCCAGCTTGCCGGGAAGGCCGCCGCCATCGAGCGCGCCCTTGCGCCGCGTCAGATCGCGAGCCTTGCGGGCTGCTTCGCGAGCGCGCGAAGCTTCAATCGCTTTGTTGATGATGCGCTTGGCAATCGGCGGGTTCTGCTCAAGAAACGCGCCCAGCCGCTCGTTGACGAAGGCCTGCACCGTGCCGGCGATGTCGGAGTTGAGCTTGCCTTTGGTCTGTCCCTCGAACTGCGGCTGCGACAGCTTGACGCTGACCACTGCGACCAGTCCCTCGCGCACATCATCGCCGCTCAGGTTCTCCTTCATGTCTTTGAAGAGGCCGAGCGACTGGCCGATGGCGTTGATGGTTCGAGTGAGTGAAGTGCGGAAGCCGGAGAGATGCGAACCGCCATCGACAGTGTTGATGTTGTTGGCGAAGCTGAAGACCGTCTCCGAGTAGCTGTCGTTGTATTGCAGCGCGATCTCGATCTCGACGTTATCGCGCATCGCTTCCATCATGATCGGCTTGTCGTGCAGCACGCTCTTGCCGCGATTGAGGTGCTTGACGAATTCTGCGATGCCGCCGGCATACTTGAACTCCGCCTTGCGCGCTTCGCCGGTCTTGGCGTCCGCGGTGCGCTCGTCGGTGAGTGTAATCTCCAGGCCCTTGTTGAGGAAGGCCATCTCGCGCAATCTCTGCGCAAGCGTGTCGTAGTTGTATTCGGTAGTCGAAAAGATCGTCTTGTCAGGCAAAAAATGTATTTTGGTTCCGCGCCGCTTGCTGGTGCCCGCCTGACGCAGTTCACTGACAGGCTCGCCGCAACTGAAGTCCATCTCCCAGGTGTGGCCGTCGCGCCAGATTTCGACATTGAACTCCTGCGATAGTGCGTTGACGCAACTGACTCCGACGCCATGCAAACCGCCGGAGACCTTATACGTGGAGGCGTCGAATTTGCCGCCGGCATGGAGCTTGGTCAGCACCACTTGCACGGCCGGCATCGACTTGCCGTTCGACAGATCCATCATGTCCACAGGAATGCCCCGACCGTCATCGACCACGGTGATCGAGTTGTCCACGTGGATGACAACATCGATCTTCTTGCAATAGCCGGCCAGCGCCTCATCGACCGAGTTGTCCACCACCTCATAGACCAGGTGGTGCAAACCCATCTCGCCGGTTGACCCAATGTACATGGCAGGACGCAGGCGCACCGCCTCCAAGCCTTCGAGAATTTTAATGTTGTCGCCGGTGTAGCTATCGTTATCGCCGGGAGGGGGTGTCGTATTCAAAGGATCGGTCGCCATAGATTCCGTTCGCAAAGCCTTCTCTTCAATTCCACACTGCGCGCGCCGCCCAAACTGTCTTCTTGGACCAGGATTCCGAGTTATAACCGATTGAAAGACAGAGGCTTTCGAGCGAAGTTTCCTACCAGTATTTTACCACGCGTGAGGGTCAAGACGAGGCTCGAAAAGAGGTAAGAATAGACGGTAATATTGAGGGGAAGTTCCGTGAAATCACAGTATTTTGGTAACCATATTTCATTACTAATTGATTCCACCGCGTTGAGTTTACTTGACTTATTTGTCCTTTGATCCTAGCATTCAATCGAAGTAGAAGTGGTTTTTCTCTCGCCTCATACCCTCGAGCGGTTATCTGCCATGAAACTCGCAATCCGTATCTTCGTTTTCTTCGTTGTCGTTGCCGGAGCTGTAGCTGCCACCTCCGCCTCTAAAGCCTGTCCCATCATCCTCAGCCAGCAATCAGCCACGGCGAGCCTGAGGATGCCTATTCCGGCCTGCGGTCCCCATATGCCTTGCGCTTTCCGTCGCTAAGGGATGCCGGTTGTGGAAGCGATAGCGCATTAGAGAGCATTTTCGACGTTATAGTTGAGTGGCAGAGCGTTTGGCGCTATTCTGAGAAAGTCCCAAGAATAGTGAGAGGTTCGCTATGTCTCCACAGAGCGCGATGTCCCTGATGAGCTTGGTGGAGATTGCGCTCTGGGCTATTCTCGGCTTCGTCTTTTGGGCGGGGAAGCTGCAACTCCGATTCCCGGCTATGGCGGCCTACCTGACTTTGCGCGTCTTCTCGGCGCCAGTAATGGCCATTCTCCTCTATGGACAGCAACGTCATTGGTTCAACGACTACTGTTTTGTTTTTTATTTCTACTTCTACTGGGCGGTATACATCGTCAGCGCAGTGCTGCTCTTTTTTGTCTGCATCGAGGTATTCCGCTCCGCGCTTTCAGCGTTTTCCGGCCTGCAGAAGCTTGGCACTATCGTCTTTCGCTGGGCCGCTCTGATTTCGGCGATTGTGAGTTTGTCGACACTGACCTTCGAACCTGTGCATATCTACATCGTCTCAGCAATCGCATTCAGGTTAATGCGATGCGTATGCATTCTTGAACTGTGTCTGCTGGGTTTTCTCTGTCTAAGCATGAATGCGTTACGCCTTTCGGTCCGCGACATGGCCTTCGGAATTGCCTTGGGCTTTGGCCTTATGTCCACAAATGATTTCATCATCGGTTCGTTGTTATCCCGCAGCACCTCGCTGAACGAACCGCTGCAGTTTGTTTATGAGTCGGTGACCTTGGCTCTGCTGTGCATCTGGATCGTCTACGCCGCGCTGCCCGAGCCGGAGCGCAAGCCGCTGATGATGACGGTCAACTCCACCATCCTGCGTTGGAACGAGATTGCCTCCGTGCTTGGCCACACTGGAACTCAGGTCGCAGTGCGGCCCACCAGCGGCTTCCTCCTTGCCGACGCCGAGAGAGCCGTCGAAAGTTCTATCGACCGCCAGTTGGCGAACCGCGATTCGGAGCCGTAGACGTGCTTGCGGAAACGTCGCATGGGGAACCACTCCGGTTTGCTCATTGCCGGTTTTGCAGTGAGCAGGGAACAATCCACCGTTGAAAGCTGCAAGAGCAGATTCACGGCTCATTCCTGTTCACTGTTCGCGATTCATAGTTTTCTGGAGCTTTCTATCAATGATTGCCGGCGTTTCGTGGCTCTGGTGGCTAGGCTTTCACGCAGTGGTGGCAGGGCTGCTCATCGCGGATGCGTGGTTCTCCGGAACCGGTCGCGCGATACGGCATCCGCAACTCGTCGCTTGGCTATGGACGGCGATGCTGGTCGCGGCTGCAACCGGCTTTGCCGCCTGGGTGGCCATCGTCCGTGGCCATCAACCTGCGCTCGAGTTCGTAGCAGGCTACGCCATTGAAACCTCTCTCAGCGTCGACAATCTTTTTGTCTTTCTGGTCATCTTTCAGGGCTTTCGCATTCCGCCGCGCCGCCAGCATACGGCTCTGTTATGGGGCGTGGCCGGGGCGGTGATTCTGCGGGCGATCTTCATCGCCGCCGGCATTACGCTGTTGCGGCGCTTCGTGTGGATTCCCTGGATCTTCGGCCTTATTCTGCTTTATGCCGCTTGGCGGCTGCTGCGCGTTGGCTCGGTCAACGCGGCGACGCCGAAAGCGCCCGCGCCAATTGCCAATTTGATTCGCAAACTGCAATCCGATACTGGCTCGCTCTTGCCAGTGATTCTTGCCGTCGAGCTTACCGACGTGCTCTTTGCCGTGGATTCAATTCCCGCCGTGCTCGCCGTCTCGCACAACCCCTTCGTGGTCTACACCTCGAATATCGCGGCGATTCTGGGCCTGCGCTCGCTCTACTTTGCGCTCTCCTCGCTGCTGGACCGCTTCCGTTATCTGCACTACGGACTGGGCGCGATATTGGCTTTTGTCGCGCTGAAAATGCTCACCGCCCGCTGGATCAACGTGCCTATCACGCTCTCGCTGGCTGTGATGGGCGCTATATTGATGGTTTGCGCGGTTATGTCGTGGCGAACGGGGATGAAGGACGGAGCAATCTTATGAAGTTTTTTGCCGATCATTTCCTCTCTCCAACACAATCAATCCATGAGCACCAACCAACCCCGGGCTTTCCCTATTGCCAACATTCCAAGTCTCGTGCATCCATGCCTGTTACAGTTGTTGCGGAAAAAATAACATTGAGCGGAATTCGCAGTTCATGCGTCTAAGCATTCAAACCCATGCGGATGAAACGTAGTAAAGTGTTGTAAATCAAGAAATCTGTATGAGCGTACTGCGAAAAATCGCTTTCCGTAATGCTTAAGCAAGGAAGGTTCCTTTCTGAAGCGTTTTTCATGAGGATCGCGGATGAAATCGACAGAAAAGGATTTCTAACGAAATGGAATTGCTGGAGCAGTTGGCTGCACCGTCGCCTGAACAGCGAGCGGCTTGGCACAGGTGGAAATCCAAGCGAGTGCTGGGGGTGCTGCTTGTTGCTTTGGCTCTCGTATCACTGGCCGTCTGGAGTTTGCATCGAATCAAGCCCGCCGTGCAAACCGCTTCAGCGCCGATGCCCGCAGCGACCGATGTCGTGCTGCGCCTGAAGGGCATTACGGCTGCGGTGGTTACTCAGTCCGTGCAAGCGCCGAGGCTTGCCGGACAAACAGTGCCGACATTGACTATTACCAGATTGGCCCCTGCCGGAAGCCGCGTTAAAAAGGGCGACCTGCTTGTCGAGTTCGATCGGCAAGATCAGTTGCGCGACGCCATCGACAAACAAGCACAGGCCGTGGACCTGAATCAGCAGGTTTTGCAAGCGCAAGCTAAAGAGGACGCGGCCCGCGCCAAGGATGAGACCGAGATGGTGCAGGCCGAAAACGCCGTCAAAAAGGCGCGGCTGGAGATGAATAAGGTCGAGTTGCTTTCGCGCATTGACGCCGAAAAGGCACAGGAAGATCTCGATGAAGCCGTGGCCACGCTGGCTCAACTGAAGCAGACCTTTGAATTGAAGCGCAAGGCCGCGCTGGCCTCCATTCGCATTCTGGAGATTCAGCGCGACCGTATGCGCGAAACGATGCTGCACGCCCAGGCCAATGCGGCGCTGATGCAGATTCACTCTCCCATCAACGGCATCGTGGTCTTCAACTCTATTTGGAAGACGGGCAGACCAGGCCTGGTGCAGGAAGGCGACCAGGTGCGCCCCGGCGTGCCTTTCATGCAGGTGGTGGACCCGACGCGCATGGAGGTGCCGGTACAAGTCAATCAGCAGGATTTACAAGCGCTGCGCGTGGGACAGAAGGCGCACGTAAGGTTGGATGCCTACAGTGACCTTAGCTTTGATGGCGTGTTGGAGTCCCTCGATCCGATGGGTCAGACAGGTGACTTCTCCGATAAACTGCGTACTTACACGGCTATGTTTTCGATTCAGGGAAGTGATCCGCGTCTGATGCCGGATCTCTCGGCTGCTCTGGATATGGAAAATATCTCTGCCGGCGGAGACCCATCCCAATGAAACGATTTGGAAGAGGATTACGCCAGCATTTACGGCTGATCGTCGCGATGAGCGTGGTGGTTTGCATCGGTGGCGGATGGGCGCTGCTGCATGGCAGTAAAAAAGCTCCGCCGGAGGCAACCTTCCAAGTCAAGCGTGGCGAGTTCCTGGAAGTGCTGCAATTCCGTGGGGAGATGAAGGCGATGAAATCGGTGCCTATATCCGCCCCTGCCAGCGCTGGAGACCTGCAGATTGTACGGATTGCCGCCGATGGCAGCGCGGTGAAGGCCGGCGATGTTGTCGTGGAGTTCGATCCCACGCGCACACAGCAAACGCTGGAGCAAGGGCGCTCGACGTTGAAATCCGCGCAGGCGGAGATCAATCAGGTGCGCGCACAAGGCCAGTTGACGGAAGAGGTCGACACCACGGCGCTGATGAAGTCGCGCTATGACGTTGATGTTGCAAAACTGGATGTAGGCAAGAGCGAAGTTGTCTCTGCGATCGAAGGCGCCGAAGCACAGTTGAAGGTGGCTGACTCCGAACAGGCAAGACGCCAAGCGGAGACGCAGTTGATGTCGGATAAGGCGTACAACACCGCAACCATCGAAGGTAAGCGCCAGTCAAGCAGCAAGGCGCGTTACGACGAACATCGCCTGCAGTCTTCTCTCGATGCCATGACTTTGAAGTCTCCCGCCAGCGGTATCATCAGTCTGATTACCTGCTGGCATAACAATAACGATTTTAGGCCTTTCAAAGCAGGAGACAGAGCCTGGGCAGGCGCGCAGATTGCCGAGATTCCCGACACCGGCTCATTGCGCATATCGGTGCATGTGGACGAGACGGAACGCGGACGGCTGACAATTGGCCAGCCGGTCATGGTGCAGCTTGATGCCATTGCAGACCGGCAGTTCACCGGTAAGATCGAACGCATCGGCACCATCGCTTCAACGGATTTTTCGGCGGGATGGCCCTTCCCGCGCGATTTCGATCTTGAAATCACTGTAGACCAAGCCGATACACGTCTGAAGCCTGGAATGTCCGCGCAGGTCACGGTGATTCTCAATCGCATTCCAAACGCCATTGCCATTCCCGCGCAAGCCGCCTTTCCAAAGTCAGGGCAAATGGTGGTCTATGTCTGGACCGGCAAACACTTTGAGGAGCACGCGATTCGCATTGAAAAGCGCAGCCGCGATCAAGTGCTGATCTCAGATGGTTTGCAGGCGGGCGAAGTTGTGGCGCTCAAAGATCCCACGGTGAAGGAGTAAGAACCCGATAATGGAACGACGCAAGATTCTCCTCATCGCATTGGTTGTTATTTTACTCACGCTGGTTGCATACGGTTTCAAGCTGACCACGCGCCTGAATGGCGCCGCGAAGGCAGACGAACTACCGCTGGCCGAGGTCAAACGCGGCAGCATTGATCTCCGCGTGTACGCCATGGGCGAATTGAGCGCGCACAACGAGATGATGCTCGCGGCGCCATCGATCGGCGGCGATTCGTTGCAGATCACGCAATTGGCGGTTGCTGGACAGATGGTAAAGAAAAACGATCTGGTGATCGAGTTTGATCCCAGCGAGCAGCACTATAAGGTTGAGCAAAGCCACTCCGAGTTGCAGCAGGCCGAGCAGGAAATAGCTAAGGCTAAGGCCGATGCCGAAGTTTTGGCGGCTGAGGACAAGGTGGCTCTGCTCAAAGCCAAATACAATGTGCGTCGCGCCGAACTGGATATGCAGAAGAACGAATTGCTCAGCAAAATCGATGCCGACAAGAATCAGTTGGCACTGCAGCAGGCACAGCGCGCTTTGGCCGAGTTGGAAAAAGATATGGATTCGCACAAGGCATCAGGGCAGGCGACGATCTATCTGGCTCAGGAGAAGGCCAACAAGGCGCGCCTTACCATGGAGCAGGCCCAGCAGAACCTGGACAAGATGAAGGTACTTGCGCCCATGGATGGTCTGGTTTCCTTGCAAAAAAACCAAAATGCATCCGGCGGTCTCAACTTTACAGGAATGTCTCTACCCTACTATCACGCCGGCGATCAGGTTCAGTCCGGCAGCCTTATTGCCAAGGTTGTCGATCCGCAGAGCATGGATCTGAAATGCAAAGTGAACGAGCGGGAGCACGCGAACATTCGCATTGGCCAGACGGTGGAAGTGGTATTTGATGCGCTGCCTAAACGCACCTTCCACGGCGTCGTGAAGAGCATGAGCGGCGTGTCGGCGCGTCAGTTCTGGAGTACGCAGAACAGCGGCAGCTTCGAAATCAGCATCGAATTGAAAGAGAATGATGCAAGGCTGCGCTCCGGTTTTACAGCACAGATCGTTTTTATGGGCAACATCCAGCCCAATGTGCTGATGGTTCCGTTGCAGGCGCTTTTTCTTAAAGATGGCAAGCGCATTGTTTATGTGAAGACCGCCAGCGGTTACGATCAGCGCGAGGTCAAGATACTAAACGAGAGCGAAAGCCGCGCAGCAGTTGAGGGCGTCTCCGAGGACAGCCGTGTGGCGATGATCGATCCCACCGCGCCGCGCAAGGCCGGCGGCACTGCATCCGGCGTCAACGGAGGGGCTTTGTGAGCAATGTGACCGCAACGATGCAAACAAATTGCAGGCGCGACGGCTATCAACAGTGGCTGCGCGATGTTCAACTGGGCTGGCAGAATTTGCTGCTGCATGGGCTGCGTTCACTACTGACCATGTTGGGCATGATCTTTGGCGTGGCGGCTGTGGTAGCCATGCTCTCCATCGGAGCTGGTGCGCGCCAGAATGTAATGGCGATGATCGAACAGATGGGTGTGCATAATCTGATTGTCGAAGCCAAGGAAACAGTTGATTGGCAGGCTTACCAAAAGATGCGCAAAATCTCGCCGGGACTTACTCTCTCCGACTACCGCGTCATGCAGGAAGATGTGCAGGGGCTTGCGGCGGCAACGCCTCGCAAACGATTTACTCCAACAAAGATTATTCCCAAATCGCAGCGTGATATCCCGGCGGTAATGGGAGTAAATATCAGCTATCAACAGATTGCGGGCCTGCATCTTGTGGAGGGAAGGTTTCTTCAACAGAACGACATTGACCAGGCCTCGCCGGTTTGCGTGCTGGGCGCGGCGGCCAAATGGAATCTCTTTGGCTCGGCTGCGGCAATAAATCAGTACGTCAAGGTTAACGAGCAGTGGTTCCGAGTGATCGGCGTTGTCAGTCCGCAGTTGAGCGCGCAAAGCGATGTTGCGGGTGTGCCAGCCGCGGATGTGAACAACAATATATATATTCCGCTAAAATCGGCCATCCTGCGCCTTGAAGATAGCTACAGCGACAGGCGCGATGAGATCGATGGAATTTATCTTAACTTTCGTGACGGTTCCGATTTGACGCAGCAGGCACAGGTTGTGCGCGCGGTACTGGAGTCTTCTCACCATGGCGCAGACGACTACAGCGTGATTGTTCCTGCTGAATTGCTTGCCCAGCAGCGGCGCACCGAGCAACTCTTCAATACCGTCATGGTGGCCATTGCTTCGATCTCCCTGCTGGTGGGCGGCATCGGCATCATGAATATCATGCTGGCCAGCATTTTGGAGCGCACTCGCGAGATCGGCCTGCGCCGCGCCGTCGGCGCACGGCAGCGTGACATCGTGCGCCAATTCGTAGTTGAAGCGATGATGATCTCCTTTGCCGGCGGCGCCATCGGCGTGGGCTTTGGCTTTCTGATCTCACGGCTGATCGCATGGCTGGCAGGATGGTCCACCATTGTGACCTTTAGTTCGATCGCCCTGGCTTTTCTGGTTTCCATTTCGGTGGGATTGATCTTTGGCATCTATCCCGCCACCAAGGCAGCGCGTCTCGATCCCGTGGAGGCAATTCGTTATGAGTAAGAGAGCGATAAAGCCGCTGAGAAAGATTCTCGCCAATCACGGCGTGCGCGTTGGAATGCTGATGCTAACGATCTCTGCCGCGGTGTGCGCACAGACCGAAGCCGCTCCGCCGGATGCGCCGCACACAGAAGCCGAGAGCTATTCGCACTTGTTGACTGCGCGCGTCAAGGACGGCAAGCTGCCCGCCAATCAGCATTGGAAGAACTATGTTGAAGGCGGCAAGCTGCGCCTAAGCCTGCGAGACGCCATCGTGCTCATGCTGGAAAACAACAGCAGCATTCAGGTGCAGGAGACAGCGGTCGAGTCGCAGAAGTTCAATCTGCTGAATGCTCATGGGATCTTCGATCCGCTTATCACCAGCAATCTGAATATCAATCGCGCCTCTTCACCGCCGTCGAGCGGGTTACAGGGCGTCGGCACCAGCGCGGTCTACAGTGCGCTGACGCAGACGGGAGCGGTCTCTTACCAGCAGTTGTTTTCGCCCGGCACAACATTTGTGGCCAGCATCAACAGCACCAAAAATTCTAACAACAACTCTTACGACTACTTCAATCCTTACTACGATTCGATCATCAGCCTGCAGTTTACGCAGCCCCTTCTGCAGAATGCGGGAAGATTTGCCAACACAGCCATGCTGGTAATTGCGCGGCGCTCGCTGGAGCAATCGAAGGCCAGCTTCGCAGCCAGCGTGAACAATACGATTTGGCAGGTGATTCAACAATACTGGAACGTAATCGAAGCACGCGGCACTCTCGATGTGAATCAGAAGTCGCTTAAAATGGCTGAAGCCAGCTACGATCACGAAAAACGGTCCCTGGAACTCGGCGCTCTGCCGCCGCTTGATATCTACCGCTCACAATCGGAGGTTGCCGCGCGCAAAGTGCAGGTCATTGCAGCCGCGTATGCTCTTCAGCAAGCAGAAGAAGCGCTGCGTTACACCCTGGGCGCTGATCAGGATGCGGAGTGGAGCAGCCTGGAACTGGAACTGACCGAGGTGCCGCAGCCCAAAGGCGAGCTGATGAAGATCGAACTTGCACAGGCGCTGACCGAGGCTTTGGAGCACCGCCCGGAGATCGATGCCGCGCGCGATGCGCTGGCCAATGACGATACCAGCATTCGTTTGGCAAAAAATCAGGAACGTCCCAATCTATCCTTTACAGGCATCTATCAGAGCAATGGATTGGGAGGAAATCAACTCGATTCGGCAACCGGCAACATGATTGCGGGCGGCTTTGGTTCGTCGATGGACCAGACCTTCGGCTTTGGCTATCCAACCTACGGTGGTGCTCTATCGTTGAATCTCCCCGTTCGCAACAATGCCGCCAAGGCAAGGTTGGGCAGCGCGCTAGTCTCTCGTACGCAAGATATGTATGCGAATCGAAGAACCCGCGAGTCGATTACGCTTGATGTCAAGAATGCGGTCCATCAACTGGAAGAGGCTAGGCAGGCGCTAGCTGCCGGCACAATATCTTTCGATCTTGCGCAGAAGATGTTGAGCGCGGATCAGCGCAAATATGAGCTGGGCACTGAGACCAATTATTTTGTGCTGGATGCGCAGACACGGCTTGCCGGGGCGGAGCAGAGCCTGTTGGAGGCGCAGATAAATTATCAGATGGCAGTGGCTGCAATGGGCCACGCCACCGGCGATCTGCTTACACCTTATCGTGTGCAGATTCATGATATGACGCATTGATGCGCATTGGCGTCCTGGCTGGTGCTGGTCGGAGCTCGTACTATCCCACCTTTCGCAAATTGCAGCCTTATCCACCCTGTCGATCGAGAGCCTTATTCGCTCCTCAGGCATATTCATCCGACCGCGCAATTAACCCTCTCTGCATTTCTGCGAACATCATACGAAATCTCACGATTGACAGGTTGAGCCGCAAGGCAGAATTGCGAGCGGACCCGTCGTAGAACGGAGTTCTTTGCTCGTTCTTGTTGCTCTCAATTTTTGCCGTGTTTTGCCGATATACCTGTCAACCGTGAGCCGCATTCGGCCCTCAAGCGATATTCATCCGCATCTCGGACTGCCGCGCAGCCGCACGATGAATGGCCACGCTCAGGAAGACAACGCGAATGAATTCCGCCGAACCATGTCCCCGACATCTCTTGAAATTGTTTGCTGGGCTGCTGGCAGCAGTCGTGTGGACCTTCACAGGATGCGTATCGCACGATCAGGTGCTTGTGAACATTGTCGTTACGGTTTCGCCAAGTACAGTGAACATTCAAGCAAAAACCGGCACACAGAGCTTTACGGCCACGCTTATGAATGACTTCCAGAACAAAGGTGTAACTTGGAGCCTTTCAGGAACCGGTTGCAGCGGCGTAGCGTGCGGGACGCTATCGAAGATAACAGCCGCGGCGGTGACATACGCGGCGCCCGCAAATGCTCCTTCTCCGAATGTCGTGACTTTAACGGCGACTTCAGTGTCCAATCCGACCAGGAATGCGACCGCGACAATAACAGTGAACACTGGCCCCATTCCGGCAATCATCATTACGCTCATGTGGGAGCCTATCCTGCCCGGCACCTGGGATACGCTGAACTGGTCAACAACCGACGCCACCATCTGCACGGCAAGCGGCGGATGGACAGAAGCAAAGCCCACAAGCGGCAGCCTGACGGTAGTGATTGCGGCCACGACTTCGTACACGCTCTTCTGCACTGGTCCTGGCGGATCGAATCAAGCGACCAAGACGGTCACTGTAGCCCCCACGCCGGTTGTGACTTTATCTGCAAGTTCGTCGTCCATCAAATCCGGACAGAGCACGACATTGACCTGGTCGGCTACAAATGCCACATCCTGCACGGCAAGCGGAGGCAATTGGACGGGTGCCGAGCCGAACAGCGGCTTCGCGAGTGTTTCGCCAACCAGCACGACGACTTATACGCTCTCCTGCGCATGGCTCGGGGGAACGGATCAGGCGAGCACGGTGGTCTTCGTCGATGCCGCGCCGTTTGGAATCTCCGTTTCCGGCAACCACTTTGTCGATGCTTCAGGAAACACGGTGCAATTGCGCGGCGTGAATCTGAGCGGATTTGAATTCACTGCGGTCTCCGGGGCGAATCCAACCGATCCATCGGGTGGAGTGGGGGAGTTCGGTCAAGCCTTCCATCCGAATTGGGCAGCCATTCAAAGCTGGAAGGCGAATGTCGTCCGCATTCCATTGAATGAAAGCTCATGGCTGGGGCTGACCTGCGTGGATACAGACGGCTTCGTGCACAACACCGATCCGGGAAGCAACTACAAAGCTGCCGTTGCCGGCATGGTGCAGCAGGCGAATGCAGCGGGAATGTACGTGATCCTCGACTTGCAATGGGCGCTTCCCGGCAACGCCTGCCCGTTGGGAGGGGATCAGATGGCGGATGCCGATCACTCGCTGGCTTTCTGGATATCCATTGCTGACACCTTCAAGGGCAATCCCGCCGTGATCTTCGAGCTGTTCAACGAGCCGTTCTTTGACACCGATTGGACTGGCAGTGACCAGTGGGCCTTTCTGATGTATGGAATGGATGGCGCTTTCACGGGCTATCCGGCGACGAGCAATGGCGGCAACAAGCAAAATGTCATGACGCCCTGGAATATCGCCAGCTACCAGGCCATGATCGACGCGGTGCGCTCGACCGGCGCTACCAACTTGGTGCTGATCGGATCGCTCAATTATTCAGACGACCTGAGCGGCTGGTTGTCGTATGTGCCCACTGACTCCGCTGGCCAGATGGCCGCGACCTGGCATGCCTATCCAACATGGGGACAATCCTGGGAGAACCCCTGCACCCTCGGCAACACCTATTGCACGCCGATGGAATCACCGCAGATCTACACCGAGGTGCAGAGTATTTTGCAAGCAGGCTATCCCGTGTTGATTACGGAAACCGGCGACCAAAATCGACTGGCACCGTCGGCTCGCCGCTGGTCGCCAATGTGACGGCATTCGCCGATGCTCCCGGAACCGCGTCAACCTCGACCGAGCCTGACGTGAGTTGGACAGCAGTCCCCGGCCTTCCACAGATCGGCGTGATTGGCTGGTGTTGGGATATCTGGCCCCTTGCGAACAATATGTTGATTCAGGATGGCGACGGCACGCCCACTGATGGGTATGGTCAGTTCTTCCAAAACTGGATGGTCCACCATCAGTAGCTTACACTTCCAAAAATACCGGCAGCGACATCTTTGGGCCGTTGAGCCGTATTGTCTCGTCGCAGCGATGTTGTCTATTTGCAGTTAACGGCAACGCCGATAAGACCAGCCGGTTTATTAGGGCCTTTCATCGGTTTTTTTCGCTTCTTAATGTGGAGGATGGCAATGGGGGTTTAGGATCGTTCTATGTTGTATTGCGACAGCAGCGCTATTCGCTCTCTTACGCGTTGTGATTGCTGTCACATACGGCTATTTGGACCATGTTAGTCTTGAAAGCGGCCTTGGGAGGTCTCAATAAGCACGATGCAATCCTTTCCCGCTGTTGATCCAATTCCTCTTCCCGCGCCGATCTGGCTGCTGAAGCTGCTGCATATCGTCACGCTCTCGCTGCATTTTGTGGCCGTGGAGATGCTGCTCGGCGGCCTTTTGCTGGCGGTTGTGCTCAGCCTCTTCCGCTCATCGCCGCTGGCGACTGTCACCGCGCGAGCGCTGGCTCGCCGATTGACCGTGGTGATCACTTATGTGATCAATCTGGCTGTGCCGCCGCTGCTGTTTGTGCAGGTGCTCTATGGACGCGCGATTTATACCAGCAGCGTGCTGATCGGCATCTACTGGATCTCGATTATCGGCCTGCTGACGCTGACCTACTGGCTGCTCTATCGCTTCACAGCGCGGCTAGAAGCGGGCAAGTCGGCATGGTTTGTAGGGCTGAGCGCGTGGCTGCTGGCGGGTTCTATTGCGCGTCTGCTCTCAACCAATATGACGCTGATGCTCACGCCGGAGAAGTGGAGCGCGATGTACTCCGCTTCGGCGATGGGCGCGTTTCTGCCCCCGCATGATCCGACGCTGGAGCCGCGCTGGCTGATGATGATGGCCGGAGGTCTCTTTATCGGCGGATTGTGGCTGGTTTATCTGGCGGGCCGCAAGACCTTTACCGCCGATGAGAAGAACTATCTGGCCGGACTGGGCGGCAAGCTGGCTGCGGGCTTCGGCATTGTTTATCTCGCGGCTGGAGTCTGGGCGGCAAAGGCACAGCCTGAAGTCGTCCAAGTTTGGTTGACGATTGGCCCTCCACGTAAGTTTTTCGGTGAGATGAGCTTCTATAGATTCTTTGGCTGGGCCGGTTACGGCTGGTTGGCGCTGGTTGCAGTTGCCGTGCTTGTCGCCGCTGTCGCCGGATTCGGCAGAATTACCGCTCGCTGGATGAGCATCGCAGTCGTTCATCTTGCCTTACTCATCGAAATCATGTTCACCGTCTATCGCGACGGCGTTCGCGACCTGACTCTGCTCTCCAAAGGCTACGATGTCTGGGACCGCACGGTGGTAACGAACTGGTGGGTGGTTGGCTTGTTTCTGGTTCTGTTTGTCGCCGGGTTAGGCGTGATAGGTTGGCTGATCAGCGTGGTGGCGCGGGCAAAAAAAGTGATGGAGGGCGCGGCATTATGAACAAAACCACGAATCTTCCCTCGAATATCGTCGAAGATGCAGGCGAAAAGAATACCCGCCGCGCTTTTATGGCTTTGGCCGGCGCCGCGGGTCTGGCGTACACAGCCGCGCTGGCCTATCCAATCTACCGCTATCTGGCCTCGCCGCAGGAGATGGCGATGGAGGCGACGGCGGTCACGGAAGTGATGCTCAAGGACGCGCAGAAGCTGGCCGCCGGCTCGGTTCTAATGTTCAAATTCGGCACGGCTCCAGGCTTGTTGATTCATCACGAGGACGGCCGCTGGATCGCCATGACCGCGGTCTGCACACATCTCGGCTGCACGGTGCAGTATGAACCGCAGGCCGACCGCATTCACTGCGCCTGCCACGGCGGAGTGTATAACCCCTACACCGGCGCAAATGTCAGTGGGCCGCCGCCCAAGCCGCTCAAGCTCTTCAAGGTCGCCGTCAATGAGGCTGGCGTACTCGTTTCGCGCGCGTAGAATTTTCACAGGGACTCACCCTTCACTTTCATCCAACACAGACAAAGGAGCAATATCATGGGAATTCTCGATCTCTTCAGCCTCAAAGGCAAAAACGCTTTGGTTACAGGATCAGGGCAAGGTCTTGGAGCCGGCATGGCGATCGCATTTGCCCAGGCGGGCGCGAATGTAACTCTGCATAACTATGACAAGGTTCTGGATTCGACGATTGCGGAGGTCGAGAAGACCGGCGTGAAGTTTATCTGCCGCTCGGGCGATGTCTGCGACAAAGCGATCGCGCATATGCTGGTTGACGACACCATCAAGGAATTCGGTTCGATCGACATTCTCGTCAACAACGCCGGCACCATCCGCCGCGCTCCCGCCGCCGAGCACTCGGAGGAGTTTTGGAACACCGTCATCAACACCAACCTCAACTCGGTGTGGTTCCTCAGCCAGTACGCCGGCAACAAGATGCTGGCGCAGGGTCATGGCAAGATCATCAACACCGCTTCCCTACTCGCCTTTCAAGGCGGCATTCTGGTTCCGGGTTATGCCGCGGCCAAGGGTGCAGTAGCGCAACTGACCAAGGCTCTGGCCAACGAGTGGGCCGACAAAGGCATCAATGTAAACGCCATTGCTCCGGGTTACATGGCGACCGATAACACCACCGCGCTGCGTGCCGATCCCGTGCGCTCCGAGGCGATTCTGAAGAGGATTCCCATGGGACGCTGGGGCCTGCCATCAGACTTGGCTGGCGCGGCGGTCTTCCTTGCCTCGGCGGCAAGCGACTACGTGAACGGCCACATTCTCGTCGTCGATGGCGGATGGCTCTGCCGATAAAGTTGGTCACCTAAATAATTGGGTGCCCCACCCTCGCCGCGTTTTTGTTTTTGCGGCTAGGGTGGGTCTGAGATCAAAGGACACGCAGCATGAGTTACAAGACAATCTACGATTGGTTCGATGAGCGGCTCGGCCTTACCGAGTTAGCCGCCTTTGCGCGCCACAAGACCGTCCCGGTCCACTCTCAATCTTTCTGGTATTACTGGGGCGGCATCTCGCTCTTTCTTTTTCTCGTCCAGTGCTTCACCGGCGTTCTCTTGCTGGTCTACTACCGGCCGGGCGCCGAGGCCTACGAGTCCGTCCGCCAGATCACTTTTGTAATGCACTTCGGCTGGCTGATTCGTTCCGCGCACGCTTGGTCCGCCAGTTTGATGATCTTTAGCATCCTGGTGCATATGTTCTCGGTCTACTTCATGAAGGCCTATCGCAAGCCGCGCGAATTGGGCTGGCTGAGCGGCATGGCGCTGCTGGGGATCGCTTCCGTCTTCGGCTTCTCCGGCTATCTGCTGCCGATGGATGAGCTGAGTTACTTCGCCACCAAAGTCGGCCTGGAAATTCCCGCGGCCATTCCCTGGATCGGCCCCATCGTCGCCAATATGCTGCGCGGCGGATTGGATGTCAGCGAGTTTACCGTGCAGCGTTTCTTTGCCTTACACGTCGTGGTGCTGCCGGCGATCTTTTTGCCGCTGCTGGGTTTTCATCTTTGGCTGGTGCAGAAGCATGGCAATGCCGCGCCGCCTTCGGTGGAGGCTCTGCCGCCGGAGCAGCGCAAATCGATGCCATTCCTGCCAAACTTCCTGCGCAAGGACTTGGCAATGTGGCTGATCTCGCTGAATATTCTGGCGCTGCTGGCTTCGGTCTTTCCCTGGTCGCTGGGCAAGCAGTTTGACTCTCTCGCTCCCGCGCCGGTGGGCATTCATCCCGAGTGGTACTTCATGAGTCCCTTCGAAATGCTCAAGCTGCTGGGCATGGTCAAGTGGCTGCAAGGCGAACCCGGCGAGATCGCAGGCATTCTGCTCTTCACTCTGGGCATTGTGCTCTGGATTTTGATTCCCTTCTACGACACCAAAAAGGAATCCGGGCAGCGCGCCCGCGCCGCGCACTACTTTGGCCTGCTTGCGATCTTTGCGTTGCTGACCACGACGGTGATTGGTTACTGGACGATTCGGTGATGAAGCAGTGAAGAAGTGAAAAAGTGAATAAAACAATTTCACTGATTTCTTCACTATTTTACTCCTTCACTTGTTTGCTACTTCACTTTTTCACTTATTCACTTGTTCACTGGAGTCTTTCAATGAACTATCCATTCTGGGACATTCCAATCCTCGGCTCTGGCTGGGTGATCGGCCTTATCGCAATCTTTCACGTCATGATCTCGCAATTCGCCGTGGGCGGCGGCGTCTATCTGCCCATGGCCGAGCGCAAGGCGCTGCGCATGAAAGACCCGCAGGCGCGCGCCGATTGGCTTAAGCAACTGGCCAGCCATTCCAAATTTTTCCTGATCCTCACCGGCGTCTTCGGCACCGTCAGCGGCGTGGGCATCTGGTTCGCTATCGGACTCACTCACCCCGAGGCCACCAGTACGCTGATTCATAACTTCGTCTTCGGCTGGGCGATGGAGTGGGTCTTTTTTATCGTCGAGCTGACCACCATCGCTGTTTATTACTACACCTGGGATCGGATCGACCCCAAGCTGCACCTGAAAGTCGGCTGGGTTTATGCTGTCGCCTCGGTCTTCACACTGGTCATCATCAATGGCATTCTTACCTTTATGCTGACGCCCGGCGATGCGTGGCTGGCCGTCGCCGGCACAGGTCACGAGGCGAGCAAGTTTTGGTTCGCCTTCTTCAATCCAACCTACTGGCCAAGCCTCTTCCTGCGCTCCTGCGTCTGCTGTTCGCTGGCCGGCATCTGGGCGCTCATTACCGCCAGCCGCATCGACGGCGAAAAGCAGCCGGAGCTTAAAACGGCCACGGTGCAGTGGAGCGTCAAATGGCTCGTGCCTTCGTTTGTCGCCATGCCTTTTCTGATGATCTGGTACTACATGATGGTTCCGGCTTCGCAGCAGGCCTTGCTGCAACTGGGCTTCGACACCATCAACGCCGGAACATTTTCCATGGTCACGCGCATGGCGCTGGTCATCATCATGGCTTCGGCAACCATCGTCGGCGTCGCTTACTTTCTGGCTTATCGCAATCCACTGGACTTCAATCTCTCCCACGCCGTGGCTGTGCTGCTGCTGGCCTTGATCGCCACCGGCGCGGGCGAGTATTCGCGCGAGATGCTGCGCAAGCCCTACGTCATCGGCCACTGGATGTACTCGAATGGCGTGCGTGTTCCGTATGTTGCGCGCATCAATCAAGAGGGCTATCTGGCCCATACAAACTGGGTCTGGAATAACCGCATTTGTGCGCCAGGCTTGGACGGCGACCGTCAGTTTCTCACAAGAGAAGGCTATATGGCCTACTACAAGTGCACCTTTGACGAACAACCTACAACGAGCTATTCTCGCGGCGAAGCCATCTTCCGCGGCGAGTGCGGCTCTTGTCACACGCTCAAAGGCTACCGTCCGCTTGCCCAACTGCTTGCCGGACGCGACCGCGCTAACATCACGAGCTTCATCACCATGCTGCATGATTACAAGCCCGACTCGCCCTACCGGAAGTTCATGCCGCCGATGGTGGGAACAAAGCAGGACATCGACGATCTGGCGGATTATCTCAATGCTCAGGTGAATCCAGCGACGCAGACGGCGCAGAGGTAGACGGTTACTATAGTGAATCTGAAGTTTGAGTAATAAATGAACTGTCATCCTGAGCGAGTGAAAATGATTTTGGAAAATACTGATTTAAATGAACATAACTCCATAGATTCTTGCTGTGTAGGAACTGTGCAGGGCAATTGTGCAATTTCAGTCAATTTGGCTGCTACAGGTCCCTTGGGCATGAGGAGCCGGGTGCGTCGCCCCTTCTT
>Ga0181520_10001319_pt1 | contig 50672 bp, 47 predicted proteins | sample PEATcosm2014_Bin_29_FD_132451 | JGI IMG/M metagenome (GOLD analysis project Ga0181520, IMG submission 132451) | Peatland microbial communities from MTU Mesocosm Facility, Houghton, MI, USA - PEATcosm2014_Bin02_30_metaG | ecosystem: Environmental > Terrestrial > Soil > Wetlands > Peat | place... | reverse complement strand
AAGATGAACGCCAAAGTGCGGCGCCCTTGACCCGGTCCTGGCCACCAGAGGCAGACTCCGCGCGCGAATTGAAATAACGCCCTTGACAGAAGCCGACGCTGTCATACATGGGGCACAGCTTTCCACCTGATTGGCTACGAGCAGCGCGGCCAGCCTCGCGTTACAATCCTGTTATGAGAATTACGGTCGGTGTCTCGGGCGGAATTGCGGCGTACAAGGCGGCTGAACTGGTGCGCGCGCTGCAACGGCAGGCCCTCGAAGTTCACGTCGTGATGACCGACGCGGCCACCAAGTTCGTCAAGCCGCTGACCTTTGCCGCGCTGAGCGGGCACAAGGTGATTACCAGCCTGTGGGATGATGCCGGGACAGCCGACGGAGGGTACGACTCCTCGATTGAACATATTGGCGAGGCGCAGTGGGCCGATGCGCTCGTGGTCGCACCGGCGACGGCCAACATTCTGGCCAAGTTTGCCCACGGCATCGCCGACGATTTTCTGACAACGATGCATCTGGCGACGACCGCGCCGGTGCTGGTGGCTCCGGCGATGAACGGGAATATGTGGGAGCATCCGGCGACCAAGGCTAACCTTGAAACACTGCGTCAGCGCGGCGTGCGCGTGATCGAGCCGGGCACAGGCGAGTTGGCCTGCGGCATGGTGGGCGCGGGACGGATGGCCGAGCCCGAGGCGATTGCCGACGCCGTGCTGTGCGCGGTGGGCCGCTGCCACGACATGGCCGGCGAGGTTGTTCTAGTCACCGCCGGAGGAACGCGCGAGGCGCTCGACCCGGTGCGTTTCCTGGGCAACCGGTCCAGTGGAAAGATGGGCTACGCGCTGGCCGAGGCTGCGCATAGCCGGGGCGCAAAGGTGATTCTGATCAGCGGACCTTCAGCGCTGCATCCTCCATCGCACATCGAAGTGGTCAAGATCACCACAGCAGACGAGATGCGCGAGGCCGTGCTGGCGCGGATGAACGAGGCGACGCTGGTGATCAAGGCAGCCGCCGTGGCCGATTATCGGCCGGTCAATGTCTCCGGGCAGAAGCTCAAGCGGAGCGGGCCATTGACCCTGGAGCTTGCGCCGACAGAAGACATTTTGGCCGAGGTGGTGCGCCGCCGCAGACCGGGGCAATTGATCGTCGGCTTTGCCGCCGAGACCGAAAACCGCATGGAAAATGGCCGCGCCAAGCTGCTGCGCAAGGGCGTGGATGCAATCGTGGTGAACGATGTGGGCGGCGAGCGTACGGGCTTCGATTCGGAGATGAACGCGGCGACGTTTTTGACGGCTTCGACGGCGATTGAGCTGCCGGAGATGTCGAAGCGTTCGCTAGCTGACCGGATTCTTGATGAGATTGTGACGCTGCGAAGGCCTACTTCGGTGGTCTTGGAGATGAGCGACCATGTCGATCAAAAGGCCAAGCAGGACGAGGTGCTCAACGAAACGATTCCGTTAGGCGCGGGCCGCCGTCAACTCATCATCGAATAGACAAAGCGCGGAGAGAAGACGTTGGCCGAAAAGCTCGATTCCGCAATCCGCGAAGCTTTGCTGGCCCGCGTCCGCTTCTACCGCGATCTGGGGCTGACGGAGTTCTACCGCCGGGCTGTCGATCCCGCGCTGCTGGCGCAGCTTGCAATCGGCCCGGAGCCAGACTTAGAGATTTCCGAATCAACTTCCATTCCCGCGTCATTTCAGGAGGAGAACGCTATTCCGCCACGCAAGCAACTGCCCGCCGCACCGGAGATCGCTGCTGTTGTGCCCAAGGCTGAGCGCGCCGCCGCACTCGAACTGATTCGTGAGGAGATTGGCGATTGTACGCGCTGCGCGCTGCACAAGGGCCGCAATAAGATCGTATTTGGCGACGGCAATCCCGCGGCGCGGCTGATGTTTGTCGGAGAGGGACCGGGAGCCGATGAAGATGCGCAGGGGCTGCCCTTTGTGGGCAAGGCCGGGCAACTTCTGAACAACATGATCTCCGCGATGGGACTGAAGCGCGAAGAGGTCTACATTGCCAACGTGGTCAAGTGCCGCCCGCCGGGAAATCGGGTACCAGAGCAGGAGGAGGGCGCGACCTGCTCGCCGTTTCTGTTTCGCCAGATCGACGTGGTGAGGCCGCAGGTGCTGGTGGCTCTGGGCGCCACCGCTGCCACCTGGCTGCTCGGTGCGCGTCAGCCGCTTGCCGGACTGCGTGGGCGCGTGCACGCGGTTCGCGGAACGCAGTTGATCGTCACCTATCACCCTGCCTATCTCTTGCGCGATCCGCGGCAGAAGAAGGAGGCGTGGGCTGATTTGCGGATTGCGATGAAGGAACTCGGATTGACATCGCCGGACAAGGGATGAGGAGCAGGGCTCAAGACTGCCTTTTCATCCGCTCGTTATCGGATTGCTTTACGATGGCGAGGATACCTGTTAGAAATGCATCGAAGGATCGAGAGAGACAATCGAGTGAGCGCCGTGAAGTACGACCTGATCGTCATTGGTTCCGGGCCCTCTGGGCAGCGGGCGGCGGTGGCTGCCGCAAAGATGGGCAAGCGCGTGGCTGTTGTGGAGGCGCGGTCCGTCGTCGGCGGCGTCTGCATCAACACCGGGACGATCCCATCGAAGACGATGCGCGAGGCTGTGCTGCATCTGTCGGGATTCAACTATCGCTCGGTGTATGGCATTAACTATCGTGTCAAAGAGAAGATCACGATGGCCGATCTGGCCTTTCGCGTCCAGGCGGTGATCAAAACCGAAGTGGACGTGACCGAGGCGCAACTGTCGCGCAACGGCATCGAGGTGGTGCACGGTGTCGCCCGATTTGTCTCCCCGAACCAGATTCGAGTCGCTGGGCCGCAGGCCGAATCGACCCTGGAAGCCGACCGCATCATTATCGCGGTAGGCACAAAGCCCGCTACATCAGCGAAGGTGCCGATCAACGGGAGGACCATTGTCAATAGCGATCAGATCCTCGATTTGCCGGCGCTGCCGCGCACGCTGGTCGTGGTAGGCGGCGGCGTGATCGGAGTCGAATACGCCTGTATGTTTGCCGTGCTTGGCGTTCGCGTAACCGTCATCGAGAAGCGCGACCGGCTACTTGAGTTTGCCGACCGTGAGATTATCGAGGCGCTCAGCTATCACCTGCGCGACGCGCGGGTTACGCTGCGGCTCGGTGAGGAGGTACAAAGCGTTGAGGAGCTGCCCGATGGAACGGTCGTCGCAAATCTTGAAAGCAAAAAGAGGATCTCGGGTGATGCGCTGCTCTATGCGATTGGGCGCCAGGGAGCGATCGACGATCTGAATCTTGCCGCCGCTGGACTTGAGGCCGATAGCCGCGGGCGCATTCCGGTCAATGAGCACTACCAGACCAAGGTTGAGAGTATCTACGCCGTGGGCGATGTCGTGGGCTTTCCCTCGCTTGCCTCGGTCTCGATGGAGCAGGGGCGGCTGGCCGCGGCGCATGCCTTCAACGATCGACGTGCTACAACCAACTCGAACTTCTATCCATACGGGATTTACACGATTCCAGAGATCAGCTTTATCGGCAAGACCGAAGAACAATTGACGGCTGATGACGTGCCCTATGAGGTCGGTATGGCTTATTATCGCGAGACGGCGCGGGGGCAGATTCGCGGCGATACGACGGGGCGGCTGAAGCTGATCTTCCATCGCGACACGCGCGCGCTGCTGGGGGTGCACATCATCGGCGAGGATGCAAGCGAGCTGATTCACATCGGGCAGGCGGTGATGGTGCTGGGGGGCACAGTGGATTATTTCATCGACAATGTCTTCAACTACCCCACGCTCGCAGAGTGCTATAAGGTAGCGGCCTTCAACGGCCTGGGCAGGCTGCATCGCTACCAAGCTGAGTAAGCAGGTCCTACTTTCCCCGATGCGATTTTCAAGGAGGGGCAATGACTACCGCGATTGGCGTTGTCATCACGGACCACATTGTGGCGGGCAGGCTTGAGGATCAACGGCTCGCCTGTAAATCGCTGTGCCATCCGGAGGCGACGGAGGATCTGGATGCTCTGAGTGCGATCCCCGGCAGCGAGCTTGTGGAGATGCTGGCCGAGCAGATTCGCGAGCTCGCAGGCGGCGGCCAGGGGCCGGTGGAGGCGATTGGGGTTGCCGTTCCAGGGCTTATCCACCACGGCGTGGTTGAGGATTCGCCGAACCTGCCGCAACTAAAGGGGATGCGGATGGCCGCTGAGCTAACCAGGGCGCTGGCTACGCGGGGCATCGAGGCTCCGGTGCATATCGCGAACGATGCCGATGCGATCGCCGCGGGCGTGGCTGCTACGCGCGGCCTGCTCAATAAGCTCACGCGTGTGTGGACGATCGGCAAAGGGATCGGCTATGGACGTTGGCCTTATGTCGAGGGCGTATGGGAGGGCGGTCATATCACGGTCACGCTCGATCCGAAGGAGAGATACTGCGGCTGCGGCGGCGTGGGGCACCTCGAAGGCATCATGGGCTATCGTGCGATGAGGATGCGATTCCTCGATCTTGAGCCGGAGGAGGTCTTTGCACTGGCACACCAGGGCGATGCTCGATGCAAGGAGTTTGTCGATCTCTGGCATCGGGCGCTGGCGGCTGCTACGGCTTCGTTCATTCATCTCGCCGGACCGGGCCGGTTCTACTTTACTGGACACAATGTGGGATTTTTGGATCTGGGCCAGTTGCGCAGCCATCTGGAGGCGATGGTGCTAATGAGTCCGCTGCAAAGTTATGGGCTGGAGATTTTGCCGCCGGACGACGAGACGGCGCTGCTTGGGGCCGGCGTTTCGGCTCTGCGGGCGTTGGCTCGGTAGAGGCTCTTCGTTTCTCTGATCAAAAATCGTAATCCCCCATCCCGGTGACCAAGTTCTCATCGAATGGGGGAGTCATGCTTGTTGTTAGCTGACCGCTGTTCGCGTGCCTTACTCGTGGACCTTGACGATGAGGTTCATCTCAGCATCGACATGAGGACCTTAAGGCCGATCATTGCTGATGCTTGCATTTGAATGCTTTATGCGCGAGCGGCGCCTTGCGCCCGGTCATTTACTACTAGAGAACAGTTGCAACTTTGCGCGGCGAGAGGCCTTTGCAAAACAAGTTTGGGCTTACAATTACCGATAAGGTAACGCAACATATGACCGAGCAAATACAAGCGCTAAAGTCGGCAATCGAGATCTTGGAATCGATCAAGAACGGTGCAGGCGAGAGCATCGCGGCGCACAAGGATCGTATCGACGAGATCAAGCTCTGTTACCGCAGCGCTACCGACACGGCCACGATCACCGCCCACCCGCACAGGCAGCTCAAGGTTGAGGTCTTCAACGATGAGCAGCAGGTTTACGCGACCGAGTCGTTCAACTCAATGATCGAAGCGCGCGCGTGGTTGTCCGCGCGGGGCGTTCGCGATGAGTCGATCACCCTGAGGGTGGAACAGGCGTGTAACAAACCCGCCGACGCCTCAGGCTACCTGGGAATCTTCCGGTGTGCCAACTGCAAGGATACTTGCGTAGACTGAGCCTCATTCCGCGTGGCTCGCGCGGATGGCGGCTACGGATTTTGCGATCAACTCCTCCAATACCGCAAGATTTACATCGGCTAGTTTTTTGATGTGGAGGCACGAGCCGCTGACGGTGTGCTTGCCTAGCTTGGCGAGCAATGCTGCTGATTCGCCGAATCCTGTCATCTGATAGAGAACGGTTGCGGCCTTGCGCGGCGAGAAGCAGGCGATGGCCATATCTCCCTCGCGGCCGCTGTCATGGGTGTAGTGGTAACTGCCGAAGCCGATGATCGCCGGGCCCCACATCTTTGGTTTTTCACCGGTTGTGCGCTGCATGATTTTGACGAGCGTCCTGGCGTCTGCGCGGCGGGTTTCATCGGCGATTGCCTCGATGAAGGCGGCGACACTTACTGTGGTGGGCCTGGTTTTGTTTTCTGGCATTCTGTTCGTCTCCGAATGAATGAGGCCGGTTGGGGTTCGTGATCGGCCATCGTCCGACGGTTCCTATTATCCGGCGGGAGCACGCCATTGACTTTGCTCTACGACCAGCGGGCACAGCGGGGGAGCAAGCTGGGGATACCCCCACCCGTATTCTGGAGGGAAGTTCCTTGGTTTCAATTGGATACAGCTGGGGTATCGCGCCAAAATATTGGCATTAAAGGAGTTACCCGCAGAATATTCCTGTCAAAAGGGTTACGGACGCTTTGACACATTTTTTGAGGTCCCGAGGTCGCCAGTCTGCGCGGCACAGGCATTTCTTTGAGGCGAACGGGAGCTCGAAGAGCACCACAAATCATTGTGCGCCAGCGAAGGATAATTATCTGCAAGGTCTTTGATGGAATTTTGTGAGGGGCGGGGTGGTTGGGGTTCGTGGTCTCCCACTCATCCACGATGAAGCCGTGGATGAATGGGGCAGATCGGTTCCTGGTTATTTTATGACCGGGCCACCTGCCCAAACTAAGAATCGCCTTCGTAGATCAACTTCTCTCTGCGTAAAACATCAGTCGACTCACTTCCCCAAAACTTGACTATTTCGAATTCTCGTCTTTTCCGCGAGCCCGCGTACTGGCTCAAATCCAACATGTATCCCTCATATAGCTTTCCTGGGTGCGTTCGCACGGTAATTCTGGACCGGACGAGGTGGATTAGTCGTAGATCCACTAGTTCCTGAACTAGGCCCCATTCTTCCCCGGTGGTGCTTTTTTCCAGCAAAAAGAGGTTCGCTCCTGCTTTGTCCAAGCAGAAGCGTACTACCTTGTCGAATTCCGCCTCAATTTGTGCCTGATCTTCGGATGTGTCTCTCTTTAGTTCTTCGCGTTTGGATGGCTCGTGCTCTCCGGCGGCTTGGTTAATATCTTCAGATCCAATCCTCTCGCCCCGATAGTCATTACCTCGCTGGCGCGCCACATCCACCGCCTTGCGAAAAATGGCGAGGAAGTCTCGTGCGACACCCCCGCTGGCAAGCACTAGTCTATCTACGGCACCCTCGTTCAAAATCTGAAGGAGCTCGAGATCCTTGCACTCCTTTACGAAACCATCAAGGACGCTGACGAGAAAGTTCTTTGTTAGATCGAACTTCTCCAAGGTGAGGTCTAGATCGATCTCATCTGCGTCGTCTCCGGTCTTCAACCCAATTGGGGGGTCACCATTCAGATACCAACGTGACCGGTGGCGAATTGTCCCTATCTTCAGCCAGAGATTATTTCCCTTAGCAATTCTATGAAAATAATCGATTACGCTCGGTTGGTCGGCTCGGCGGATATGGTAAAGGTCGTCCAGGAAAAGGTAGGAGTCGCCGTCGCAGATAGACCCCAAATCGCGGAATATATCCTGATAATCCATGATATGGCGGTGCAAAAAATCGGTTTTGGATCGCTTCGATTGTTCTTTATTTTCTTCCGTTGTCTCCGAATGGCCGGCTGCCGCAAGGTTGGACTCGATCTTCGCGTATCCTGGGACTCCGGTGCTGCCGGTGGCACTCGCCGTAGCGCTTACTCCGTTGGTCCTTTTCAGCAAGGTCTCCATGACCGCGTTATCGTCTGCATGCAGTTGTATCTTGAGCTGTTCGATCTGTTTGCGAATGCGGTCCGCAAGGTTCAGGACGTCCTTCTGGACGTACCCGCCCCGCCGGGGCGACGTGCCAAACAACTTTTGCCAGAAAGACGCGCGGTTAGACGGAATGGTGGCAGCGGTGCTAAGCCATTTCTCGAATTCATGGAATGTCTTGATCAGAATGCTGAGGAGGAGATCTGGATAACTATGCGCCTTGAACGACTCTAGGTCAACATATGCGATGGGTCTGCGCTCCACGGTAAGATCCGCCGCCGCCTTCCGCAGTAGGCTGGATTTGCCAGACCCCCTTCGCCCGAAGACGAGGTGGTGCCTTTTCGAGACCGCGCGCCTGAGTGTTCCCTGTGCCGGTTCGATGAATCGCTTTACCCCACTCCCTGAGGAGCGTGCAGCCTCCTCGACCAGAGTGGCCAGTTTCTCGATTTCCGCGCCTTGAAGAAGCTCGTTCGGTTTTCTAGACACTATCGACCCTCGGACTTTCATCGCACCGAACGGTGCAGATTAGGGCGACTGATTGACGAGAGGATTATAGTCTTGCCTGCGAGTCATGTCGATGGCGCAATAATGCCTGGACTGAATTCCTTCACTCTGGGGCACTAGTTCTTGTTGGGCACATTTGGTAAAACTCCGAGTTCGACGTTACCCTTGGTCGCGCCAGAGGATTACGCCGCCTAGGAGGCCGGTTTCGTTGGAGATCAGGCTTACGTTTTTGCCGGGGGTGAAGGTGATCTTTTTGGTGTTGCCGCCGCCGATGTAGAGGTGGTCCCAGTTGAAGAGGGCTTCGGTCTGCTTGATGGCTGCCTCGATGAAGTCGTTCCAGCGGGCCTTGCCGAATTTGTCGAGGCCGCGCTGGCCGAGGTAGTCCTCATAGGTCATACCCTTTTTGCGCCACGGATGGTGGCCGAGTTCAAGGCCGGGGACGAGGTGGCCGCTGGTGAAGAGCGCCGCGCCCAGGCCGGTACCCAGGGTGAGTACCAGTTCGACGCCGTGGCCCTTGATGGCTCCGTAGCCGGCGACATCGGCGTCGTTGCCGACGCGGACGGGCTTGTGCCAGCGCTTTTCGAGTTCGGCCTGAAGTGGGTAGCCGACGGCCCAGAGCGGATGGAGGTTGAAGGCTAGGTAGGTGCAGCCGTGCTTGACAACGCCGGGAAAACCGACCGAGACGCGATCGAAGCCGGGGAGCAGGTTGCGCAGTTCGTCGAGGCAGGTGAGGACGGCGTCAGGGGTGGGTACCTCTGGGGTGAGGACGCGCTGGCGCTCGCTGATGGGCTTGCCGGAGGCGTCTTGGAGGATGGCCTTGAGCTTGGAACCGCCGATGTCGATGGACATGGTGATGGGGTGGGCGGATTTGGAGAAGTCGGCGGATTGAGTGGCGGCGGTGGAGACTTGAGGTGTCATCAGCAGGAATTGTAGCGCCTGCGGAAGGGAATAGCGACCGCGCCGAAGAGATTTTCTCTCAGAAAAAATGAGGCCGGAGCGTGGCGGCTCCGGCCTTTTCGAGGTTACAGACGAGCTGTGGAAACTGCGTACGAAACTTGGGCTACCGCTTGGCTGCGTTGTGCTTTTCGCGATAGATCTGGCGGCTGTTCTTGTTCTCTTCCTGGTTTGCCTGCCTCTTTTGCTGCGGGGTCAGCGCGCCGCCGTTGGCGACGCGTTCGTTGTGGACCTGCTGGGCAACCCTGGCCTGATTGGCGTTGGTGCGCGCCGCTTCGCCTGAGGTCATCTGCCCAGAGCGGAGACCGTTTGCGGTGCGCTGCTGCTGATTTGCTTCGCGGTTGTCAACCTCATTGGGAGTTACAGTGGCCGCGTTGTGCTTCTCGTTGTAGATCTGGTGGCTGGCGGCATTCTGTTCGCTGTTGACCTGCTGCCGCTCCTGGCCGGTGAGCTTGCCACCGTTCGCGACGCGATCGTTATGCACCTGCTGGTCGATCGCGGACTGGGTGCGTTCGGCGCGAGCCGCTTCGCCAGAGGTCATCTCACCGCTGCGCAACCCATTGGCGATGCGCTGGTCCTGGTTGGCTTCGCGTTCGGTGACGGTGGGTTTGCTGGGATCGGCGGGTGGATTTTGAGGAGCCGACTGCGCAAAGGCGGAGCAGGCAAGCAACGTTGAAGCAGCGGCAACAAGTAGAATCGAGCGGTTCATGGAGTCTCTCCCTTTCAGATCACTTTCGGCTCCTTCACTTCGGAACCGCGGACATTGAGGCAGACACGAGCCTCGGCGGATAGTTGCGGCGAGCGAGAAGGACTTTCAGTCGAGGCCCGATCTCCTACACTGGTTCTTGCCGACCATGCCGAGCTATTGCGAAGTTGCGCTGCCTGTTCCGCTGGACCGCGTGTTTACCTACGCGGTGAGGGAAGAGCAGTGTCCGCAGCGCGGGGCGCGGGTGATTGCGCCATTCAGGAATGAAAAGCTGATTGGGGTGGTGACCGGGCTGCGCGATGAGGCTCCGGCCGATTATGAGGTGCGGTTTCTTGAGGGGGTGCTGGATGACGAGCCGCTGCTGAGCGAGGCACTGATGGCTCTGGGCGAGTGGATGGCGCAGTACTATCTGGCTCCGCTGGGAGAGGTGCTGCGGGGGATGCTGCCGCTGATGGCGGAGGTGCGGCGGACTGTCTACTACCGGATTACGGATCTTGGACGGGATGTGCTGGCGGATTGTTTGGAGGGATCGAATACGCTCTCTGAACAGCGCTCCCCTGGGGCTAAAGCCCAGGGTGAATCAGGGATCTCTTCGGCACGACTGAAGTCGTGCCCTGATACGGAGTTGAACTTTCTCCGAGAGTCTACAGAACCTAAGCGGGTCTTGAAACGCAGAGGGAAGCTCTCGGCCGAGGAGCAGGATCTCGAACGGCGGGTGTTGGAACGGTTGGCCTCGGGCGAGCCTGTGAAGGTTTCTACGCTGCGAACTGCTACAGCGGCGACGCTGCAGGTGCTGGCGGCGCTGACTCGCAAAAAATGGATCGTCCGCGAGACAGCGGCTGCGGAACGCGATGCGCGGAGGATGGAGCGGTTTGCGGTGCTGATCCCCGAGGTGCGCCTGCCTGCGTTGACGGCAAAGCAGCAGGCGATATTGGCGGAGTTGGCAGCCTGCGATGGAGAACTGCCACTGGCTGAAATGCGACGGAAGGATCTGCCTTCGTCGACGCTGCAGACTCTCGTGCGCCGAGGGCTGGTGCGGATTGAGGAGCGGCCGGCGGCTTTTCGCCTGGGTGGTCTGCAAGGGCAAGGCGCGCCGGTGCGGCTCAACGAATCGCAGATGGACGCGCTGGCTGGTCTAGCTTCGGCGCTTGGCGGGTTTCATTCGTTTTTGCTGCACGGGGTGACGGGATCGGGCAAGACAGCGGTTTATCTGGCAGCGATGCAGAGGGCGCTGGAGCGGGGACTGGCTTCGGTTTTGCTGGTTCCGGAGATTGGTCTGACGCCGCAGAGTGTAGGGTTGTTGGACGCTGCCTTCGGAGATAAAGTGGCACTGCTGCACTCGGCGTTGACTGCCGAGGAGCGCAGCGAGCAGTGGAGGCGCATACGGCGAGGAGATGCTCCGATTGTGGTCGGCACTCGGTCGGCGATCTTTGCGCCGGCGCCGAATCTGGGGCTGATCCTGGTCGATGAGGAGCACGATCAGAGCTACAAGCAGGAGGAGACGCCCCGCTATAATGCGCGCGATGTCGCCGTGATGCGCGCCAAGCTCGAGGGCGCGGTCGTGGTGATGGGCTCGGCGACGCCATCGCTTGAGAGCTGGCAGAACTCGGCGCAGGGCAAGTACAAGCGCATCGAGATGAACGATCGGGTGATGAACCGGCCGCTGCCCGAGGTTGAGCTGATCGACATGCGGCGGGAGTTTCAGGAGACTGGTGAGGAGCAGCTCTTCTCGCGGGCATTGGTTGAGCAGACGCGGCTGGCATTGGATCGCGGGGAGCAGGCACTGATTTTGCTGAATCGGCGCGGCTACTCGTTTGCGGTGATCTGCCGCGCTTGCGGAGAAAAGCTGGAGTGCGAGAACTGCGCGATTTCGCTGACGCACCATAAGCCGACAGGCGATGACGCCGGGTTGGCGCGAGCGGGACAGCGGCTGCAATGCCACTACTGTGGCTACAGCCGCACGGTGCCTGCTCGTTGCCCGAAGTGCGACAGTGAGCACCTCTATTATCTTGGGGCGGGTTCGCAGCAGGGCGAGGAGCGGTTGGGCGAGATCTTTCCTACCGCGCGCATTGGGCGGATGGATCGGGATACCGTTCGCGGACGGGGCGATTTGGAAAGATTGCTGGCGAGGCTGCACTCGGGCGAGATCAACCTGCTGGTGGGGACGCAGATGATCGCCAAGGGACACGATGTGCACGGCATCACGCTGGTGGGCGTGGTGGGCTGCGATCACGCACTGTCGATGCCGGATTTCCGCGCTGCGGAGAGGGTCTTTCAGTTGATGACGCAGGTCTCGGGCCGGGCGGGGAGGGGTGAGTTGCCGGGGCGTGTGGTGGTGCAGACCTACTATCCGGACCACTACGCCATTCTGGCGGCGAGCCGCCACGATTATGCGAAGTTTGTCGAGCAGGAGCTGAAGTACCGGCGCTGGATGCATTACCCGCCCTTTGGCGTGCTGGCGAATGTGCTGGTGCAATCGAACAAACTGGAAGAGGCGGCGGGGTGGTCGGGTGTGCTGGGCAGATGGTTTGAGCGGAGCGCGCCGGAGGGAGTCCGCGTGCTTGGGCCCTGCACAGCTCCTATCGCGCGCATCAAGGGCGTCTACCGCTTCCATTTGATTTTGAAAGCGGCCTCACGCAAGGCGCTCAATGCGGCATTGCGCGGGATGCTGGCTCGTGCCGACGAGTCGGGAGTTCCGCGGAGAAACATTGTCGTAGACGTGGACGCTCTGCGGCTGATGTAGCCGCCTGGCACCTTGCGGTGCTGCAGATGCTCGCTGCTGGCTCGCACAGGCTTGTTTGGCTTAGCGCCCTCGTGTCTCGAGTGGGATCAAGGCAGATCGGTTCGCGCGTCCGGTCAGATATGGCGCATGCGCAGAAGAGCGCGAACCGATGCAACTGCGAACCAAGCCTGCGCAATTAGGAAGATCGGAATACTCGACAAATACGAGACGGCCATGATGGTCCCTTTAATACCCAGGTTTGGAGAGGATTCGGGACGCTGTCCCGCAGAGTACAGCCAAGCGAATCCAGCGATAAACAGGACGACGCCAAATGTGCTCAGCCAGAAATGCCACTGCACTGAGGTTTTATCAAATGGGATGTAGCCAGCGGAGTTAAGACAGGTAAAGACGCAGAACAGTGCGGCGATACCGTACAAGACGAATTGCACGGAGAAGCCATAGGCTGAATTGCCGTGAGTGATCGTCACGCCGAACGGCTTCAGGCGTGTCGTGAACAGCCCCAGCGCAACCGTCAACAGGCCGACGATTGCAAATAGACTGGCTACACGATTCACGGCAATCTCCCTCTAGAGGATTGGGAGTCGACGGGTCTGTCTTTACTTGGCCACTGCGCCGGCCTCAAGGACGTGCAGCTCCTTGCCGGGCTTGAAGCGCACGGCTTTGCCTGGAGTGATGCTGACCTCGGTGCCAGTGCGGGGATTGCGGCCGATGCCAGTTTTGCGGGCGCGGACGCTGAAGACACCGAAGCCTCGGAGTTCGATTCGTTCGCCGGCAGTGAGAGCCTGTTTGAGGCCCTCGAAGACGGTATCAACGGCAGCCTCGGCCTTGGCGCGGGAGAGGCCCGTGCGCTCGATCACGTGATGGACGATGTCCTGCTTAATCAATGGGGATACCTCGCTGGCCTGTCTAGAAAGAATGTACTACGACCTACGATCATGATGCTACAGGTTTTAGAGCGATTGTGGAACCACCAGAGGCAAAAAATTGTAAAGAGGGGAACCTTTGTTGTGAGGATGGGCCTGCGCGGGACTCGGCGGGCTGAACGGGCGAAAATACCGGATTATGTATCGGATGTTGAGATTTGGTTAAACGATTTTGTAGAATGGACGGCGGAGTGGACGTGACGCCCATGAGGTCGCGAGCCAGGCCGGGAAGAGGAGCCAGATGTCGATTCAGAGCGGCCGGTGGATCAGGGAACAGGCGCTCCAGCGTCACATGATCGAGCCTTTTACCGACGAGCAGGTCTCGCGCGAGGTGATCTCATACGGGCTCTCTTCGTATGGATACGACTTGCGGGTCTCCGACGAGTTCAAGATCTTCACCAATGTAAACAGCGCCATCATCGATCCCAAGGCCTTTGACGAGCGGTCCTTCGTTTCGGTGCGCGCGGAGTCGGTGATCGTGCCGCCCAATTCGTTCGCGTTGGCGCGTTCCGTTGAATATTTTCGAATCCCCAGAGATGTGCTGACGATCTGCGTTGGGAAATCAACCTATGCGCGTTGCGGAATCATTGTGAACGTGACGCCATTCGAGCCGGAGTGGGAGGGGTTTGCAACATTAGAGATCTCTAACACGACTCCACTGCCAGCCAAAGTCTATGCCAACGAGGGGCTCTGCCAGATCCTGTTTTTCCGTTCCGATGAGCCTTGCGAGGTGAGCTATGCCGACCGCCACGGCAAATACCAGCGGCAGCAGGGAATTATGCTTCCGAAGCTCTAAAGTTTTTTGGAGGAAGCTTGTGACAGTGATTCCGAGTTCGAAATGTGCTATGGTGCGATCCAGAGTTAAGCAGTGCGCGGCAGGGGCGCGGTCCTCCTGCGGTTTGCCGGGAGGCAATTGATGTCTTCGATCCGCGGATCACAAGCCATTCGGGTGGGCGTGCTCGCGGATGAGCCGCTGCGTCTGGAGGGTATTACCAGCATCTTCGAGGACCTGCCCGGCGAAAATAACAAGCCGCTGGCTCCGGTCATTGGAACCGTTGACGAGCTGCTCTCTGACACGAGTTTGGCGTTTCTGGTCGTGGATCTGCACTCAACGCCCGGCGGAGTCAAATCGCTGGAAGCCATCCGCCGCAGACGTCCCGGCCTGCGGTTGATCGTCATTGGACCGGAAGGGGACGAAAAGCTCATTCTGGATGCGATCATGGCCGGGGCACGCGCCTACCTGGATTTGAAGGCTAGCCCGCGTACCGTTCGGCAAGCCGTGGATGTGGTCACCAGCGGCTCGATCTGGGCTCCCCGCAGGCTGCTCTCGCAGTTGATCGATCGGTTGCTTGGGGTTCCAGATGCCGGTCTCACTAACGAACCACCTCGGCTGACGGAGCGCGAGCACCAGGTGCTGGAATTGATTTTGACGGCGAGCTCCAACCGGGAGATCGCCCGGCAGCTACGGATTGAGGAACGCACGGTCCAAGCGCACGTTGGCCGGCTGATGCGCAAGACAGGCGCAGAAAACCGGGTCGATCTACTGATGCGATTGTCGAATCCAGACCTGCTGAGAGCCGCGGGGATCACGGATCGGCGCCTTCAGGAACGGCGACGGAGCGATCGCCACGAGACTCCCGCGCTGCGATCGCGGTAGGTTTACTGATCGGTTAACGACAAAGGTTACTTATATCCACACGTCTTCCGTAATCTTGTACATTCCTCCGATTTTCCACAGACTTGTTTACAGAAACAACGCAGATCTGGGGAAAGGAGTTCCCAGGCAGCATGTTTCCCATGATGCCTGGGAACTCCTCTTTTTTTGTTTTTTCTGCCAAAGAAAACCAGAGAGCCTGTTTCAAACCCTCCGCCCTCCCTCAACGTCTATAATTCGAGCTTTCTATGCGGCCTTTGCGGCCGCATGCCCGGCTCTGCGTGATTTGTGGATGCGCAGCCCAGACTGCATGTTGTAGCCTGTCTTTGGTCAGCCCGGAGCGGGAGGCCGTCAGCATTCTGTTCCAAGCACGACGCCGCGATGCGCAGGTCAGGCGGCTCTGTCCCCGATCACTCAATCTATCAGCACGACTCAACCGGGACGACTCAACAACCCGCGCCGCATGAGAGCCGCGGGGTCGAAAGGATCAAGATGATGAAGAAAACATTTGCTTTGATCTGTCTGTGTTTCATGGCTTCGATGGTAGCGTTTGCCGGATCCACCAAGGATGATCTGCAGGAGCGCGTCGACGCCGCCAAAGTGGTGCTAGACCAGATCATGGCCGCCCAGGACCACAGCATTCCGATGAACATCCTAGAGTCCGCTACCTGCGTCGGGGTGGTTCCCGGATTGAAGAAGGGCGCCCTGGGATGGGGCGGGCAGTACGGACAGGGCGTGGTTACGTGCCGCACGGGTCATGGCTGGAGTGCGCCGGTCTTCATCCGAATGGCGGGCATGTCGTTCGGCTTCCAAATCGGTGGCCAATCCACGGATTTGGTGCTGGTGGCGGTGAACGATCGCGGCTTCCAGGATCTGCTGAAGAGCAAGTTCAAGATTGGCGGCGATGCCTCTGCAGCAGCCGGACCTGTGGGCAGGGCCGGCCAGGCCTCGACCGACTGGAAGATGAGCGCGGAGCTGCTTAGCTACTCGCGGAATAAAGGAATATTTGCCGGCATCAGCTTGGACGGCACCAGCGTGAGCCAGAACCGCGAGGACACGGAGATCTACTATGGCGGGGCTCACGACTTCGAGTCGATTTTGAGAGGCAGTGTCGGCGTTCCTGGCGGCGCGGTGCCATTTGTAAGCAGCGTGGCGCACTACTTTGTAGAGGCAAAAAAGCGCTAGTAGGGACAGCTCGGGGCACGAGAGACAGGGGCAGTCTAACAGGCGCCGGATTGCCCCTTGCCCTGTTGGGTCGAGAGAAGCCGCGCGAGGGGACTAAACTTAACGTTAGCCTTCTTGCATGCGTGAGACTCTCGAATTCTGGCTGGTGGTTGCTGTGGCACGCGCCCTTGGATGGCTGCCGCGTAGACTGGCGCGTATTGTGGGCAACGCGATCGCGTGGAGTGTGTATCGGGCCTCTGACCGGCTGCGTCGCGTGGGAGAGCGCAACCTGGAGTTGGCGCTACCAGAGCTTTCAGAAGAAGAGCGGGACAAGACGCTGCGCGGAGTGTTTAGGAGCCTTGGCTGGCAGCTTGTCGAGTTCTGCCGCATGGCGCGCTACACGCCGGAGAATACCGCCGACTGGATTCGGACTGAAGGTCTGAACCACTACCGGGCTGCGAAGATTCGCGGCAAGGGTGTCCTGGTTGTGACCGGACATTTGGGTACATGGGAGCTTTCGAGCTTCTATCACTCGCTGATGGGTCATCCGATGAGCATGGTGATTCGCAGGCTCGACAACCGGCGGCTCGACGAGTACGTGAACCGGATCCGCTGCATGCATGGCAACCGGGTGCTGCACAAGGATGACTTTGCGCGCGGACTGCTGAGCTCGATGCGTAACGGCGAGACGGTCGGCATCTTGATGGATACGAATATGACGCCACCGCAGGGCGTCTTCGTGGAGTTCTTTGGGCGGCAGGCGTGTACTGCTTCGGGGTTGGCGCGTGTGGCACTGAAGACGGGCGCAGCTGTGCTGCCGGGATTCATGCTGTGGGAGAAGGCCGAGAAGCGCTATGTGCTGCACTTTGGGCCGGAGCTGGTCTTCGCGAGGTCGGCAGACACCGAGGCTGACATTCTGGCGGCTACGCAGCGGTGTACGCAGGTGATCGAGAGCTGGATCCGGCGTTATCCTGACCAGTGGCTGTGGATTCACCGGCGGTGGAAGACTCGGCCGGAGGGCGAGCCGGGGCTGTATTGAGGAGAAATATGAGGCTGAGCGAACTAACGGAGGCCTTGGGCGCCAAGCAGGTGGCAGGAGATCCTACGCAGGCCATTGAAGGCGTGAGCTCCGTAGAGGCCGCCAGCGCCACGCATCTAGTCTTTGCCGAGGATGCGACCTCCGCGGCCAGAGCGCTTGTCAGCAATGCCGGGGCCGTTGTGTTGCGGCGTGGATGCGTGGAGACGTATCCAACGGGCAAAGGGATCGTCGAGACCGAACAGCCGCGCCTGTGGTTTGCGCGGGCGGCTAAGATGCTCGCACCGCCATTGTCCAGGAGCAGCATTCATTCGACAGCCGTCATCGGAGCGAATGCGCATCTGGACGAGGGCGTAAGTATCGGCCCATGCGCGGTGATTGACGACGGCGCAAGCGTCGGCGCTGGAACGCGGATCGAGGCCGGTGCGGTGATCGGCGACGGCGTTCAGATCGGCAGGGATTGCCGAATCTATCCACGTGTGGTGCTTTATCCGGGAGTGACGCTTGGCAACCGAGTGATCGTGCACGCTGGCGCGGTGTTGGGGGCCGATGGCTTCGGCTATGTGCGCGATGCGAAGACGGGCCGGTACACCCAGTTTCCGCAACAGGGAACACTGGTGATCGAAGATGACGTCGAGATCGGCGCCAACACGACCATCGATCGCGGCGCATTGAGGGAGACGAGAATCGGCCGGGGGACGAAGACCGACAACCTGGTTCATGTTGGCCATAACTGCGAGATCGGCGAAGACGTCATTCTCGTGACTGGGGTCGGCATCAGCGGCTCGTGCACCGTGGGCAATGGCGCTGTGATCGCGGGACAGGTGGGGATCGGCGACCACGCGCACATTGGCCCGGGCGTGATCCTCGGCGGACAGGCGGGAGTTCTGAGCGGCAAGACCGTCACGAACGAAGGCATGGGCGTCAAGCCGGGCACTGTGCTGTGGGGCACGCCGGCTCGTCCACTGATGCAGGTGCTGCGGGAACAGGCCGTTCTCACGAGGCTGGCGAAAGGGAAAAAGACGGGGAATAGGGGATAGGGAATTGTGAGTGAGACGCTTCTTTCATTACCTATTTAAATGGGGGTTGATTGCCATCGGCTTGTGTATGGCGTTTGTTGTTGTCAACACCACTTTCCTTGTTCCGGCTCCTTGGTGGCCTTTGAGAATTGCAATAATCGCTGCAGCTGCGGCGGTTTCTGGGGGCGATTTCTACGGATTCTCAAGCCTCGATTGACGATTCGAGCAAGTGTTTCCGACCGAGTAAAGGTGTTGACGGCCATCACCGTTGTGGACGGCAGGGGCGCGTTGGAAAGACCACTGGTGTGCGAGTTGGTCGGCGGACTGTCGGAGCTTTCAGGGCTGTCCTGTATGGCGCGGAAGATTCTAGAGCGGCTTTTCTGTGAGGAAGGGCTCGGGCTTTAAGGAGCCGTCGCGCTGCTTAACCAGCATCTGGACTTTGCCTTCGGCGGCTTCTAGCTCGGCCTTGCAGGAGGCGGAGAGACCTACGCCTTCTTCGAAGAGCTTGAGCGAGTCTTCGAGGGAGAGCTCGCCCTTCTCCAGTTGATCGACGATAGCTTCGAGCTTCTTGAGCGATTCTTCGAAGGAGGGCATGGGGATTACTCCAAGATGGGTTTGGGCAGGATGTCGGCGATGACTTCGACGGCGACCGTATAGCGGCCCAGGGGCGCGCTGACCTGGACGCCCTGAACGAAGGGACGGACGGCGTCGACCATTTCCTTAGCGATGAGGATGCCTTCACGGCGCGCGGCTTCGGGAGTATCGGCCTGGGCCATGCGGAGCATGATCTCTTCGGGCATGGAGACGCGCAGGTCGTTCTTCATGAATTCGGCATTGCGCAGGCCGGTGAGCGGCCAGATGCCGGCGATAACAGGGATGCGGCGGCTCTCGATCCGATCCTGGATTCGGTTTAGGAAGTTCTCAAGCAGGCGGAGATCGAAGACGGGTTGCGTAATGACGTACTCGGCGCCGGCTTCGACTTTGTAGAAGAAGCGGCGCAGCTCCTGCTCGATGTCGGGTGCGCCGGGGTTGGCCGCAACACCGATGGTGAAGTTGGTGCTCGCTCCGATGGCGTTTGCGCCGATGTCGAGACCGTGGTTGAGCCGACGGACAATGTTGACCAGGCCGATCGAGTCCACATCGTAGACGGAGGTGGCATCGGGGTAGTTGCCCAGCTTGGGTGGGTCTCCCGTGAGGCAGAGGATGTTGTGGAGGCCGATCGACGAAGCGCCGAGCAGGTCCGACTGGATGCTGAGCACGTTGCGATCGCGGCAGGTGTAATGGAGGATGGTCTCGACGCCGGTGTGCTGCTGAATCTGGATGCAGAGACTTTGGGCGCTCATGCGGGCCGAGGCGCGCGGCGAGTCTGGCACGTTGATGGCGTGGACGCCGAGCTGCGAGAGCAACTGCGCGCCTTCGATCTCGGCGTTGCAGTTGATGCCCTTGGGAGGGACCACTTCGACCAGCGTGATGAAGCGGCCCTCGGCGACCAGAGCGCCAAGCCGCGAACGCTCTGCGATTGTGGCGGGCGGGGTTTCGGTGGTCATGGCCGGAGCTTCACCGGCAACCTGAACGCGCACCTGGGAGTCGATGGCGCGCATGGCCGAGCGCATAGCGCGGGTGTGGTTGGGCGTGGTGCCACAGCAGCCGCCGACGATCTGCACTCCGGCCTGGATGGCCTTGCGGGCAAAGCTGGCCATGTACTCGGGCGAGCAGAGATAGATATTGCGGCCCTCGACAGCTCGCGGCAGGCCGGCATTGGGCATCGCTGCCAGCGGAAGGGCAGTGGCCGGCCGCATGGCCTCGATAGCTGTGAGCACATTTGTCGGTCCGGTGGAGCAGTTGACGCCGATGGCCCCGGCGCCCCACTCGGTGAGCAGCGCGGCGGCATGCTGCGGCGAGGAGCCGTCGAGGCAGTTGCCGTCGTCGTCGACCGTGACCATTACGAGTACGGGCAGATCGGGAGCGATCTCGCGGGCCGCGAGAAGAGCTTCGCGAGCCTCGTTGAGCGCTGGCATGGTTTCGATGCTGAGCATGTCGACGCCGGCATCGGTGAGCGCGCGAATCTGCTCGGCGAAGGCGGCGCGAGCCTCATCAAGGCCGATCTTTCCGAGGGGCTCAAGACGAACGCCGAGGGGGCCAACCGAGCCGGAGACCCAGGCTTCGCCGGCCTGCTTGTCCTTGAGGTGTTCGACAGCCTTGCGCGCAATGCGAACGCCTTCAGCATTGATCTCAGTCGTCTTTGCTGCGAGCCCGTGGCGGCCGAGACGGAAGCGATTGGCGCCGAAGGTATTGGTCTCAAGGATCTCCGCGCCGGCTTGAAGGTACTCCTCGTGAATGGCCAGGATGAGGCCGGGGTCCGAGAGGTTCAGCTCATCGTAACAGCGATTGATGAAGATGCCGCGGGCATAGAGAACGGTGCCCATCGCGCCGTCGGCGAGCATGGGGCGGCTGGCGAAGATGTCAGCGAATTGAGACATTCTGTTGCAATCGTAAGCCATGCGGGCGGGACGCGCCAGCAGACAGGGTTGCTTTGTTATACTTCGAGAGTCAAAAGCTTAGGCTGCGCGGACACCGGATACGCCGCGTTTTTCCGTCGAGGTAAGGGATTTTGAAGAAGAGAAGTCTTTGCATGAGCGCCGTTGCGGCCCTTGCGGTTGCGACCGCGCTGGCGGGTTGTGGGACAACTACCTATTTTGCAGGCCGGACGCTGCCGCCCAGCGGACTGGCCAATAGAGTTCTGATCGCTGTTCAGAATCCCGGAACATTCTCCGCCGGCGCGCTGGAGATCGTGGATGCGTTTTATGACATCCGATTCAAATACAACAGCACAAGCACAGCCGCTGCGTATACCGTTGCGGGATTCTCAGGCGCGCTGCCGATATCGATCCAGAATCTTCCCGAGGAGTTGAATGGCGCGGTCTACAACAGCGGCAGTGGCGGCAGCATGTCGCTGATCGATTATGCCAATGAGAAGGTCGGCGGCAGCGTGAGCCTCAACGGCGCCGCGTCGAGCGTCTTTGTCACGCGCAATCTGACTTACGTCTTTGCCGCCAACCAGGCGTCGCACGTACTGACGGTAGCGAATCGGGGCAACAACTCCAGCTATCCGCTCAGCCTGCCCGGTGTCTACCGTGTAAGCGTCAATCCCGGCGGCTCTGTCGCATTGGCTTTCGTCCAGAATTCGAACTATGTCTACTATCCTCGGAACCTGACGGCGGCACAGACGATCGCTTACGCCGGGGGGCCGAGCACCTGGCCGACGGGCGCGGTGGACTGCGAGCCGCAGAATGCTCCGGGATGGTGCCTCTTTGAAGCTCTCAGCCCAGACGACAACAAACCGCTGGTCTTTGACCGGCCGATCAAGGCAGTCTTCTCCAATGATGGCGGAACGGCCTACATCCTCAATTGCGGGCCAGAGTGTGGCGGGAGCGTGTCGTCCATCTCGGCAGTTTCGGTGGCGCCGCTGGTTTTCACAGCCGGTCAGCAGTCGGGTTCGCTGCCCACTCATGCAGCTCTTGCTGCTGCGACATTCAATATCCCTGGAGGCGCCAGCAATGCGCTGGTAGACAGTTCGACGATGTATGTCGTGGGGCAGGAGAAGATGCCGGACGGCTTCTGGGGCGGGCAGTTGACGGTGGTAAACCTGCCTAGAGGCTCAGCGACCTCGATGACAAAGTCGGCTCAGGTGGGGATCAGCGACGGTGCTCCCGGCGCGGTCAGCCGCATGATTCTTGCGGATGACGATACGCTGTGGATCGGAATGACCCAGTGCACCAACGGCGAGCGCGCCAACAACAAGCAGCCGGATGGTTGTCTCTCGATGGTTAATACCACGAGCGACGCGGTGACGCTGGTGCCATACAATGGCGATGCGACTGGCATTGCCGCGGTGACAGGTCTGCACAAGATCTATACGGCGGAGGGCGGGCAGATCTACATCTACTCGACGGTCAACGGCACAGCGATCGATAACCAGTATGTGACCGTGACCGGAACCGCCTACGACGTGGCCTACATGGACGCCCTGACCGACAGCAATAACACAGTTTATTGATTCGATGATTGCCGCAGTGGAGGCCGTTCCCTCTGGCGCCGATGTGCTCGCGATCGCAGCTCATCGCGACGATGTGGAGCAGACCTGCGGTGGGACGCTGCTGCGCATGGCGTCGCGCGGCTTGCGCACAGCCATTCTGGATCTGACTCAGGGCGAGGCTGGAACGCGCGGCAGTGTGGAGGATCGCGCTCGCGAAGCCTCCGAAGCTGCGCGCCTGCTCGGGGTCGGCTGGCGAGAGGCCCTCGACCTACCCGACGGCGCCGTCGAAAACACACTCGAGAACCGTCTGAAGATTGTGCGTGTGCTGCGGCGGGTTCGCCCACGTGTGGTGATTCTGCCTTATTGGCAGGCGCGGCATCCGGACCATGCGGCTGTGGCGGGGCTTGGCTACGAGTCCTGCTTTCTGTCGGGCTTGAACAAAGTCGAGACCGGAAGCGCCCCGCATCGTCCTTTCAAGATCGTCTACGCGAGTCTTTACGCCGACGTGCGGCCGAGCTTTATTGTCGACATTACGCCCTTCATTGAGCAGCGTCATGCGGCGTTGATGGCTTATCGATCGCAGTATGCCAATCAGGCGGCGGGCGGAGGGCTGTTTGTTCCCGAGGAGGAGATTCGAGAGCGCACCTTTGCCGAGGCTCGCCATTACGGGCTTTTGGCTGGCGTGCAATATGGCGAGCCCTTTGTGCAGAAGGAAGTGGGCCTGGTTGACGATCTGACTCTGGTGCCGGTTCAGTCGCTCTAATATAATCAGGACCCAGCACAAGCAAACAGAGCTTCTATGACTTCTTTCTCTCGTTCGTGTGTATTGACCGTCATCTCGATCAGCATGGCTGCTGCGCTCCATTCTCAGTCCGCATCAGCCGGAAGCGCGCCACTTCCAATCCTTAACGGTATTCCCGGCCCGTTGATCTGGCAGCATCCGCCTGTCGAGTGGAAGATTGACAACGGAGATACGCTCTCGATTACGGGCGGCAAAGGAACCGACTGGTTTGTTTCGCCGATGGGCGACGGACGATCGGACAATTCCTCGCGGCTACTCTTCAAGCCTGCGAAGGATTTTGTGTTGAGCGCGAAGGTCGATGTAGGATTTCGCTCTCAATGGGACGCGGGTGTGCTGGCGCTGTATGTCAACGATGAGTTGTGGGCCAAGCTGTGTTTCGAGATGACGATTGAAAAGCACCCAGCGATTGTTTCCGTCGTCACCAAGGGCCTCTCTGACGACAACAACTCCATCGCCATCGAAGGGAACTCCGTTTACCTGAAGGTGGCTAAAGCGGGCCAGGCGATCTTTTTCTATGCTTCGCAGGATGGAAAGAACTGGTCGATCATTCGCGCCTTCAGCCTGGGAGCGAATCCCGATCTGCGGGTTGGATTCTCATCGCAATCGCCGGTCGCCAATGGATGCACGACGGTCTTCTCCGACATTCACTATCTAGTGAAGAGAGTGGATCTGTGGTCGGGCAAGTAGCCGCCCGGCTGGGCAAGAGTTCTTTGATATAAGCAGAATTAATAGTCTATAGAAACAGAATAACTTTGCTTTATCGCGGTTTCTTCTCGACACTGACAGTGGAGAGGCAGATGACGCAGACCTGGAATGCGCAAGACTATGGGAAGAACGCATCATTTGTGCCTGGATTGGCTGGAGGCGTGCTTGAATGGCTGGGAGCCGCGGCTGGCGAGCAGATCCTCGATCTTGGATGCGGCGATGGCCAGCTGACGCAGCGTATTGCGGCGACGGGCGCTTCTGTGGCCGGCGTCGACCTCTCGGCGGAGATGCTTGGCGCAGCGCGGTCGCGGGGGATTGATGCTCGTGAAGGCAGCGCGGAGTCGCTGCCTTTTGCAGAACGATCCTTCGACGCCGTCTTCTCGAATGCCGTTCTGCATTGGATTCGCGATCAGGACGCGATGATGGCCGAGGTGCACCGGGTCTTGAAACAGGGCGGGCGTTTCGTTGCGGAGATGGGCGGTCACGGCAACTCGCGGCCATTCGTGTCGCCTTCAGGGCTGTGTTGGAGCGTCACGGCTTCGCCGATTACGAGGAGGGCGTGAACTACTATCCAACTCTGGAGGCTTACACGCAGAGGCTTGAGAGCCACGGCTTCAATGTGGAGCGCATCGAGCTGATTCCGCGTCCTACTGCGCTGCCCGAGAGCGGAATGACAGGCTGGTTGCGCACCTTCCGGCGTGGCGTGCTCAATCGCCTGCCGGAGGCTATCCGCGAGACCGCGGTTGAGGAGACAGCCGAGCTGCTTGCACCCATTCTGCGCGATGAGGAGGGGAGGTGGACCGCCAATTATGTGCGGCTGCGCTTCGTTGCAAGGAAGCCGGAGTCTACCGGCTAAACCACATTCTGCCGCCCACGGCAATCAGAGTGAGTGCAAAGATGCGGCGCAGCCAGATCTCCGGAATGTGCTGTGCGCCGACGGCGCCGAAGTAGCCCCCTACCAGGAAGCCGGCGGCGAGCAGTAGCGCTATGCGCAGATCGGCTTCGCCATTGCGATAGTACTCGATAAAGGCGAAGAGCCCGACGGGCGCGAGCAAGGCACCCAGCGAGGTGCCCTGAGCCTTGTGCTGGTCCATTCCCGCGAGCCAGATTAGCGCTGGGACAAACAAGATGCCGCCACCGATGCCGACAACGCCTGAAACCGCCCCTACCACCAGCCCAACCAGCAGCATCGTCCAGGTCACACGAGCCTCCTGCGGAGCGAAGAGTGAAGCTCCGCCCGCGATTTCAGCCTAAATCATCGCCGGCAACTCGCAGCCATCGAACGCGTCTAAAGAGGTGAGGCTCAATCCTCCGCAAGTTCAAAGGATGGGAGTTCGATTGCATGCATGTGTCCACACTCGAACGCCGCCCTGAACTCGATGCCCTGCGCGGGCTCTTCCTGGTCTGGATGACGCTGACGCATCTTCCCACGCGCTTCAGCGACTTTGTGAACCAACCAATCGGCTTTGTTTCGTCGGCCGAAGGATTCGTTTTTATCTCAGCCCTTCTTGTGGGCCGGCTCTATGCTCATGAGCTCGTTCAGAATGCTTCGGACGTCCGTGTAAAGCTGTGGAGGCGCTCGCTCAAGATCTACGGCTATCACTTGCTGATGCTCACGCTGACCTTTACCGTGGCAGCGGGATTCGCAGTGCACACGCACAAGGCGGCGATTACAAATCTTCTCAACTTTTATCTTGCTCATCCGGTGGTCGCCATCGTCGGCTCGGTGTTGCTGCTTTACTGTCCGCCGCTGTTGGACATCCTTCCGATGTATGTCACCTTTCTCTTCTTAACACCAATGCTTTTGTCGGCGTCTTTGCGCTGGGGATGGAGTAGGATCCTCGCCGCCAGCGGCCTGGTGTGGCTGCTGGCGCAGTTCGGGCTGCGCGACCTGGTTCATAACTGGGTTGTGACCCTTACGCATCTGAGGATTCCGCTGCAGGAGACGGGAGCCTTCAATCTCTTTGCCTGGCAGGCAATCTGGATGGTTGGTCTTTGGCTTGGCGCCAAGTCGGCAGAGGAGTCATCAGCTCTGAAGAAGGTGCCGGGATGGCTGGCTGGAGTCTCGGCCGCAGCCTGCCTGTTCTTCATCGGGGTACGGCATGGGTGGCTCGGGCCGCAACTGACGCCGCAATCGCTCGGCATTCAACTGGACAAGTGGCAGATCGGTCCGCTGCGCGTCGTCAACCTCGCAACGTTTGCCATTGTGCTGTATTGGCTGCGAAAGTGGGTTCGGCACGCCGTCGAGATTGAGCCGTTTCTGACGCTGGGGCGAGCCTCTCTGCGAGTCTTTTGCGCGCATGTGTTCTTTGTGTTTATCGGACTGGGGCTGCTTTATGGCGACGTCGATACAAGTGCCACCGGCGAGATCGCGCAACTGCACGGCATGACGGCGGTCATTCTGCTGGTTGTGACTTTCAGCGCACTAATTCTTGTTGCGGCGGATGAAGTTCGAAAGAAACGTGCCGATCACAAGAAGCGGGAAGATCGCGTGCCGGGGAGCTTGCCTCCCGTCGAATTCGCGAAAACCGTGCAGTGACCCGGGATTCCAGCTGCAAGAACCGGACCTCAGCCTTGCGACTTTCGCCAGCGCTTCGCTGGGGAAGGCCGCTTGTGATATCACGGGTTGCCGGTCAAATTAACACAACGTTTGCAATCCCTTTGCCTTGGTGCAGTAGTCTGTTAATGGTTCCGTGCGGCCTCCGCATCTGAAGTTCAACGGCCGCCGGCCGAGGGCAGACCGGTTGAGCCAGACCATTTTCGTACTGGAAGACGACACCGACATCGCGCGGCTTGTGCAGCACCATCTGGAAGCGGCAGGATTTGCAGCGCGGCTCTATCACACTCCAACAAATCTGATTCCCGACGCTGAGCGCCAGGCGCCTGCGCTGTTTCTACTGGATATCATGGTGCCGGGCGGTGACGGCCTGGATGTCTGCAGGCGCTTGCGCAATCACCCAGGACTTTCGACTGTGCCGATCATCTTTCTCACGGCTCGCGCCGGGGAGAACGACCGTGTGCTGGGCCTCGAGATGGGGGCCGACGACTACATCACCAAACCATTTGCCACGCGCGAGCTGGTGGCGCGCGTCAAGGCAGTGCTGCGCCGATTTGAGCGTCCAACGACGCCCTCGGTCATCAGTTTTGAAGAGGTCGTGATCGACGCCAACGCGATGCAGCTAAAGGTGCGCGGAGAGCTGACCACCACAACGGCTACGGAGTTCAGACTGCTGGACTATCTGGCGCGGCACCCGGGGAGGGTATTTAGCCGCGATCATCTGCTGGATGCAGTCTGGGGCGATGCGCGCTTTGTCACTCCGCGTTCAGTGGACGTATACGTGCGTCGCATCCGAGAGAAGATCGAGGTCGATCCGGAGAATCCGCGCTATCTGCGAACGGTGCGCGGGGCCGGCTATCGCTTCGAACTACCCAAGAACGAATAGAGGCAGAGTGAAATCGAAGATCTTCACCCGGCTGCTGGGCCTATTTCTCCTTTTGCTGGCCTTTCAAGCCGCGGCGATGGAGTTTGTCTTTCTGCCGCTGATTGCGGGCAAGGTCCTGGAACTGCCTCCGGCCAAGAGTGTTCAGTTGTTTGGCAATGAATTTCTCTGGTCGGGCTTGATCGCGCTGGCCGTTGCGTTGGCGCTGGCCATCTGGGTTGCCAGCCGCATCTCTGCGCGTCTGGAGCAGGTGATTGGCTTCGCGCAGAAGATCGGTGCGGGCGAACTGTCTGCCCGGCTGCCGCGCACCGACGAGGAGGTGCTCTCGACTGCCGAGGCTGCGCTCAACCAGGCAGCCGAGAGGCTGAGTGAGAGCTTCGCGGAACTCGAGAATCGACGCCAGGAGTTGGCTGCGATGCTCGATTCGATGCAGGAGGCTGTGGTTGCCATCAGCCCTGACGGATTGGTTCGCTGGTCCAATGCAGTGATGGAGCGGATCGCTGGTACGCAGGTTCGCGCAGGGCGGCCGTTGGTTCACTCGGTGCGTGATCCCGAATTGCTGGCATGTGTGCAGGCTGCGATGGAGCAGCGCGAGGCGCGATCCGGCCGGGCAAGCTCGCTTGCCGCCGGGCGCATCTTCGAGATCAATGCGGTTCCCATGGCATCGGGCGGAGCGCTGGCGGTGCTCCACGATGTCACACGCATCGAAATCGCCGAGAGGTCCCGACGCGAGTTTATCGCCAACGTCAGTCATGAGCTGCGCACGCCGCTCACCTCGATTCAAGGCTACGTTGAGACACTGATGGAGGATTCGCAGCCGCCTAAGGAGACTACGCGCGAGTTTCTTGCGATCATTCTCAAGAACGCGATTCGCATGAACAGGATTACCGAGGACCTGCTTGCTTTGGCGAGCGTGGAGAGCCCGGATTACAAGCTGGCGCTGCAACCGACCAGGGCCAGCGCGCTGGTGCAGGATGCAATCGAGTCGCTTGGCGGCATTGTGGTCGACTCCAAGGTGGAACTGGAATTCGCCGGCGCGCCCGACACGTTGGTTTTGGCCGATCCGGATGCGATGAACCAGGTCTTCGGAAATCTAATCGAAAATGCCCTCAAGTACGCAAAGGACAGCAAGCGCCTCCGCGTGGGAGCGCGACTCCAGGAGTCGGAGGTCGAGTTCACGGTGAAGGACTTTGGGCCAGGCATTGCCTCCGAACACCTGGAACGCATCTTTGAGCGTTTTTACCGTGTCGATAAAGCGCGAAGCCGAGAATCGGGCGGCACAGGCCTGGGTCTGGCCATCGTCAAACACATCGTCCAAACCCACGGAGGACGCGTGTGGGCTGAAAGCCAACTGGGACGCGGAGCTGCCTTTCACTTTACGCTGCCGCTGGCGGAGGAAGCACGGCGGCCTTGAAACGCTGAGGTTGCAAGAGGCAACCTCGTGCGGTCAGTGAGCATCCAAGACAGCCGTGCCTCCAAGCCTCCAACAGGTCGGGAAGCCGATTCGCAACCTCGGAAAGGCAATGGAGAGATTTCCGAACTCTCCAACTCCGGAACGAGTGCATGATTTGCGAACTGACTGCCGGCGCCTTGAAGCGGTGCTTCACGCGTTTGCGCTCGACGGTTCCAGGAAGGGCCGCCGGCTGCTGAAGACTGCCGGTCCCATTCGCAAGGCGGCAGGCAAGGTGCGAAACATGGACGTTCTCACCGGCCTGGCAGCGAGCATGGTTTCAGAAGAAGCAAGCGAATCAATCGTGAGGCTGGTAGAGAAGATGGCAACGCGCCGCTCTAAACTCGTGGAGCGGCTGCTTACGGCCCTCGACCAAAAAGGGAAGCGAGCGGGGAAGCTTCTCGCTCAGTGTCAGAAGCGTATCCAAAGACGCCTGGAAGATACAAGGAACGATGGTGGTCCGAACGGGCGCCGAGCGACTGACCCGCTTGCCGCGTTAGTCGAAATCTCGGCTGAGCTAACGGCGTGGCCCAAACTGCGCGCAGGCAATCTGCATCCCTTCCGGTTGAAGGTAAAAGAGCTTCGCTACGTGCTCGATTTGAGCGGTGCTCCCGATGCTTCGATGTCACGGGCCTTGAGAGAAGTCAAGGACTCCATAGGGGAGTGGCACGATTGGTGTGAGTTGGAAAAACTAGTCGCTGAGACGATCGGAAACAACGCCGGAATACGCTCTCGAATCCGCTCGGTCATCCCGCAAAAGCTCGATCGTGCTCTCGCGCTTGCCAACAAGGTTCGGCAGAGGTATTTCGTGCGTGGCGCCGCCGGGCTCCAAAGAAACGCTCCACAAATCCATTTAAAGGGGCCGGCTCTGAGCTCCGCTGCGAAGATGAGCGCCTGAGCCACAAGGCATTCGCCAAGCTGAGATTCTATCTGCGAGTATCTGGGCCCAACTGCGATCTGTGCCGCTTCGCGCGCTGACCTACCCTCGGCTTTCAATCATGTATGGTGAGCCCGGCGGAAATCGAACCCGCGACCGCCGCCTTAAAAGGGCGTTCTTAGCACTCCTGCATAGAGCCGCACGTTGTTGCATGGAATTGAAAATCGTCAGTATTCATGCGGTTATTCTCTCGTATCTTTGTACAGGAACGTTGCGACAGGTTACATCTGATCCGGCTTTCGTGTATCACTTTTGTATCACAGTTCGCCGAAACCATGACCCGCGCCAGTAGCGCCGTGAGAGATGGCGGGGGCTTTTAGGCCGATTTGGTCCGGCTGTGATACGGGGGTGATACCTATGCCACGGAGACCCGCATCAATTGCCGGGGTGTATGAGAGAGTTCCAGGAGGCGACGTCTGGGTTGCGCGAATTCGCGTGAATGGCAAGCTAGTGCGAAAGAGCTTCGGCTTGGGTCCGAGAGGGCGAGCCGATGCGATTGCGTGGGTGGAGAAAGCGAGAACGATCTGGCGGACAGGAGAGGGAGTGTTGCCCGCGACAGCCAAGCGGCTCGTTCTTACTACCGCACCGGCGAGGCGCTGGTGTTTCTGACCAACAACACCACGCTGCCTGCCCTCACCATCGCCGCGCTCTACAAGGGCCGCTGGCAGGTTGAGATGTTCTTCAAATGGATCAAGCAACACCTGCGCATCAAGCACTTTGTGGCCACCAGCCGGAACGCCGTGAGAAGCCAAATCTGGTGTGCCATCGCCACCTATGTGCTGATCGCCATCGTCAAGATGGAACTGAAGCTCGAGGCCTCGCTCTACACTTGTCTACTGATTCTGTCGGTCTCGACCATTGAGAAAACCGAGATTTCATGCGCCCTTCAGCCATATCTCCACAGAACTGACCAACCGGCCTTCTCTAACCAACCGGATCTATTCGACATCTCGCTGGACACCAGCGGTTTTCTACTTCAATTCAGTCACGCTAAAATTGGCGCTGGCTGGTAACCTATCTTCAGACATGAACGACAATTTGCATCAGTTGCGTTGTTTTGGGTGCGGGGCGCGGATCTCGGGGGCGGAGGCTCAACCGGATTTCCGTTGCGTGCAGTGTGGAGATCTCTTTGAGGTCGAATATCCGGGCTGGGGACTGCGCGGAGGCCCGGGCGGACCGAAGCAGGACCGGCCAAATCCCGGAGCTCTGAAGTGGCTGTGGCGCGAGCGGCGCTGCTCTTCCGAGGGGTTGGATCACTCCGGCGTATGGCGCTTTCGCGAACTGCTACCCATTCTCGACAGCTTTGGCAATGCGGTGACGCTGCGCGAGGGCAATACTCCGCTCTATCACCTGACGCGTGCAGCCAAGGCGCTGGGCATCGACCAGCTCTATGCCAAGCACCAGGGGATGAATCCGACGGGATCGTTCAAAGACACCGGAATGACTGCGGCTCTGAGCGTCGCCAAGGAGCGCGGCTTCGAGTGGGTGGCCTGCGCTTCGACGGGAAACACTTCGGCCTCGATGGCGGCTTATGCTGCGCGCGCGGGGCTGCGCAGCCTGGTGATTATTCCCGATGGCAAGATTGCGTGGGGCAAGCTCTCGCAGGCGATGGACTATGGCGCGCTCACCTGCCAGTTGAAGGCTGACTTTGACGGCTGCCTCACGCTGCTGACACGGATTGTGAAGGAGGCGCCGATCTATCTGCTCAACTCGGTGAATCCATACCGGCTCGAGGGGCAGAAAACGCCGGCCTTTGAGATCGCCGAGGCCTTCGACTGGAATGTGCCTGACCATCTGATCGTTCCCGGTGGCAATCTTGGGAACAGTTCGGCGCTGGGCAAGGGCTTCAGAGAACTGCACGAACTGGGTCTGGTGGCGCGCATGCCTCGCATCAGCGTGATTCAGGCAGCGGGGGCCAATCCGCTGGTTAAGAGTCTTGCCGAAAACGGCGGGAGCAAGCTTGAGCCGGTGGAGGCGCACACGCGCGCTACTGCCATTCGTATTGGCAACCCGTCATCGTGGCGCAAAGCCGCAAGGGCAATCCAGGAGACAAAGGGCTGGTGTCTTGATGTCTCGGAAGCTGAGATTGCCGTAGCGAAAACAGAGATCGGCACCGAAGGTCTGGGATGCGAACCGGCATCGGCGGTGACGCTTGCCGGGTTGAAGAAGCTTCGCAAGGACGGCAAAATCACTTCTGGCGAGACGGTCGTACTGGTGCTCACTGGCCACACGCTCAAAGACGCAGATTATACGATCGACTTCCACAAGGGAACGCTGCTCGAGAAGGAAGAGTCGGTCGGCCTGGAGGCGGAGATCGGACGATTGCAGCGCAATGCGATTAAGGTCGAGGCTACGCCGGCCGCAGTGCTGGCCGCACTGAAGGGCAGCGTGGGATGAACGACGATGGAATGACGCGCCAGGGCGCTCTGCGGTTGAGACTACCCGCTACCTCCGCGAATCTCGGCGCAGGATTCGACGCTGTGGCTGTTGCCTTTGACTTCTATCTGAATGTCGAGGCAGAGCCGGCGGGAGCCTTCTCGATCGCGGCAACGGGCCGCGACTCGGAGCAGATTGCACGTCTCGAGAACAACCTGATCATTGAGATCTATAAAGAACTGCTGGAGAGCAACGGGCGGCCCGAGATTCCCCTGGCAATCCGCATGGAAAACGAGATTCCCCTGGGAATGGGCTGTGGCTCCTCGGCCGCGGGCCGACTGGCCGCCATCGCGCTTGCAGTACATTTTGGCGGACTGGAGTGGAGCTCGGAGCGGATCTTAGAAGAGGCCGCGGCGCTGGAGGGCCATCCAGACAACGTATCGGCCTGCTGGCTGGGCGGCTTTGTCGCGGCTGCGCGCGAAGGCAGAAGAGTCCATGTAGCGCGGGTGGAACCGCCGGTGGAGTGGCGCGCAATTGTGGTTCTTCCCACCGAGCCGCTGGCCACCAGCAAAGCTCGCGCGATGTTGCCTGATTGCTACCCGCGCGAGGATGTTGTTGCGAACATTCAGTCGGCGTCGCTGGTCGGATTGGCTTTTGCGCAGGCGAGGACCGATCTGCTACGCATCGCCATGCAGGACCGTGTCCACCAGTCCTATCGCGCCCCAATCTGTCCGATGCTGCCTCCGCTATTGCCGCTGGCGGGCGAAGACGGCATACTCGGGGCGGCACTAAGCGGCGCAGGGCCCTCGGTGCTTGTGATCGTCGGCGATGAAGCGAGTTTGCCTAAAGCGACGGTGGCCATCCGCAAGGCCCTCGGAGCCTCGAAGGAAGCTGAACTTAAGATTTGCCGGCTTGAGGCGAGGGGCGCCGATCAGGCGCTTGAGGTCGTGCGTGCAGCTCAACCATGACGCGCAAATCATTACTAAACAAGGGTAATCGGAGAGAATCGCCACCGATCGTGTGAAGTCGAATAACGCGAAGCCTTTTAGATATTTACAGCATTTTGTTCACCACTCTCAAGTTTGCAAACGTTACGTTTGTATCATTTGACCAGGCTTCAATGCGTTACTGAAATCCGTTACTCAAGATTGCTTGCTTTTCGCCTTGGAAAGCCCTAAATTCGCAAACGTGGGCAGTTCTGGGGGAGGGCTGCTCTAGCGCCCGTGATCCTTCTCAGGATCCGGGCGCTTTATTTTATCGAAGTTAAATAAGATCCTTTTTTTCAGCTTTTTAGATTCGCTTCAGTGTCTTTCGGTATTTAAGGCTCTTTGTTCCCACGCATGTCCGATTTGCGACTTTCCGATCCATTGATGCATCCCATGAGAGCATAGTTGCCAGTAGACTGAAATAAACGCAAAGTACGCAAGGAGAATCATGGCTGGATTGGGAGTTCTGGAAGTTAGCGACGCGACCTTTGACCAAGAGGTGCTCAAGAGCGAGCAGCCGGTGCTAGTGGATTTTTGGGCCGTGTGGTGCGGCCCATGCAAGGCTCTCGGGCCGGTTGTCGATAGCGTGGCGGCAAGCTACGCCGGCAAGCTGAAGGTAGCCAAGGTCAACGTCGATGAGAATGGCGCAACGCCCTCACGGTATAACATTCGCGGCATTCCAGCTCTCTTGTTCTTCAAGGGCGGCAAGGTTACGGACCAGGTTGTCGGCTACGTTCCGCAGAACGTGATAGAGGAGAAGGTCCAGCGTCTGCTGGCATAGAGACAGGGATCGTGGTTCAGGAATCGGCCGGTCCTTACCACCCTGTTCATGAATTCATTTGTATCTGCGCAAAACGCCCAGTACGCGGCCTTGAATCGCCACGTGTTGGGCGTTGACGTAGATCGGGTCCATCTCGACATTTGACGGCTGCAGCCGCACCTGGTTTCCTTCGGTATAAAAGCGCTTGAGCGTCGTCTCGGAACCATGCAGCAGGGCTACTACGATCTCGCCTTGACGAGCCGTCCGGGTCCGCTCCACAAGAACATAATCGCCGCTGATGATGTGCTCGTCGCGCATTGAATCGCCACGAACCTCAAGGGCAAAGACGTCACGATTACCCACCACGTCGTGCAGCGAAATGCTCTCCTCGGCCTCCAGAGCCTCGACTGGCAATCCGGCCGCGATGCGGCCTGCCAGTGGCAGCCGGTCGCTGGTGCGGGTGCGTGTTCCGGGCGGCAGAACGTCGATCGAACGGCTGCGGTTATGGACGCGGTCGAGCAACCCCTTCTTCTCGAGGTTGGTAATGTGCTTATGCACGGTTGCCAGGCTCTTCAGCCCCATGCCGCGCGCAATCTCCTCAAAGGATGGGGAGTAGCCGTTGCGCGTTACAAACGACTCGAGGAAGTCGAGAATCTCTTTCTGCCTTCGTGTGACTGCCATGCGGGCATTATAGCGAATAAAAAGCGAACCGCAACAAGTCTTTTTTCCCTCTCACTTCAGTTGAGTTCCAAAAGAGTCAACAGGGCGCGGAATAGAGCCGACTCAATCAGATGCTCCACCGGATGAAACGCATCTGCGTACGGAAGCCCTAAAAGGATCGGCTGAGGGGCTAAAGAAGAAGGGGAGTTCTGCCGATAGCGCCTCTGATGTTCCATTCGACGCGGCGATGAGCCTTCGAGGGTCAATGATCTCCCTGAAGAAATACCTGGATGCCCCCCATACCGGGTCCGCAGCCTACGCGGATTCGGAAGAGACCGCTCTTGCCAACGCATCGCTTGCGGCCTATCGCTCGGCTCTCTCTGAGATGGGAGCTTGCAGCCTGAATGCCTGTCCTGCCCTGGGGAACGGTTTGCGGCAGAGCCTCGGCAAGCTGGAGGCAAAGCTGTCGCCGCCGGTGAGCGTCCAGGAGATCGAGAGCTCGGAGAAGAAGGTTACAGAGCAACTGCAGGACTGGGGCCATAAGACGGCCGGCCACTACCGCCAGCAGACCGATGAGATCAAGGCGATGCTGCTCGTGATGACTCGCACGGCCGAGTCTGTGGGAGAGAGGGATAAGAGGGCCACGGGGAAGATGAGCGAGGTGACGTCTCGTCTGGAGAAGATCGCAACGCTCGAAGACCTGACACAGATCCGCTCTTCGATTGAAAAGAGCGCGGCCGAGCTGAAGACCTCGATCGACAGAATGGCCGCGGAGGGGAAGGCCGCGATCGATGAGCTGAAGGCCGAGGTCTCCACCTACCAGGCCAAACTGGAAGAGGCCGAGCTGATTGCCTCGCGCGACGCGCTCACGGGGCTTGGCAGCCGGCTCTGGGTTGAGGGACAGATCGAGCGCAGGGTCAAGAGCGGCGCTCCGCTTTGCGTCGCAGTCATCGACATCAACGGCTTCAAGCAGATCAATGACGAACACGGACACCTCGCCGGCGACGAGATTCTCAAACAGTTTGCCGGCGAGCTTCAATCGGTCTGCCGCTCGGCGGATCTGATCGGACGATGGGGCGGAGACGAGTTCATCATCGTGCTGGATTGCGGCCTGCCTCAGGCGAAGGCGAAGATCGACCGGCTGCGCGAGTGGACCTGCGGGAGTTACAAGATCCACGGACGAAACGGCCCCATCAAGCTCCACGTCGAGGCCTCGATCGGCCTGGCGGAGCACCTCCCGGGCGAGTCGATGAAGGGGCTTTTAGAGCGGGCCGATGCCGACATGTACCAAGACAAGGCCGCCTGCAAAGCCAGACGGGCTGCGGGGCGGCCATCCGCGTGATCGCGAGCGCCCGCTCAGCTCTACGTTGCCGTACGGTGCTGAGGCTTTCTATCTTGGGTCATTCCTGCATGCAGTCGGCGGCGTCGCGCTGCTACCAGAGTTTGGGCGATACGGCTCGCGTCGCGAATCGTATCGGGAAAGCTGTCTTGCCTGTGCCATTCTTGAATTAGCCTCCTCTACTTTCTCCACTTCCACTCTTGAGTTCCTCTCGTACACAGGGGAAGGTAAGGGTGTGCCGTCCCTTAGCGCCCGCTAAGCCGGATGGCTCGGAGCGGGGCCGGCGCATCTTGCGGAATGGCTTTATTGCTCAAGAGAAAGGCTGCCATGAGGTTATTGATTGCCGAAGACGACCGGGCGCTGGGACTGTTTCTAAGCCGTGGTCTGGAGGCCGACGGGCACCGCGTCCGTCTGGCATACGATGGAGCCGCCGCTGTGGAGGCATTCCGCCAGGATTCGCCGGATCTGACCATCCTCGACCTGAACATGCCCGTCAAGGACGGCGAACAGGTGCTCGAAGAGGTGCGCGCGTTGGACTCGGAGCTGCCTGTGCTGGTGCTGACTCCGGCATCGACCAGCACGACAACACTCGCTGCCGCCGCTCCAGTTACAACCGGGGTGAGCGGCATTCTGCCCGCGGATGCGACGACGACACCGTCTGCCAGCAACTCCACGCTGACGGCGAGTACACCGGTCGCAGGAACAACGGCCTACACCTTCGCGCCCACGGGCACGGTCGCGGCCGGAACCTCGCTGACGATCACCGACGGCGTGAATACCTGCACGGTAACGCCTTCGTCACCGAACGAGTCGCTGGCCGCATTTGCGTCGGACATCACGACAGCCCTGGGGAATGCTGTTCCAGGCGCGATCACCGCTACGGCTACGGGCACCGACGGCGTGCCGGGAACGAACACACCCGGCACGCTGACGATCGTTGGGGCTGGCGTCTCGGTCACTCCCGCCTCAAGTTCGCTCAAGCAGGATGTGGCGGAGACGACGACCAACTACGACCTTGTAAGCAGCAATGGCGCGGTTGCCCAGGTCGGCGCGTCGAACGGCGTTCCTCCGACGAATCTGTCGATCAAGTTAGGCAATGGCGCCGCCGTCTCGGCGCCCGCATTCGCGTCCGGTATGTCGCTCGCCGCTTATGCGACTGCGCTGCAGAATGCAGTGGGGGCTCCGGCGGTCTCCGGCGTAACGATTCAGGCCAATGCGGTGACGGGATTGTTGTCGATCACTGGGCCGGCGAATATGGCGATTGCCGGCAACCTGGTTCAGGATTTCTCGGGAAAGAGCACTAGCTACAGCTTCAGCGCAACCGGAACGGTGGATGCGGCAACCTTGTGAATCCTTCGGCGGATCTGAGCAACGTCACCTTCGGCGGTCTCTCTGACAACGCGGCTCCGATGAATTTGACCTGGAATCTCTTTGGCGCAAACGGCTCTGGAGAGATCAGCCAGACCGCGGTGGCCTCGGGGCAGTCGGCGCAACTGGCCAACGGATATGCGGCGGGGACTTACCAAGACTTCAGCATCGGTTCGGACGGGACGATCACCGCGAAGTACTCCAACGGCCAGAACCAGGTCGTGGGCCAGATCGGACTGGCCACGGTGAACAATCTGCAAGGGCTTGCCGACGTGGGCTCGACCGAATACCGGACCACTACGGCATCGGGGCCTGCTACGGTGGGTGTGGCCGGCACCGGCGGGCTTGGCACGCTCGAAGGGAGTTCTCTCGAAGCATCGAACGTCAACATCTCCCAGGAGTTCTCGGACTTGATCATTGCCCAGCGCGCCTTCGAGGCCAACTCAAAGGCGGTAACCACCTTCGACACGGTCACCCAGGAAACCATCAACATGATCCACTGATCTGCAGCGGGGCGATCCTGAGGGTCGCCCTGACGCTTCAATCACGGGCATCAACCTAGCCCGGAGACGAGACGAATCGCTTCAGAAGCCGTGGCCTGAGCTGACTTCGATAAAGAGGCCTTTGGCTTTAGCGAGGACATGGCCTCTCGCGCAGAGAATTCTGCCTTCTGTAAAGTGCTTGCGGCCTTCGCTGCGGAGAAGCTGTCCTTCCAGACGGATCGGCGCCGCTGAGTGGACAGGACGAAGGTAGTCAATCTCCATATGGCGGGTCATGGCGGTCAAGCCGCGGGCGCGAACGGATTTGCTCATCGTCTCATCGAGCAGCGTGGCAATGATGCCGCCATGCACATAACCGGCCGGGCCTTCGTAGTGGTCCGGGACGGTGACGGGACAGACCACCCGTCCGTCTTCGCCAACCAGAAACTCAAGGTGCAGACCGATTTCATTGGCGGGGCCGCAGCCGAAGCAGCGGCTCTGTGCCTTGTGCTCCATCGGTGTAAGTCTCTCTGAAGATTCGTCCATCTGCTAAGGATAGCGAAGCGGCGCCATCTTCATAAATTTCTCGCGGAGGCGGCGGTTTTTTCCTGGATCGTCTGAATGTACTGCATCAAGCACACCCAGGACTAAAGTCACCTGACAAACCGCTCGGGGCACGTGATATGTATCACAGTTACGGAGGAAAATTACCTAAGTACTAGAGTTCTGCCCGATACTTGTGCACTTCCGTAACGCTTAGACGTACATTAGGGTAAGTAGCCCTCCCTCATAGCGCCATGTCTTTTCGGGCTGCAGGGTCGTTGACTCCCAATTAAGGGTCATGGCCAGGAGGATGCCGTCGATGCCTCGGAAAATCTGCACAAACTATGGCAAGTGCGCTCTAGCTAACAGTCATGAAGATTTCTCGCACGAGAAGAAATCCATGACCTATTGTCCGCTTTGCGATCAGAAGCTAAGCGAAGTTGTGCCGCCGAGGCGGGATATAGCGAGCAAGATCGTTCTCGGGATATCGTCGATTTTTCTTCTCTTCGTTCTGTTTGGATACGCGCTCGACAAGAAATGGATCAACTCTCCGCGTGGCGCCAACGCCGCCGAGATGAGGAATATGGACCCGGCGATTCTCCGTCTGGCAGATTCAAACAGCATGCAGGACAGTGTTGCACCGGCGTTGGCTGAGGCCTTTTTCAAGACCGAGGGAGCGACCGATATTCAAGTGATCTCCGGGACCGATACGCAGCAAGAGGTCATCCAGGGCATCCTGCCCGGCGATGGCGCGGTAACGTCGATTGAAATCAGAGCCCATGCATCCCCTAACGCGGTGGGCGCATTGGCCGAAAACAGTTGCGACATCGTGGGAATCGCCTCTTGGAAGCTCAAGTTCCTCGACGGCAACAAGCCGTCCACTGCGGTCAGCGAGCATGTCCTGGGGCTTGATGGAGTCGCGGTGATCGTGAACCCCTCCAATCCGATCAGTGAACTTCGCAAAGACACAATCAAGAAGATCTTCACCGGTGAGATCACCGATTGGTCGAAGCTTGGGTCACTTCGCGGCCCGATTCAGGTCTATACCCGGGACGATCAATCGGGGGTCTCCGACTCTTTCAGGAGCATGGTCCTCGGCGGAACGCAGATGACTCCAGCGGCGCGGGTCTTCGATGATAGCGATGCACTCTCCCAGGCCATATCGAGCGATCGGAACAGCATCGGTTTTGTGAGCCTGCCATTTATTCACAGTGCAAAATCGATCGCGGTATCGGACAAGGGAACCACCGCTCTGAAGCCGACGCGTCTGACCGTGGAGACGGAAGATTATCCTCTCGCGAAGAGACTCTACCTTTACGGGCCTGCGACCCCTCAGAACGCCTTCACGCAGAGATTCGTAGAGTTTGCCCTTTCGCAGCAGGGGCAAAACGTCGTCGCAGCCAATGGTCTCGTGGCGCAGAATGTAGTGGCAGCTCCGCAGTCGGTCGCGCTGACAGCGCCGGATGAGTACAAGCAGTTGACAGAAGGCGCGGAGCGGCTGTCTCTGGATCTCCGCTTTAATGCCGGAGACCTTGACAAAGACACCAAAGCTCAAGCGGACCTCGATCGGGTGGTCGCACTGGTGGCGGACGAAGGCGGCGCGAAGAGCCAGATCCTGCTCTTCGGGTTTACGGACAACGCCGGGAGCCCGGACACGAATCAAGCTGTGTCGTTGAACCGCGCAAAGGTCGTTGAGAAGCAATTCATCCAGCGAGGTATCAGGCCCGCGGTTGTAAAAGGGTTTGGTTCCGAGCTTCCGGTTGCTAACAACGACACCGCCGAAGGACGCGAGATGAACCGGCGGGTCGAGATTTGGATGAAGAAGTAGTGACGATCGACTGCGATCGAGGGAGTTGAGAAAAGCTGAACAGACGATCGAGCAGCCGAAAGATCGCCAGAAGTTGAAGCGCAAATCGCAAGTATTTAAGCAGCGTTCATCATTGGGGCTGATACTGCGCAATATGCTAGTCGGGTCGGCCCGTCTTCAACTAGAGGCCATCGCGCCTGTCTGCTCGCAGGACGGCCCGGATGGTTTGTTTTGCCTGGCTTTTGCAAGCCTCCAGGCCGAACTCCGCACAGAGATGAGGTCAGCGGGTTGTTCTCGCCGGACTACCAAGGTAAACAAGCAACCGACCGAAAGGCAGGAGAGCAATGGTGAAAGCGCGACAAGGAAAATGCGCAAACTTGAAAAATTGTCCAGTTGCACGGGCAAATGAGATTCATACCGTACCGGAAGGCGTGGATTTCCATTGTCCTGTCTGCGGGCTAGAACTGGCAGATGTAACACCCAAGGTCTCACAAAAGCCCGTGCGTCCCATTCTCGTGGCGGCCGCGGTCTTGCTGCTGCTCGTCGGTGGGATCGCGCTCTCGAAGAACTGGGTCAGGCTTCCGTCGCGGGTAGTTGCAGCCGACAGGATGGCAGGGAAGAATACGATCCTCCGGCTCGCCGGATCTAACACCATCGGAGAAAGTCTGATGCCCTCGATTGCCGAGGCCTTCCTGCGGAGCCGAGGCGCCACCGATGTGCACACCATCGCGGGAGAAAAGGCTCAGGAGAAGATTGTTATCGGAACCCTGCCCGGTGATGCGTCTCCATCCGCGATTCGAATTGCGGCTCATGGCTCCGCGACCGCATTCACAGCTCTGGCTGACAACAGTTGCGACATTGGTATGGCTTCCAGGCGCATTAAGCCCGACGAAGCGTCGAAGTTGTCGTCGTTGGGCGACATGTTTGGCCCAGCAAGCGAGCATATCGTTGGCCTGGATGGCATTGCCGTGATCGTCAATCCCTCCAATCCGCTGAATGCGCTGACCAAGGATGAGGTCATGCGGATGTTTACGGGAGAAACCACAAGCTGGCCAAAGGGCTCATTGCCCGGACAGATCACAGTCTATGCGAGGGACGATAAGTCAGGAACCTTCGATACTTTCAAGAGCCTCGTGCTGGCCGGTAAGCCTCTGGCGCCTTCGGCACAGCGCTTCGAGAGCAGCGAGGACCTCTCCGATGCCGTCGCCCACGATCCGAATGGGATAGGGTTTATCGGGCTTCCTTTTGTGCGCAGTGCAAAGCCCATCGCCGTCTCGGAGAAGGGAACTCGCGGCCTGTTGCCGACCAGCTTGACGGTCGCGACCGAAGACTACTCTCTTTCGAGACGGCTCTATCTCTATACCCCCGCGACGCCGGCCAACCAGTTTACCCGTCTCTTTGTCGAATTCGCGCTGTCAAAGCAGGGACAGGATGTGGTCGCTAACAATGGCTTCGTCGCGCAAAATATCCGGACTGTCGCTCAAGCTGTGTCGGATGAAGCGCCGGACGAATACAAGAAGCTGACTCAGAATGCGCAGCGTCTCTCTCTCGATTTCAGATTCCAGACTGGTGTTGCGGTGCAAGACAACAAGGCTCAGGTCGACATGGACAGAGTCGTATCGCTCATCTCCAATTCAGGAGCAGCCGCGAGCAGCAAGATTCTGCTGCTGGGTTTTGCCGATAGCGTGGGCAGCCCCGCGGCAAACAAAGCTCTCTCGCTGAATCGCGCCAGGGTTATCGCGGACCAGCTCAATCAGCGCGGCCTTAAAGCTTCGAGTGTGCGAGGATTTGGCTCCGAGCTTCCGGTTGCGTCGAACGAAACCGCCGATGGGCGGGAGAAGAACCGGAGAGTTGAGATCTGGATCGAGAACTGATGCCCTGAACCGCGGTTGGTGAGGCGCGGCCGAGGAGAAGGAAGCTCGAATCATCATTCGCGGTATACTCGAAGCTGTGATGGCAACCGAGAAAACCTTTTACATCGAGACATTCGGCTGCCAGATGAATGCTCATGACTCTGAAAAGGTCATTGGCACATTGGAGCAGCAGGGCTACCGGCAGGTCGAGTCGGAAGAGGAAGCCGGCCTGATTCTTTACAACACCTGCTCGATCCGCGACAAGGCGGAGCAGAAGGTCTTCCACAGGCTAGACGAATATAAACGGCAACACCGCATCGGCAAGCGCTTTGCAGTGCTGGGCTGTGTTGCGCAACAGGAGGGCGAGAAGATCTTCGAGCGGGCGCCTTATGTGTCTCTGGTCTCGGGATCGGCCTCCTATCGCAAGCTGCCCGAGATGCTGGCGCGCCTTGAAGCCGGCGAGACGCGAATTACTGGCCTCGACGACCGAAAGACCGACGAGACTTTCGAGACTGAGTTCACGGCCCGCAAGAACCCCTATCGAGGCTACATCACCATTATCGAGGGCTGCGACAAGTTCTGCTCCTACTGCGTGGTGCCTTACACCCGAGGCAAGGAGCGCAGCCGAGATTCGGATTCTGTACTGACCGAGGCGCGCCGCATCGCTGATCTGGGCTACACCGAGATTCAGCTCCTAGGCCAGAACGTGAACAGCTATCGGGACCCGGAAGGGAAGCGCAGCTTTGCGGAACTTCTGGCCGCAGTAGGCGAAGTAGGAGGGATTCGCCGGGTTCGCTTCACCACGAGCCACCCGCGCGATTTCACTCGCGACATCGTCGAAGCCATCGATGCAGTGCCCACACTCTGCGACCATGTGCATCTGCCGGTGCAATCCGGTTCCTCGCGAATTCTGAAACAGATGGCCCGCGAATATACGCGCGAGTGGTATTTGGAGCGCATCGCGTGGATCAAGAGCGCGCGGCGGAGGATCTCGATCTCGACGGACATCATTGTGGGGTTTCCCGGCGAGACGCCGGATGATTTCATCCAGACCATGGACCTTCTTGCGGACGTTGAGTACGATTGCGTCTTCGGCTTCAAGTACTCGGGACGGCCGAACACTTCGGCATTGACCATGATCGATTCGATCTGCGAGGCAGAAAAGGCCCTGCGGCTGCAACAGGTGCTCGATCGCCAGCGCGAGATCCAACGAGTCAATTATTCAAAACATTTGGGAGAGATTGTTGAAGTTATGGTTGAGGGCGCCAATACGGCGCGAGGACAGGTTATCGGACGTAGCAGCCAGAACAAGCCGGTCAACTTCACCTGTGCGCAGCCGATCGCTCCGGCTCCTGGAAGCTATTTGCAAGTTAAGATCACCGCGACGCATCCAAACAGTCTGACAGGCGAGGCGCTTTAAAACGGCACGGGCGAAGAAAGGGAATCCATGGATATCGAGGTGCGGATACGCGGACTAATGATGGACCCGGCAACCAGCATGCCCATCGTGGTACTCAAGGACATCGCCTCGGAGACGGTGATGCCCATTTGGGACGGAATCTTCGAGGCCAACGCGATCGCGATCGAGATTGAGAAGATGGCAGCGCCGCGCCCCATGACCCACGACCTGACCAGAAACCTCATCCGTAACTTGGATGCGAGATTGGAACGTGTTGTTATATCGGAACTTAAGGATGATACATTCTTTGCGTTGTTGTGGCTTCGCCACGGAAACGAGCCGCTGGTCATCGATGCCAGACCGTCCGATGCCATCGCTCTGGCGTTGCGGGCCGATTGTCCGATCTTTGTAGCTGAAGAGGTGATGCAAACGGCCAAGCTGGACGTATCCGGTCCACCGGAGGGCCCAACCGCCGAGCAACTGCGCGGCTGGCTCGAGGGCCTCAACGACGAGGATCTGGGCCGGTACAAGATGTAGAGAGCGGGGAACGGCGCCTGGCAGGACGGGAGTTAGGCGCCAAGATCGAGGCCGCAGTCTACTTTACAGAATATACGTTATCGGACACTTGAATACTCTCGCGACTCCGTGAGGGATCACTGACCGGCGGCTGCGATTGATGTGAGCGGGACCTCAAGAGTTCCAGCCTTGCTTGTCGCGGCTTGGTAGATGCCGGTACGCAGGTAGACATCCCCCGGCGGCATGTCAAAGTCGAAGTGGAAAGGTATGCCTGAGGTCTCCGCGATGGCGTTCTGTTCTGGCCGGATGGCGAGGCCGAAGTACCGGACCTCCCAGTTCAATGGAGTCCCTTGCTGGCTATAGGCCACCAGAGCCACTTCAATCGTGGCATGGCGCACTCCGTCGGGACCTGGAACGAGAGTCAGACCGTCGGTGGACAACGCGAAATTAACGGTGTAACGCGTCACTGGGGCCTTGAGAGCAGCATTATCGCCGGCTCGGGGTGCATCCGCCGCAGGCTGTGAGGCGGCCGGTTTGACCGTTTCGCGGTAACGAAGTTCGGAAAAGGCGGGCATGCCGCGATCCATGAGCGGACGCAGCGGATCCTTGGCGGACGCGCTCTCAGCCGCCTTCAGTTCTTTGGGGGTGTCTTCGAAGTAACTGCGGCGATAAGAGAGTTTGTAGTTGCCCGATGCGGCTTTGATCTCGATCTTTCGTTCTTTACCTTGTTGCTTGGTGTTAGTCGGCGTGTATGCCAGCGTGTAATAGCGCGAACCGTTGTCGATGTCCGCAGTCAACACCCCTTTGAAATCGTTGGAATTATAGGTCGCCTTGCCGCCCGTGTTTTTCGCAAGATCCTCCATTTGACCCTGGTTAACAGAATCGTTGTACAGATCCGCATGTAGCGACTTTGACTGCGCCGCGATGACCTGCTGAGGGTTGGTCGGCATTCCCGGCAACTGGGAGTTCTCTGCGACATGCATGCCGTTGGTGGACATGCCCCTCGCGTCGATGGGATAGATCGAGACGCGCGCGTCAGCCAGTGCGTCCACCGTCTTCTTGTACGTTTCCACATAGGGGCAACCGTTATGCACGATGTCGTTGGTGTCCCCGGCGAGACATGCAGGAAAAGAGCCGACGAACCAGATCAGGTTCTTTCGTCCCGGAACGCCCGATAGATAGCGAGCAATCTGTTGCAGCGCTTCCATCGTCATGATGGCCCGCTCATTGGCCTCGAAGTTGGCCTGTTGGGAAAGAAACTGCTGCAACGCAGCAGCCGTGTCCTGGAGCTGAGTGCTATTCGTTTGCGCCGCCTCCTCCAGAATCAGATTCGGCAGCACATTCTCCGCATCCGTCTCCGCAATCGTGGGCAGAAGCGCTGACTTCGAGGGATTGGAGGCAAGCCGGGCGATTGACGCACGCAGCAACGTTGAATCCTGCGTGATCCCCTGGATAATTCGCAGCTTCTCGCCGAGTAGAAAGATGCCGATGCGCGTACCCGGAGGAATCGAAGCGAGGTAGCTGACCATCTCCTTATGAAGGTACGATTGATCTCCCATGGCGGTGTTCATCGCGTCCATGAGGAGCACGTTCACCGAGTTGTTCGGAGCCACTGTGGGAACGTTGGTGAAGGTGTTGGGCGGCAGAGGTGCGGCTGACGCCGTCAAGGCTGTGGCTTGAGTCTCTGCAAAGCTGGGCTCAAAGAAGGTGATTGTTTGCGGCTTTCCATCCTCGAAGATCTGAAAGTCTTCCTTCTGCAAGCCGGAGACCGGCTGATCGCGTTTGTCCGAGACCACGACATCTACCAGAACGTTTCGGGCGGTGACCTTCAAGGTAGTGGTTGGTGCTTCGGTTGCGGGCGGTGGAGGCGTCTGCCCGAACGCCGCGCCGGTGAGCAAAGGAAAGACTGTGAGACTAAGTAGAATGGGGCGGAATCGCATGATGGACCTCTCAAGCCAGAAGGCGGAGTTCCCGCCAATTGTACTCCGCCGACGCGAGTCTCAACACCTATTGAGGTGAATCGATGCCGCTTGACTGGGATCGTGGTCCGCTTGCTGAAGGCCTGCGATGTTACGAGAACGAGGAGTTCTTCCTCGCCCACGAGCATTGGGAGGGAGTATGGCTGAGGTGTACGGAGCCGGAGAAGAGTTTTATGCAGGCCTTGATTCAGATCGCAGCCGCGTTTCACCACCTTCATCGGAAGAACATCAGAGGCACTGCATCGTTGTTGAACGCAGCACTGGAGAAGCTCCATACTTTTTCTGCTGATTTTGGAGGCGTTGCGGTTGCAGCCCTGCGCGAGAGCATTCGAAGCTGGCTAGAGGCGCTCGATCGAGAAGAGGAGTCTCCGTCACTTCCCTTCCCGCATCTCCGATGAGAACCGGTTCGCTCCTCGCCGTCAGTTTGCATTTATTCTCTTGACAGCTAACCGATACGCGGGGGAGCCTTTACGCATGTCCCCCGTCCACGTTCTGAAACCGGAGTCTCTCGATGACCGCTGAACTGATCCATCGCTTGCACTTTGCCTTTACCGTTACCTTCCACTATCTCTTTCCTCAGCTCACTATGGGGCTCGGACTCCTGATTGTCGTGCTCAAGTCGGTAGCTCTCAAGTCTGGCCATGAACGGTGGGAACGAGCGGCTCGCTTTTGGGGACGGATCTTCGCCATCAACTTTGTCTTTGGCGTCGTCACCGGCATTCCAATGGAATTTGAGTTTGGCACGAACTGGGCCCGTTTCTCGCGGCTCTCGGGCGGCGTCATCGGGCAGCCGCTGGCAATGGAGGGCGTCTTCAGCTTCTTTCTGGAATCGGCCTTTCTGGGGCTCTTCCTCTACGGAGAGAAACGCCTCTCCCGGCTCATGCACTGGTTTTCGGCCGTCATGGTTTTCGTCGGTTCTTGGATCTCTGGATTTTTCATCATCGTGACCGATGCCTGGATGCAACACCCGGTGGCCTACGAACATCTTCCCGACGGCCAGTTCCAGGTCCTCAGTTTCTGGCAATTGCTGCTCAACCCCTGGGGCTTGCTGCAATACATGCACAACATGACCGGCGCGGTGGTTACCGCATCGTTTGTAATGGCCGCCGTGGGCGCTTTCTACCTGCTGGATGGCCGCCTGGAAGAGTACGGTCGCGTCTTTCTTAAGGTTGGGGTGATTGCCGGAGTCATCGCCTCGGTGCTCATCATCTTCCCGACCGGCGACCTGCATGGGAAATACGTGGCCCGCAATCAACCCGCCGCTATGGCAGCGATGGAAGGTCTCTTCAAGACTGAAGCCGGCGCCGGCGTCGTCCTGGTGGGTCAGCCAGACGAGGAGACCGGGAGGATCGACAATCCCATCGTCGTCAACGATCTGCTGAGCTTCTTGATCTATGGAACGACCAAAGCGGAGGTGCAGGGGCTGGATCGGATCCCGCGCGATCAGTGGCCTGGCGCGCTGCCGCTTCTTTACTACGCCTACCACATCATGGCCGGCCTGGGCACGTGGTTTCTGCTCTTGATGGTCGTCTCCGCGTTTCTGCTCTGGCGCAAACGGCTCTTCACCGCGCGTTGGGCTCTATGGGCGCTGCTGCTTAGTTTTCCGCTACCCTACATCGCCAATACGGCAGGCTGGATGACCGCCGAACTGGGCCGCCAGCCATGGCTGATCTACGGAGTAATGCGCACCAGCGAGGGCTACTCAAATACGGTCTCTGCCGGCAACGGGTTGTTTACGCTGCTGGGATTCATGGGGATCTATCTGTTGCTTGGCATCCTGTTTACGGTGCTGATCTATCGCGAGATCAGCCATGGACCTGAGCCGGAGGCTGATGCCAAAAACGCGGCTGCTGCCGCTTGATACTCTCCACTAATGCTCAAGATGAAATAAGAGTAGGAGCTTCGCCATGATGGGTTTTATCTGGTTCTGGCTGGTTGCCGTGATGATTGTCGGCTACGTGGTCCTCGACGGCTTTGACCTCGGTGTGGGCGTGCTTCACCTCTTTCTGGTGCGCAACGAAGCGGAGCGGCGCACTTCCCTGGCCAGCATCGGCCCGGTCTGGGATGGAAACGAGGTCTGGCTTCTGGCGGGCGGCGGGACGCTCTACTTTGCTTTTCCGCTTCTCTATGCCTCGGCCTTCAGCGGTTTCTATCTGCCTCTGATGATCGTGCTCTGGCTGCTCATCTTGCGCGGTGTGAGCCTGGAACTGCGCAATCACATCGAGGTCGGAGTGTGGCGCGCACTGCTTGATGGACTCTTCGGCCTGTCGAGCGCGCTGCTTACGATCTTCTTCGGCGCGGCTTTAGCCAATGTTCTGCGCGGTGTTCCGTTGCAGGCGAACGGCTACTTCTTCCTGCCTCTTTGGACCGACTGGCAGCCTGGTCTGCAGCCGGGCATTCTCGATTGGTATACAGTGATCGGCGGCCTGGTGGCACTGGTGGCGCTCACCCTGCACGGAGCCTTATGGCTCACAGTGAAGACCTCCGGCGAGTTGTGTGAACGCGCACGCAGCATCGTAGACCCACTCTGGCTTGTCGTGGCCGGCCTCACGATCGTGAGCCTTGTAGCCACCATAAGGGTGCGCCCCGCGAGTTTGAACAATTACTTCAATTACCCTGTTTCGTTTGTTGTGCCTTTTGGGGTCATTGCTTCAATGGCTGCCGTCTGGTTCTTTAGCCGCAGAAGGCAGCCGGTGAAGGCGTTCGTCTCTTCCTCTCTCTATCTATTCTTTATGTTGGCCGGAGCATGTTGGGGGCTGTATCCCACATTGCTGCCTGCTACCACGGGCCCCGATCGCGACATCACTCTCGACAAGGCAATTTCGGGCCCGCACACACTTGCCGTCGGACTCGTCTGGTGGAGCTTTGGAATGGCGCTAGCTATCGGTTACGTTGTCTTCGTTTACAGAAGCTTTCGCGGCAAGATCGATCTGCAATCGGACGAGCACTGAGGATGAGCGAGTATTCGGCTCAGTAAGGCGACTCCCAGTTCCCTTCTCGCGAACTGGGAGTCTTGCCCTCTACTGCATTGGCGGAAAGGCTCCTACACATTGCCCCAATTTGGTCTGTGGGTCAATCGTTATCAGCGAACTGCCGGGAGCGCTGCCCATCGCCGGAAGAGGCGATGCCGGCGTCACTTGAACCGCCGTTCCCTTCAAATCAAAATTCAGACGGGCCACAGCTGCATTTGTGAATTGGGAATGCACCTGTTCAGGCTTGATGTCTTTGATCGTGACCGTGTCGAGCGTAATCTCAGTCGTGTGCGCGGCATCTTTGCCGGCAATCAACACATCGCCAGGTGTCAGCGAAACGATGTTGCGCAGGGTAATTCCCTTGTAGTCGGGAATGCGATCACCCACGACGCCAGGGTCTACGAAACCCTCTGTCGTGCCATTGTTGTAAAAGGGGCTGATCGCGATCGGCATTCCAACACCTTTCATGCAGATATTCTCATAAGTCAGATCGTGGACCGAGCCTCCACGCGCCGCGTTGCTCTTGATGCGGATACCGCTGGTCGTGTTCTCTTCGGTCAATCCTGCGACTAGAAGAAAGCTGTCGCCGGTGAAGGTCTCACTGCCGATTGACATTCCATGACCATCGTAAAAGTGATTATTGAGCACGCTCATATGAGTTACGCCGGTCTTGATGGCAACGTTATCGTCGCCGTTGTCGATCCAACTATTGGCGATGGTTATATTCGTCGAACTGCCAGGATCGATGCCGTCGGTGTTGCGCGCGTCGGTGCCGCGGATGGTTGGCGTCAATAAATGCACACCCCACGCCGTGAACCCGTCCGTATTGTTGACCGTGACGTGGTAATTCGGAGAATTGTGGAGCGTAATGCGATAGAGGGTAAAGCCGTCTGCGTGGTTCGCGGTGATCAGTTTGGTGCTGAAGTAACGCAACTGTTTCGGTTCGGCCGCACGTGCCATCTGCCACCAACTGTAATCGTGTCCGATGACCGTTGCTCCGCCACGTCCATCGATCACCCCGTCGCCCATGATCGCGGCATTCTTCACGTTGATGTTAAGGAGCGCCTTGCAGGGCCGGCCTTTTGGGAATACCTGGATCGGCGGGCGCGGAGCCGCATTTGCGTCTTTGCCGGTGATGTATTGCGTGCTGACGTCGCTCATCGTTCCGCAAAGCAGAGGGCCGTCTCCAGATGGGTTCGGGTCGTAGTCCCTCGGATCTCTCGATCCATAAAGTGTCACGCCCTTGTCAATCAACAGCGTCACTCCCTCTCTCATCTCCAGCGAACCGGTCAGGAAGGCATTCCCCTTCTTGCCGGGAGCCAATTCCACTGCCATCCCAGGCTTGCACGAATCGAGTGCTTTCTGAATCGCGGCTGTGTCGGTCGTCTTCTCAAAGGCCTCCGGCAGTTTTTCTCCGTCGCCCACTCTTTCCGCAAGCAGCGTAGCGCATGCCGGCGGAAGAACTGGCTCGATCACGGTGCGTGTATCCTGCGCCGACACTGAGAGTATTGCGGTCAGTGCCATACCAAGACCGGGCATGCAATTCCGATAGATCTTCCTCATTGCCATCCTCTTTTTAGGGCTTTCTTTAGCATTATTCTAGTCGCTCTCGGTCGTGCGTCCCGGGCTCTTGTGTAAACGCCGCGAAATTTGGAAGCAGACCACGTGTAAACTCTACGGTGCCTGGTTGCTAGCGCAACCTCCCTAACGGGGCGATAAACGGTGCCTGAAAACAAGAGGCTTAGCGCGGGAGTTAGCGCAATCTGTAAACAATAATCGTGGATGCGAAGCGTCTGACGTAAGAGCTTGTAAAAAACTCGTTGACATGTAAAGCGAAAATCAGTATAGGTTAGTCATTCCGTGAAACGCGGAGCGCACGCACGGGCCTCAGACAATCCCCCACTTAGAGGGTCGCGTGCAGAAATTGTCGCTTGCCGCTCGATGCAAGCTCTTCCCATTTAGGCTGTAGTCAAACTCGCACTCGATACTTCCTCGTCGGCCTTTCGACTCTCAGGGAGCGTGTGACTCTGCCACTCATAAGTTT
>Ga0181520_10001318_pt1 | contig 50688 bp, 45 predicted proteins | sample PEATcosm2014_Bin_29_FD_132451 | JGI IMG/M metagenome (GOLD analysis project Ga0181520, IMG submission 132451) | Peatland microbial communities from MTU Mesocosm Facility, Houghton, MI, USA - PEATcosm2014_Bin02_30_metaG | ecosystem: Environmental > Terrestrial > Soil > Wetlands > Peat | place... | reverse complement strand
GATCTCGGGGTCGGCCGAGGCCGCATAGGCCTGCAGCTGCATGAGCAGCTCGTAGCGGTCGGCGATCAGCTCCGGGTAGGTCATGCCCATCCGCCCCAGGGCCTCCTCCGGGCTGCGTGCGCCACGGGCGGCCTCGCGGAAGGTGGCGCGGATCCGGCCCTGCACCCGGTCGTGGGCGGCCAGGAAGAGATCGCGCTTGTTGGGGAAGAGCGCATAGATGTAGGGCTGGCTGATGCCGGCGCGCTCGGCGATCGCGGCCGTGCTCGCCGCCTCGTAGCCACGCTCGGCGAACTCGCGGATGGCCGCCTCGACCACCTGCTCGCGGCGTTCCTCCGAGGTCTGGCGCAGCCGGGTGGCGGCTTCACGGGGGGTCATGCCGACATTATTGATCGGCCTATCAGCAAAGTCAACCCGCGTCCGTGGCCCGTGTCTTCCCCGGACGCCCGATCCTCCCGGGTCAGCCCATCGCCGCGAGCACCGCCACCAGCCGGTCACAGCCGCCCTTGACCCCGTGGCGGGCGGCGAGAGCCGCCACGTCTTCGACCCGCTCGGGGTACCGGTCGCGCCTGCCGGCGGGGAGCGTGATGGGCAGATCGAGCACCGGTTCGACGACGCGCAGCGCCCGGGCGAGGTAGTCGCGATCTCCCTCCCGGAGCGGCGCGTCGCGGACGATCTCCGCCAGCCCGCCGTGGCGGCGGATCAGCTCAGCGGCCTTGGCGGCCCCCACCCCGCGCAATCCCGGGAGCCCGTCGGAGGGATCGCCCCGGAGCACCGCGAAGTCGGCGTAGCGGCGTCCGGGGACGGCGTAGCGGCGGGTCACCTCCGCCTCGTCGACCACCGTCATTCCCCCCTTCTCGGGGTAGAGCACCCGCACCCGGGGATCCTCGACGAGGGCAAAGAGGTCACGGTCGCCGCTCACCACCTCGACGGTCCCGGGGGTGAGCGCGCTCCAGGTGGCGATGACGTCCTCGGCTTCGTGGTCGGCGACACCGAGGTGGTCCACCCCGATGGCGGAGAGGATCTCGAAGATCTCGGCCATCTGCGGCTCGAGGAGTGGCGGCACCGGTTCGGCGACCCGGTGCGCCTTGTAGCTGGGGATGAGGTCCACCCGCCACTGCGGGCGCCAGTCCTGGTCACTCGCCACCGCGAGCCGGCCGGGGCGGCGCTGGACGATCAGCCGGGCCAGCGCGTCGAGGAAACCGCGGATCGCGTTGTTGGGCTGCCCGTCGGGCCCGCGGACACTGGCGGGGACGCCGTAGAAGGCGCGGAAGATCATGCTCGATCCGTCGATGAGCAACCAGTCGCAGCTCACCTGCCGCCCACCGCGCCGAGAGCCTTCACAACCGCCAGCGTAGCCAGCCGGAGCCCGGGGGCGGAACGCCCAGGTATCGTCGATCGGGAGCACTGATGGAGGGCACGCCCATGCAGCGACGCAGGTTGGGATCGCAGGGTCTGGAGGTTTCCGCGCAGGGCCTCGGCTGCATGGGCATGAGCCAGTCCTACGGCGCAGCGGACGAGGGCGAGGCGCTCGCCACCATCGACCGAGCCCTGGAGCTGGGCGTGACCCTCCTCGACACCGCCAACGTCTACGGCCCGTTCACCAACGAGCGGCTGGTGGGCCGCGCCGTCGCCGGCCGCCGGGACCAGGTGGTCATCGCCACCAAGTTCGGCCTGATGGGAAAGGACGACAGCCAGGGGATGCGGGTCAACGGCCGGCCCGACTACGTTCGCGCGTGCTGCGACGCCTCCCTCGAGCGGCTGGGCACCGACCACATCGACCTCTACTACCAGCATCGCGTGGACACGACCGTCCCCATCGAGGAGACCTGGGGAGCGCTGGCGGAGCTGGTCACCGCCGGCAAGGTCCGATTCCTGGGCATCTCCGAGGCAGCGCCGGCCACCATCCGCCGTGCTCATGCCACCCATCCCGTCACCGCCCTCCAGAGCGAGTACTCGCTCTTCACCCGCGACCCGGAGGCGGCCGCGCTGCCCACCTGTCGCGAGCTGGGGATCGGCTTCGTCCCCTTCAGCCCGCTCGGCCGCGGGGTGCTCTCCGGTGCGATCACCAGCGCAGCCGGGTTCGGTGACGCCGACTTCCGGTCTGACAACCCGCGCTTCCAGGGTGAGAACCTCGACCGCAACCTCGCGCTGGTGGCACGGCTCACCGAGGTCGCCACCCGGAAGGGCTGCACCCCGGCCCAGCTCGCGCTCGCCTGGGTGCTGGCCCAGGGAGACGACATCGTCCCCATCCCGGGCACCAAGCGCCGGCGTTACCTGGAGGAGAACGTGGCCGCACTCGACGTCACGCTGTCCCCCGAAGACCTCGCCGCCATCGAGGAGATCGCACCTCCAGGAGCGGCGGCCGGCGACCGCTACACCGCCGAGAACATGGGCCGGGTCAACGTCTGAGGCCTCGCCGGGCGATCAGAGGGCCTGGGACTGCAGCGCCAGCCGCACCACCCGACCGCCGTCGCCGGCGGCCGCCTCGAGCCGGCGGGCATCGAGGAGCTCCAGCATCGCGTCGCCGTCCATCGGCCGGGCCAGGTGGTACCCCTGCGCCCACTGGCGCGGGAAGTCGTCCAGCGCGCGCAGATCGTCCATCTCCTCGACGCCCTCGGCGACCACCGTGAGCCCGAGGCTGTGGCCAAACGCGAAGATGGCGCGCGAGAGCCCACCGCCGTCGCGCGGCGAGCTGAGGGTGGTGGTGAACGCCCTGTCGATCTTGATGATGTCGACCGGGAAGTCGCGGAGCCGGCTGAGCGAGGAGTGGCCGGTGCCGAAGTCGTCGAGGGCGATCCGGATGCCCAGCTCGCGCAGCTCCCGCAGGCGCCCGATCGCACCCTCGACCTCGTCGATGGCGAGGCTCTCGGTCACCTCCAGGATCAGGCTCCAGGGCGAGAGGCCGGTCCGGACCAGGACGCTCTGGACGTCGTCGATGAACGCGCTTCGCTGGAGCTGCTTCGGCGAGACGTTGACGGCGACGGCGATGTCCTTCCGCGACCCATGCTCGGGCCAGCGGCGGGCTTCGGCGCAGGCCCGCTCGAGCACCCAGAGACCGATCGGACCGATGAGCCCGGTCTCCTCGGCGAGGGGGATGAAGTCGTTGGGCTGCACCATGCCGTGGCGGGGGTGGCGCCAGCGCAGGAGTGCCTCGGCGGACACCACCTCTCCCGAGGGGACCTCGAAGATCGGCTGATACTGCACGACCAGCTCGTCACGGGGCAGGGCCCGGTGGAGATCGGCCTTGAACTCGTGGCGGCTGAGGACCGCCGCGTGCATGCTCGGAGCGAAGACCTCCCAGCGGCCCTTGCCCAGGCCCTTGGCGGTGTACATGGCCTCGTCGGCGTTGCGCAGGATCTCGTCGGCGCCCAGCTCGCCTGCCTCGCCGGTGGCGATGCCGATGCTGGCCCTGACCATGATCTCCGCCCCCATCACCTGGAACGGATCACGCATCCGTTCGACGATGCGGGTCGCCACCGTGGTCGCCGCCCTGCTGTCGGCCGTGCCCTGCACGAGCACGGCGAACTCATCGCCGCCCAGCCTGGCGGCGACGTCGCCGGGCCGGAGGCAGACCGCCAGGCGGCCGGCCACGGCACGGAGCAGCTCGTCGCCGACCACGTGCCCGAGGCTGTCGTTCACGGTCTTGAAGTCGTCGAGATCGATGAAGAGCACCCCGACCCGCTCCCTGCCGCTGGCGAGCGCATCGCGAACGTTGGTCTGGAAGAGGGCGCGGTTGGCCATCCCGGTGAGCGGATCGTGGAGAGCCTGGTGGCGCAGCTTGTGCTGGAGGTCGGTCAGCTGGCGGAGGGAGTTCTCCAGCCGGCCGTTCTCCAGGGTGCTGCCGGTGTGAGCGGCGAGCATCTCGAAGAGGCGGAGATCCTCGTCACCGAAGGTGCTCACCTCGCCCAGCCGGTTGCCCACCACCATGAGACCGATCGGTCGCGTCTCCCGGCGCAGCACGGCGACCATGCCGTCGTGGATGCCCAGCACGGCAAGGAATCGGAGCGCGTCCCGGCCGCCCGTTTCCGGTTCGATGATGGCCGGGGCGACGGCCACCATCCCGGTGACGAGCTTCTGCTCCGCCTCGTCCAGGCCCACCGGCCGCATCGGCTGGACACCGCCGGCGTTGACCCCGGCACGGACCATCACCTCGCCCTCCCGGGTCGGGAAGATGATGATCTCCGCCATCTCCGCGCGGAAGGATTCGCGCGAGCCCTTGAGCACGTCGCGCAGGGCCTGATCGAGGTTCTCGGCGTGCTGCAGGTTGCGGCTGGACTCGTAGAGGAAGGTGATCTGCTGACGGTTCTCGCGCTCCGATACGTAGGAGCGGTAGGCGAGCGCGACGCCGGCCACCGGGACGACCAGCAGCCAGACCACCTCGAGGTGGGACCACATCAGGTTGACGACGATCAGCGCCAGGCAGGTGTTGATCAGCGTACCCAGCATGGCCAAGCCGAAGTTGCCGGCCATACCCCTGCGGTCGATGCGGCCTTCGGAGAGGAAGAGGGCGACGACGAAGGTCGCCGTCTGGAGTGAGCCTGCGACGACCACCGCGGCCAGGGCGGCCAGGCTCGCCGTGTTGCCGGTCGGGTCCCCGGGCGGGGCCAGCCATGCGAAGAGCGCCACCGCCACCGCGGCCGCCAGCACGAAGTTGCTGAGGTTGAAGGCGAGCTTCAGCCGCGACTGCCGCCGATGCAGGGTCAGCGCGACGGCGGCGCCGAGGAGGTAGGCGAGGACGACGGTCAGGGGCCGGTCGAAGAAGAGTCCCATGACCAGCGGGACCTCGCTGAGCGAGAAGGACTGGGCCTCGCTGCGGAACTGGACGTGCACGACGCAGATCTCGGCGACGCAGAAGAGGCCGGCGAGGAGCCACCAGGGGATGGTGTAGGGAGAGGCGCGTTCCGGGAGCGAGGCCACGGCCGCCGCGGCCAGGACTGCCGCGCCGGCCAAACTGGCCGTGAGGAGGGGGACCCGGCCCACGCGCGCCGCCAGCCGGGTCGGGCTCAGCCGCCCGGCCACCGCCGTCCAGCGCGCGCGCAGCACGGGAATCACCGCTCCGTGCCCGCCCCGCGGACCCGGTCAACGAGCGAGGATGGGACGGCTACCACTTGTAGGACGACCAGCCGTCCTGAGACCAGGAGGTCCCGGACCAGGAGACGCCCGACCAGGACGTGCCTGACCACGACGTTCCCGACCACGAGGTGCCCGACCACGAGGTGCCGTTCCAGGTCCCGGAGGAGGTCATGACCGTGGACCAGGCGACCCCGGCCCAGGAGTTCCCGCTCCAGGCGACGTAATCCCAATCCATGACGGTCGGGCTGTACACCCAGTAGCTGCCCGACCAGACCGCGCCGTTCCAGCTGCCGGCGTTCCAGCTGTCGGCGTAGCCCTCCACGGTCGCCAGGGATGCGGTGTTGACAGCGTCGCCGAAGACGTCCTTCTCGCCCGTCAGGGCCACACCGTCGAGGGTGACCTCGAGGCTGCCGCGAGCGCCCTGGAGGGTCCCGGTGCCGGTGGAGTCCGGGAAGCTCTGGATTGTGGAGGTCAGGGAGGCCTGGGCGGCGGCAGAGGCCGACACCTGCCCGTGCCCGGCAACCAGAGACGAAGTGCCCGCCACCGGCGTCGCCGTCGAGGTGAGCAGGGCCTTGATCTGGTCGGGGGTCGCGGAGGGGTGCTCCTGGACGAGGAGCGCGGCCAGCCCGGAGGTCACCGCGGCGGCCTCGGAGGTTCCGCTGCCCAGGAAGAAGCGGCTTGCCACCTCGGCGGTCGAGCCGTACTCGTCGTCGATCACCGATGCCGGGTCCCGGAGGCTGACGATCGAGGTCCCGGGCGCGACCACGTCGGGGCTGCGGCTGGAGCTGCCGGCGCTGGAGAAGGGGGCGACGGCAAGCGTCGACCCGCTCCCCTGGCTCGCGCCCACCGCGATGACGTAGGGGTCGATCGCCGGGTCGGCGAGCCGGGCGGAGCCAGAGCCCTGGTTGCCCACCGCGGCCACCACGACGATCCCCTCGTGCCAGGCGGCCTCCGCCGCGTAGGCGAGCGGGTCGACCAGATACGACTGGCTGCTGTCGGTGCCGAAGCTGAGGTTGAGGACCCGGATGTTGAAGCCCTCGTCATCGCGGTGCATCACCACCCAGTCGATGGCCGCGAGCACCTGGGAGACGTCGACCGCCCCGTTGGCGCTGCCGACCTTGACGTTGACGATGTGCGAGTCGGGCGCGATGCCGAGGAAGTCGGTGGTGTCGCCGGCGTACTTGCCGGAGGTGGCGCCGGGGTCGCGCCCGGCAATGATCCCGGCCATGAAGGTGCCGTGGCCATTGGCGTCCAGGTAGCGCAGGGACGACGAGCCGTTGTCGAAGGAGAGGTCCGGGCCGTTGATGATCTGCCCGGAGCCGTCCAGTCCCTCGACGGGACTGACGCCGGTGTCGATCAGGGCCACGCCGACGCCGGCGCCCGTGTAGCCGTCCTGCCACGCCTGGTCGACGCCCAGGGACTGCTCCACGCTGTACAGCGAGCCCGCGTTGGTGGTGGGTGAGTAGGAGGAGGAGGTGAGCTGGACCGGTCCGTCGGGGGTCACCTCGACGATCCCCGGCTGGGCGCTGAGCCAGCCCAGCGCACCGCTCGGGACCTCGGCCGCGCTGGCCGTGATCAGGGGGATCTGCTCGGTGACCAGCCCACCGGCCCGGGCGATGTCCTGGTCGACGGTCGCCAGGGTTCCTGGCGCTCCGCGCACGATCACGGGGGTCGGAGCGGAGGGCGGTCCCTTGGGGAGTGGCGCAGCCGCCACCGACACCGTGGCCGAGGCGATCGCCATCCCGGCGGTGAGCAGGCCGGTCAGGATGACGCGGCTTCGCTTCTTGTCATTCCAGCTCAGCAGCGAGAGCGGAAGCACTTGCCCACACCTCCAGTTCCACCTGCACTGGCCCCCCCAAGGGACCCCCACCAACGGTTGAGATTAGGGTGATAACGTCGCAAACCAGCCAATCATCCTGTGACGGAACGCCGACATCGGAGACATCGCCGACGAACTCGTCACAAGTCACCGATGGAGATCGCATATCGGGCATCGCCGGGGGCTGCCCGCGGTCGCGCGCTGCGGTCTGAGCAGGCGGTGGGCCGACCCCTCGCCGGTATCCTCGCTCCCGTGAGTGCGAGACCACCCGCGGGCCCGACCCCGGTCGCCACCCCGGCACCCCGGCCGGTGCGGCGCAATCTCGGCCTGGCGGTGGTGATGACGGGTGTGCTGATCACCGCGGTCGACACCACCATCGTGATCCTCGCCCTGCCCGAGATCGAGCGCGGGCTGAGGGTCGACCTCTCGTCGGTGATCTGGGTGGTGATCGGCTACCTGCTGGTGATCACCCTGCTCGCCACCCAGGTGGGCCGGCTCGGCGACATGTTCGGCCGGGTGCGGATGTACGAGGCGGGATTCGTCGTCTTCATCATCGGATCGGCTCTCTGCGCCCTCGCCTGGGACGGCTCGTCGATGATCGGCTTCCGCGTCGTCCAGGGCATCGGCGGTGCCCTCGTCACCGCCAACAGCGGCGCCGTCATCGCCGACCTCTTCCCCCCGCAGGAACGCGGCAAGGCCTACGGATTCAACGGCATCGGTTGGAGCGCGGGAGCGGTGCTGGGCATCGTCCTCGGCGGGGTGATCGTCACCTATCTCTCGTGGCGGTGGATCTTCTGGATCAACGTGCCCATCGGGCTCGCCGCCGTTCTGCTGGCGGTGCGGGTGCTCCACGACGCCGGCGAGCGGCGGAGTCACCGCATCGACGTCGCCGGCATGGTGACCCTCGGCCTCGGGCTCTTCGGGGCGCTCTGGGCGATGACGTCGCTGGCATCGACTCCGTTCGACGTCACCATCCTCGCCTACCTGGTGGGCGGCCTGGTCTTCATCGGCATCTTCACGGTGGTCGAGTGGAGGCAGGCCGAGCCGATGCTCAAGCTCTCCCTGCTCAAGATCCCGACCATGGCGCCCTCGCTGCTCGCCTCCTTCTTCCAGGGGCTCGCCAACTACGCCGTGCTCTTCCTCGTGATCATGTACCTGCAGGGGACGCGCGGTCTCTCCGCTCTCGACGCCTCGCTCCTGCTCGTCCCCGGCTACCTGGTGGGCGGCGCGATCGGGCCCTTCGCCGGTCGCCTCGCCGACCGCGTGGGGCCGGTGATCCCGGCAACGTTCGGCCTGGCCGTGCAGGTGATCGCACTCTTCATCTACGCGCACCTCGAAGCCAACACCGGGCTCTGGGTGGTCGTCGCCGGCAGCCTCGTCAACGGCCTCGGCGCCAGCTCGTTCTTCCCCGCCAACACCTCGGCGGTGATGAAGGCGTCACCGCCTCAGCTCTTCGGCATCTCGTCGGGGATGCTGCGCACCTTCGCCAACGTGGGCATGGTGTTCTCCTTCTCCATGGCCATCGTCCTCGCCTCGCGGAGCATCCCCCGCCAGCTCGCCTTCGCGATCTTCGTGGGCTCCACATCGCTGCACGGCGAGCTGGCGACCGCCTTCGCCAGCGGGCTGCATTCCGCCTTCTACGGGTCGATGGTCCTGATGGCGGTCGCGGCGATCCTCTCGGCCAGCCGCGGCAGCGCGAAGAGCCTGCGCAGCCACTCCCTCGCCGGTGCGTACCCGGCTCCGGCTGGAGCCCGGCCGTCGGCCGGCGGCGCGCCCTCGGGCCGCGCGGGAGACTGAGCCCTCGGCAACGCGGCCCCGCCGGTGCAGGGCCGCAATGACGCGTCGCGTCGCGCTGACTTACCTGCCGATCAGTTGGGCAGGTGAGGGACGGCGACCCGGGTGGGCTTGGGTACGCGGACAGCGATCCGTCCGCCCCCGGCAGCCGGGGCCAGCCCGCGCGCCGCGTGCACGGTCTCGGGCAGGTGGCGCACCCGCTTCAGCATCCGTGAAAGGCTCTCGGCGTCGATCGGCCGCGCGAAGAAGAAGCCCTGGCAGAGGTTGACGTCGAGGTTGTGCAGCACGTCGGCCTGTTCGACCGTCTCCACTCCCTCGGCCACGGTCGCGATGGAGAGCGCGCGGCTGAGGTGGGCCACGGTGCGCATCAGCTCCTGGCTCTTCACCGACTCGGTGATGTTGTCGGTGAAGCTCTTGTCCAGCTTGAGGAAGTCGACGGGAAGGTCCTGCAGGTGGCCGAGTGAGGAGTAGCCGGTGCCGAAGTCGTCGATGGCGATGCGGACCCCGATCTCCTTGAGGGCGGCGAACTGCCGGAGGGCGCCGGCGACGTCGGTCATGACCTGCGACTCGACGATCTCCAGCACCAGGTGGCGTGGATCCAGGCCGGACTGGTTGAGGGCGGCGACCACGTCGCACTGGAGCTGGGTACCGAAGAGCTGCCGCGCCGAGACGTTGACGCTCAGCAGGAAGTCCTTGAAGAGGCTGGGATGGTTGGTCCGCCATTTCTGGGTCTGGAGGCAGGCTTCGCGCAGCACCCACGCTCCGAGCGGCACGATCAGGCCGGTCGCCTCGGCGAGCGGGATGAAGTCCAGCGGCGGCACCAGTCCGCGCTCGGGATGCTGCCACCGCACCAGGGCCTCGACCCCCAGGATGCGGCGGTTCTTCGAGTCGACGATCGGCTGATAGTGAAGGACGAATTGGTCCTGCTCCAGAGCGACGCGCAGATCCCGCTCGAAGGCGATGCGCTCGAGCTCGCTGGAGTGGATCTCGTGGCGGTACATCACGTAACGGCCCTTGCCCTGGCGCTTGGCGTACATCAGGGCCACGTCGGCGTTGCGCAGCAGCTCCCCGGAGCCGGACTCCCCCTCCATCATGACCACCCCGGCGCTCGCGCTGATCGTGCAGCTGAGCAGCTCGGGCGGGTAGGGGCTCTGCACCGCCTCGATGATCCGGCGGGAGATCACCTCGAGGTTGCTGCGATCTCCCACCCTGGGCAGCAGCACCGCGAACTCGTCGCCGCTCAGCCGGGAAACGGTGTCGGTCGTGCGCAGGCATCCCTGGATGCGCGCCGCGGTGCCGCGCAGGACCTCGTCGCCGACGCTGTGTCCCACCGAGTCGTTGATGGACTTGAGGTTGTCGAGGTCGAGGAGGAGCAGGGCCAGGTCCGCGCCGGGGCGGACGTTGCGCTCCAGCTCGTGCTCGAAGGCGCGCCGGTTGGCGACCCCGGTGAGGGCGTCCACGCTCGCCATGTCCTCGATCTCCAGATGGCGCTGGGCCAGCTCGGCCCGGGCCCGGTAGAGGTGGACGGTCACCACCAGCAGGGCGGCACCCAGGATGGCGATACCGGTGATCACCAGGCTGCAGACGACCGTCCAGCTCCAGGCTCCGCCGGAGATGATGACGCCCAGTCCGAGGGCCACCGCCGCGAGGGCCGCGGCCAGCGCCATGCCGATGAAGAGCTGGAGCGACGCCACTCCGCCGGGTCGGGGGACGGGATTGACCAGAGCGGTGGGTTTCCTCATCGAGTAGAGCATATGCACTACTCGCGAGCCCCTCGATGACGGTATCCCTCCCCCCTTGTGACAGATCGACCGCGCGCTCCGTCACGTATGGATTGCGCCCCGGCGGGATCGCACATCCGAGTCAAGAAGCCGTGCTATGGCCTGCGCGACCCCGCCGAGGGTCGGGTGGAGGCCCCCGCCACCGCACCCGTCCGGCCCGCGCGCCACCCGGAGCATGTGACCGATTCGTCACCGCGCTGGGAGCTCCTCGGCAACGGTGAAACCCCGCTGAAGAACGGGCTACTCGTCCGATCGGGCGAAGGCGAGGCAGGCGTTGTGCCCGCCGAAGCCGAAGCTGGTGCTGATCGCCAGGTCAACGCGCGCGCTCCGGCCGACGTTGGGGACGTAGTCGAGGTCGCACTCGGGGTCGGGCTCGTCCAGGTTGATCGTGGGCGGGACGAAGTTGTCGCGGATGGCGAGGATCGAGAAGACCGCCTCCACCCCGCCGGCCGCGCCCAGGAGGTGGCCGGTCATCGACTTGGTCGAGCTGATCGGGACGGTGGCCGCCCGCGGCCCGAGCGCGGACTTGACCGCCTTGGTCTCCGCGGCGTCGTTGAGCTGGGTGGACGTCCCGTGGGCGTTGACGTAGTCGACCTGGTCCGGTCCCACACCGGCGCGGTGCAGCGCGCGCTGCACGCAGCGGCAGGCGCCGGTCCCGGTGGGGTCGGGCTGGACCACGTCGACGGCATCGTCGGTGGCGCCGTAGCCGACCACCTCCGCGTAGATGCGGGCGCCGCGACGGCGAGCGTGCCCGTACTCCTCCAGGATCAGTATCCCGGAGCCCTCGCCCATCACGAATCCATCCCGGTCCTTGTCGAAGGGCCGCGACGCCCTCTCGGGCTCGTCGTTGCGGGTGGACATAGCCTGCATGGCGTTGAAGGTCGAGATCCCGATCCGGCAGATGGCCGCCTCGGTGCCACCGGCGATCACCGCCACGGCGTCGCCCCGGCGAATCCACTCGGCCGCCTCGCCGATGCCATTGCCCGACGAGGCGCACGCGGAGACCGCGGCGAAGTTGGGCCCGCGGGCACCGAACTCGATGGCCACCCGGCCCGCGGTCATGTCCGGGATCATCGCCGGGATGGTGAAGGGCGAGACCCGCCGCGGCCCGCCCTCGTTGAGACGGACCACCCCTTGCTCCAGCCACTCCAGGCCGCCGATCCCCGACGCCACCAGGACGCCGACGTCGTCGCCGATCGAGCGCACGTCGAGACCGGAGTCGGCAACCGCCTGGCGGGCCGCAGCCAGGCCGAGGGCGACGCAGCGCGAGGTCCGCCGGGATTCCTTGAGCCCCAGGTGGGCGACGACGTCGAAGCCCTTGACCTCACCGGCGATCCGCGTGGAGAGGTCGGAGGCCTCGCAGAGCGAGATGGGGACGATCCCCGAGTGACCGCCCTTGCAGGCCGTCCAGCTCGACTCGACGTCGAGACCGAGAGGGGTGACGGCTCCGAGACCGGTGACGGCGACGCGCACGCGGCCGTTCTGAGCTCCGCTCACTGGACCGGTGCCTCCGGCGGGCGGAGCTGCGCCGGAGCTCCACCCTGGCTGTGGAAGCCGCCGTCCACGTGGAGCATCTCCCCGGTGACGCCTCGGGCGAGATCGCTCAGCAGGAAGACCGCCGCGTCCGCAACCGGCGTGGCATCGCTGCTGTCCCACTTGAGCGGAGCCACGTGACCCCAGGCGTCCTTGAGTCCCTCGAAGGAGGAGACGGCCCGCGCGGCGATCGTCTCCAGGGGCCCCGCGGCCAGGGAGTTGACGCGGACGCGCCGCGCGCCGAGGTCGCGGGCGAGATAGCGGACGATCGACTCGAGGGCGGCCTTGGTCGGGCCCATCCAGTCGTAGAGCGGCCAGGCGACGGTGGCGTCGAAGGTGAGCGTGACCAGGGAGCCGCCCCGCTCCGGCATGAGGGGCGCGAGCTCGGCGGCCATCGTCTTGAGGCTGAAGGCGGAGATCTGCATCGCCGTGGCGACCGACTCCCAGGGCGTGGTCATGAACTTGCCGCCGAGAGCATCCTCGGGCGCGTAACCGATGGCGTGGACGGCGCCGTCCAGCCCACCCCAGCGCTCGCGCAGGGCCGCGGCGACGGCCGCCACCTGATCGGGCCGCGAGGCGTCCATCTCCAGCACCGGTCCCTCGAGGCCAAGGCGGCGACCACTCCGCTCGGTGAGGCTCATCGCCCGGCCGAACGAGGTGAGGATCACCTCCGCACCGTGGTCGAGGCAGGCGTCGGCGATCGAGTAGGCGATGCTCTTGGGCGTGAGCACGCCGGTCACCAGGATGCGCCGGCCTGCGAGCAGGCCGCCGGGCGCAGCCGTGCTGCGGGAAGTTGCGATCGCGGTCGGCTCAGCGGTCACGGGTGCAGGTATCCCTCATGGCACGTGAAGGTGGAATCGGAGGAGGCGGCCCCGGTTACGGACTCTCACCCTCCCTCCACCTGGTGGACGAGCTGCAGCATGCGCTGATGCCAGGCGGGCCCGCCGGCCAGGATGTCGCCGCTCCGGAAGACGGCGGTCTCGTCGCCGGCCCAGTCGGTCACCACCCCGCCCGCCTCGCGGATCAGCAGGGCGCCGGCCGCGATGTCCCAGAGCCCGAGCCCGAGCTCAAAGAAGCCACTCCACACCCCGGCCGCGCAGTAGGCCAGGTCGAGGGAGGCGGCCCCAACGCGGCGAAGGTCCTCGAACTCGCCGAGCGCGGCGTTCATCACCGCCAGGTAGCGCGCGTGCCATTCCGGGTGGCGGAAGGGGAATCCGGTGGCGGTGACCCCGGCCGCCGGGCTCTCCAGCAGGCTGAGGCGGCGGCCGGCACGGTCAAACGCGCCGGCTCCCCGCATCGCCACCCACCGGCCCCCCAGCTCCGGTGCGCTGACGACGCCGACGGTCGGCTGGCCGGCTTCGACGAGGGCGATGCTGACCCCCACCATGGGGAACCCGAGCACGAAGTTGGTGGTCCCGTCCAGGGGGTCCACCACCCAGAAGCGCTCGGCCCAGGAGCCTCCGCCCTCCTCGGCGAGAATCGGGATCTCCGGGGTGGCGGTCCGCAGGATGGCCGTGGCGGCGTCCTCGGCGGCGCGGTCGACGCTGGTCACCCAGTCGCCCCGGCCCTTGGACTCGGGGACCTCGCGAAGGCCGGCGGCGCGCGCCGCCTTGATGACGCGCCCGCCCGCCTCGGCGGCGGCGGTTGCCAGGTGGAGAAGGTCGGTGGGGTGCCGGACCGGAGGTGGGGCGGCGGCGGTCATCCAGCCCATGATCGCCGATGGACGCGCCGGGTCGTCGCGGTGGCCAGTCGCGCGCCTCTCATTGGGACCCGGGGGCCAGAATCCGCGTGCCGCCTGGCCCCAGGGCGCGGGACCACTACTCTAAGAAGGAGATGGAGGAAGGGCGGGGCCGGTCCCCGATCCTGGTCGGCACCTGCAACTGGGTCGACCACGAGGAGTTCTACCCGGACGAGCTCCGGGGCCGGCGCCAGCGCGAGCGCCTCGCCTACTACGCCCGGTACTTCCCCCTGGTGGAGATCGACTCCAGCTTCTACGGGATCCCGACCCCGGATCGCGTCGCCGGCTGGGTGACCCGCACCCCGGATGACTTCCTCTTCAACATCAAGGCCTACCGGAGCCTGACCGGTCACGAGCGCGAGCAGGGACGCCCCCGGCCTCCCACCGGCGAGGAGGAGCGCGCCTTCCTCGAGGCACTGGCACCGCTGCGCGGTTCCGGGAAGCTGGGCGCCATCCACTACCAGTTCCCGCCCTGGATGGTGAGCGGCCCCGCGGGGCGCGAGGCCCTCCTGCGGGCCCGCGACCGCCACCCCGGCGACATCATCGCGGTCGAGTTCCGCCACCGTTCCTGGTTCGACGGGGACCGGCTCGCGGAGACGGAGGACCTGCTCCGAGAGCTGGACTGCACCCTGGTCGGGGTGGACGCCCCACAGCTGGGTAGCGGGACCGCGCCGCCCCACCTGGCGGTCACCTCCGACCGCCTCGTCCTGGTGCGCTTCCACGGCCGCAACTACCAGACGTGGTACCGCAAGGTGGCGACGACCGGCGAGCGCTTCGACTACCTCTATCCACCGTCGGAGCTGGAGCAGTGGGTGCCGGCGATCCAGGCCGCTGCGGACCGCGGTGTCCCGGTGCACGTGCTGATGAACAACAACCGGAGCAACTACGCGGTGGTCAACGGCTTCGACATGGCCCACCTTCTCGGCGTGCGCACGCCGCGCCCTCCCGCGCCGATCCTGCGGCGGATGGAGGAACGTGACGGGGCGGTCCCGGGGTGGGTGAGGGAGGTCGCGGAGCCCCCGCCCGCACCCGACCTCGCAGCGCCGCGAGAGGGGGCGGCCCACCCGGTTGTGGCACAATCAGAGCAGCTTCATCTCGACGTCTGATTCCGCGGTCACGTCCCGGGCCGGCCTCGACTGCCGTCGCTGTCCGGGCTTCTCTCCACCGCGAGAATGCGCGAGAATAACCCTGCGGGATCTCCGGTACCCGGCAGGCTGCGCTGCCCGGTGTCGCTCCCCCGATTCCTAAGAGCACCGAGGTCTCGCTGCCCGGGTTGCGGGTCTCCCGATCGACCGTGGAGGTAATTGTGATGGCCATGGCGTCCCCCCAGCGCAACGAAAGGACACAGCGCCGGCCGGCCCCCACCGGGCTGGTGGTACGGAATGACGCCGCGACCTACGAGGTCGAGGTCGCCAAGGCGCTCAACCAGTGGGCGGTGACGGTGACCAGCGTGGCCGACGGTCGGATGATCTGCCAGGACTTCTTCAGCCGCCGCTGGGAGGCCGTCGCCCGCGCGGAGGACTTCATCCGCCTGCTCAATCGCTCCGAACCCCCTCCCGGCTGGTAGCGGCGCCCCGGCCGCTACGGCGTTATCGCTCTAAGCGGGAGGGTCCGGCTCGGCTGGGAACAGCACCGCCAGCTCCTCCGACGCGCCGGCGCGCCAGACGGTGATGGCCATGGAGTCGCCGGGGCGTCTTGCGGACACGGCTGTCCTAAACTGGGACTCGCCGCCGGTGAGGGTGTAGGCGCCGATGGCGGTGATGACGTCCCCGGGACGCACGCCCGCTGCGGCGGCCGGCGACCCCTCGCGCACCGGACCGACCTCCACGCCAAACGCCGCCGGCAGACCCCTGGCGCTGGCGATCGCGGCGGTCACCGTGCGCACCCCCGCACCGAAGCTGACGCTCGGCCCGGCGTCACCCTCGGGACGGGGCAGGAAGCGGGCCAGCTGGATGGGGTCGAAGCCGACGATCATGCGCTCGCCGATCTGGAACGCCGGGACGGTGACCCTGCCCAGCCGGCCCAGCAGGATGGCGCTGGCTGACGGGTCCGTGAGGATGTCGCGCACCCGGTGCTCGACGCCGCGCTGGGAGAGGTACTGGAGGGCCGCGGCGCAGGCGGGGTCGCCGGCTCGGACGTAGACGGTGACCTGCTCGCTCATCTCGCGGAAGGCTAGCAGGGGCGATCGGAGGCGGCTACCCGCCGAAGCGCCGCCGGACGTCCCCTATTCGGACGGGGGCGCGGCGGGAGGACCGCCGCTCGCACCGTCCCCGCCGGCGTGCCCGGGCGAGCCGGAGGTGTCGGTACCGCCGCCGGTGCCCCCCTCGCCGCCGATCGCGCCCGCGGGGCGCGGGCCGTGGCGGCGGCGGCGACGGCGGCGCGGCCGCAGGCCCGACTGTCCCTCGGGGGACGAGGAGGCGCCCGCCTCGCCCGCGGGCAACGGCTGGCCGTCCGGCGCGAGACCGCCACCGGGGACGCCCGGCGGTGCCCCGCCACGGCGGCGGCGCCGCCGGCGGCGGCGGGCCGGCTGACCCGTCTCTCCGTCCACGCCCGCCGGTCCCGCGGCGGGAACGAGCGTCTGGCCGTCGGGCCCGACGCCCGCGGGAGCCTGCCCGGTCGCGCCTCCCCGGCGACGGCGGCGCCGGCGGCGCTGCTGGCCTCCGCCCTCGGCGGGACCGGGCTCCCCGTCCGAGCCGAACGCGTGGTCCTGGCGGCGCCGCGGCGAGACCACGTCGGCGGCCGGGACGTAACCGCCCGACTCCCGCGCGGCCTCGACCAGCACCCCGTACATCGACTCCTCGCCGGACCTCAGGGTGGCGGCGTCGCCGATGCAGACCACCAGGCGCTTGGCGCGGGAGACGGCGACATTGAGCCGGTTGGGGACGCGCAGGAAGCCGATCCGGCCCCGCTCGTTGGAGCGGACCAGGGAGATGACGACCAGGTCCTCCTCGCGACCCTCGAAGGAGTCGACGGTGTCGATCTTCACCGACCGCTTGAACTTGCGGCGCCCCAGCGCTTGGCGCAGCCGCTCCACCTGCTCGGCGTACATGGCGATCACCGCCATGCTCAGCTCGCGGGGGCAGCGCTCGTCGAGCAACCGGACGACGTGAGCCGCGACCCGCACCTCGGTCTCGTTGCGCAGCGCGCCGCCGGGCCCGCGGCGCTCCCGGCTTCCCCGCATGCCGTCGGTGTCCACGAAGTGGAGGGCGACCGGCAGCGGCTTGCGGGTGACGAACTCGTAGGCCTGGACCTCCGGCGCGTCCTGGAGCTGCCCCTCGTACGAGGCGCGCGAGATGTAGGCGGAGATCTGAGGATGCATGCGGTGCTGGATGGTCAGCAGGCAGCGGGCCTCCTCGGGCAAGCCACCGTCCCAGGCCATCTCGAAGAGCGAGGTGTTGACCAGCTCCTCCAGGAAGGGATCGGTCTCGACGATGCCGTAGAGGGAGTCGTCCTCGACCGGTGGCAGCTGCTTGTGGTCGCCGACCAGGGCAAGGGCGGAGCCGAGGCGGAGCGCCGGGAGCGACTCGTCGGCACGTGCCTTGTTGGCCTCATCGAGGATGACCACGTCGAAGTTCATGTCGGTGATCGCCGAGGTGGCCGCGGTCGCGCAGGTCGCGAAGTAGCAGTTGGCCTCCATCAGCCGCGGGTCGTCCTCGTCGTCGCAGCGGAAGCGCTCCACCGCAGGGTGGACGCGCTCGGCGCGGGCGACCCGGACGGCTCGCATCCCTGGGGTGCCGGCGAGCCGCTCCAGGGCGTTGTCGACGGCAAGGTTGGAGTGGGAGGTGACCAGGATTCGCTCGTCGGGATCGACGGCGAGGCGGCGCTTGACGGCTTCGACGATGACCGTGGTCTTGCCGGTCCCCGGCGGCCCCTGGATGAAGACGGCCTGTCCGGCCTGGAGCCCGGAGAGGAGGGCGACCGCGCGGTCCTGGGGCGGGTTGGCCTGCATCCCCTCGGTGAGCCATCCCCCCGGCTCGGTGCTCGGGACGTACGCGGGCGAGCGCACGGTGTCGGCGGCGACCAGGAGCTGAGCGAGCAGGCCCACCCCGAAATCCCTGGTCGCGATCGCCGCCAGCACCGAGCGCTTGGCCTGGTACAGCGACCGGTTGAAGGAGGGGGTGATGTAACCCTCCGTCCCGGCGTGCTCGAAGGTGCGGGTCGAGACCTCGACGGTGTGCCGGCGGTGGTCGATCCGGGAGACCCGCCCCACGAAGTTGGGCTCGTCCTCGGGCTCCACCAGCACGGCGGCGTCGGGCGCCAGGGTGATCGTCTCCCCCTCGGGGACGACGAACTCGACCTTGGCGATCTCCGGCTGCCGGCGGTCCATCTCGCCGAACTCGCGCCCGCACGACGGGCACTGGGTGTGCTCCCCGGGCCGCCAGAGTGCCCGGCAGGTCTTGCAGCGCCAGAATTCGCGGGCTGCGACGTAGCGGGTGCGCTGGGTCTGGGCGCGTCCCTTCTCCGCCCCCTCCAAGCGCTCGACCAGCTTGAGGGTGGCGTAGAGGCGCTCGCTCTTCGCGGCCTTGGCGGCGGCGCGGCGCCAATCCAGGATCCGGAAGGTGTCACTGGGCACCCCGTTGGCGGCGGTGACCACCGGGTGGCGAGCGGTGAGGGTGAGGATTTTGGCCCCCTCGGGGTGGTCGCTCACCGGCTTGAGGGAGATCACCCGCAGGGCCATGTGGGCGGGATCCCCGCCCGGATCGGGCTGGGGGACGCACTGGAGGGTGAGGTCGGGGAGGGCCAGCCGGACCTGGGGGGGATCCTCGTCGGTGAAGGAGACGGTGAGATGGCCGAGCTCGGACAGCCGTTCGGCGAAGAGGGCGCGTGGATCAGCGCCGGCGGCACCGCCGTTTGCGAGTGTGGTGAGCACGACCATGGCGTCGCTCTCATCGGGGACGATGAGGTGAAGCCGGTCGAGCGCGAGGTCCGGTGCGATCAGCGGACTGTCAACCTCGATGCGCCGCAGGGTGTGCCCGTACGGCGTCAGCAGACGTATTACGGGAAGCTTCGGAGGCACGCGCTCGCGGCTACGACGCGGCATCTGGCCGGTGTCCGGCCCGGGCAGCGGCTCGCGAAAGCTCCCGCCACTCGCGACTATACCCGAACCGGCGGCGGTCGGGACAGCCGGGCAGCATTGAGTCTCAGGCGTGGCAGCCGCAGAACCCGCGGAGGGACCAGGGCGGGCCGGGTTGCGACACACTGTGGCGCCATGACCGCCGTGGTGCCATGAGCGAGCCCGCACCGCCGTCCGACGGCGCCTCCCCGGCCGTCCTCACCGCCACACCCTCCAGCGATCAGGCCGGGCGGGCTCGCCGGTCGAATCCGCTGCCGCCTGGCGCGGTGGTCATCGGCATGGCCCTTGCGATCCAGGGGGTCACGACCTACGCCTTCGTGGTCATCGCCAACCACGCGCTCGCGCCCGGCACCTACTCCGCGTTCAGCGCGCTCTGGGCCCTGACCTTCGTGGCCGCCCCGGGCCTCTTCCTGCCGCTCGAGCAGGAGGTGGGCCGGGCCGCCTCGGCCCGCCGGGTCGCCCAGCTGGGGGCTGGGCCGGTGGTGCGCCGGGCCCTGCTCCTCGGCATCGGCATCGCGATCGCCGTGATGGTGCTGGCCGCCGCGGGCGAGAGCCCGCTGGTGGGCACGTTCTTCAACGGCCAGGCCCTGATGCTCCTGGGGTTCCTGGTCGCGATGGCCGTCTACACCCTCTACTACCTCTCCCGGGGGACGCTGGCGGGCGCGGCCCGGTTCGGCGGCTACGCCACGGTCCTCATGGTCGAGGGGACGGTCCGGATCGCCGCCGCGCTGGTGCTGCTGAAGGCCGGGGTCACCAACGGCGGTGCCTTTGGCCTGGCCATCAGCCTGCCGTGCCTGGTCGGCCTCGCCGTCGTGATGCCGCGCCAGCGGGGCATCGCCGCCCCCGGGCCGCCGGCGCGCTGGAGCGAGCTCTCCTCGGCGCTCGGATGGCTGCTCACCGGATCCCTGCTGGCCCAGGCCCTGATGAACGTCGCGCCGCTCGCGAGCAAGGCCCTCTTCTCGAGTGGCGATCCCACCGCCGCGGGCCGCATCCTCAACGGCCTGATCGTCGCCCGCATCCCTCTCTTCTTCTTCCAGGCGATCCAGGCGTCACTCATGCCCAAGCTCTCCGCCGACGCGGCCGCCGGCCGGATGGACGACTTCCGGCGGCTGCTCCGCCGCATCCTGCTCCTGGCCGGCCTGGTCATCGTGGTCTCGGTCGCCGGGATGGCCCTGCTCGGGCCGCCCGTCCTGCAGATCCTCTTCCACAGCAGCCGTCCTCTGGGGCGGGGCGACCTCGCCCTGCTCGCCCTCGGCAGCGAGGGGATGATGGTGGCCTTTGCCCTCGCCTACGCCTGCATCGCCCTGCGCGGATACCGAGGTGCGACCGCGGGCTGGGTGTCGGGGAGCGTCGCCCTCGTCCTCGCCCTGGTGGTGCTGCCGGGAACGCTGCTCCGAGTCGAGCTCGCCTTCTGCATCGGGGTCGGCGTCGCGTGTGCGGTGATGGCGCTGGCGCTCGCCGCGCGGCTGCGCCGCCCGAGCGCGGTGGGCGTGGCCTCCGAGGCCGGCTGACCTCTCCGACCCGGGCTTATCCGACCCGGGCTTATCGCGGCGCTGGCGCTGATGTCGCGGGAAGGTCGGCGGTGACCGCGCGCAGGTCGGATTCGACCATCATCGCAACCAGCTCGGAGAAGGAGACGGTGGGCTGCCAGCCGAGGACGCGGCGGGCCTTGCTGGCGTCGCCCACCAGCATGGCGACGTCCGCCGGCCGGATGAATCGCTCGTCGACCACCACGTGGTCCTGCCAGCGCAGCCCGAGATGGCCGAAGGCGAGCTCCAGCAGCTCGCGCACCGAATGGGTCTCACCGGTCGCCACCACGAAGTCGTCGGGCTCGTCCTGCTGCAGCATCAGGTGCATGGCGCGCACGTAGTCGCCGGCGAAACCCCAGTCGCGCTGGGCGTCGATGTTGCCGAGTCGCAGCTCCGTCTCCAGCCCCAGCTTGATGCGCGCCGCGCCGTCGGTGATCTTGCGGGTGACGAACTCCAAACCCCGGCGCGGCGACTCGTGATTGAAGAGGATGCCGCTCACCGCGAACATCCCGTAGCTCTCCCGGTAGTTGACCGTGATGTGGTGCCCGTAGACCTTGGCCACCCCGTACGGAGAGCGGGGGTGGAAGGGGGTCAGCTCGGTCTGGGGAGTCTCCCGCACCTTGCCGAACATCTCGCTGCTCGACGCCTGGTAGAAGCGGGTCGCCGGGTTGACCACCCTGATGGCGTCCAGCATCCGGGTGACCCCCAGACCGGTGATCTCCCCGGTGTTGATCGCCTGCTTGAAGGAGAGTGCGACGAAGCTGATCGCCCCCAGGTTGTAGACCTCGTCGGGGTGGGTCGCCTCGAGGGCGGAGATCAGCGACGACTGGTCGTGGAGGTCGCCGTCGACGAGGTGCAGCTCGGGGACGATCCTCCGGACGATGGCGGCGCGGGGGTTGTTCTGCCCGCGGATCAAGCCGTGAACCTCGTAGCCCAGCGACACGAGATGCTCGGCCAGGTAGCTCCCGTCCTGTCCCGTGATGCCGGTTATCAGCGCGGACTTGCTCATGGCGCGGATCGTCTCATCCGGGACCCTCACGGCGTGGGGCCGCGGGTGACGCGGGGGCGGCGGGGAGAGCCGCCTGATTGAGCCTGTCGAGGTCGGCGGCAACCATCTCGCGGATGATCGCCGCGAAGTCGCGAGTGGGCGCCCAGCCCAGGCGTGTCCGCGCCCGGGTGGCGTCTCCGCAGAGCCGGACGGGCTCGGCCGGCCGGAGCAGCCCGGGGTCGGTGACGACGTGCCGGTGCCAGTCCAGCCCGACCGATGAGAAGGCGATGTCGAGCAGCTCGCGCAGGGTGTGGGTCTCGCCGGTCGCGACCACGTAGTCGTCGGCCGCCTCCTGCTGGAGCGCCAGGTGCATGGCGCGGACGTAGTCGGGTGCGTAGCCCCAATCGCGCACGGCGTCCAGGTTGCCGAGGCGCAGCTCGTCATCGATGCCGCGGGAGATGCGCGCCGCGGCGGCGGTGATCTTGCGGGTCACGAAACCCGGGCCGCGGCGCGGCGATTCGTGGTTGTAGAGGATGGCGGTGGCGGCGAAGATCCCATGGCTGCGCCGGTACAGCTGCACGGTCTGGTGGGCGAAGGCCTTGGCCACCCCATAGGGGGAGACCGGGCAGAGGGGGGTGGCCTCGTCCTGGGGTGAGGTCACCGCTCCCCCGAAGATCTCGGCGCTGGATGCCTGGAGCAGCCGGATGGGCGCCCCGCTGCGGCGGACTGATTCGAGCAGGCGGAGGACCCCGAGCCCGGTCACGTCGGCGACGGCCACCGGGTCGTCGAAGGACGCAGCGACCGACGTGGCGGCGGCCAGGTTGTAGACCTCCTCGGGCTGCGCCGCGGCGAGGGCGGCCTGGAGCGAGGCGCTGTCGGTCAGCAGCCCCTCACAGCGGTGGACGGCCGCCGGAACCTCGGGCGGCACGACCTCGCCCGGCATCACCATCCCGTACACCGCGTATCCCTCGGCGAGGAGAAGCTCGCAGAGGTAGGGACCGTCCTGGCCGGTGACCCCGGTGACCAGGGCGCGACGGCTGACCGTGGGCATGGCCCGACTGTAACGACCCGACCGGGCACACCGTCCGTGCCGTCCGGCACGGCCGCTCTGGCGGTGCCTGCGCTGTGGAAGGCCGCGGGAGCCGCGGGGTCTCATGGCGCGTAGGATCGACGCATGGCCGATCCACAGCCGGGAGTGGACCTCTCGGGCATCCACCGCGAGCTGGATGCGCTCAAGTCACAGCTGTGTCGATGCCAGCACCAGGGCAATTGCCTGAGCTGCAAGGGCTTCGAGGTGGTCCGCCAGCAGGCGCAGGCGGTGGCCGCCGCCGCCTCCCAGCCGGTGCTGATGCAGGTGGCCCAGGAGGCGGCGATGCGCGACCTGTTCTCGCAGCTCGGCGGCCTCCAGGACAAGCTGACCGGTGACCCCCAGCTCTCGGATCTCCTCTCGCGTTTCGCCGAGCGTGTCCAGGAGGACCTCGGCGGCCCCGAGGAGCTCGAGAAGCTCCTCCGCAGCCTCGGTTTCGCCGGGCCCGGCGCGCCCGGGACCCCCACCCGGGGAGCCACCTCCTTCGACGACCGCCCCTCCCCCGGCGGCGATCAGCCGGCGCCGCCCGACGAGGGCCTCTGGCCGCGCCAGCGCCAGCTCCCGCGCGACGATCCCCCGGCCGACCCCGGCGACCGCCCTGGCGGCGCACCCGGACCGGATCAGCCGGTCGACCGCCCCCCCGCTGACGGCGCTCCGGGCTGAACCCGGCCGGCGCGCTCCGCGGCGATCGCGCGCCGGCGCGGAGGCACCCCCTGGGGCTAATAGCCCGGGCCGCCACCGGGCTACCAGCCCCCCGGAGATCAGCTCACTGGTCCATCTCCGGCCCTCCCCGGGCGTCTCTCCGCGTGATCACGCTGACCTCGGGGGCGAGCCCCGGAGCGGAGCTCAAGAACGTCCCCCGGACAGGGGCGGCGTCGCCGTAGTCGCGACCCACGGCGACCGCGATGTGTCCCGGACCGGCCGCGCATCCGTGGGTGGGGTCGTAACCGAACCATCTGCCGTTCCCGGCGCAGATCTCGACCCAGGCATGGCTCTCACCGGGTTCCGCCCCCACGTCGGGAACCAGGTAGCCGCTGACGTAGCGGGCCGGCCAGCCCAGCTCGCGGGCGATGGCGAGCAGCACGTGGGCGAAGTCCTGGCACACGCCGGCTCGGAGCGAGAGCACCTCCTGCAGCGAGGTCGCGACGCTGGTCGTCCCGGGTTGGTAGGTGAAGACCTCGCGCAGCCGGTGGTTGGCCTCGACGACGGCCGCCGCCGGGTGCGCGGGGAGGTCGAGCTCGCGGATGAGCGCCCGGGTCTCGCCGAGCCGCGGCACCCCGGGTGACGGCAGCGCGAACTCGAGGGCCGGGTGACAGGAGAGCTCCGCCGGATCCCAGGCGACCGGGGTGCTCAGCTCCTCCGGATGGGCGTCCTCCCACTCGATCACGCTCCGCGCGGTGATGGCGAGCTCGCGGTGCTCCGCCTCCACGGAGACGAGCCAGACGGTGTTGTCGAAGTAATCCCGCTCGGAGTCGATCTCGGCGCTCGGAGAGACCTCCAGGTCGAAGTCGACCAGCCGGTATCCGTCTCCGTCGCGGGGCTGCAGGCGAACCTCGTTTCTGCTCCGGCGTGCGGGTGCGGGGTAGCGCTGCACGGTGCTGTGGGTGAGGGAGATCACGGCCACGGGTCCACCCCCTCGATCCAGGTGTCCTTGACGCCTCCGCCCGCCGACGAGTTGACCAGCCAGCAATCCGGGCTCGGCGCCACCCTGGTGAGCCCTCCGGGCATGACCCAGGGGTCGGCGCCATGGATGACGAAGGCGCGGAGGTCGGCCCGTCGCATCTCGGTCGTCCCGTCCGGTTGGACGCAGGGGAGCGTCTCCGTCTCGAGCGCCGGCTGAGCGACGTACCCGGTGGGGTTGGCCTCGACCTGGCGCCGGATCCGGTCGCGCTCGCGCGGTCGCGCCGACGGGCCAAACATGATGCCCTTGCCGCCGCTCTCACCGACCGGTTTGAAGACCATCTCGTCCACCCGGGCCAGCGCCGTCCGGAGGTGGCTCGGGCTCCCCAGTGTGAAGGTCGGCGGCTGCTGGAGGAGCGGTTCCTCGCCCAGGTAGTAGCGGATCATGCCCGGCACGTGGGCGAACACGGCCTTGTTGTCGGCCACCCCGCAGGTGGGCGCGTTGGCCAGCCCCACCGCGCCGTTGCGCCAGGCGGTGAGCAGGAAGGGGCTGCCGATGACCGACTCCGGGGTTGCCACCGGGTCCAGGTACTCGGGGGAGTAGCGGTGGTAGATCGCCGACACCGGGCGGGTGGTGGTGCCGTCCGTCCACCAGCAGCCGCGGTGGCTCGCGATGAGCTGGTCGCCGGTGACGAGCGGCACCCGCAGCAGCCGGGCGAGCTCGCGGTGCTCGTAGTACGCGGCATTGGCCGGGCCCGGGGTGAGGAGCACGGGGGTCCCCTCGCCGGCGCCACGCCGGGCCAGCTCGGCAGCCAGCCGGCGCGGGTACTCGGCCACCGAGATGGGGCGCGCCGCGGCCATCTCGGCGGGCAGCAGCTCCACCGAGGCTCGACGGGCGGCCAGGGAGTAGGCGACGCCGGAGGGGACGCGGAGGTTGTCCTCGAGCACGAGCCAGCGCCCGCTGACACGCACCAGGTCGATGCCGGCGACGCACACCTGCGGATCGGTGCGCGCGGCCGGGCCGGCCGCGGCGCGGAGGAATGACGAGCTGCCGGCCACCAGTTCTCGTGGCAGGATGCGGTCGCTGAGGATCCGCTGCTCGCCGTAGACGTCGCGCACGAAGCAGTCGAGGGCGACCACGCGCTGCGTCAGCCCGCGGGCGAGCTCCTCCCAGTCCGCACGCGCGAGCGTCCGCGGCAGCGGGTCGAAGGGGATGGGGCGCTGCACCAGGGCGCCGCCGTCGAAGACGCCGAAGTCCACCGCGTGATCCGCGAACCATGCGGTCGCGCGCTGCGCCAGGCCGGCCGAGTCGGCGGTCGACCTGACCCTCGCGTGAGTGATGGGTGCGAGCATGGCCATGCAGTGGAGTCTCCGGACCTCGGGTGTTGCGCGACATGGACGCGGACGCCAAACTGCGCCGCGGTCGGCTTGTGCGCCCGCCCAGCACCACCCGTGGGAGCGGGCCTCTCCAGGCGCCGCCGGCGCGGGAAGCGGTGTGCAGCGCCCCGCGCCTCGACCGCGGGCCACCCACCCCGGATAAGCTTCCGGCGATGGGCCTCGCGGTTCCAGACCTCCCGGACACCGCCCCGGCGTGGCGCGTCGAGCTGGCCGACTGCCTGGACTTCCTGGCCGGTCTCGAGGACGAGTCGATCGACTGCATCGTCACGGATCCCGCCTACTCGGGGATGAACGAGCACATGCAGTTTGGCCGGGGGCGGATCGTGGGCCACTACGGCGATACCGGCAACACCCGCTGGTTCCAGGAGTTTCGCGACGACCCCGCGACCTTCTCCCGCCTGCTCGGCGAGTGCCACCGGGTGCTCCGACCCGACCGCCACATCTACGTGATGTTCGACTCCTTCTCCCTGCTCAGCCTGGGCGCGCTGATGCGCGAGCACTTCAACGTCAAGGGGCTGATCGTCTGGGACAAGGTCAACATCGGCATGGGCCATTACTTCCGGCGCCGCCACGAGCTGGTGGTGTTCGCCAGCAAGGGCAGCCGCCGTCTCTCGCGACGTGATCTCGGGGACGTCTGGCGGATCAAGCGGATCCATCGCGGCGCGTATCCGACCCAGAAGCCGGTGGAGCTCTTCTCGCGGATGTTGCTGGGGAGCGTCGTGCCGGGGATGGTGGTGTGCGACCCGTTCGCCGGCAGCGGGAGCTCGGCTCTCGCAGCTCTCGCCGCCGGCTGCTCGTTCGTCGGCGCCGACATCAGCGAAGCCGCGGTGACCCTCGCGCGTGAGCGCTGCGGCGGCTTCGCGACCACCGGGAGCGATCCGCTGGGACGGTGACCGGGGGCCGGATGACCCCGGCGCGGCTTCCTCTCCCGGTTAACAGGGACGGGCCCGGCGACACACCGAGCCCGTCCAATAAGGGGGATTGCGCGGGAGGCACGGCTCCCACGGTCACCCGAAAATCACTGTGAGGTGGCCCCCGCCGTCGCCGGAACCACGTTTCCCTGAGGCTACGGGGTGTCGGGCCCGCGGAGTCATGTGCTCCACGCACAAGTTGACTGGCCGTTTCGTTGTGCGCGGCCCGCCTCTCCGCCATCACTGATCTCAGCGCCGGGTCTGATCCGGTGCGCTGCGCCTCCGTGTGGCGCGCCGCCGCAGGCATAGACTCGCTCCATGTCCGGCCCGAGTGGACTGGCCGCGTGCCGGGTCATCGCCCTGAGCGGAGAGGCGGTGCGCCTGGGTGACGAGTGGCGCGACCGCCCCGCCGTCGTCGTCTGGCTGCGCCACTTTGGCTGCCTCCTCTGCAAGGAGCAGGCCTCAGCCTTCCGGGGGCGCCAGCCGGAGATCGAGGCGCTCGGTGCCCGGCTGGTCTTCGTCGGCAACGGCGAGCTCCCCTGGGCGCGGGAGTTCGAGGCGGCCGAATGCCCGGGCTGCCGGGTGCTCACCGACCCGGGGCTGGAGAGCTACCGGGCCATCGGCGCCCGGCGAGGCTGGCTCTCGACCGTCGGCCCGGCCAGCCTGGCGGCGGGGGTCAGGGCCTTTCGCCACGGCCACCGCCAGGGCGCGGTGCGAGGCGTGCCCGATCAGCAGGGCGGGGTCTACGTGATGCTTCCCGGTGACCGGGCGGCGTACGCCTATGTGAGCGGCAGCGCCGGTGACCATCCCCCGATCGACGCCGTCCTCGACGCCCTGCGCGTGCCGGCGGGCGAGGCGGCGGCATGGCCGACCCGCTGACCCGGCTGCTGGACCGGATCGACAGGCTCGAGCAGCACGAGCGCTTCGCCGACGCCCTGGCCGTCGCCCGCCGCGCCTGCGCGCTCGCGCCCGACGAGCCGGCCGTGTGGGAAGCCCGCGGTGAGATGGCCCTCCGAAGCGGTGAGGTGGCCGAGTCCGCGGAGGCCTGGGACCGCCTGACCCGCCTGGAACCGGGCTCGGCCGATGCCTGGTTCGGCCTCGGAGAGGCGCTCCAATGGGACGGCCGGGACGACGCCGAGGAGAGCTTCCGGATCGCCGCCCGGATCGACCCGGAGCGATACGCAGTGCCCTTCCGGATCTCCCCGGCCGAGTTCGAGGCGGTGGCCGGGGCGGTGCTGCCGGGCCTCCCCACCCGGGTCATCGACTTCCTGGAGGACACCGGGACCGTCATCGCGGCCCTCCGGCTGCCCACCCTGGAGCTCGTCGTCGGATCCCGCCTCGATCCGCACGCCCTCGGCTACTGGCTCGGAAACGTCTACGGTGTGAGCGGGGTCTGGGGGCTGGCCAACCCGGCGGCCATCCAGATCTACCAGCTGAACATCGAGAACTGGTGTCCGGATCGGGCGGCGCTCTCCCGCGAGATCGAGCGCACCGTGCTCCACGAGGTGGGGCATGCGGTCGGCATGGACCACGCCGCCCTGGACGCCGACGGATACTGAGGTCGAGGAGTCGGAGCTGACTGTGACCACCGCGATCGCGGCCGCCGAGGCGGCGCTGCGCTACAACATCCGCCTCCTCCCGATGGCGGCACCCCTCCCCCTGCACGGCGCCCTCCGGGAGCTGGGGGTCGATGCCGGCCTGGCCGGTGCCGGTGGCGAGGCGGTCGCCGTCGAGGGCCTCGCCCCCGACCAGGCCCCGCGGCTGGAGCGGGCGACCCGAGCAGGCGGCGTCCGGATGGCCGCCGCACCCGACGGCCGGCGCGCGGTGCTGGCCGGTCCGGAAGAGTCACTCGCCGGGCTGGCCACCCACCTCGCCGGCGAGGGGCCCCCCCTCCAGGATCTGGGCAGTGCGCTGGCCGCGGCGCTGGCGGGCCACGGGTCGCGGCCGTCGCTCCGCTGCGGGGACCGCTCGCTCCGCTTCGGCGACCGGACCCTGATCATGGGTGTCCTCAACGTCACGCCGGACTCCTTCTCCGGCGACGGTCTGGCCGGCGACGTCGCCGCGGCGGTGGCGCTCGCCGAGCGGCTGGTCGCCGAGGGGGCCGACCTCATCGACATCGGCGGCGAGTCGACCCGGCCGGGCTCCGCTCCGGTGGACGCGGCCACCGAGCTGGGCCGTGTGATGCCGGTGCTGGAGGCCCTGGCCGGGCGGCTGCCGGTGCCGATCTCGGTGGACACCCGCAAGGCCGAGGTCGCCAGAGCCGCGATCGCCGCCGGCGCGGGCATGGTCAACGACATCTGGGGGTTGCGGGGGGACCCGGAGATGGCGCCCGCCGTCGCGGCTTCACCCGGGGTCGCCCTCGTGGTCATGCACAACCGCCGTGATCACGGGGAGGGCGCCCTGCTCGCCGAGGTCGCCCGCGGCCTGCGGGAGTCGCTGCTGATCGCAGCGCGTCACGGCATCACCGCTGACCGGGTGGTCGTCGACCCGGGCTTCGGTTTCGGGAAGACGCCGGCCCAGAACCTGGAGCTGGTCCAGCGCCTCGGCGAGCTCGGCGGCATCGGATGCCCGCTGCTGCTCGGGGCCTCGAGGAAGTCGACGATCGGCCTGGTGCTCGGCGGGGCCCCGCCGGAGCTGCGGCTGGAGGGGACGCTGGCGCTCTGCGTCCTCGCCGTGGCGGCGGGCGCGGAGATCGTGCGCGTCCACGACGTCGCCCCGGTGCGGCGAGGTCTTGGGATCGCCGACGCGGTGCTGCGCGCGATCCCGGACGCGGTGCGGTCGGCGCCGGCTCCCGGACGCACCGGATGAGCGGCGGCGCGGCCGCGTGGGCCTGGATCGGGCTCGGGTGCAACATCGGCCATCGCGGGCGAGCGCTGGCATGCCTTCGGGGCGGCCTGGTCGACGCCGGGATCCGCATCGAGGCCGCCTCCACGGAGATCCTCACCCTGCCGGTGGGGGTCATCACCCAGGGCTACTTCCACAACCAGGTGCTCCTGGCCCGCAGTCCCGAGCCCTGGCCGGCGGGCCGATGGCTCGAGGCGTGCGCGGGGGCGGAGGTGGCCTGCGGCCGGCGCCCGACCTACCGCTGGGGCCCGCGGCGTGCCGACGCCGACCTCATCCTCCTGGGACGCCAGGGCGAGGTCGTGAGCGACGGCGCTCCCACCGTTCCCCACCCCGGGCTGCCCGCGCGCGCCTTCTGGCATCGGCTCATCGCCGAGATCGACCCCGCGGTCGCTGCAGCCTTCCGCGGCTGATCTCGGGCCGGCGCCTCCTCAGATCGGGAGGCGGTCGGCGAGCTGGGGGATGAGGCGGAGGGCGTTCTGCACCTGCTGCGCCATGCCCTCGAAGTCGGGCGGCCGTTCGAAGTCGAGCAGCCACGAATGCTCAGCGGTGAACTTCTCGACGAGGGTGGTCGTCCCGAGCGAGGCGATCCCGACGTGGACCGACGGGCGATCCTCGTCGCGGAAGACCTTGGCCAGCAGCTCCTGAACGGTGTCCACCCACGCGGAGACCTCCCCGACGTCGTGAAGTTCGTAGCCCCCGTCGCCGAGGATGAACTCGGCCTCCAGCTCGACGAAGGGCTGGGGAGGCAGTTGGTGGTGGGGACAGTCCTCGGACTCGTCGTCGTCGTGGTACAGGTCGCAGTCGGCACCGGCACCGTAGGCGGCCACGTAGGTGAGCAGCGCATCCCAGGCGAAGCTGAGGTGGACGTGGTAGCGCGAGGGCGGCTCGCCGGAGGAGAGCCGCACGGTGCATTCGAAGCGGCGCTCCCCGACCGACGGCTCCAGGTGGTGCCGGACGTCCTCGATGAAGAGGCCGGTCTGGTCGATGGCCTCGATCAGGTCGGCGGACAGCTCCTCATAGGAGGGGAAGGCGGAACGCTCCTGGCCGGGTTTTTCCACCGACTCCGATGCAGGCGGTTCAGCCAACCCGCGCCTCTCGGGGGACCGGGAGGGGAGTAGTGCCCACGCTCTCAGTCTAGACGGTTTCGCCGGGCCCTCCCGCGCCGTCGGGGTCCCGCGCGCGCCCGCAGCTCTTCGGAATTCAGCGGCGCATCGGGCGCGGGGTTGTTACTATACGGCCGATCTCAGGTTTTCAGTCCGCCCTTGCGGCACATCTATCCCCACACGGAGAAGGGCCTGTGCAGACTCAGGGCACGCTGCAGGAATCGAGCCTGGCATCCCTGCTCCAGACCATGCAGACGGAGCGCGCGACGGGTGCCCTCGCCCTGGAGAGCCAGAGTGACACCGCCTCGCTGTACTTCCTCTTCGGCCACCTCTTCCACGCGGCCGGCCCGTCCGGCCAGGGCGAGGATGTCGTCATCCAGGCCCTGAGCTGGCGCGACGGCAACTTCCGCTTCGACCCGCGGGCCAAGCTCCCCCCCGAGGAGACGATCAAGTCGTCGCCGGCGGAGCTGATCGCTGAGGCCGAGCGGCGGGCGCCCGCGGAGCCGGCCGGCTGGGGCGGAGCCGGCGGGTACGAGGAATCCCAGCCCTACCAGGGCGCCGGCTATGCCGAGCAGAGCGGCGGAGGGTACGCCGAACCCGGGTGGACGGCCCCCGAGCAGGAGCCGGCTGAGAGCGGCTCACAGGCAGCCGCGGGCTACTCGCCCTGGAGCGCCCCCACCTCCGAGCCGGTCGTGCCCGAGCCGGTCTACCCCGCCCCGGCCCAGTACGAGCCCCCCGAGCGGAGGGCGGCCCCCGCCCCTGCGCCAGGCTACCGCTCCGAGCCTCCGGTTCCGGCCCGTGCCCAGTACCGGCCCGAGCCTCCCCCGGCGGCGGCGTCCACGCCGGCCCCGACTCCCGCGGCGGTGGCCGCACCCGTGCCGGCTCCGGCTCCCGCACCCGCGCCGGCTCCGGCTCCGGCGCGCGCCCCGGCGCGCCCGTCCGCCCCGGCTCGCGCGTCGAGCCCGGCTCCCGCGCCCGTCCGGGTGGCGGCGGCACAGCCCAATCCGGTCCTCGGTGCCCCCACGGCGGAGCCGCTCGACATCGTCTATCCCCTTCCCTCGGGCCGCGCCCAGTACGAGGGCCTCAAGAGCGCTTTCGTCGACTTCCCCAAGCTGCTCCGGACCCTCCGTGGCGACCAGCACACGGGGTACATCCGTCTCACCGCGCCCGACTTCGCCGGGATACTCCTCTTCCATCAGGGGCACCTCCTGGAGGCGCTCTCCAGCAACGCCGGGGCCCGCTCGGGTGACGCGGCATTCCAGGCGATGCGACGGAGCATGGACGCCGGCACCGGCGGCCTGGACGTCATCGACCTCGCCGGCGAGACGGTGGAGGCTCTGTCCCTGCTCCTGACCGCGCCCCTGCTCTTCACGGGTCTGCTCGGCCGCTTCATCAACTTCGACGCTCTGATCACCTACCTGACCGAGGAGGGGGTGGAGGGAGCCGTCATCGTGGTCGGCAGCTCGGACATCGGCATCATCCTGCTCAGCCGCGGCAAGGTCCTCGGGGCCTACACCCAGAGCAGCCCGGCGCTCAACACGGCGACCACCGGGGTGGCCAAGATCGCGGCGGACAAGGCTGCCCGCATCGAGGCGAAGAGCGGCGGCGATTCCGTGGTGCCGATCGACGTGGAGAACGCACTGTCCCGCGCCTATTGAGCCCCCCTCGGCGCGCGCTCCGGCTCCGTGCCCTGCCCCTCGGCCTCGCGATCCTCGCACCGTCGGTTCTCCTCACCGGGTGCTTCAGCGCCCCGCCGCAGATCGTCCAGCTCAACCCGCCCGCCGGCTCCACCCAGCTGGACGCCAACGCGACCGTCGAGGTCGTCTTTGACCAGCCGGTGACCCACCAGAGCGTTGCAGCCCACCTCAGCGTGTACGCGACCCTCCCGCCGCACCAGGGGCTGCCGGGCTGCGCTGTGGCGGCGGCCTTCTCGGCACGCCCCGGCGCCCCCTGCTGGATCAGCTGGCTCACCGGCGAATCCGGGTTCGTCTTTCACCACCCGGGCGCCCTCTTCGCCCCCGACACGGAGTACACCTTCGAGCTCGCGGCCGGGGTCACCTCGGCCAGCGGCAATGTCAACTCCCTCGACCACACCTGGAACCTCACCAGCTCCGCGGCGCCGGTGCTCACCTCGTCCACCCCAGCGGATGGCTCCACGGCGCCGCGGGATTCCCCGATCGTCCTCTCGTTCTCGCGGCAGATGTCGCCATCTGCGATGGCCTCCGCAGTCTCGCTGACGCCCGGGGTGACCGGCCTGAAGGTGGTGCTGAACCCGCTCGACCTGGGCCAGTTCGAGATCATCCCGGATCGCCCCCTGGACCCGTCGACGGCGTACACCCTCACCGTCAGCCGCCGGGCGACCGACGCTTTCGGGCAGCCCATCCCAGCTCCGATCACCCTCCACTTCACCACCGGACCGCTGTCGACCCTCGGCCACCTCCTGGTGCTGGCCGGCCCCGGGTTGGGCGACGCAACGGAGGTGGTGCTCGCCCAGCTGACCGCTCCGGCGACCGGGCTCCCGATCCCGGCCGAGGTTCTCGCCGCGGTCCCCCTCTGCGCCGATCCCGACGGCTGCGGCGATGTCGGGCCGGGACAGCCGGCCGCCGTCTTCGAGGACGCGACCATCTCGGCCGGCGGGCAGTGGCTCGCCGTGGTCCAGAACGACACCACGCAGGCGGGGGCGGCCCCACTGCTGCGCATCATCAACCTGGAGACGGGCCAGGATCAGCTGGACCTGACCGGGGCGACCTGGCCGGTGTGGTCCCCTGACGGATCGACGCTGGCGTTCGTCGCCGGCGATGCGTCGGTGCAGCTCTACGACCCGGCGTCCGGGTCGCTCTCGGCCCTGCAGACGGGCCCCGCTCCGAGCGGGCCGCCGGTCTGGACCGCGGACGGCGACACCCTCGCCATCCCGGTCAAGGCGAGCGGAGCGAGCCCAGCTCATGTGGATCTCGCCGACCCGACGATCAGCGCTCGATACCAGCTGCCCGGCCTCATGGGCAATGCCTCCAACCTGGTGGCCGCCCCCCAGGGCGAGGAGCTGGCTCTCGAGGTGACCTCGCCGGCGTCGCCGGTCCCGACGACCTGGGTCGCCGACCCATCGGGCGGAGAGCCCCCGCTCAAGGTCGGCGTCGACCTCACACCGGTGGGATTCACCGACGACGCGACCCTGGTGGTGGGCCTCAACGCGCCACCCGGCTCGCCGCAGCTGGGCGGCTTCGAGATTGCAACCGGAGTGGTCTCCCCGATCACCGCCGCTCTGGGGAACGTCGATCCGGACAGCGCCGCGGTCGCGCCCAGCGGACGGCAGATCGCGTACATCACCACGCTGCCGTCCGGTGCGGTCGAGGCGGTGATCGCCAACGCGGACGGTTCCGGGCCCCTGCCGCTCACGTCGCTCACGCCCGGGCTGCAGGCCCTCTCGGTCGCTTTCGGCGGCTGACGGCGTTCCCTCGCCGCCCGGGCGCACTCGCCGGGGCGGGCCCCGAGAGCCCTCCGGCAGCCTGCTAGTCTCAGGGGCCATGTCTCGCTCACTCCTCTTCCTGATCGCCGATACCGGCGGGGGGCACCGGGCGGCGGCCACGGCAGTGAGCCACTACCTCGGCCGCGCCCACCCGGGCGAGTTCGATGTGGAGGTGGTCGACCCCTTCGCGAGCGCCTCGCCACGCCTGCTGGGCCGCACCGCAGGGCTCTACGGCCCCCTCATCCAGCGCGCGCCGTGGCTCTGGGGCGGGATGTTCCACGTCACCAACTCCCGAGCCATGGTCAGAGCGTCTGAGGTCGTGCTCCGCAGTGTCGACCCGGCCATCGAGCGGCTGATGACGAGGCTGGCACCGGCGGCGGTGGTCTCCTTTCACCCTCTGCTCAACCGGGCGGCGGTTCGGGCGCGGCGCCGTCTCGGGATGCGGGTCCCCGTGGTCACGGCCGTCACCGACCTGGTGGACGTGCACGCGTTCTGGGCCTCACCCGACGTCGACCTGGTCATCGTGCCCTCGCCGGGAGGGCTGGACCGCTGCCGTCGCAACCGGGTCCCCGCCGACAGACTGGTCCAGGTCGGTCTCCCGGTCGACGCCGGCTTCACGGACGAGGCGTCTGACCCGGCGACCCGCAGGGCCAGGCGGCTGCAGCTCGGGCTCGACCCCGACCGCTTCACCGTCCTGGTCTGCAGCGGAGCGGACGGCTCGGGCGACATCGAGCGACGGGCGCGGTTGCTGGCGGGCAGCGGCCTGGACGTCTCCCTGGTGGTCATCTGCGGCCGGAACCAGCGCGCCTACAAGGGCCTGGAGGGGCTGCGCGACCGCGCGGGCCGGCCGGTCAGCGTCCACGGGTTCGTGACCAACATGGCGGAGTGGATGACCGCGGCGGACATCGTCGTGACCAAGGCCGGACCGGGGACGATCGCCGAGGCTCTCTGCGCCGGGTTGCCGCTCCTCATCACCTGGTACCTCCCCGGCCAGGAGCGGGGAAACATGGAGTGGCTGATCGACACCGGGGCGGGGCGCTACGTGCCCGGCGACGCCGAGCTGGTCGACGAGGTGGCGGAGCTGGCCGCGCCCGGGTCTCCGTCGCTCCTCTCGATGCGGGAGGCCGTATCGCATCTGGCTCGCCCGGAAGCGGCCGCGGAGGTCGGGGAGCTGGTGCGCACCGTGGCGCTCAGGCTGTCATGACCCCGGCGGGCCCGGCGTCCTCGGCAGATGCGGAGGGGCTGACCCACCTCCGGCTCTACAACTTCCGCAATTACGCCGAGCTGAACCTGCCTCTCGGACCCGGGCTCAACGTCTTCGCCGGGGAGAATGCCCAGGGCAAGACCAACCTGCTGGAGGCGGTCGCCACCCTCCTCCTCACCAGGTCGCCGCGCACCAGCGTCCCGGCCGAGCTGCTCCGCTGGGGGACCGATGAGGCGGCCGTCGATGCCGTGCTGGGCAGGAGGTCCCTCTCCGAGACGCTGGCCCTGAGGCTCCACCGGACCCGCGATACCGAACCCGCGCGTCCGCCGGGCCGCGACGCCTCGCCACGCGTCGCGCGCACCACGACGCGCGACGGCCACCCGATCGCCCCGCGCGACCTCATCGGCCGCTGGCCGGTGGTCCTCTTCTGGCCCGACGACCTCCAGCTGGTCAAGGCCGGGCCGGAGGCCCGTCGCCGCCTCCTCGACATCCTGGTGTCCCAGCTCGACCGCGCCGCCGCGGACGAGCTGATCCGCTACCGGCGCGTGCTGGAACAGCGCAACTCCCTGCTCCGCCGTCTGCACGACGGTGGCGGCCCCATCGATCAGCTCCGTCCCTTCGACGACGCGCTGCTGCGCCATGGTGCGGCGGTCCAGGTGGCACGAACCGAGCTGGTCGCGGCGCTGGCCCCGCTGGCCGCCGCGGCCATGGCGGAGATCAGCGACGCGGCCGATTCGCTGACACTCCGTTACGCCCCCCAGGCCGGGGCTCCGAGCGACGATCGCGAGCAGGTGCTGGCGGCGCTGACCAGCGCGCTGGCGCGCGCCCGCGGCGAGGAGCTTGCCCGCGGGACGAGCGTCGTCGGTCCTCATCGCGACGATCTCGAGTTCGTTCTCAATGGCCGGCCCGCCCGCTCCACCGCCTCCCAGGGTCAGCAGCGGAGCGCGGTCCTGGCGACCAAGATCGCCGAGGTCCGCCTGGTCGGCGCTCGCGCCGAGCGGATGCCGATCCTGCTCCTGGACGATGTCCTCAGCGAGCTCGACCCTGCCCGCCGCGAGCACCTCCTCGCCGCGCTCTCAGCTCGCGGCGAGCTGCCCCAGACGATGGTGACCTGCAGTGACGAGTACCCCTTCGGCGCTCATCCCTCCCGCCGCTTCCTGGTGCGCCACGGCACGGTCGTCGCCGGATGAGCGACGGGATGGATACCGGCCGCCGCTCGGATCGTGAGCCGGGACCGCTCCACATCACCGAGGTGCTCGGGACGGCGCTGCGCAGGCTGGGGGTGCAACGTGAGGTCCGGGAGGTCCAGTTGCGCGACGCGTTCGCCGAGGTGGTGGGGCCGGCCGTGGCGCCCCTCTGCGAGGCGCTCTCGCTGCAGCGCGGCACGGTTCTGGTGGCCACCCGCAACGGCGCCCTGGCTCAGCAGCTCCAGCTCGAGATGCCGACCATCATCCGAGCTCTCAACGCGCGGATGGGCGGGGAGGAGGTGAAGCGGCTGCGCTTCACGGCCATGAGCTGAGCTCAGGGCACGCGCACCGGCATGATGACGCAGAGGTAGTCGTCGTGCCCCTGGGCGCGCACCACGGCCGGCTGGAGCGGACCGTTGAGGGCCAGCTCGACATCGTCGCCGTCGATCGCCTGCAGGGCGTCGAGCAGATAGCGGGCGTTGAAGGCCACCTGGACCTCCTCCCCGTCGACCTTGGCCGGCAGCGGGGCATCGTGGTCGCCCACCTCGGCCGCCTGGGCGAGCAGCTCCAGCTCTCCCTTGCCCGCCCGCAGACGGACGGGGTTGGAGGCATCCCGAGCCAGCACCGCGGCCGTCTTTGCGCTCTTGAGCAGCAGCTCCTTGGAGAGCACGACGATGGTCGTGGAGTGCGCGGGGATCACCTGGGTGTAGTTCGGGTAGTTGCCCTCGATGAGGCGCGAGGAGATCTCCATGTCGCGGAGGCTGAAGAAGACCTGATTGCGCGCATCGCTGAAGGCGACGCCGACCTTCGGCCGGCTCGGGTTGATGGCCCGGGCGAGTTCCGCCAGGTGGCGCGCCGGGACGATCACCGTCCCACTGACCACTCCCTCGGTGAGCACCTCGGCCTCGAGCTTCTTGACCGCGAGCCGGTGGCGATCGGTGGCCACCAGGGTGAGCTGTGACCCTTCGACGTGGAGCAGGACCCCGGTCAGAACAGGGGTCTGCTCATCGCCGGAGGCGGCGACCGCCGTCTGGGTGATCGCCTGCTGGAGCGCGGCCGCGTCGACCTCGAAGGCCGGCGCGGTCTCGCGCGCCGGAAGAGGCGGAAACTCGACCGCATCGATGCCGTGAAGGTTGGTCTTCTGGACCCCGGAGGTGATCCGGAGCATCTGCGTGCGCTCCTCGACCTCCATGGTGCAGGTCGTGTCGTCCAGGGAGGCGATATATTCGGCCAGGAGGCGTGCGGGGACGGTCACCCGACCCTCTTCGAGCACGGTGGCCGCCACCAGCGCGCTGATGGTCAGGTCGAGATTGGTTGCTGTGACGCGCAGTCCCTCCGCCTCGGTTTCGAGCAGGACGTTGCTCAGCACGGGCAGCGTGGAGCGCGGGGAGACAGCGCGGGACACCAGGCTGAGTGACGAGCTAAGCGCAGCCGGGGACACCGTGCAGCGGAGAGCGGTATGGGTGCTCGTACCGGAAGACCAGTTGTTCACCGGAGAGGACTCCTTGGGTGGTGACAGTGTAGAGATAAGAAGAGATTAATAGGGGTGGGGAAGCGGGGGATAACCCCCGTTTTCGAATACAGAGGGCTGGGGACAACCGGGGTGAGGCGGGGAGGGGGAGGGCCGGCCCGGAGGGGTTGTCCCCAGGCCGTGGCGGGATGGCTGGTTTGCCACGGGGCTGTCGAAGGATCTGCACAGGCTTGAGCCCACCCGGCGCGAGGGGGTGCCGGCGGGCCCGCTGCGGATGCCCCCGGGCGGACGGGGAGGTCAGCCATGGGCGTGGAGGCGCTCGCGGAGCTGACGGATGTCGCTCTGCAGCCGCGCGTCCTCGCGGAGGAGCTCGGTGATCTTGTCGATGGCGTGCAGCGCGGTGGTGTGATCCCGGCCACTGAAGGCGTCGCCGATGACCGGCAGCGAGGAGTCGGTCTCCTCGCGGATGAGGTACATCGAGACCTGGCGCGGGAAGACGATGTGCTTGTCGCGGCGCTTCCCCTTCATCTCGTCGACGGGGATGCCGTAGTAGTCGGCAACCGTGTCCTGGATGAAGGGAATGCTGAGCGGCTGCGCGTCGGCCACCGGGATGATGTCGCTGAGGATCCTCTGCGCCATCTCCAGCGTGACCGGATGACCGTTGATGGATGCATGGGCTAGGACACGGATCAGGGCACCCTCGAGCTCGCGGATGTTTCTCTGGATTCGATGAGCGATGAAGCTGCAGACCTCGTCGGGTACGAGGCGATTGTGCGGACCCAGCTTGGTCTTGAGGATGGCCAGGCGGGTCTCCACATCAGGGGGCTGGATGTCGGCCATCAGGCCGCCCTCGAAGCGGCTGCGCAACCGGTCCTCGAGGGTGGGGATGTCCTTGGGGGGCCGGTCACTGCTCACGACGATCTGCTTCTGGATCTCGTGGAGAGCGTTGAAGGTGTGGAAGAACTCCTCCTGGGTCCGATCCTTGCCGGCCAGGAACTGGATGTCGTCGATGAGCAGGACGTCCACGGTGCGGTACCGGTGCCGGAAGTCGTTGGTCTTGTTCTCCTGGATCGCGGTGATCATCTCGTTGGTGAACTTCTCGGAGGTGATGTAGGCGACCTTCGGGGAGCGCCGGTGACCCTCGCGCACCGCATGACCGATGGCGTGCATCAGGTGGGTCTTGCACAGACCCACACCGCCGTACAGGAAGAGGGGGTTGTAGGCCTTGCCGGGGGCGTCGGCGACCGCCCGGCAGGCGGCATGGGCAAATCGCGAGGAGTTGCCGACCACGAAGCTGGAGAAGGTGAAGTTGGGATTGAGCCGGGATTCGCCGGCGGGAGCGAGGTCGGTCTCCGGGGCCAGGTCGGAGTCGCTGAGGGGGGCCGGCTCGTCGCGAGGGGGGCTCGCCGTGGGGTCGATGGTGATCTCAACCTGGCATTCGTGGCCGAGGAGGCCGGAGAGGACCTCCTGGATGACGGAGACGAAGCGCTCGGAGACCCAGTCCCGGGCCAGGCGGGTCGGGACGCCGATCAGGAAACGCTGGCCGTCGCTCTCCACCATGGTGGCCGTGGCCAGCCAGGTCTCGTAGCTGGGCCGGGCCAGCTGGAAGCGGAGCTCCTCCTGCGCAGCGCTCCAGAGCTGCTGGGCGGTGGTGCGGTCGGTGGCGGTCGGCACGATGCCGTCGTCGGCTCCGATCGTCAAGTTCGCTCCTCGTGCCGCCCCGACGCCGAAGCCAAAAGCCGAACCTCCCGCGTAGCGAAGCCACTTGTCCACAGGATGTGAACAGGAGTGGATAAACTTCGACGTCGCTGCCGGAGGGGCCTGTCAAGCGTTGGCTGGGGCGACTGGGGGAGCTCGTCCCGCCGGAGCACCCGTCAGTCTAGCAATGGCGGGGGTCCTCGACAACCGGCGGGCGTGGCCTCTGCGGGCGGGGCGTCCGGCCCTGCTCGGACGGCGCCTCCGGGCGGCGAGGAGGGGTGGAACGGAATCCGTTCGGGAGCGCTCGCGGGCGGCACTCCCGGCCCGCCGGGGGAGGTATGGGTGGGTGGACCGAATATACTGGCGTGACCACGCCGTCCGGGCGCGGCGCTCCGTGGCGTCCCCCGGACGCGATTTTCGATGTCCTCACGGCAGGAGAGATCCGATAAAGCGAACCTTTCAACCCAAGAAGGCGTACCGCCGCAAGACCCACGGCTTCCGGATCCGGATGGCGACGCCCGGCGGACGCAATGTGCTCAAGGCGCGGCGTCTCAAGGGACGGAAGCGCCTCACCCCGACCGGCCCTCGCTGACGGGCACCGGCAGGCTAGCTGGCCGTGGGCGTTTCGCCTCCGTGCGCACGTGGCGCTGCGTTGGCCGGGCCGGCGCGGTCCGGGTGCAGGCCGCTCCCAACGGGCGTGACGATGCACGCCTCGGCCTCTCGGTGCCGGGGATGCCCGGGGCCGTCGCGCGGAATCGCGTCCGGCGCCGGCTCCGCGAGGCCGCGCGCGGGCTGCACGACCATCATGGGTACGACCTGATCGTGAGTGCCGACGCAACCGCCTTGACGGTCCCGTTCTCCCTGCTGCGGACCCAGGTCGAGACTGCCGCACGCGGGGCGGTTGCCCGGGCGCGCGTCGCCCCGACGCCGGTCACCCCCCCTCGAGCATCCGGGGCGAGCAGGCCATGACCCGCTTCAGCCTGTGGTTCATCCGCATCTACCAGGTCACCCTGGGGCCCGTGTTCGGGCTGATGAGCAGCTGCCGCTATTCGCCCACCTGCTCGCGGTACACGGCCGAGGCCATCGGCCGGTTCGGTCCCCGGCGCGGGTGGTGGCTCGGTGTCCGCCGCATCTCGCGCTGCCACCCGGGCTACCCGGGTGGGATCGACCCGGTGCCTGACGAGTACATCACCTGGCGGCAGGCGCGACGCCTGCACCGGGCCTCGCGCGTCGCCCACCGGAGCTCCGTGTGATGGCGGGGCCCCTGCCGATGCTCGCCGGGATCGACCTCAACCCGATCGACTGGCTGAGCCTGCTGCGCTACCCGATCGGCTGGATGATCGAGGAGCTGAGCAAGGCCTTCAACGACGTCGGGGTGCTCCGGGCGATCGGCCCCTTCGGGCTCGCGGTGGTGGTGACCACCCTGATCATCCGAGCGCTGGTCTTCCCGATCATGGGCTGGAACCTGCGCACCCAGCGGCGCATCCAGCGCGAGCAGCGCCAGGTCGCCCCCCAGCTCAACGAGATCCGCAAGCGGTACAAGGGGCAGACCCGGAAGATCTCCGAGGAGTCCCAGAAGGTCTACGCCGAGCATGGGATCAGCCCGTTCAGCTCGATGTCCGGATGTGTCCCACTTTTGGTCCAGATGCCCGTGCTCTACGGGCTGTACTGGGGCATCCGGGACGTGATCGGCATGGACAAGACCAGTGTCACCTTCGACATCCTGCCGCACTCGATCCACCTCGGCTTCCTCTGGATCCAGAACGTGGCCCAGACCATCGCCTACGCGGTGGGGGCCGCCAACAGTCCCTCGACCGGCTGCGCCCTGACCAACGCTGCGGGGAAGGCGCTCAGCTGCGACACCGACTGGGGCCGGATGTTCAGCTCGCCTGCGCTGCTGGCCCTGCTGATCTTCCCCGTCCTCACCGGGCTCGCCTACTTCATCCAGTCGAAGATGACCATGCAGCCGATGCGGCCCGACATGAGCGACATGGAGCGGCAGATGGCCTCCTCGATGCGGATGGTCGTCTACTTCATGCCCCTGATGAGCCTGCTGTTCGGCTTCATCTGGCCGCAGGCCCTGACCCTCTACTGGATGACCGCCGCGCTCGTGATGGTCGGTCAGCAGTATCAGCTCATGGGCTGGGGTGGGTTGCGCGTCCCGGGGTGGGTACCGGGCTCCGGACGCACCACCGCGCTCTCCTATTCGCGGGCCGACCTGGACGCGTCAGCGGCCATGCGCGCCGCCGCGCCGGCCGGCGGGAACGGCTCGTCGAACGGTTCGAAGAGATCGGGTCGGGCGGGTTCCCCGTCCCCGCTCACCCTGCCTCCGGCCAGTCCTGGTCGAGGCCGGACCCCGTCGAGAGCTCAGAAGAAAGCGCGCCGCCGCCGCTGAGGCGGGGTGGGCAGGAGGACAAGCGGTGACGGAAGTTGAGGCCGTGAGCGCGGTCGAGGAGTGGCCGAGCGTCGAGACGAGCGGCCAGACCGTGGAGGAGGCCATCGCCACCGCGCTGGCCGAGCTCGGCGCGGGCCCCGACGAGGTTGCCGTCGAGGTGCTCTCCCGACCGGCTCGGGTGCTTCCGGGTGAGCGCGTCTCGGGCGCGGCGGAGGCCCGGGTCAAGGTCTCGAAGCTCGACGAGCACACCGCCAGGGCCAAGACGACGCTGGCGGAGCTGCTGGAGCGGATGGGGATCGATGCGCGGATCGCGACCCGCCGGGCCTCGCCAACGCCCGGGGGGCCGACGGCACCGCCTCTGCTGGACGTATCGGGAGACGACCTGGGCCTTCTCATCGGCTGGCGCGGGGAGACCCTCCGGGCGCTCCAGACGGTCGTCAACCTGATGATGGGTGACAACGAGATCGGGTCGGGGCGACGGGTCATCCTCGACGTCGAGCGGTACCGCGCCCGGCGTGAGGAGCAGGTGCGGGAGCTGGCCCTGCGTCTGGCCAACCGTGTGAAGCGGACCGGCCAGCGCTACACGCTGGACCCGATGCACGCCTACGAGCGCAGAACCATCCACCTGACCCTCGCTGACGACGAGGGGGTGCACACCGAGAGCACCGGCAAGGAACCGGCCCGGCGGGTGGTCATCCACGCGACCGGCCCGGCGCAGCCGGACCTCCCCGAGCTCCCGGATCGCGCCGGCCGGCCGCCGCAGCGCAGCGGCGGGTCCGGCGAGGGCGGACGGGGCGGAGACCGCCGCCCGTCGCGCTGGCAGCGCGGCTGAGGCGCACCGCGGGGGCCCCGGGCCGGGTGGCCATGATCCGCCCCGGGGAGTGCCGCAACCCAGAGCGCATACACTCGCGGGGCCGATGACCTCCCGCGACGTCCCCTTCGAGTTGCAGCGTCTGCCCAGCGGGGTGCGCCTGATTGCAACCCCGATGCCGGACCGGAGGTCGGCCGCGGTCTCCTTCATGTTCGGCGTCGGCTCCCGCTATGAGGTCGGGGCGAGCGCCGGGCTCAGCCACTTCATCGAGCATGTCGTCTTCAAGGGTGGCGGTCGCTTCCCCACGGCCCGCGCCATCTCGGAGGCGATCGAGAGCGTGGGCGGATCCATCAACGCCTCGACCGACAAGGAGGCGACCGTCTTCTACGCGAAGGTTCCGGCCGAGCACATGGCGCTGGCCTGCGAGGTGCTCGGGGGCATGGCCTTCGCCCCGGTGCTCGACGCCGCGGAGGTCGCCAAGGAGAGGCAGGTGGTGATCGAGGAGCTGCGGATGAGCCTGGACAACCCCCAGGACCACATCAGCACCCTCTTCGACGAGGTCATGTACCCGGACCAGCCCCTGGGGTGGGATATCGCCGGCACCGAGGAGACCGTCCTGAGCTTCGACGTCGAGGCCTGCGCGGAGCATCTCGCCCGCCATTACCGGCCCGGCCGTCTGGTGGTGAGCATGGCCGGCGCGGTCGACCCCGGACAGGCCCGCGAGGTGGTGGAGCGATCCGTGGGCAGGCTCGGGGACGGTGCGGCGGACGGGCCCGCACCCGCGGTCGAGGCGGGCGGCAGCGCGCTCCGCTGCATCAACAAGCGCACCGAGCAGGCCAACATCATCCTGGGTGGCTACGCGTGCTCCTACCTCGACCCCGGCCGCTTCGCCCTCGACCTGCTCAACGTGGTGCTGGGCGAGGGGATGTCCAGCCGCCTCTTCCAGGAGCTGCGGGAGGAGCGGGCCCTCGCCTATGACGTCCATTCCTTCGCGGCCAAGCTGCGGGACAGCGGCTGCCTCGGCATCTACATCGGCTGCGAGCCCCGCCGGGCGCTGGAGGCGGTCAAGGTCGCCGTGGAGGAGCTGCTCCGACTGGTCGACCAGCCCGTGGAGGCCGAGGAGCTGGGCAGGGCGAAGGAGTACGCGAAGGGACGCCTCCTCCTCCATCTGGAGGGGACGGGGGCGGTGAGCCAGTTCCTCGGGCAGCAGGAGCTGCTCGCCGGTGAGGTACTGCTCGCCAGCGACGTGGTCGCGGCGGTGGAGGCGGTCACCGCCGAGGAGCTGCGGGCGACGGCGGCGGCGGTCTGCCGCCGCGGGCTGCGCGCCGCCGTCATCGGCCCCTTCTCGAAGCCGGAGCGCTTCGAGAGCGCCCTCGGGCGGGCCTCGTGATCGTGACCGTGGCCGGGTGCCACGCGGGGGATGGTCGTCGGACGCCGATCAAGGAGTGGAACGAGGACTCATGACCGTGGAACGCACGCTCGTCCTGGTGAAGCCCGACGGGGTCCAGCGCGGCCTCGTTGGCGAGATCATCGCGCGGCTCGAACGTCGCGGCCTGCATCTCGTCGGTCTCAAGCTCCTGCGCATCGATGAGGGGCTGGCGGCGCGCCACTACGCCGAGCACGCGGGCAAGCCCTTCTACCCCGGGCTCGTCCGCTTCATCACCTCGGCGCCGGTGGTGGCCATGGTGTGGGAGGGGCCGGGGGCGGTGGCTCTTGTCCGCTCCACCATGGGCGCGACCAATCCGTCGGCGTCGGCACCGGGCACCATCCGGGGGGATCTCGCCGTCTCGATAGGGACCAATGTCGTCCACGGCAGCGATTCCCCGGAGCGGGCCGCCGTCGAGATCGACCTCTTCTTCGACGCGGAGGAGCTGGTCACCTGGGAGAGCGCTCTCGGCGAATGGACCGTGGGCGGCTGAACCGCCCGCGCGCGGCGGGGTCAGCGCAGAGCGGGGTCAGGTCGGGGAGGGGTCGCCCCGGCTGAGCCGGGCCAGCTCTGCAGCGATGCGACGGCGGCGCCGGAGCGGTGCCGCGACCAGGACCAGCCCGCCAACCGAGAATCCGGTCGGGAGCGTCGTGGACGTCGCCGGTGCCGGCGTGGTGACCAGGGAGGGCCCGGCCCCCAGGCCTCCGAAACTGCCGAAGGGCCAGATGCGGAGGATGGCCTTGGCGAGGATGCGGTTGCGCGAGACCAGCCCGAAGAAGCGGGAGTCGCACGACTCGTTGCGGTTGTCCCCCATCACGAAGTACTCGCCGGCGGGGATGTGGAGCACGCGGTTGACGGCGTCGACCGTGCTGTCGGTCGGGTACTGCGGACCCTGCTCCCAGGCGTCGGGGAGGTACGGCTCGACGACCCGGTCCCAGGGGCCGGTGCCACCGGGCTGGACCAGCAGCTCGGTCGGGCTGGTGCCGGCGTCGATCTCGATGTTGTCACCCGGCAGGCCGACGACCCGCTTGACGTAATCGGCGGTGGTGGCATCGCACTGGTGCGGGGGGTTCAGGATCACGATGTCCCCCCGCGCCGGGCTGCCGAGGACGTACGAGATCTTGCTGGCGATCAGGAAGTCGCCGCTCTGGAGGGTGTTCTGCATGCTGTCGCCGTCCACGCGGACGGTCTCGACGCAGCTCCAGATGAGCGCATAGAGGATGACGGCGACGAGCAGCACCTCGAGGAGGTCGCGAACCCATGCGCTGCGCGGCGCGGCCGGGGGAGCGGGTTCGGCTGCGGCGGGGGCGGGCTCGGCGTCGGGGGGTGGGGTTACTGGGGGCGGGGTGAGGACGGCGTGCTGCTCCATGCTGCGGCTGGCGGCGGAACGGCTCCTCGGGAGGTGCGGCACGGCGCCTCGCCCGGGGAGGGGGACGGATCGAGGACCGCCTCGCCGCGGGGCGCGGTAGGGCGGGGAGGCGCGACCTGGCGCCGCCTGGCGCCCGATTATACGGCCGCTCCGTGCGACCCTCCCACGCTGCAACAATGGATTCCGTCGGCGGCCGGCCCCTCGGCCCGGCCATGACCAGGCGGAGGACGCAGATGGCTCTCCTGACCCTCTCTCCGTACAAGCCCAAGGAGTTCCCGCTCAGCGGCCTGCAGGGGATCTCCGATCACACCTTGGAGATCCATTTCGGACTTTATGCCGGATATGTCAAAAACACGAATCTTCTGACCGAGCAGCTGGTGGACCTGGCCGGCAAGGGGCAGCAGGCGACCCCCACCTACCACGAGCTGACCCGCCGGGTGCCCTTCGAATACAACGGCATGGTTCTCCACGAGTGGTATTTCGACAACCTGACCCGCGACGGGGGCGGGGAGATCTCCAGCTCGTCCCCGCTCGGCCGGGCCCTCGGCGAGTCGTTCGGCGACATCGAGACCTGGAAGCGCGACTTCACCGCCATCGGGGGGATGCGCGGGGTCGGCTGGGCCGTGACCTACCTCGATCCGGCGACCGGACGGCTCTCGAACCACTGGATCACCCTGCACCAGGACGGCAACATCGCCGGATTCAAGCCGGTCGTCGTGATGGACGTCTGGGAGCACGCCTTCCTCCTCGACTACAAGCCCGCGGAGCGGCCCAAGTACATCGAGGCCTTCATGACCAATCTCAGCGCCTCCACCTGTGAGGCCCGGTTGACCGGACAGGAGCGGCCGGTCGGCTGACCACCCGCCGGCTGACCTCCCGGGCGGCGCTGTGCCGCCCGGGGCCGGCGGCGAGGCCCCTTACAGAGGTGGGCCGCCCAGGCGCCGGTAGAGGGCGTCGAGGTCCTCGTCACCCGCGAAGTCGATGAGCAGCCGTCCGCCCCGGCGCAGGCGCTGGAGGGCGACGGGGAGCCCCACGGCCTGCTCGAAGCCGCGCCGGAGCTGCTCGTCGTCGGGGGATAGCCGGGCTGGCGCCCTGGCCCCGGCCGCGCTCCCCGGAGCCTCCAGGTGGAGGGCGCCGGCTGTGTACCTCTGGACGAGACGCTCCGTGTCACGGACGGTGAGGCTCTCGTCCACCGCTCGCCGGCCCAGCTCGATCATCGCCGGCTCGTCACGGGCCGCGAGGATGGCGCGGGCGTGCCCGGCGCTGAGAGCCCCCGCGGCGACGGCCTCCTGAAGGGGAGCGGGCAGCTGAAGCAGGCGGATCGCGTTGGTGACCGCGGGCCGGCTGCGACCGAGACGCAGCGCGATCGCCTCGTGGGAGAGGCCAAAGGCGTCCGCGAGGCGCGCGTAGGCGGCAGCCTCCTCGATCGGGTTGAGGTCCTCGCGCAGGAGGTTCTCGCTGAGCGCCATCTCCAGGGCGTGGCGGCCGGACTCGGACGCCGGGCGCAGGATCGCCGGGATCTGGCCGATGCCCGCCTGGCGTGCGGCGCGGAGGCGCCGCTCTCCCGCGACCAGGCGGTAGTCGTTGGCGTCGGGTTCGACCACGATGGGATGGAGGAGGCCGTGGAGCCGGATGGATGCCGCCAGGGCGGAGAGAGCGGCGGCATCGAAATCCCGCCGCGGCTGCTCGGGGTTGGGGCGGACGCGGAAGGGGTCGACCTCGATGAGGACGGGGCCACCGCTGCCCAGGTCGCGCGCCGGGTCGCTGCTGGCCAGCAGGGCGTCGAGCCCGCGACCGAGGCCGTGACGCCGTGGCGGGGTGGCGGTCGGAGGCCTGCCTCCGGGGCTCTCGGGACTCATGCGAAGAGGGGGGCGGCCATCAGCTCGACGTCGGCCTGGAGCCGGGCGTCGAGATTGACGGCGAGTTCGCGGTAGGCGTCCGCCCCCCGGGAGCCGGGGGCGTAGGCCGTGATCGGCAGGCCGTAGCTCGGCGCTTCGCTGAGCCGGACGTTGCGGGGAATGACAGGCTCCAGGACCAGGTCCCCGAAGCGCTTGCGCACCTCGTCCACCACCTGGCTGGCCAGGGTGAGGCGGCCATCGTGGAGGGTGAGCACGATCCCCGCGATGCGGAGCTGGGGGTTGAGCTCGCGGCGGAGCAGGCTGATGGTGTGGGTGAGCAGGCCGAGACCCTCCAGGGCATAGAACTCGCATTGGATGGGCACGACCAGGGCTCGGGCCGCAACCACGGCGTTGACGGTGAGGAGGCCGAGGCTCGGGGGGCAGTCGAGCAGCACGTAGTCCAGGGGGTCGTCGGCCAGCGCCTCGAGCGCGTAGGAGAGCCGCTTCTCACGCCGGGCGACACCGACCAGCTCGATCTCTGCGCCCGCCAGGGCGATGTCGGAGGGGACGAGGTCGAGACCGGGGATCGAGGTCTGCATGCGGGCGTCGGCGATGGGTCTGCCCAGCACCACGACGTCGTACGTGCTCGCGGGGATGTCCCGGCGGGCGATTCCCAGCCCGGACGTGGCGTTGGCCTGGGGGTCGCAATCGATGATGAGGACGCGCCGTCCGATCTCTGCGAGATGGGCCGCGACGTTGATCACCGTGGTGGTCTTGCCCACGCCGCCCTTCTGGTTGGCGAAGGCGAGGACCAGCGGCGGCATGCGTCCGATTATGCGGCGCCGGGGCGGGGCCCAGCCGGGGGGTGGGACCGGAGTGCCGATCGTGGCTGTTTCACCGTAATGATTCCCGTGGAACATCGCGGCACTTCGTCAGCTTGTTTCACCGTCATGTTCCCCGTGGAACGCGCTAACCTCCGAGGGGCATGGACACCAACCCAGACCAGCTCGACGGGCTCGCGGTGGGGTATCTGCTCGGACTGCTCGTTGGCGAGGGCCACTTCGGAGGGGATGGGCGCCAGCCGCAGATCACCCTCCGGATGCACGTCCGCCACGAGAAGCTCTTCCACTGGCTGACGGCCGCTTTCCCCGGCGGGCGCCTCTACGGTCCCTACAACCACGGGGGGCGCCACTACTACCAGTGGATGGCCCGGGGCGATTACCTGCGCCAGGTGCTGGTCCCGCTCATCGGCGTCCACCGCGAGTGGCTGGACGACCATGCCGCAGGCCGCTTCGATGCCATGTGCGAGCGCTACCGCATCGCGGCGCCCCGGCCCGGGAGCCTCAGCGAGCAGGACGCCGAGCCGGCCCCCTGACCGGCCCTCGCTCCTCCCCAGGCCCTGGGAGGGTCAGGCCGCGGCCTGAGCGCCGCGTCCGCCCGCCAGCGCGGCGTAGTCGTCCAGCAGCGCTTCGAAGACGGACGCCCAGCTGCGCCCCGCCACCGCCAATCGCGCCGTGGCCCCCATGACGCGAAGGTCCGCGCGGCCCGCGACCGCGGCGAGCACCTCGCCGAGGCCGTCGCCGGGTGGGTCGGCCAGGAACCCGGTGCGTCCGTCCTCGATGAGCCAGCCGGCACCCCCGGCACGGACGCCGACCACCGGCAGCCCGGACGCCATCGCCTCCTGGATGACCTGACCAAACGTCTCCGTCGCCGCCGGATGCAGGAAGAGATCGGCGGCGGCGTAGGTGTCGGCGAGGGCGTCCCCCTCGAGGAGGCCGGCCAGCCGGACCGTGCCCGGGGCCCCACGCCGCAGCTCCTCCTCGAGCGGGCCCGTGCCGACGACCAGGAAGCGGAGCTCCGGGTGATCGCGGGCGATGCGGACCACCCGGTCGAGGCCCTTCTCGCGCGCCAGCCGGCAGACGCAGAGCACCCGAGCGCCGGCGCCGGCCGGCCATCGCCCTCGGGCCTCCAGCGCACCCGGGCGGCCGGGCCGGAAGAGCCCCGTGTCGACCCCCCGGCCGCTGACCCGCACGCGCTCAAAGCCCCGCCGCCCCAGCTCCGCCGCCATCGCCGGGGTGGGCGCATAGGTGACGTCGCAGCGATTGTGGAACCGGCGCTCGGCGGCACCGGCCATCAGAGCCAGCGCCGTCCCACCGTACGCGCGGGCGTACGCCAGAAGATCCGTCTGGTAGTGGGCGGCCACGGGCAGACGGAGCCGGCGCGCCGCCCACGCCCCGCAGACGCCGAGAGCCGCCGGGGAGGCGAGGTGGACGACGTCGGGGTCGAACTCCCGGAGCCGGTGGCGCAGGCCCGGCGCAAACGGGGAGATGGTGAGGTCCGGGTAGAGAGCCGTGCCGATCCCGCGCACCCGCACCACCTCGAACCCGTCGTGCTCCTCAGCCCCCTGACCGGGAGCGAAGAGGATCGCCTGGTGCCCGCGCCGGCGCAGGTGGGCGGTCAGCGCCATCACCGTCCGGGTGACACCGTTCACCCGCGGTAGGAAACTCTCGGAGACGATCGCCAGGCGCATCCACGCCCCATGGTCGCCACTGCCCGGGGAAGATGGAGCAAACGGCCGTTTGCCATCTGATGAAGGAGCATGGCGCGCCGTCGGCCCTTCGGCTCCCCCCCGGTAGAATTCGGAAGATGTCGCTGGTGAGCCAGATGGAACGCTGGGTCGTGCGGGGGAAGGACCTGCAGCGCCGGATGCTGGCGGCGCGCGAGGCCCACCGTCTCCCGCTGCTGGCCAAGGAGGCGCAGCACTGGACATTCCTCGCTGCGGCGCCCCCCCGCGAGGTGTTCGCGGTGATGGAGCAGATGCTCGGCACGTTTCCATTCCGATTCGAGCTGACCGGCGAGAGCTCAGCGCGGATCGTGGAGTTCCGCCGCAAGGGGCTCATCGGGCAGTGGTCCCGCCATGTCGAGATCCACACCCGGTGGGTGACCTGCGAGGCCCGTACCGAATCGTCGGGGACGGTCGTCACCGTGGCCGCGAGCAAGGGTCGCGGACCCGTGCCCCGTGCCCTCCAGCTCGTCCAGCTGCTCACCCGCGGGAGCGAGGATCCTCGGACCGTGTACCGCCGCCGGGCCATCCCCGCCGGGCCCGTCAGCCTGGTCGCGTCCTGGGCGGGGATGCCCTATCACCTCTTCACCGAGCCACGCTGGGACGCGCCGCGCGGCGCCCGGGTCCTGACCGCCAGTGGCGTCGAAGCCATCCCGGGGGGCACCGGCCCGTTCACCAAGGTACGCCTCGCGGACGGCACCGAGGGCTTCATCGAGACCGATCAGATCGTCGCCGCCCCGGAGGCGTCCACTCGTGAGGCCCAGCTCGAGGCTGCGCGCTTCGTCTAGCTCCGGCGTCGCACGCCGCCGCGCCCGGGCGCGCGTCGCGAGCCGGCGCCATAAGAAGCCAGAACGGGGTGCCCACCCGCGTGGTGGACACCCCGTCTAGCGCTCGGAGACGTCACGACCGCCGACAGCGATCGCGTCTCACAAGGTCAGGCTCCCGGCGATCAGCAGACGCCTCGGGCGCTG
>Ga0181520_10001317_pt1 | contig 50705 bp, 45 predicted proteins | sample PEATcosm2014_Bin_29_FD_132451 | JGI IMG/M metagenome (GOLD analysis project Ga0181520, IMG submission 132451) | Peatland microbial communities from MTU Mesocosm Facility, Houghton, MI, USA - PEATcosm2014_Bin02_30_metaG | ecosystem: Environmental > Terrestrial > Soil > Wetlands > Peat | place... | reverse complement strand
TGGCAAGGGAGTGCCGCCAATGGCGGGCGAGACGCGGTTGCACAAGACGCTGAAGAAGGAAGCCTGCTGGTGGCTGTATCGGATGGGGTATCGATGCATCGCGGCCGAGGTGAGGCTTTCGCCGCTGGGGATCGTGGATGCGGTGGGGACGGGTGTTTTCCGGGCTTACAGCAATTATCTGGAGGTGGCGCGCGAGGTGCCGCAGGTGTGCTTCATCGAGTGCAAGGCGTCGCGGGCGGATTTCCTTCGCGACCAGACTCCCGACGGGCAACTGATGCTCAGCATGATGGAACGCCAGGCCAACGGGCGGCGAAGGCGGAGCGTCGAACTGCGACAGACCGTCGGGCTGGGGAAATTCATGGCCTGCCTCATGATGCCGATGGCCAATCTGCATTATGTGATGACGCCGGCCGGGCTGATCAAGAAGAACGAGGTACCGGCCCGATGGGGTTTGCTGTCGCTGGGCGAGGTTGGGGTGCAGACGGTGGTGCGTGCGCAGTGGCAGGAATCGGCGCGGATGGAATTCGTGGAAAGCTCGATCGCGCGGACACTGACGGGGGATATTTTCCGGGCCGATGATCGGGCGATGGCATCGGTCAATCGCGATCTGTTTGCCCAGCAGGTGGCGCTGGCGGATCGGATACGGAAGATCCGGCCGGTGTATCCAACGCCGAGGCGAGAGTCAGATACGCAAGCCGAGGTGACGGCGGAGAGGTGATGGGGAGCGTTGCGATCGCGACGGCGGAAATGGGGCTATTCCTTACCTCGCCGCATTCGATCCCAACCTGAAAAGCAGCGGGACTTCGAGCACCTTATCGTGGTGGATGCCGTGCTCCCACAGGCCGTCTTCGCCCCAGGCGTCGCCGTGATCGCCGCAAACGACGATGGTTGAATTTGCGAAGCTCTCGATCAGAGGCGCGAGCTGGCGGTCGACGAATTCGAGGCACAGTCGCTGGCGGCGGCGGCATTCGGCGGGGTCATTGTTGGATCCGAACGGCACGCAGACATTGCTGTGTACATCCCAGTCGGCGCCGGCGTAATAGTAGGGGACGTGGGTTTCGCCGACGTTGAGGAACGCGAATACGGGCGTGGCGCGCGCGACGGCGTCGTCGAGTTGGCGCGCCATCCATGTCAATTGTTTTTCCAACGACCAGGAATCGCCGGCGAATTGGAAGCGGTCGAAATCGCGGGTCAGATCGCGGCCGGTTTCCGTGCCGGTGTCGAACCAGTCCACAGCGCCGCTGCCGATGGCGAGGTGACCGCGGCGTTTGAAGCCGTCAATGATGTTGCGGCCCCAGAGAAGGAAATGTTCACGGCCGGCGCCGGCGAATCCGGGGCCGGCCATTTTGAAGATCTTGGCGAGCTTGGGATTGGCGAAGGGCTCGGCGGCGGTCACGCCGGGTGTGAAGCCCATGAAGATCGCCCGGTGGGATGCATAAGTGAAATTTCCCGGCGCCATGGTCCGCCAGAGACGGCCGACGGATTTCAGAGTTGGCGCGGCGGCAGACTCGAAGGTGTCGAAGCGGCACGAATCGAGCGTTACCAGGAGCACCGAGCGGGCATCTTGTCGTTCCATCAGAATCTCCATCGCGACACGTCGATCCCGAATCGGTCGCCGAGGCGTGCCACACGCGGCCGGTACAGGTTGCCGAGAAACTCCGCGAATTGGGGCGGCATTGCAACTGCAGCGCCGGCAAAGACCTTTTGCCGGTACGGGAAGTCCGGCCAGTCCACCGTTGTGCTCAAGCCGAGATGTGCGAATACGTCTGACAGCAGGTCGCGCGGGCGGGATTCCAGGTCTTCGTACATGCCGATCCACAGGCTGTTGGGCCCGAAGGCGGCCGTCCAGTTTTGCAGGATTGTTTCGTAATCGCCGCGTGCCAGACTGGCCGGGCTGGAGAAGTGCGCGAGGAACTCGGATTCGCGCACATCTTCAAAGCGGCGGTTGCGCTGGGTCATGAGGTTCATGACGGCCTGGGACCAGGCGCGGCGGACAGGATCGCGCAGCATGATAATGAGCTTTGCGGCTGGCAGGAGCCTGTGGACCTGCGCGATACGCTCTGGTGGAAGTACGCCATAGGCCGGGGTGATTTCGCCCTTGATCTTGCCTTTGCCGGCGGCGAATTTTGCGGCGTAGGCCTCGATGCCGGAATCCCAATCGCGATCGAAGAAGTGGAGTTCCTTGGGCTCGGGGAGGAACGCGTCAGGATGAGCCTTGAGATTGACATACAGCCACGTCGTGCCGCATTTTTGACAGCCGATCCCAATGAAATCCGGCAGCGTGATGGATGGTCTCCGGGTCGTGGCGGCCTAATGTGTATCCGAAGAGGGGGCCGGCGTCGAATCCCGCGCGGCCAGATCGGCCAATGGAGTTCGGGTGAGCTTGAGCATGGTGTAATAGAGCGTCGGCGTGGCGACCAGCGAGAGAAGCACGGACACGCACAACGCGCCGATGACCGCAGTCGCCAGCGGCCGCAGCATGTCGGCGCCCGAGCCGACGCCATGCGCCATCGGGAGCATGCCCAGAGCGGCGGCCATGGATGTCATGAGAACGGGCCGCAGACGGCGCCGGCCGGATTGCACCAGGGCCTCCTCCAATGTCAATCCCATCGCCAGAAGGTGATCGACGTAGTCGAGCATGAGGATGCCGTTCTTGGCGACGATTCCGACACCGATGATGGCGCCCAGGCGGGAGATGATGTTTTCGGACGTGCCGGTGAAATACAGCGCGGCCACTGTTCCCAGCAGGGCCAGCAGGGCGCCCATGACGATTGCCAGAGGTTGCAGAAAGGAGCGGAATTCCAGCAGCAGGACGGTAAAGACCAGCAGCACGGCCATGACCATGACGATCATGAGGTTGTGGAAATCCTCCTGCTGCTGGGCGTACTTGCCGCCGAACTCGAGCGTGCCGGCCGGGAAGCGGTCGTCGTGGGCGAGCTTGGCCTTGATTTCGGCCACCGCGCTGCCCAGGTCGCGGTTTTCGAGTTCCGCGGTGACGGCGACGTATTGGCGCTGGTCCTCGCGCCACAATTCAAGCTGGCCGGGTTGCTCAACAACATCGGCGACCTGCTTTAGCCGGATGATGTCGCCGGTGGGCGTTCGCAGGGGCAGGTTGTTGAGCATCTCGATGCGGCTGACGCGGCTGGGCTGATCCATCACGCGGATATTGACGATCCGATCGCCTTGAAGCACGGACGAGGCGACTTCGCCGTATTTGGCGGCTCCGACGGCCGTAGCTATGTCGTCGTTGGTCAGGCCATACCGCTGGACATCGGCCGAGCGAGGCAGGTATGTCAGCGACGGCCCGGCGACGACCAGGCCGTCGTCGGAATCGGCGACGCCTTTGATCTCGTCGATCTGGGCCTGCACGGCCGGCGCCGTTTGCTTGAGGAAATCGACATCCGTCGAGAAGAGCTTGATTTCGATCGGCTGCGGCGCCGAAACCAGGTCGCCGATCAGATCGCCCAGCATTCCGTGCAGGTCAAAGTCGATCTGCGGCTCAATTTTGAGCAACTTGTCGTTCAGAGCGGCAATGACCTGGGCGGTGCTGCGCTTGGAATTCGGCCAGAGCTTGACCAGGAAATCTCCGGCGTTGGGTTCGGTAATTTCCAGGCCGAGGGCGACGCCAGTGCGGCGGGAATAGCTTTCGACTTCCGGGGTTTGCTTGAGGAGATTCTCGACCTCCATGAGTTCGCGGTTGGTTTCCGTGAGACTGGTTCCGGGCGGACCTTTATAGTCCATGACGAAACCCCGCTCTTCCAGAGCCGGCAGAAGATCCGAAGCCAGGCGGTTGTACAGATCGATACCGGCCAGCAGCAGCAGCACGCAGAACCCCAACGCGATCCAGCGATGCCTCAATGCCCAGCGCACGGCCAATTCGTACCCCATCATCACGCGGCGAAGTATGAACCCGCCCTGTTCGATTTCGCCGGCCCTGGTGTGTGGCTTGACGCGAATGATCCACCCCGCCAGCGACGGCGTCAGCGTGACCGCCAGCACCAGCGATGTCAGCAGCGACACCGTCATGGTGATCGCCAGGGCACGGAAGAAGACGCCGGGAACGCCCGACAAGAACGCCAGCGGAAGGAACACCACCACCGGCGTCAGCGTCGAACCGGTGAGCGGCAGCAGAATTTCGCCGACCGCCTGATGAACGGCCTGCACGCGCGGCATGCCGGTGGCCATCTTGGTGTGGATCGCCTCGACGACAACGATGGCATCGTCGATGACCAGCCCGATGGCCGAGGCAATTCCGCCCAGGGTCATGAGGTTGAAGGTCATGTTCAGCGCCCGCATCGCGACAAGGGTGACCAGCACGGTGACGGGGATGACGACAATGGCGACGACGGTCGAGCCGACGTCCTTGAGGAAGGCGAAGAGGATGAACACGGACAGGACCAGGCCGAAGATGATCGCTTCCCAGACGCTGTGAACGGAATCGCGCACCAGCAGGGACTGGTCGTAGAAGAATTTCCGCGTCATGTCCGGTGGAAGCAGATGCTGATTATTCAGGTCCTCCAGTTGAGCCTTGAGCTGATCGACGATGTCCAGCGTGCTGCCGTCGGGCTGGCTGCGGACCATGATGAGGACGGCCTGCTTGCCGTCGGCCGTGACGACGACGCTGCTTGGTTCGCCATCGAGCTTGACCTGCGCGAAATCTCGGATGCGGACGGGATGATCGCCCCCCATGCCGACGACGAGATTCTCGATCTGGTCAATGGTGTGGACGCGGCCGTCCACCAGAGTCAAATACAGCGTGTCCTTCTCTTCATGCATTCCGGCCGACGCGACGAGATTGCTCTTGTTGAGGGCGTCGATCACCTGAGGGAGGCTGAGGCCGGCGGCGGCCAGGCGAAGAGGATCGGCCATGATGTGGAATTCGGGAGCGGTGCCTCCGACCAGATTGACGCTGGCGACGCCGGGAATGCGCAGCAGGCGGGGCTTGATGACGTATTGGGCCGTTTCCCACAGTTCGGTCAGGCTGCGGGTGGGGCTGGTGAGGCTGATGCCTGTGATGGGAAAGACGGAAAACGTGGCGCGGAACGCGCGGGCGTCAACATCCGGCCCCAGCGATTCGCGGACCTGCGCCAAACGGCTGCGGACCTGCAACTCCGCCTGCTCCATGTCCGTCTGCCAGGTGAAAAAGATGTACATGGCGCTGGAGCCGCGCCCGGTGTTCGAGCGGATGGTCACCACGCCGGGAACATCCTTCATCGCCTCTTCGATGGGCTGGGTGATCTTGGCCATCATCACATCGGCCGGCTGGTCGCCGGCGTCGATCAGAATGGTGATCTTGGGAAAATTCGTCTGCGGGAAGACACTGGACGGCATGGTGCCGGCGGAATAGGTTCCGGCCAAACACAGCCCGATCACGATGAAGAAGATTCCCTTCCAGTGATGCGTCGCGAATTTGCCGATCGATGTGGTGAACATGGCGATTTATCAGCGGCCAGTGACGTTGATTGCGACTTTCTTCAGCGGTTAGTTGGTGACTTTCACTCTTGCCGCCGCCGGCAATCCGTACGCACCGGCCGTCACAACGGTGTCGCCTTCCTTGAGTCCATCGGCATCGATCTCGATCAGCCCGGACTCTTCCAAGCCGATCTTGACGGTCTTGTGCGTTGCTTTCTTGAATCCTCTGGCGGCGTCGTCCTTCGAGTCCAGCTCCTCAACCAGTGCGATGACGCTGTCGTTATTTTCATCCGTGACCACCGCCTGGCGCGGCACCGCCAGACGATCCTTTCGTTCCTCGGCCACGATGCGCACGCTGGCGGCCCGACCCGGCTTTACCAGCGGGCCCGGCTCCAGATCGATCCCCACCTGCACCGTGCCGGTCTTGGATTCCACCTGCTCACTGATGAACGATATCTTTCCCTTGATATCCCCATTGTCGCCGCCGGCGTCGGCGGAAATTTCCGTGCCGGGCAACGTCACCAGCACCGGCAATCCCGGCGACAAGAGCGGCAACTGATCGGCCGGAATATCCACATCCACCATCAGCCGGTCCATCGCGATAAGCTGAACGAGGGTGTGGGTGGAATCGACGGCTTCGCCGGGATTGACGTTGATGGCGACGACGGTGGCGTCAATCGGCGCGACGATCCGCATGACCTGCCGCAATGTCTGCGCTGCGTCCAGGGCTGCCTGTGCCTGTGCCATCTTTGCGGTCTCCGCGTCCATGTCCTGCACCGTGGGCGATGCCTTGAGCTGCGCCAGTTGTTGCTGTGCGACGGCCAGATCGGTCTGGGCCGATTTCAAATCCATCGCCGCCTGTTCGACGCTCTTGGACGATGTGCCCTGTTCGGCCGCCAGTTGTTCCTGGCGGGCGTAATTCTTTTGCGAGAAATCAACCGCGATGGTGGCCTTTTCGACGGCGAGGTTGGCGATTTGAAGCTGTTCGGGGCGCGGCGTCGCCTTGAGATTTGCCATGTTGGCGCTCTCCTGCGCCAGTGCCGCCTGCGCCTGGATCTCCGCCGCCTTGGCCACGCGATCATCGAGCTGGATCAGCGGATCGCCTTTCTTCACCTGCTGGCCCACCTCGCAGAGCACTTCGGCCACGACGCCCGGCGCCGGCGCGGCGATCGCCGCGCTGCCGGCCATTTGCTTCGACCCGGCCAGGCGCGGGGCGATGGTGCCGAACCCGTCGATGTAACGATGAAACGTGGCTTTGGTGATTTGTGCCGTCTTCACCGGGATCTCGTCGGCCATCGTGTTGGGATCCTCGTCGCCCGCATCCGCCGGCGGCGCCGCTTCGCCCAAAGCGCTGAGACTATTTTGTATCCACGCCGCTCCCGGCGAGATGCTCTTCACCCAGGCCGTGTGGAAATGCACGATCCATGCTCCCACAATCAGCACCACGACGGCGACAAGCAAGATTGGTTTGACAGAGCGTTTCATCGCGTTGATCCCATTCCCGACGGTTGCGTTGCGGCCGGTCGGATTGCCGATGGACGAGTTGCCGAGTCGGGCGTCCGGGTCGTTGCCGGCCCGGTTGTCGCAGCGGCTGTAGCGGCCGATTCCACCGACGCGGCCACGCCGCTGCCGCCCACCGATCGCTGCAGCTTGATCAGCGCCAGCGTCACTTTTCCTTGCAGCTCGACAATCTTCTGCATGGTTTGGTCCAGGCTGGTTTCGGCCACCAGGAGGGTTGTGAAATCGTCGTCGCCGCTCTGATACGCCACGTCGGCCTGGCGACGTTCCTCCTGGACCAGCGGCAGCAACTGGTTTTGCGCCACATCCAGCGCGGCGCGAGCCACCTTATACGACTGGTAATCCCGTCGAACATCCTCGATCACTTCCAGCCGCTGCTGGGCAAGCTCCTGGATTGCCGCCGCCGCCTGCGCCTGGGCCCTGGCTTTTGCGTCCTGGCCCCAATCGAAAATCGGCAGCGGCGAGGTGATCGTCGGGCCGACCCGCCAGCGCGGATCGTGCTCGCCGTGGGCGCCCACTTCGTCGCCGGTAAACGGCTCGAACTTGGTCAGATCGACTTCGTCTTTCAGCGCCGCCAATTCCCATTCCTTTGAGTGAACCTCCGGCCGGTTTGTCAGGGCCGCATCCACCCAGGCGGATTCGCCGGCTTGGACATCCTGCGGCGCCTGCCACGGTTCGAGCTTCCAGTCCGCGCTGCCGCGGGGCTCGCCGATCAGTCGCGTCAATGCCATGCGCTGCTCGATCCGGTCGGCTTCCAGATCGGATGAATCAACGGCAAGCTGCGCCAGTTCGGCGTCGGCAGTCACGACATCCAGCTTCATTCCCTCGCCGGCGGCGACGCGTTTGGCCGATACATCGCGCACCTGTTGCAGCAACGCTCGCTGGTCGTTAATCGAGGCCAGTTGTGCGTCGATCGATTGCGCTTGGGTGTAGGTCGTTTGGAGTTCGGTGACGACATCGAGCACCGCGGCCTCGGCATCGGCCGCAGCGCCGCGCAATTTGTTGTCGGCCGCGCTGATTTGGCGCGGCTGCTCCAACACGGCGACCAGATCGCCGGTCAGGGTGATTTCAACCGGCGTCGAGCCTCTTTCCGGATAGCGGACGTCGACGTTCAGCACGGGATTGGGCAGAAGCCGGGCCTGCTTGGCGTCCGCCTCGGCCGCCCTAACGCCGGCCATCGCCGACTGAATGCGCGGATCGCTCCGCAGAGTCATTGCCAGAGCCTGTGATCGCGTGAGCATGGGCTCGCTGGGCGCCGTCGTGCTTTCGGGCATTGTCCAGTCGCGAACAACGATCGCCTGCCCCAGCCCGGCCAGCCGCGCCGACTCGGCGGGGGCATCGATCTTCGGCATCGCCTGGCATCCGCACAAAAAGATAACCGGCACAATCCACCGGCATGCCCGAGACAATGGAATTCCTCGTTTCAGAATGTCGCCTGTTCGTTTCCGAAAATCGGCCTGTTCAAGTGACCGGCTGTCGCGGATATTACCACGACGTGCATTGATTGCCACATAATCTAAGCCGGCAAAAATGATGGTTGGATGATGCCGGACCCGGTACGCACGAAATTGATCGACCTTCGATTTTTCCGCACTGTTTCGCACACAATTTTTATTTGACACGCCGGCCGCTCACTCCTAAGTTGCACGCACAACTCCAACCGAAAGGGAAACATGGTTCGAAGCAGTACATTGTCGTTGTGTCTTTCCGTCTTCGCCGCCCTGTGCGTCGTGGCGCTGCCCGCGCGGGGTGCCGATCCACAGTATAACAAGACCGCCAAGGTCATCCAGATCGGCGGCGGAAGCAGTTGGGACTACCTCTATCCCGACGCGGCCGGCCGGCGACTCTATGTCACCCACGGCACCAAGGTCGTCGTCATTGACATGGATAGCGACAAGGTTGTCGGCGAGATCGCCGACACCCCGGGCGTGCATGGCTTTGCCGTTGTCCCCGACCTGAAGCTCGGCTTCTCCAGCAATGGCCAGGAGAACAAGGTCTCCATTGTCGATCTGGCCACACTCAAGACCAACAAGAAGGTTGACACCGGCGGCAACCCCGACTGCATCATCTATTCATCCGGCTCGGGCGAAATATATACGTTCAACGGCCGAAGCAATTCATCCACCGCCATCGACGCCAAGACCGGCACGGTCAACGCCACGATCGAACTCGGCGGCAAGCCCGAGACCGCCGTCTGCGATCCGGTGGCCGGCAAGATCTATGACAACCTCGAAGACAAGAACGCCATCGCCCGCATTGATATCAAGACGCACAAGGTGGATGCCACCTGGCCGATCGCGCCGGGCACCGGGGCCAGCGGCCTGGCGATGGATCAGGAGCTTCACCGCCTGATCATCGGCTGCGATAACGAGAAGATGGTCATGATGGACAGCCAGAGCGGCAAGGTTGTCGATTCCGTCACCTGCGGCCAGGGCGTTGACGCCAGCGCGTTTGATCCCGGCACACACTACGGCTTCGTCTCCGGCGGCGGAACCGGCACTGTCACCGTGGTCAAAGTGACCGCCGACAAACTCCTGCCGGTGCAGACCCTCACCACCGAGCGCGGCGCCCGCACCATGGCCGTCGACACCAAGACCCACAAGATCTACCTGTCCAACGCCACGTCGCGTACCGACGCCAACAGCTTCAAGGTTCTGGTCTATTCACTGGAAGGCGCACCAGCCGCCACCGAGCCGGCGAAATAAGCGGCTCCTGGTGGATCATCAGGCACGGGGCGCCGTCACATTGTTCCCTTGCGACCGCAGTTTGCGGTCGGTGGCGAAGTGCCGGCGCCCCGATTTTCTGTTTGCGGGGATGACATTCATGATATCGACGCCGCGATGAACGCGCGACATCCTGACGAGGGTCCGCACGTCTGCCGTGGATTTTCTGCTATTTGAAAAAAGATCAGCCACTGCACGCCGACCGGCATTATTGCTGAAGGACGAATCGAAACGGTATGCGGATATGTCCGACGACGGCCACGCCGTCAATGGTCGCCGCTTCAAAGGTGGCGAGTCGGACGGCGGCGATCGCCGCGTCCGCCAGACGCGGGTAACCGGCATCATCCACAATTGTGATTGTACCGGGCCGGCCGTCGGGTTTCACTTCCACATCCAGCGTGACAAGGCCTTGTTCATGTCGGCGCTTGGATTCGGCGGGATACTCCGGCTTGGGCAGGCCGCGGTCGTCATAGCCATCCTGTGCGCCGGGCCCGTTTCCTGTACCACTGCCATCGCCGCGTGCGGCGACGCGCGGGGCACGTACAACGGGATTCGGCCTGGCTGCGGGTGTTCTTGCGACAGCGACGGCCGGGGCTGTGGTGGGGAGGGGGAATCCCGGCACCCGAAATTGCGGCGGAACATCGTTCGTGCGCGGCAGGGCATTTTCGGATGGTTTCCATTCGAACGCCTGCGCGATGTCCGGTACATTCGGTGCATCATTGAAGGCTAACGGCGTGATATCCGGAGGATCAACGGTTGGCACGGGGTCGGGAGGTACCTGCACCTGTGCAATGGCGGGCGGCGGATCCTGCGGAGCGGGCGGATCAGGCATATCGGGCAAATCGGGTTGAGATGGCGGCGTCTCCGGCGGGGCGAGAAGACCTGTTGTGTTCGCGTCGGCGTCGTCCGAATCCGCCGCGGCCGAACCGCTTGATGCCGCCATGATGACCCCCGGCGGCGTCGGCAATGGGCGCGTGATCAGATAAACTGTCCCCGCGATCATCCCGTGCGCAGTGAGGGATGCCAGTAATGCAACAAGAAATAACTTCCAATCCAGCGGGCGACAGGAACGCACGCCCTGCCAGCCTGCGCTTTCGTCGACAATCGCCAACAGCTCCGCCGGCGGCCCATCGGAGTTGTCGTTGGGGCCATCGCAAGATTCGAGCGTCAACGGACGTTCGGCGTCGTGCCCATGGCACGTTTCGCTTTCGGCGATTTGATCGAATACTGGCGGACCGGGAATCATTATTCACCCAGGCTCCATCATAGCCCAACGGCTTGGTGCGGCAAATTCAAAACCGGATTTCCAATGTCAGGCGAGCCTCGAATGGCTCGGCCGGATGTCCGACGATGCCGGCTACGCCGCCGGCCGGTTCGCCGGGAAGGCGGGAGGTATAATAGTATTCAATATCGTCCGTCTTGGTATCCATAAAGTTGAGGAAGTCGGCTCTCAGCGTGACCTTGTCGCTGAATTTATATCCCAGGTCCGCGTCGAGGATGGTTGAGGAATTGGATCGGACGGAATCATCCTGCGTCAGGGCGCGGGGTCCGAAATAACGAACGTGCACCCCGCCGAACAGACCCTTGATGTAGGGGTAATCGTGGAAGGCGATGCCCGCCTGCAGAACCTGTCCAATGGATTCGGGCACGTAGCTGCCGGCGGCTTCGTGGTCGGCAAAATGGGCTGACGATATCGAATAGTCGCCGTCCAGCGTCAGCCACGGTGTCAGGTTGTAATTATTGCCGAACTCGACGCCGATGCGCCGGCTGGGACCGCTGGGAACGGTCTCGGCGGTGTCGCCGTCGTAAACTTCCTCCGATTTCAGATCCAGCCCGAAAAGCGACACGGTGCTTTGAAGACCGGGAACGATTCCCGTGCGGACGCCCACTTCGGCGCCCTTGGCCTGCGTCAGCGGCGTGACGTGTTCCGCCGGCAGAAGCGTGCCCGGCGAGAGCTCTGAGGTAATGCCGCGCGCGTCATTGCTGTGGAACCCGTAGCCGCCGCTGATATAAAACTCCGTCTTGTCCCACGGGCCGAAGATCAGGTTGAGTTTCGGGCTGAAGATGTCCGAGTTGACGTCGCCGGAATTTGGCTGGATATCGCTGCGCACGTGAAAGTTGAAATAGTCGTCGCGCAAGCTGCCTTCGGTGCGGAACTTGTCGGCCCATTGGGTCTGATTCTCCACATACAATCCGCCGGAGCTTTCGATCGTGTGGGCGGCTTCGACGGTTGCGTAACGCTCGCGGTCCTCGGTGTCGTACAGGCCGTCAAAGATGGCGTCGCTGCGAAGTTGAACGCCGACGGTCGTGTCGGAAGTGCGCCCCGAGACGCTGCCGAAGAAGGTATGCGATCCCTGCACACCTCCATAGAACCGCCGGTCCTCCTGTTCAAACTGATCGCCCATGGTGGGGTTGTTGAGGTAATAGGTGAAATCGTTCCACAACTGCATGTCATACCAGGCGCCATAGCCCTCCAGCTTGGATTCGCCGTTTGTGTCTTTCTGGTGAACCTCGCCGACGACGGTATACCGCTCGCTGTCGCCGCCATCGGTGGGATTCAGCGATCCGAATCGATCGATCATGCCGTCATCGACGGCGCGCTCGGCCACCTGATTGGTGGCGTCCCATTTGCCGCTCATGCCGAAGGACGTGATGCTCCATCCCTGCTTTTCTGCGCCTTCGCTGTATTTGAGTAGTCCATTGAACTTGTCGTAATTGTCCGGGACATCCCATGGTCCGTTCTCGTGTTCGCCCTCGAAGCCCCACAGGAAGTTGCCTTTTCCGAGTGGTGCGGAATCCGCCACCAGCGCTCGCTCGAATCCGTAACTGCCCCCGGTCACGGACGCGATTCCCTGCGGAAGCGTGTCCACGTATCTGATGTCGGCCGATCCCGCTGCCGAGAAGTCGCCGACATCGCCGAAGTACGGTCCCTTGCGATAGTCGATGCTCTGTACCAGTTCCGGGATGAGGTCGTTCAGGTCCAGATATCCCTGGCCGTGCGCGTGCGTCGGAAGGTTCTGCGGCACGCCTTCAAGGGACACGGAAAAATCGGTCCCGTGATCGAGCTGGAACCCGCGGAGAAAATACTGATTCGCTTTTCCCGGGCCGCTGTGCTGCGTTATCACCAGTCCGGGAATTTCCTCGAGCACTTCCGCCGGCCGGAGCAGCGGGCGGTCTTGAATGTCCTCCGGCCCGATGAATCCCTGATTGGAGGAGTTGGCCACTCCCACGAGATCCTGACCGCGCCCGACGACGACGACTTCGGGCACGGTGGTGGGTCCGGCGGTGCCGGGTTTTGACTCCGGCAATTCCGCCGACGGCTCGGTGGCCGGCTGGGTTGCGGCGGCGGGCATCGGCATCGCGGAAGCTCCCCCGCTCGAATTGCCCGGCTCGGTCTGAGCCTGGTCAAAACTCGTTGCCAGGCCAAACAGCACGATCAACGCCAGCACCCCATTAACGGGTCGATTGATCCAACGGCGATGGGTATGTACGGAAACAGCAGATTTGATCCTTCTCATCTCAACCTCCCAACTGGGCCTTTTTTCTCGGACGTGGCAGAAATTGTCGCGCACGATACCGAGGGCTGAAGTCTTTACAAGGGCTTTCCCATTGCATTTTTTTTTTTGCATTTGTTTGCTTGTCCGGTACGGCAATCCGTGTGAAGATGCCGCGATATAATCGCCGCCGCGGCCGATTTACCCGCAAGAAAGGGCGGCACCGCGAGAACGGATGCCATGATTCAACCTGAAGAAAAATTGACGCTTGAAGAACTGAAATCGCAGGTGAAATGTCCCAGGGATTTCATGTGCGTCGGAGCGGCGCTGGAGGATCTGTGCCGCGCCGAATTTGACGCACAATCGGGGATTCTGGAATGCCTGGGGTGCCATGATCCGGGCCCGATCCCGTGCCCGTTTGCCAAGCCGTTTGCAGCGGCATTCGCCTGCACGTGTCCCTTGCGAATCTATATCGCGCAGCACTTTGACCAGTGGAGCGCTGAGAGCACGTCGGTCTTGAAGGCTCGTTCAGGTTGATGTTTGGTGCGGCACGGTTGTAGCTCGGACGTTCTTGCTCTAACTCTGCGTCACGACACATACGGTCCGGCAAGCCCGGCATCCACTTTAGGCACGGCGTCAAAACGTCAACTGAATCCCGGCGTAGCTGGTCAGCAGTTCTGAACCGTGGATGTCGCGCCCGACCGAGAGCAGGGCGTGCCAATGCTCGGTGAAGTCATAGATGCATCCGAGGTTGAGGCCGGTGTGGTCCTTCTGGCCCCGGGCGCTGACTGTCGAGTGATTCAATTCGCCGCCAACGGCAAGCTTATCTGTGAGCTGCTTTTGTAGCACGACGCCGACGAATCCGTAATTGAGGTTCCCGGCGCCGGGGTTGAACCAGTAGCCGCCGCCGCCGTACACCGTCCATTGGCGGTTCTCCTCGCCCCAGCTCTTCTGCATCCAGACGGGCAGGAAGAACTGAGCCCGGCCGGTGCCGGTGCCGTTGTTGCGGTCGCCGGTCGGGAATTCCACCAGCGGGAAAGTTCCCACCTGCGGGCAGCCGGGGAACAACTGATCTTCCTGAATGAACCGATATTTGATCCCGAACTCGGTGTCGCCGTATCCGTATTTCAGGTTGTCCGCGACGTTCGGCCGGTCGTACGCCATCGGCGCCAGAACGTGGAGCTGCATGTTCTCGATCGGCCCGTAGTTGAACTCGACGTGCGGCAGGGTGCCGGAGACGCCGTCGCGAGCCCAGTTGTCGATCGTCGACAGATAGAGTTCGCCGTGACCCGTCTCGACGGGCTCGGGATCATCGGTGATGAAAGGCGGACCGGCCGTCGCCCGTTGGGACGGCAACCCGATGCAGATCACGGCAACGGCCGCGATGATGGTGAAGCAGCGTCCTGCCAGAAACGAACCTGTTTGCCGCGGGCTGGTTGATAGTTCCATGCCATTCCTCATGTTGATCCAAATGCCTTCAGTGGACCGGGCCATTGAAGCATCGTCGCCGCGAATTCTCAAGAAAGCGGCGCGGGAATCAACTGTTAGCTTTTCGTAAAGCTTGCCCGTCAATGGCCGGGCCTCGCGGGCGGTGCTATGATTGCCGGCCGCTCATGTCGCCGGCGGCCTTGTCTTATGGCGGCGCGCAGGAGGCCAGCGATGCAGCTTTCCAACCGTGAATTGTGGACGGCGTTGCATGGGATGGTTTTCGGGGCCGGATTTCTGCTGGCTTTTGCAGGCGGGCTTGTGGCGCTGTGGGGACTGCGATCCGAATGGGTGACCCCGGAAGGCGCACGCCGGACCCTGCGACGATTGATCGCCGTCACCTGGACCATGGCGATCTTTGCATGGCTGGCGGTCATCATTGGCACTTACGTCATCTATCCCTGGTATCGCGCCAAGCCGCCCGCGGGCGCCCCGGCCGCCGCGCTGGCCAATTACCCCAAGGCCCTGCTGATTTCCAAACCGCAAACCGAGGACTGGCACGAATTCGGCATGGAATGGAAGGAGCACGTCGCCTGGTTCGCCCCCATTCTCGCCACGGCGGTGGCCGCTGTCGTCACACAGTACGGCCGGCAACTGGTGCGCGATGCGAAAGTGCGCCAAGCCCTGCTGGTGCTCTATACGGTGTCGTTCTTTTGCGCCGCGGTGGCCGGGCTGTTCGGCGCGTTCATCAACAAGATGGCGCCGACGCGATAGGTCTTGAGCATGATTCAGACTGCGCCAGGGAGTTGTCCATGACAATGTCGAATGACTCGGAAAAAATCCCGAACGGCCCGGCCTGGGCGGCGATTCTGGCCGCGGGCATCGGTTGTCTTGCGCTGGGAATCCTGATCGTGCTGGGCGAACGATCTGCGTTCTTTGCCAGGCACCTGAACTTCTACGATCCGGTTGGCAATCTGACCGGTAAGACAATTGTTGGCATTGTCCTGTGGCTGATCGCCTGGGCCATCCTGCACGTCCGTTGGAAGAATTGCGATCTCACCAACACCGCCACCATTATGGCCGTGACGATCGTTCTGGTCTTTCTGGGCGTGTGCCTCTCATGCCCATTGGTTTTCGACATGTTTTCCGGCAAATGAAACGGAGTTGCCGATGCCGACCGATTACCCCGCCGCCTTCGCGGCGCTGCGTGCGATCATGAAGAAGCATTCCGGCGGCATGATCGTCAAATCCGACAAGCCGGACGATTTCACGCTCGTCACTCGCGCGACCGCTCCCAACGGGCACCCGATGTGGTTTGGCGCGGTCCTCATGAAAAAGAGCGCTGTCACCTATCACCTGATGCCGCTCTATTTCAATCCGAAGCTGCAAGCCGCGGTGGATCCCAAGCTACTGGCTCGCAAGCAGGGCAAGACGTGTTTCAATTTTCAACGGCCGGACGATGTCTTGTTTGCGAAGCTCGATGAACTGACCGCCGAGGCTCGCCGCCAATGGGAGACACTTGGATTTCTGAACGCCGCCACAGATTGCGCACGGAGCCCATTACATGAAGTCAAGCCACTCAGCAAAGGCAAAAGCGCCGCCGGCAAGACCCGTCGCCGCAAAGCCTCATCCGGTCATTAGCTCGGCCGCACATCTTCGCCGCGCCGCCAAAATCCTGTCCGCGCGCGATCCGGTCCTCGCCCGCTGCTTCGCCAAGCCGATCGACTTCAAACTCGCTCCCGGCCAATCGCCATACAGCACGCTCTTTCAGGCGATCGTTCAGCAGCAACTGTCGCCCAAAGCCGCCAACACCATACTCGGCCGGATCAAAGCGCTCGATCCCCACGCGGCGATTCCCCAGCCCGCCGATCTGCTGAGAACGTCGGACGATTTGCTGCGAGGCGCCGGCCTGTCGTGGAACAAGATCACCGCCGTCAAAGACCTCGCCGCAAAGACCATGGACGGAACGGTTCCCACGTCCGACCTGATGCTGGTCCTCAGCGACGACGAGATCTCCCAGCGACTGACCGGTATCCGCGGCATCGGCCAGTGGACTGTCGAGATGCTCCTGATCTTCCACCTTGGCCGTCGCGATGTGTTTCCGATCGGCGACTACGCCCTGCGGCGCAGCATCTCAATCGTCTACGGCATGAAGGAAGTGCCGTCGCCCAAAGAGATTCTCCCGCTGGGCGAACCCTGGCGTCCGCATCGCACCGCCGCATCGTTGTATCTCTGGAATTACATCGACCCTGAAGGCTCGGATTCGATGGTGCCGTAGCGGGCGGGCAAGAAACATGCATCCGGAATGTAAGGCCAGACAGAATGCGTCGTGAACTTTCCCGAAACCCACCGGCGCAATCAACTGAATGATATCGGCGTGCCGGTTTCGTCCAGGGCGCGGAAATACCCCAAGATGCAGGCAGCGTTGCGGACGCAAATCTGGATGTGGTTCTTGGCCAGGAAGCCGGCATCGGGATAGAGCCTCGCACCTTCGATGAATGCGGCGCGGACGGTGTCAAACGGTGGCTTCCCCTCGTCTTCGTGCGTCTGGTGCAGCGTGCGGATGACCGCACAATCGAGATTGCGTTTTAATTTGTCTCCTCCGCCAGTGTTCCGCGGCAGCGTCATTCGCCCCCCAGCCGCTGATTCGACCAATTGCTCGTACGCTTCGCGGACCATTACGATGAAACGGGAATCCAGGAGATTCAAACAGTACCGAAGGTCGATGATCGCGCCGATTACGGCAGGGTTCTTGATCTTCTGCCCGGAGTGTCGTGGTCGCCGCGCGATTTCGCGGGCGAACTCAAACGCCCGCCGGGCGTTGTGTTCCCAGAAATACACGCCGTCACCAAGCCAATCGTAATCGTTGTGGCTTTGTTTCAGGGACGCCTTGCCAGCCAGCACGCGCTCCGACAGTGCCCGGTCGCAACCGTGGTAGCCAAGCACGAAACTGGTGGAAGCGGCGTCCACGATTAGCGATATCGCTTGGCCAGACGGATGCCGTTGGGTGAGGCTTTATGCCGCTCGGCAATGCCGGCGCGCAAAAGAAACGCCTTGGCCTTGGCGGGGTCGCGGTTCTCGCGCCGCATTTTCCGAGCGGCTTGAAGGTATTCTCGTACGATTTCTTCCACGCTCTGCACCATAGATTCATTATCGACTCATTTCCCTGTGGTGTCCAGCAGGCATTCCGTTCAGCAGATTGGAACACTGCGATGGCCCGATCCTTTGCGGATGCGCCGTCGTCGTGCTAATAATTCGACCCCATGACCAACACCAAAGAAGCGAAAACCAAGTCGGCGAACAAGAAGCAACCCCGCCCGCCGAAAAAACTTTCGCGCGTTCACAAGCCCGCCGACATGTCCATCGAGGCGTGGCAAATCGAATTGCGCCGCCAATTCGGCCGTGAGCAGGCGTTCAAGCTCGAAAACCTGGGCGACGAGCCGGTTTTCTCCGATTTCCAGGTCACCAACCCGCAGAGCAAAAGCACCTACCGCGTGGCCATCCGCGGCGACGCCCTGGGCGATAATTTCTGCTCCTGCCCTGATTTCACCACTAATACACTCGGCACCTGCAAACATATCGAATTCACGCTGGCCAAGCTGACCAAGCGGAAAGATACGGCCGCAAAGCTGCGGGCCGGATTCCGACCCTCGCACAGCGAAGTCTACCTGCGCTACGGCGCCCGCCGTGAAGTGCGCCTGCGCACCGGCGCCGGCTGCCCGCCGGAACTGGTGCGCCTCACGCACAAATACTTCGACGCCGACGGAGTTTTGCGCGATACCGCCTTCGGCCAGTTCGAGGAATTTCTCTCGCAGTCATCTCGTTTCGATCACGATCTGCGCTGCCACGAGGATGTGCTCGGATTCGTCGCCGAAGTCCGCGACCGGCAGCGCCGCCATGAACGCATCGAGGCCGCCTTCCGCGACGGCATCCGCAGCCCCGAATTCAACAAACTCGTCAAGGTTCCCCTCTACGATTATCAACGTGAAGGCGCACTCTTCGCCGCGCGGGCCGGCCGCTGCCTCATCGGCGATGAAATGGGCTTGGGGAAAACCATCCAGGCCATCGCGGCCGTCGAAATCATGGCCAAAGAATTTGGCGTCGAACGCGTGCTGGTCGTCTGCCCCACCTCGTTGAAACATCAATGGGAACGCGAGATCGAGAAGTTCGCGACGCGCACCACGCAGGTCATCGGCGGCCTGCGCCCCCGGCGCCAGCAGGGTTATGCCGCGAATGCCTTCTACAAAATCACCAACTACGACACCGTCCATCGCGATCTGGACCTCATTGGCGAGTGGTCGCCCGATCTGGTCATTCTCGACGAAGCCCAGCGCATCAAGAACTGGAACACCCGCGCCGCACGCTGCGTCAAGCAGATCGCCTCGCCCTATGCCATCGTCCTCACCGGCACGCCCCTGGAAAACCGCCTCGAAGAACTCGTCTCCATCATCCAGTTCGTCGATCGCCATCGTCTCGGCCCCACGTTCCGCTTCCTGGCCGATCATCAAATCCACGACCCCGAAACCGGCCGGGTCGTCGGCTATAAAGACCTCGATTCCATCGGCAAGACGCTGGCCCCCATTCTGCTCCGCCGCCGCAAAAAGCAGGTTCTCGATCAGCTTCCCGAGCGGCTCGACAAGCACTTGTTCCTTCCCATGACGTCCCAGCAAATGGACATGCACGAGGAGAACCGGGCGCTGGTCGCCAAGATCGTGGCCAAATGGCGCCGCTTTGGCTTCCTCTCCGAGGCCGACAAGCAGCGCCTCATGATCTTCCTCCAGAACATGCGCATGAGCTGCGACAGCACCTATCTCCTGGACCACGAAACCGACTTCGGCGTCAAGGCCGACGAACTGGCCACGCTCCTGGGCGAAATGCTCGAACAGCCCGACACCAAGGTCGTCATTTTCAGCCAGTGGCTTCGCATGCACGAACTCCTCCAGCGTCGTCTCAAGGAGCGACAGTGGGGCCACGTCGTCTTCCACGGCGGCGTCCCCGGCATGAATCGCAAAAACCTCATCGACCGCTTCCGCGAGGATGACCGCTGCCGCGCCTTCCTCTCCACCGATGCCGGCGGCGTCGGATTGAATCTCCAACACGCCTCGGTCGTCGTCAATATCGACCTGCCTTGGAACCCGGCCGTCCTCGAACAGCGCATCGGCCGCGTCCACCGCCTCGGCCAGCGACAGCCGGTCCGTGTCGTCAATTTCGTCGCCCAGGGCACGATCGAGGAAGGAATGCTCTCCCTGTTGAAATTCAAGACCTCCCTCTTCGCCGGCGCCCTGGACGGCGGTGAAAAGGAAGTCTTCCTCGGCGGCAGCCGCCTCAAACGCTTCATGGAAACCGTCGAGACCGCCACCAGTTCCATCCCGCAACCGGCAGCCCAAGACCCGCCGGAAGATTACGAATCCACCGACGGCAACGGCCATCCCGAGGCCGCCCAACCCGAATCCGCCGTTGCAACGCCCGCGGCGCCAACGATTATTACTCCCCAAGCCGACCCCTGGTCCGGCCTGTTACAAACCGGCCTTGCCATCCTCGAACAACTCGCCGCCGCCACGCACCCCACAGCCCCTTCTTCTCCTCGTGCCGCCTCCGGCACCGCGGCATCCCCCGGCCTCTCCTTCGTCCATCGGGACGCCCACACCGGCGAAACCTACCTCAAGTTCCCGGCCCCCAGCCCTGAAGTTCTCGATCGGGTTCTCGGCGCCGTCGGCTCGCTGCTGGAGAGGTTCAAGAGGTAGAATTGCCATTGCATTATCTATACTACAGCGTATAATACACAGGGTCGTATGGAGCTGACGTTTCTCTATATGCCGGGATTTGTAAGGGAGTGGAACCGCCAGCGACTGACCGACTCCGACCTTAGGGCGCTTGAGGAGACGATCGCAAGAGCCCCGGATGCAGCGCCTGTCATGCGTGGAACGGGTGGGCTGCGAAAGATGCGTTTCGCGCCTCCATCGACGCACCGCGGAAAGAGTGGCGCGACAAGGGTTGGCTTCGCGTATTTCCGCGCAAAGGCCGCGATCATTGTTGTCGCGATCTTCGCGAAGTCCAACGCGGCAAATTTCACCCCCGCGCAGCGAGTGGAATTCGAGAAATGGCTCAATCAGATCGAAAGGAATTTCAGATGAAGCGAAAGAAGCGAGACGTCGCAAGTGAGATCATCGCCGACCTGAAAGAACTGCACGCGACTCTCAAGGCCGGGATTCCGTTGCGGACGAAATACACCGTTCGCACGGTTCGCACCGTGCCTGATCCGGGAGCGTACGACGCCGCGGCCGTGCGAGCCACGCGAGAACTTGTGGGTGTCAGCCAGCCCGTTTTTGCGCGGATGTTGGGCGTATCGGCGGCATTGGTGCGCTCATGGGAGTGCGGCCTGCGCAAGCCCGCCCCCATCGCGCGGCGGTTGCTGGACCTGATGCGTGCTAATCCTTCCAATTGGCGCAACATGGTCGAAGCGGCTTGATGCACCCAGCGCCCATCCGCTCATCGCTGTCCATCGGCACCGTCGCCACCGCCGGGCGAAGCCTACCTCAAATTCCCCGCCCCCCAGCCCCGAAATCCTCGACAGAGTACTCGGCGCCGTCGGCTCGCTGCTGGAGAGGTTCAAGAGGTAGAGCCAGGTTCAATGAAAGTTCATCGCAAGAACCAACAAAATCACGCCGCTTATGAACATGCCGACGAGCGCTAGCCAGGGTGACTCACGCGCCAAGCATGACGTTACGCCAAAGCCAATTCCGGCCAGCGCGAAGCAAACGACCGCCCCGAGCGTGATGTCATTCGCAAGCACCGTGTTAGATCGTAATACGGCGATTCCGAAAAAAAGGCACACCGCAGACGCGCCAGCCAACGATGCAGACATACACCCCCAGCGATCCGAAATCTGCGGCGGCTGCGGTGTTTCATAATCGAGCTTCTCCACTGTCGCTCCTCACCTGGCATGTTCCCGCCCTGACGCCCCCGTCGGTCTTCGAAATACTACAACCGCCCGCATTGCCCCGCAATGCTCGACATGACTTTGCCAGCACATCGCTTGGCCTGTAGAATGCATGCATGAAGACGATGCTGATTCTGCCGGACGCACTGGCGAGGCGGCTGAAGCTGCGGGCCGTTCGTGACCGCCGCAAAGTCAATGACGTAGCCGCTGACATTCTCCGCGCCGCTCTGGCGCCGCGGGCAAAACGGCGGACGGAGAAACCTGCGGTTATCGTCAAGGACAAGAGAACCGGCTTGCCGGTCATTCAATGCCGGCGGGCGGCGCCAAAGGGCCGGGAGTTGACGCCTGACCTTGCCGCCGAAATCCTGGCCTCGCAGGAAGCCGGATGGGTGCGTGATTCTGGCTGAACCACCGCAATCGCCCGCAGTCCTATACCCTACGACCATGTCCTCCACCCTCACCTCGCACACCCTCGCCACCGCCGGGCGTAACCAACTGCTCGACGTGACCGACATCGTCCGCCGCGTCGTCCGCGATCAGCGGGTTCTCGACGGCATGGCGATCGTCTATATCCCGCACACGACGGCGGCCGTTACGATCAATGAGAACGCCGATCCCGACGTTCAGCACGACATCCTTGCCAAGCTGGAATCGCTGGTGCCGCATCGCGAGAGCTATTACCTCCACGCCGAAGGCAACAGCGACAGCCATGTCAAAACCTCGCTGGTGGGAAACAGCGTCATCGTCCTGATCGAGCACGGCCGGCTCGTCCTGGGACAATGGCAGGGAATCTACTTCTGCGAATTCGACGGCCCGCGCCAGCGACAAATGCTCGTCCGGCTGGTCGATTTTGGCGTCCCATCGACGGCGGCCGGGCCGTGACATCATCTGATGACGGCACATAGCGGGTAGTGGAAGAGTGTCAGCTCACACGGCGCGCCAAGGCCCTATTCAGCGGGCCAATATGATTGGGCCGAGCCGGCCGGAAAAGACCTGGCGCACGAACTCGCTGGTTTATTGGCGAGGAGATTTCAGCCGATTCACACGGCCGGTCGATTCGACGACGTAAAGCAACCGATCGAGCGGCGGCTTGAGCAGGTCAAGCAGGAACGGCGCAAAGGGAATCAGGGCCGGCAGGGCGTTGGATGGGGCGTCGATGATAACGACGGGCAGCGGCGGGGTTTTCAGGTTCTGTTCGTGCTCGATATTCTTGTCGATGCTGACAAACACATCGAATTTGGCCGCGGCCGATTTCAGAAGCGCGCCGTTGCCAAGGGTTTCCCATCTCATTTCGCTTGTCGTGCTGATTTCATGGCCGGGCAGGCGGCGACGAAAACGTCGGTCGACGTTGTGATCGAAGAGCACTTTCACGGCGTTTGCAGATCGGCGAGCAGATCCTTGGCCGCCAGGTCGAGCACGGCGAGCGATTGCTCGCGGGATACGCCGTCGAAGCCGACGAGGAATTCGTCAAGCGTTTCACCGGCGGCCAGCGAGTCCAACAGGTTCTTGATGGGTACGCGCGTGCCATAAAAGCACGGGGTGCCGCTGACCCGGCCGGGGTTGATCCAGATCAGGCCGAAAAGCGGATGGCTGGGCTGGATCTTGTCGCCTTCGAGAAGGTCCGGTGCCACGGGTTTGATGTTCTTCAGCGGCATGAAATGTGCTGGAGCGAGCATATGGGTTTCCTGAAACGTTCAAGGGATTGTAGCGCGGTTATCCTCACTGCTCAATTCCCGATCGCCCGTTCGCTTTCTTCCTGGCCGAGCAAGTCATCCCCAATACCGGACGACGTACGCCCGCTGCGTTGATCGATCCCAGACCACAAGGATATCTTCGTCGTGGCCAGCCATCATGAAGCGGCGGACGGGCAATTTGCGTTGCACGGTCAGCGGTGTCCCGACCGGGGGTGTCTCGCCTATTGAATTGCTCTGCTCAGCCATGATTGTCGTCTTCCCATCATTTCAGCGGCGTCAATGTAATCGGCCCCAGCAACCCGCTGGGCACGATCGGCCACTTCGACGCATCGAGGGGCTGATAATCAATGCCGACGATGTTGGCGTCGTACATGATCTTCCAGTTGACCTTGTTCACGTCCAGGTCACGGATGCGGTTGGCGGCGAGGTTGGTAACCTCGATGTCGAGGTGGTTGCGGCCGGGTTTCAGTGCTGTCGCGGAAATGGGCATTCTGAACGGAAGGCTCCAGATCGTGCCGAGGGATTGGCCGTTGAGCGTGACGCGGGCGGATTCGCGGACGTCGCCCAGGTCGAGCATGTAGTTGGCGGCGTCGCCGGCGGGGCGGTCGAAATCGACTGAATAGCGGGCGGTGCCGGCGAAGGCCTTGGTGTCGGGGCCGCCCAGGTCGGTCCAGCTTTTGGCGGTGGGGGTGGCGATCGTGGCGGGGAGATTCGGGCCGCCTTCGAGGAATGTAATTTGCCACGGGCCGGTGATGGGAACGGCCGGCCCGGCGCTGGCATAGACGGGCCAAGTCGCGGCGTTGGGTGCGGCGGGTTGGTTGCCGAGCCGCAGGATGACGGACTGGCCGGGAGCAAGTTGCAAGGTTACGGCGTTCGACGACCCCGGGACGGGCGCGGCGGCGCCCGTGCGGCCGGTGAGCGGGTCCATGACAAGGGCCGACGAAAACGGCGTGGCAAGCGCGACGGCTTTATCAAGCGCCGTTCCGGTGAGGTTGGTAATGAAGTACCAGGTCTGATCGCCATCGCTACGGCGGATGAAGCGGATGCCGTCGTCGGACATGGTCTCGCGGCGGAAATGAATCGAATTGAGCGCATCGCTGGCCCCGGCGGCGATCATGAACATGCCGGAGCCAATTCGCGCCACGGACATGCCGGCCTGGCCCTGCTGGATCGGGAGTTGTACTTCAAGCAATTTGAGTTGCGAGAGCCGCTGCTGCAAATCGGACAATCCGGGCACATCGCTGGGCAGGGCATCGGCAAAGATGACCGTTGCCCCGGCCATGGCGAAGTCGCGGAGTTTCTGCATCGTCTCCAGCGGGATATGCACGCACGGCGGGACGACGATCGCCTTGTAGCTGCCGCCGGGGAGGGCGATGTCGGCGTCCTTGACGGCGGCGGATTGAATCTGGGCGTCGGAGATGTAATCAAACGCATAGCCGCGATCGATCAGTTCCTGGGCCGTCTTGGCGAAGGGGGTCTTGTCCATCCAGGTCTGGTTGGTGGCGAAGTTGATGTTCAGGCCGTCGGGATTGGCCCAAAGATCGTATACGGGAAAGTAGAGAAGCAGATCGTTGTCGGGCGTGCCGCGTTGCAGGACGGATTGGCAGTGCGTGAGATATTGAACCATCGCGGGCAGGTCGTGCCAGAGCGTGTTGCGGTCGTTGAATTCGACGGAGGCGTAGAAATTCCACCCGGGCCAGATCGCGTCGGCCGGGGAATAGCACGAGCCGTGGAAGATGATGCGGTTGATGCCGTTGACGAAAAGCTCATCGGCTTCGGGCTTCATATCCGGCAGGCCGGCACGGAAGTGGTCGCGGAGCCAGGTGAAAGTTTCGCTGGAAGCCAGGGGTTTGCCGGCGACATGAGCGGCCGACGAAGCGAAGCGCGTGATGAGCGGCCGGGCGCCTGGGCGGGCAGGGTCGATATCGAGGGCTTCGTGTCGATAGCCGGGGATGGGAAATTGCTGGCCGCCGAAGATTTCGGTTTCGGGGACGTCAGTGGCGGCATAGGCATCCAGGAGATTGGTGGGCGAGCCGTGGGCCTGTTCGCGGGAGAGCCAGCCGTGCGTGTGGCACCAGGCATTGAAGGCCTTGATGAAATCCAGATGGAGCTTGGCGAGGGTCTGGCGGTAATCGGATTTGACGCGGATGACGGTTTGCGGATCGCCGGCGCCGTTCAGTTCGGCGGCATGCGTGGCGATGTTATAGCGATTGAGTGCCAGAAAAGCGGCCGGGAACGCGGCGTCCCAATTGCCCATGTATTCGAAAGAGTCGTGGAATTGCGCGTCAATGAGATCGTCGGGGAAACCCTTGAACGCGGTGTCAAAGCGTGAGAGATAATGAGCCAGGGCATCGGTGGAATATGGATCGAGAACCAGACCTTCGCCGCCGGGCGCGGCGCGCTTGACCTTCATGTTGGTGGGTTCGGCAATGAGCGTGTCATTGTTGCCGAACGTGAGCTTGGTATCGGCATCGGCAGGTTGGATGGTGGGCCCGCCCATCGGCCAGCCGGTGCCGATGGCCATGTCGGTCTTCATGCCCAGCGTTTTTGCCTGCGTGGCGGTGAAGCGGAGCATGTCCATGTAGGCAGGGGAGAGAAAGTCGATATTGCGGCTCTCAGCGCCGTGGACGCCGTAGATGGGCGTGATCTCGATGCCCCCGATGCCGGCCTGATTGAACTCGGCCAGTTGTCGGGAGATGTTGTCCTTGTCGACGGCGCTGCCGGGCCACCACCAGCGCGTCCAGGGTTTGGTGATGACGGTGACGGGCGGCCATGCAAGATCGGCCGGCGCGGTGGCCTGGCCGCTGGAGACCAGGGGCGCGGTGAGTACACACAACAGGGCGAAGAGAATCGAGCGGGAAATGCGGCGGCACGCACTGTCCCCCTCTCCCTGTACTCTGGGAGAGGGTTGGGGTGAGGGTTCTGACGTGCCAGTGCGACCATCCAATCCGACCCCCACCCTAGCCCTCCCCCTGAGTACAAGGGGAGGGGAAAAGAGGAGCGGATCAGCACGGTATGGTTGCCGGTGCGTCATTGTTATTTCTCGACATAATCCGTTTTGGTGACATGCTCCATGTTGGTCATGGTGATGGTCGGGGATCGGCTGCTGGTCACCATGAAGCGCGTGAACGTGATGTCTTTGCCGTACTGGGCGGAGCCGGCCGTTTGGGCGGTGATGGTGATATCGCTGAACGAGACTTTGGAGATGGGCATTTCGGCCAGGCCCTCGAAGCTGAGGCCGGTGGTCACGTTGTTGGCGGTGATGTGGTCGATGTGGACATCGCGGAGGATGGGCGTTGTTTCAGAGACCGGGGCGGGCTGCGTGCGTTGATACTGGCTGGTGAGCAGGAAGGCGGTCTTCACGCCGGTCATGGTGATGTTCGAGATGACGACATCCTCGACGAGGCCGCCGCGGCCGCGCATGCTCTTGATGCGCACGCCGTTGTCGGTGCCGTTCCAGGTGCAATCGCTGCAACGGATGTGGCTCACGCCGCCGGAGGTCTCCGAGCCGATGACGATCCCGCCGTGACCGTGCCCGACGGTGCAGTGCGTGACGGTGACATCCTGGGTGGGACGGTTGACGCGCCGGCCGTCGGCGTCACGGCCGCTCTTGATGCAGAACGAGTCGTCGCCGACATCGGCATAGCAGCCGTCGATATTGACGTGACGGCAGGAATCGATGTCGCAGGCATCGGTGTTGGGTGAGTTGGATGGGTTGACCATGCGGGTCTTATCGAGGGTGATGTTGTCGCTGAAGAGAAGATGCAGGGTCCAGAAGGGGGATTGAGTGAAGGTGACGCCTCCGATGTGGATGTCGGTGCAATCCTTGATCTGACACAGCGGCGGGCGCAGGCTGGTGGAAGGGAGATTGCTGGGCTGGGTGGCGGGCGTACGGCCGAGGTCGGCATCGGGTTTACCGGCCGGCACTCCACCCGCCCCTGATCCTCGCCCCGCGCCCAGCGATCCGCCGCCGGCTCCTGCAACGCCGCGGCCGCCCCACCACGTGCTGCCCTGTCCGTCGATCGTGCCCAGGCCGGTGATGGCGATGTGATGCACGCCATCGGCCCAGAGCAGCGGCCGCGGGCCGTTGGTCATGATCCCTTCCCAGCGCGAATAGACGGTGGGGTAATCGGCCTTGTTGGTTGTGAAGAGGATGGTGCCATCCTTGTCGATGTCGAGGGTCATGTTGTCGACGAAGTCGATCGGCCCGGTGAAGAACTTCCCGGCCGGGACATGGACGGTTCCGCCTCCGGCCTGCTTGACGGCATCAATGGCGGCGCGGAAAGCGGCCGTGCAGCTTGTCTTGCCATCGCCGACGGCGCCGAATTTGGTGATGTCGAAGGTGGGCTGCGTGGACGGGCGCGTGGAAAGCTGTGCCGATGACTGCGTGGCGCACGCGGCCAGGCGCAAGAGTGCGAGAATGATGATCGTCGCGATCGCAAAGCGGCGGGTATTGTGGGACATCGAATGAGGCTCCGTGATTTGGACCTGTTGGACGGGACAACTCTATGACCAAGTCCGCTGCCTGGTTCAGTGCCGACGAGAGTACCCAATGGCGGACTCGGTGTCACGCGAAAAAGGCCAGGCCGGCGAGCCCGATGAGGCGCGATGGTCTGAATGGAAATCCTAGCTCCGCCGGCGCTTGGATCGAGATCCGACAAACTGAATAATCAGCAAAAAGCCCACAAGCCACACTGCCAATCCGGAGAGCACCTGCCTCGTCACGATTCCAACCAACACGCCAATGGCAACGGCGACGAGGAATGGGACGACGACCGGACGCCACCACGAGCCGCGCAGGTATACGGAGATTCGCGCCTCCGAATCGGCCCACCATTTGGACAAGATTTCCCGGGCGCGATCGGCCTCGTCCTCCGGCACCAGGATGGGCGTACTTGAAAAATCGTTCACTGTGATCCAACGTGGTCACTCGTCGAAGACGGGGTGCAGGCCGGCGCATTTAAGAATGTCGGCGACCTCGTCGCAGTGCGTGTAGTGGGTGCGATAGACGGCCACGAGCTTCACGGGCCTCCGAAAATCGCACGTTTCATCGCGGCAGTCAACCAAATTCCAACGAACCGGCCGGCGGATTGTGCGTTTCTCGCCCAACGCAATCAGTTTCGCCAGAACGGGGATCAGGATCACGGCGGATCGTCGCCAATCAAAACCTCGGCGATTCCTTCATGAGCGTGCGTTCGAGGATCGTTTCCAGCGTGTCGCAGACGCGGTGGATCTGGCGGGTGGTCAGCGTGTTGAAGAAGGGCAGGGCCAGGGTGCGGGCGGCGACGTGTTCGCAGATGGGATAGTCGCCGGGTTTGTAGCCGAAGGATTCGGTCATGTACGGCTGCAAGTGGATCGGCGGGAAATAGTTCGAACAGCCGATCCCTTCAGAGCGCAGTTCCTTGATGATCTGGTCACGATCGGCGGGAGTGAACAGGTCGTTCAATCGCACCACAAACACGAACCAGCTCATGAAGGTGTCATCGCTGAGCGTCGGCATGATGAGGAACCGGCTGGTCATCAGGCGATCGATGTATGCGTTGGCGACCCGGCGGCGCTGGGTGAGGATCTCGTCCAGCCGGTGGCATTGCGAGACGCCCAACGCCGCGGCGATTTCGCTGAGGCGATAGTTATAGCCGAGGCGCTGATGGGCCAGCCACGCCATGCCGTCGCGGCCCTGGTTGCGCAGACTGCGGCAGGTGGTGGCGAAGGCATCATCATCCGTGACGATCATGCCGCCCTCGCCGGTGGTGATCTGCTTGTTGGGATAAAAGGCGAAGACGCTGGCCCGGCCGAAACCGCCGATGCGCCGCTCGCCGAAGCGCCCGCCGAAACCTTCGCACGAGTCCTCGATGAGGATCAGTTCATTCTTCTGGGCGAGTTGTTCGAGTTCGACCATTCCGCCGGGATGGCCGAAGGCTTCGACGGCCACGATGGCGCGGGTCTTGGGCGTGATGGCGGCGGCGGCTTTGGTCAGATCGATGTTGAGGGTCTTGGGATTGATATCTGCAAAGACGGGCTTGGCGCCGACGTACAGGATGCAATTGGCGCTGGCGACAAAACTGAAGGGCGTCGTGATGACTTCATCGCCGCTCTTGATGCCGGCGGCGAGCATGGTCAGATGCAACCCGGCGGTTCCGTTGCAGACGCCGACGCCATGCCGCCGCCCGGCGATCTTGGCGCAGGCGGCCTCGAATTCATCGAGTTTGGGGCCGATGGAAAGGGTGGGGGTTTGCAGCACATCGACGACGGCATCGATGTCGCGCGGGCTGATGTCCGGTGACGAGAGTGGGATGGGCTTGGGCATAAATTCTAATCAACCGCAAAGACGCTGAGATGGAAGATACCTTAGGAGACGATGGTGCTGATGGCGAAATTCCGCGCGATTCCGCTGGAGAGGAAGGGGCGAGGTTTTGAGCTTTGGCCTTGGCGTGATTTTACCTTTGCGTCGTGGCGTCTTTGCGGTTAACTCGCTTTGATGTTAATTCTCTTCACATCGGCGATCTTCGTCCGATAATGTCATTATCGACCTCGGAGCCGTCGCCGCATGAGTCTTAACCGTTCGACAACTGACAGCCCTCCCGCACCGCCGCCGCCGCGCCGGCAGAGCAAGGGGAATGCCGATTTCTGGCGGGCCATGCGCTATTTGTGGCCGTATCGACTCACGGTTTTCACGTCAATCGTATGCGCACTGTTTGTGGGCGTCTGCATGACCGGCGGGCTGGGGACCATGCTGCCGATCATGAGCGTGCTGATCAGCGGCGACAGCGTGCAATCGTGGGCCTACCGCCGGGCGGCTCAGGCCCGGCTGGGGGCGCAACTGGCGGATGATCCCTTCAAGGTGCAGATTCTCCGCGCGCAAACCAAAGGCGGACCGGCCGATGTGATGCAATGGACCGGCGGGCAGATTCTCGAATTGACCGGGAATGACAATCCGTCGGCGAATAGCGCAATCGGCGCGTTCTCCGGCGCCAATCCGGGGAAAGCCGGCGAAGAAGCTCGTGCCCACGCGACGGAGGTGTTGCGGACGATTGCCCTGGCGGGGAACGATCCCGTGCCGCTGGAGGTCTACACGGCCATCGCCTCGGCGCCGGGTGTGCCGGCGAGCGTGAAGCTGAATCCGATCCATGAATACACGCGCTGGGGCTTGACCGTAACGGCGTGGCTACCCAGGAAGCCCGTCTGGTCGATAGCGGCCGTGTTTGGGCTGATCGCGCTTTTGACCGTGGTGGGGAATGTGGTGCGGTTCTTTCAGGAATATCTATCGGACAAAGTGGCGATCATGGCGGTCGATGACATCCGACGGCATTTGTACGACCACGTGCTGCATCTTTCGCTGGACAAATTCGGCGAGCAGGGGACCAGCGATCTGACCAGCCGTCTGGTGCAGGACTGCAACAACCTTCAGGACGGCTTCAAAACCGTGCTGGGCCAGAGCATCCAGGAACCGATCAAGGCGGCGATGGCGTTTGGTCTGGCGATGTTCCTGAGCTGGAAACTGACCGTGTTCATCCTGGCGTTCGGGCCGGTGATGTATTTCCTGATCCGGAAATTCGGCCGGAAGATGCGCAGGGCCAGCCGCAAGGCATTGGAAAGTTCCTCGACAATGCTGGGCCAGCTTGAGGCGACACTGAACGGGATTCGGGTGGTGAAGGCGTCGGGGGCCGAGCGATACGAACGGCGGCGGTATCGGACCATCATGGGCGGTCTGGTTCGCGAGCAATTGCGCATGAGCCGGATCGACGCCTACAGCGCCCCGACGCTGGAAACGCTGACTTTGTTCGTGGCCGGGGCCATCGTCCTGTATGCCTCCTACATGGTACTGGTGCTGGGAACGCTGGATGCCGCGCTGCTGATCATGGTGATGGTGTCACTGGCGAGCATCGGCGAAAGCCTGCGCAAATGCAGCAAAGTGACCAACGCCCTGCAAAAGAGCAATGCGGCGGCGGCAAGAGTGTTCCAATCATTGGACATGCCCGTCGAGCGGCCGCGTCCGGCCGGCCGGCACACCGCCGGCGACACCGGCGTGACATTGCCGCCTCTGCAACGCGAGATTCGATTCACAAACGTCACTTTCGCCTATCCCGGCGCAACGGGCAACGCATTGCAGGATGTGAATCTCGCCGTCGCCAGGGGCCGGTCCATTGCCATTGTCGGCCGCAACGGCAGCGGCAAAACCACGCTCATGGCGCTCTTGCCCAGGTTCTACGATCCGCAGGGCGGCAGTGTCAGCATCGACGGCGTCGACCTCCGTGCCGCCAAATTATCCAGCGTACGGCGGCAGATGAGCCTGGTCACGCAGGACAGCGTCGTCTTTCCGGTTACGATCGCGCAGAACATCGCCTACGGGAATCCGCGAGCCACCCAGAGCCAGATCGAATCGGCCGCCAAGCGAGCCTTCGCCCACGAGTTCATTCTCGAAAAACCGGCCGGTTATGCGACGGTGCTCGGCGAGCAGGGCGGATCGCTCAGCGGCGGGCAGCGGCAGCGGCTGTGTATCGCGCGGGCGATCCTGCGCGATGCGCCGATCCTGATTCTTGACGAAGCCACCAGCCAGGTTGATGCCGAAAGCGAACACCTGATCCAAACGGCCATCCAAACCCTGATGCACGAGCGCACGACCTTTGTGATCGCCCATCGCCTGGGGACGATCCTGAGCGCCGACGAGATTGTCGTGATGGACCGCGGGCGGATCATCGGACAGGGGAGCCATGAGGGGCTAATGGGTTCGTGCGAGACATATCAGCAGCTTTATGAGAGGCAGATGGTGATGGCGCCGGCGGGGGAATGAGTGCAGGGGAGCGGGCACAGTGGCGGGGTGGCCGATTCATGGTGCATGTGCAACTCTGGTAAATGTTGCAAAGAAAAACTCGGAATTGTTAGAGTGGCTGCAACGGCGGCGAGAATTGCTGGTATGAGAGTTATGCCAGTATGTCCGGGGGTCCGTGTTGGCAAGCCGCGAGTGCGGGTCCAACAAACGGGCCGAAGGGCGGTATGTAGTGGAGGTCGGGTGCTATTCTGGTACCTGCGGCCTGGCGGAGGAAATGGTGGAGTTTTTCGGCAAGTCGATTTTAGGTAACGAGTTACAAACGGAAACAATCATCTAAGTTGGATGTGCGGCTGGCCTGCCGGTTGTTGAGGGCAGGCCGGTGTAGCGGAGGGAATCGCAGAGTTCGCAATACAAACATGAGTTAAATGCTCGGGAGTGACCGAGTGTGTTCGCGGGCGGCGCGTGCCGCCTGACAGGCCGCGTTGAGGTCCAGATCCGTGTTTCCGCCGGGTTTCGACGGTAAAACGGGAAATGGACGGCAAAGGGGCGGATGCGACACCTCGGGACTCGATGAGCGAAAGGAGCAACGCGATGGCGGCGAAAAGTAAAGTGAGTCTGTTGGCAGCGATCCTGCTGATGGCAGCCTTGGCGATGCCGGCGTTTGCCGGTGGTGGCGGCGGCGGTGGCGGCGCTGGTGGTGGTGGTGGTGGCCGCGGTGGCCGCGCTGGCCGCGCTGGCGCACCTGGCGGTGGCGCACCTGGCGCTGGTGGACCTGGCGCTCGTGGCCCCGGCGGCGGCGGCCCGGCTGCCCAGTTGACCCAGATTCAGACGACGCTCGGCCTCGATGCGGCTGAGACGACGATCTCCCCGAAGATCACCACCGTTCTGGAAGACCTCGTGGTCGTTCAGAGTGGCGCTGGCACCCTGTTCGCCCGTGGCGGCGGACGCGGCGGACGTGGCGGCGGCGCGGCTCCGGCAGCCCCGGCGAATGAAGTGGCGACTGCCCTTGCCGACCTGAATACCACGACCGCAGCGGCTGACTCGACTCCCGATGCGATCAAGGCCAAGGTCGATGCCTTCCGTGCAGCCGTCAAGACTGCCTCGGACAAGCTGACCAAGGACCGCGCTGACCTCAAGGCGGCCGTGAATCCGAAGCAGGAAGCCCAGCTCATCGGCTTGGGCGTTCTGAACTAAGGACAGCAAATACTCCGGCGGGTGTGGCCAGACGGATCGACCGTGGCGAGGCCGAAAGGTCAGAAATCGCGACGGCGCCCGATCAAAGGCGATCGGAAAGCGATACGCTTGGTCACACCCCGCCGGTTTGATTTGCTTTGAGGCAGGGAAGGCGTCAGATTTGGCTCCGCTTTGGTGGGTTCCGGCGGAGAACGGGTGGGGTGTTTGTCGGCGGACGGTGAAGGTATCGGGGATTGCAGTAGGGGGTGAGTGGGGCGAGGGGTGGGCGGGGCTGCAAGGTAAGCCCGGACGAAGCGGAGCCGGGACGCTGAGGAAAGCAGTTTGGGGCGTGGCGAGGCAGATCAAGCGATGCGCGAGCATGGGCCAGGCTCGCGGCGGCCCCGTTCCCAAGCGAACGGTATTCAGATCGCCCAGCGCCGCGCGGCGGCTGTTTGCCTGTGAATCAACGGAATTGGCCCGAGAGACTACTACCTACAGTGAGCAAAGGCGGCGCGTGCCGCCTGGTCTGACCCGGTGCGATTCGACTTACTCCCGTTTGCGTCGGGGCCGATGGGAGCCGGTGAATCGCCGGTGCGTCTGGCGGCGTGTCGACCGGGCCCAATCAACTCTCCCGAAAGGAGCAACGCGATGGCGGCGAAATCCAAGATTGGAATGCTGGCGGCGGTTCTATTGATGTGCGTATTGGCGATCCCGGCCTACGCCGGCGGTGGCGGCGGTGGATTTGGAGGCGGCGGCCGCGGTGGCCGTGGTGGCCGCGGCGGGAACGGCGGCGGTCCCGGTGGGGCAGTTGGCGGCCCTGGCGGTCCCGGCGGCGTTGGCGCTCCTGGCGGCGGTCCCGGCGGCAATTTCGGCGGTCGCGGTGGAGGGAACAATCAGGCCACCCAGCTTGCGAACATTCAGACGACGGTGGGATTCTCGGCCGATGAAATGGCCGCACTGCAATCGAAGCTCGTGGCCGTGTTGAACGACATTGCGGTCGTTCAAAGCGGGCAGGGCACAATGTTCACGAACGGCCGTGGCGGTGGCCGTGGTGGCCGTGGCGGCGGTGCTGCTGGAGTTGGCGGAGCGGCTGCCACTGGCGGCATGGGCGCTGCTGCCGGTGCGACGCAGAACGACGTGCAGAAGGCTTTTGCCGATTTGCAGGACGTGTTGGCGCAGGCCGATGCGACGCCGGATTCGATCAAGGCCAAGCTTGACGCATTCCGCGATGCCCTGAACAAGGCCCAGGAGACTCTGCTGAAGGATCGCAACGACCTCAAGTCGGCTCTGACCCAGAAGCAGGAAGCCGCGATGGTCACACTGGGCGTGCTGAACTGATGGTGGCCTAAGGACTGGGATGGGTGTGGCCAGATTTCGATATCGGCGGTCGGTGGCGGATCGCCGGCCATGGATTCCAACTAGGGAATCAAGAGATCGAAAAATGGCCACACCCTCCTGTTTGAGCATGCAGCGGGCGGCTGGGTCTGGTATGATGCCGGCTGGAAATTGAGCGATTTGTGAAACTTGGCGCCCGACCATGCATTCTCACAAGAGGAACAGCGGCCGTTGCGGTGGACCCGGACGGCGCAATATTCCGATTGAAACCAACGAATAGGAGCCGGCAATGACGCGACATGTATTCATGATTGGGCTGGTAACGGTGGTGGGCTTGGCGGTCTGCGCAAGCGTAAGGGCACAACCGGCGCCGGGCGGCGGCGGCGGATTTGGCGGAGGCGGGGGTGGGTTCGGGGGAGGTGGTGGCGGATTTGGAGGCGGTGGGGGCGGTTTTGGCGGGGGCGGATTTGGTGGTGGTGGCGGTCCTGGCGGCCCGGGCGGTGGGCAGGGCGGCGGAGGCTTCAACCTCCAGGCGATTCAAGACCAGATCAAACAGAACGCAATGGACAATCTGAGGACCAGGCTGGGCCTCAGCGATGATGAATTCGCGGCGGTTCAACCGCTGTTGACGAAAGTGATCGCGGATAATCAGGCCGTCAATGTTGGTTCCTCCGCCGGCGTGAACGGGATGCAGAACATTGCCAACGCATTCCGCAACGCTCGCAACGGCGGCGCCCCGGGCGGACCCGGCGGCGGCGTGGTGGTGCAAGGCGGCGGGCAGGGTGGGCCTGGCGGCGGCGGCGGTGGTGGCAGGCAGGCGTTTATCAGCATTCTTTCCTCGCCTTACGGAATTGCCCCCAGCGACACTCAGAATCAGGTTCAGAAGGCTCTGGATGATCTGAACCAGGTGCTGGCCGATACCAATGCCACGCCGGATTCGATACAGGCAAAGATGGACGCGTATCGTGATGCGAAGCTCAAGGCGATCGAACTGCTTGAGAAAGACACTGTGTCGCTCAAGCAGGTGCTGACTGCCAAACAGGAGGCGACACTGCTGTCGATGGGCTTGGTCAAGTGAGGTGAATCGTGCCGCGGCCCCGCGGAGGCCGCAAGCGATGCCGGGCGGGTCGGACGGCGGCCCCCGAATGGGAAGGCCCGTGTATGCGGGCTGTGCCGCCCGCCGGATGTTGTTCCAATCCGCCGGGGCCGCGCCAGGACAGCGGTAAAGGATAACGAGAGCTGTGCAAGAAATCGTATCGATACTGACAACCGAAGGGCTGTTAACCCCTGACGCGGCCCGCGAAGTGAATGCGTCGGTGGCCAATGGGAAATCTCTGGACGACGCGATCAAGGCCGCCCCCAACGTCGTTGAGGAGAAGGTTCTTCGCTTCCTTGCCAAATATTACGACCTTCCGTTCCTGGACCTGGAAAAGGACGGCGCCGCCCGCGCTCCCAGCAAGGAGCAACTGGCGAAATACCCGGCCCGCATCCTGCTGGACCGCCGGCTCATGCCGCTGTCGGACAAGGCCGGCAACGGCACCGGCGCCGAGATCGTCACCAGCCGCGTGTTCGACGTGGCGGGGCTTGATGAATTGCGGCTGGCCACCGGATTGGAAATCCATCCCGTTCTGGCGGTCTCGACGGAAATCGACCGCTTCATCAAGACGCACCTGGGCGTCGGGGCCGACACCCTCCAGAAGATGGGCATCGGCACCAGCGACGAAGTCGCGGTTGTCGAGGATATCGACGAGAACCTCGACCTGACGTCGGCCGCCCACGATGCGTCGATCATCAAGTTCGTCAACCAGATCATGGCCGAAGCCCTGGAAATCCGGGCGACCGACGTTCACGTCGAGCCGTTCGAGGATTCACTGCGAGTGCGCTATCGTGTTGACGGCGTGCTGGTTGAAGCCAACATCCCCCCGCAGGTTCGAAAATTCCACGCGGCCATCGTGTCGCGTATCAAGATTCTGAGCAAACTGGATATCGCCGAGAAGCGCGTGCCGCAGGACGGGCGCATTCGCTTGAAAGTCGCCGGACGCGAAATCGACCTCCGCGTCAGCGTGATTCCAATGATTCACGGCGAGGCGGTGGTGCTGCGTATTCTGGACCGCGGCGACGCGATTCTGGGCCTGGAACACCTTGGATTCGGCAAGCGCGATATGACCGTCTGGGAACGCGTTCTGGACCTGCCGCACGGAATTATCCTGGTGACCGGCCCGACCGGTTCGGGCAAAACCACCACGCTGTACGCCGGCCTGTCCAGGATCAACAAGACCGACCTGAAGATTGTCACGATCGAAGATCCGGTGGAATACCAGTTGGTGGGAATCAACCAGATTCAGGTGAATTTGAAAGCCGGCCTGACGTTCGGCGCCGGCCTTCGCGCCATTCTGCGCCATGACCCGGACGTGGTGCTGATCGGCGAGATCCGCGACCGCGAAACGGCGGATATCGCGGTGCAGGCGTCTCTGACCGGACACCTCGTATTCAGTACACTGCATACCAACGACGCCCCCGGCGCCACCACGCGACTGGTGGATATGGGCGTCGAACCCTACCTGGTCGCATCCACGCTGGAAATGGTCATGGCCCAGCGACTGGTGCGTCTGATCTGCTCCAAATGCAAGGAACCGGTTCCGCAGAGCGATGTCGATAAGCTCAAGTCGGAATTCGGCAGCGTCGTTCCGGACGTCATTTACAAGGGCAAGGGATGCCGTGCCTGCCACGATTCGGGGTATCGCGGCCGCCAGGGTGTGTTCGAAATGATGCCCATGAGCGATGAAATTCACGCCTTGATCCTCGAAAGGGCCAGCTCACGCGATATCCGCAAGGTTGCCGTGGCGCAGGGAATGGCGAGTCTGCGCAAGGACGGCTGGCGACTGATTCGCGAAGGGAAGACAACGGCCGAGGAAGTTCTCCGTATGACTAAGGAAGAGGACTTGACGACCGACCATGACCAGCAGGTGGCTGGCGCGGCGGCGGCGGCCGCGGGTTGACCGCGGTGCGATTTGCAGAATAATCCGCAACAAGTCCGATTCTGTGTCCAGTGGCAGCCTCGGCCGGACCGAAAGCCAGGCAAAAAGTCCAAAGGTTGAACTGTATGCCCGTCTATGCTTATACCGCCCTGAGTAAAGAGGGACGTCGGACCAGCGGCACATTGAACGCCGATTCCCGCCCCGCGGCATTGGCGACCATGTCCAAACAGGGCTTGGCGCCGATCACCATCAACGAGACCAAGGACATGGCGGCGGCCAAGAAGGTGGCCGACGCCGCCCAGGCGGCGGCCGCTCCGGGGCTGGGCAAGGGCCGTATCTCGCAAAAGGCCATCGAGTCCTTCACGCGCGAACTGGCAAACCTGCTGGCCGGCGGCGTGCCGCTGGCTCGGTCGCTGAGCCTGCTGCGGCGCGAGGCCCCGGCCGGAACCGCCAAGGAACTGTGGGGCGCTGTTCACGACGACGTGGTGGGAGGCACGGCCCTGGCGGACGCCATGGCCAAGTTCCCGCGGACATTCACCAGCGTGTATGTGGCAATGGTGCGAGCCGGCGAGGCGGGCGGATTTCTCGACGTGGTGCTCAGCCAGATCGCCGAATTCCGTGAGCGCGAAGCCGATCTCAAGGGCAAGGTCAAGGCGGCGATGATCTATCCCTGCCTGCTGGCCTGCCTGGCGGTGATGGTCGTCTTCTTCCTCATGTATTTCTTCATTCCGCGGTTCAGCCTGATTTTCACTCAGTTCGGCGGCAATCTGCCGGCTCTTACGCAGGCGATCATTCTCGTCAGCAACACGATCAATTCCCGTTACGGCCTGCTGGTTCTCGGCGGGATCGTGGCAATCGTCATTACCTTCCGCCGCGCGATGGCAACGCAGGATGGCCGGCGCAAGGTCGAGGAGATCATGCTGGCCGCCCCGGTGCTGGGGACCGTGTTGGCGCATTTTGCCCTGGTGCGGTTTGCGCGGATGCTTGGCACGCTGGTGGGCGCGGGCGTGCCGCTGGTGGCTGCGTTGCGCGTGGCGCGCGAGGCTTTGGGCAATCAGACGCTTCAGGACACGGTCGCCAGTTCAATCGAACAGGTTCAGCAGGGAACGGCATTATCCAAAAGTCTTGAAGGTAATGTAAAACTTTTCCCGCCTTCGGTTGTAGAAATGATAGCGGTCGCCGAGGAAACGGGCCGGCTGGATAAAGAGCTCGTCCGGCTGGCTACGTCGTATGAGGGTGACCTGGACCGGCAGTTGCGCATGCTGGTGTCGATCCTGGAACCCCTCATGCTGTTCTTGATGGCGGCGATCATTGGGACAATCGTTGTGGGAATGCTGCTGCCGGTGTTCAACCTGCAGGAACTGATCCACACCTGATATGGATGCGAACGAACTTTTTTATAGAGGTGCAGTCATGAAAGAGATGAACATGAAAAGGCGCATGGAGCGCTCGGCGGTTGCCGGTTTCACGTTGATCGAGCTGTTGCTGGTCATGGTGATTCTGGCAATCCTTGCCGCCGTGGTCGTGCCGAAATTCACCGGCCGTGCCCTGCAGGCGAAAATAACGGCCGCTCAAACGGACGTATCGAATTTGAAGGTCGCTCTGGACGCCTATGAGATTGACAACGGCAGCTACCCGACCACGGAACAGGGCCTGGCCCAACTGTTGAACGCGTCCGCCTCAGGGCACGCGTATATCGACAAGGTGCCGCCGGACCCGTTTGGCAACGCGTATGTTTATCGTTGCCCGGGCACCAACGGTAAGGATTACGATCTCTTCTCCTGTGGGCCCGACGGCGTTGAAGGCGGCGGCGATGACATCCCCAACGATCACTGATGATCGCTGCCAGGGATTCTGTCGCGTGGAAGCCGGCCCTGCCGGGATCGCGTAAGTGAGCCAGACATGCGGGAGTGTTCCAACCAACCAGCGTCATCGCGAGCCCGCCGCCACCGAGGCGGCGGGTTCACCTTGATGGAACTCATCATGGTGATGTTCATCATGACGCTGTTCCTGTGGATGGTCGCCCCGTCGTTTACCGGCTTTACTAAGAGCCGCAAGACCAGCGACGTGGCGACGCTCATGCAGAGTCTGACGAATTACGGCCGGACACACGCCATGAGCGAGGGACGCAATTACCGCTTGGTCTTTGATTTCGAGCACCGGCTGGTCCAACTGGTGGCGCAGGACGGCGATTCATACACGCCTCCGAACAACGATTTCGGCCTGCTCTACACCCTGCCCGATGGCGTCGATGTGACGCTGAAAGTCGAGCCGCAGGTGGAAACGCTGCCACAGTTCGGCCAGGCCGCCGACACCGGCGGCAGCGGCCTGAATATGTCGGGCGCGCAGACCCTGCAGAATTCCGATGAGCGCGACGGCGACTACATCGAGTTTCGATCCAGCGGCCGTACCGATCCGGCGATTATCCAGGTGATCAACAGCGCCGGGGGCGGCAACAGTTTCTACGTGGTTTGTCAATCGGAGACCGAGGGATTTCAGATCGTCAACTCAATTGGGCAGACCGAATGACCGCAGTTTCCGCCCGCTTTTCCCGCAGTCGCCCGCCCGTCCCCCGGCGCGGGGGCCAGGCGCTGGCCGGCTTCACGCTCGCTGAGGTGCTGGCCACGATGCTGCTGATGGCAATCCTCCTGCCGGTGATCATGGAAGGCATCAGCCTGGCCAGCGGCGTGGCGGACATGGCCCGGCGGCGCACGGAAGCCACCGGGCTGGCCGAGATGCAGTTGAACTATCTCCTCAGCAGCGCAGACTGGAACAACGGAATTCTGGACGGCAATTTCGAAAGCAACGATCCCAGCCAGGCGTGGGCGGCCGATTACACCTGGCACGCCGATGTGACGGCCTGGTCCTCGGATTTGACCCAGACCGTCTATCAGCTTGATCTGTTCGTGTATTGGCCATCGAAAAACGGCCGCGATGAGGAATCGATATCACTGTCAACCCTGGTGTACGATCGGTACGGCCAGTACGAGACCTACCAGGAGAACCTGCAGAACGGGAGTACCAGTTCAAGCAGTACGGGAACGACGGTTGGTGGTTGATTGGAGATGGATTCGAGATTCATGATTCAGCGGCGTCACAACTTCGCCAGGCGCAACTCGGGCTTCACGCTCATTGAGTTGCTCCTGGCCCTGTTCATGGCGGCGATTCTCACCGTCTCTCTGGTGAGATCGCTGAAGATCGCGTACACCGCCAAGGCGGCGGCGGATCGGGTTCTGGAACCGCCACGCACCGCGGAGATTGCCATGGAGATGCTCCGTGCCGATTTCCAGAGCGCTGTCACGCCGTCGGCGTCGGCACTGACAACCACCTACGCTTACAGCGTCTCCTCGCTGGGCACCGGCATGGACAGCATCGGCGCCACCACACCCACCATCACCAGTGGCACGACCAGCGGCACAACCAGTGGCAGCACCTCGGCCACGACGTCGGGAAACCTCGCCGGCCCGTTTGTCGGCGGATCCACGGGCCTGATTCAGCTCAGCGCCGAGGTCGATGACATCGTCTTTTTCACCACAGCCGACAGCCCGCAGGATATTGGCGCCAACAGCGAGATCAAACAGGTGGAATACACGGTGGATGAAGTGCCGGATCTGGTCACCGGCGGCACGACGCCGGCTCTGGTGCGGCTGACCACGCGCGACCTGCTGGACGACGATCCCATCAACGACGTGACGCCCGACGAAGAGATCGTTTGCCGTGGCGTCGTGGAATTCGCCTGCCAATATTACGACGGCGAGGACTGGACCGACACGTGGGATTCCACCGAAAATAACAACGATTTGCCGGCGGCGGTGCAGGTGACGCTGGCGCTGCTTCGGCCGACGGCCCAAGACCCCGATCGAGTCTTGACATTTTCCCGCGTCTTCACGCTGCCATGTTCCGGGGTGACGTTCGACAGCAGCATCAATCCGCAGATTGGCGGCTCCGGCGCCAACGGCGGCGACACGTTGGGAGGGCTGTGACCATGACCCGTCGCCAGATTCGCCGCCGTGAAGATCGCCGCCGCCGTGGTGCGATTTTCATCGTCGCCATCGGGGTCATGCTGATTCTGGGCAGCCTGACGCTGGTGTTCTGCATGAACATGCGGGCCGAAGCGATGTCCGCCGCCAACCGCGTGGGTTATCTCCAGGCCGATGCCATCGAGCAGGGCGTCGAACAATGGATGCTCAACCTCTGCGAAAGCTATCCCGGCGATGGGCTGCTGATCACGCAATATCCGGCCAATGCCGTGCCCGTCGGCGATGGATATTACTGGATCCTTACCCCCAGCCAGGAAGGGGATGACTATTACGCCTTTGGCATTACAGATGAATGCGGCAAGATCAATATCAATAAGGCCTCCGAAGCCTCCCTGGAACTGCTCCCCGGCATGTCCGATGAAACCGAGGCCTGCGGCTCGATCATCAACTGGAGAAGCAGCGCAACGGCAACTCCCAACGCCGACGGCGACACGGCCGAGTATTACGAGGAGCTCAATCCACCCTATGAGCCCAAGAACGCGCCATTCGAGTCGGTTGAGGAGCTGCTTCTGGTGTCCCAGATCACTCCCGACCTTCTCTGGGGCATGGACATCGATCATAACGGCGTGGTCACGGACGACGAACGGGCAATCGCCAATGAAAGCAACGGCCTGGGCTTGAACTCGAGCATGCTGGGCATGCAGACGCCAACGCTGTCGATGGGCGGAACCGAAGACAGCGAGCGTGGGTTCTACAATGACGTGACCGTCTACAGCATCGATCCATCCAGCCTGGCCAGCGACCTCATCACCCCCCGAATGACCGCCAGCACGTCAAATCTGAGCACCCTGTTGCAGAATTACGCGGGCGTGTCGGCCAGCCAGGCGCAAACGATCGCCAGTGCGGCCGGCGGCACCACCGGTGGCGGCGCTGGAGCCGGCGGACGGGGCGGTGGAGCGGCGGGCGGAGCGGCCGGCACGACCACTACCACGACAACCAATCTGTATACGATCTACACCGCCATGACCACTGCGGGCTTGGCCCCCGAGCAGTTTGCGCTTATCGAGGACTACCTCAACCCCACCGCATCCACAACCGGTGGTGGTGGCGGTGGTGGTGGCGGCGGCAGTAGTACCACGACGACAACAACCACCGGCCTGGTCAATGCGAATACCGCCCCGGCCGAAGTCTTGGCCTGCCTGCCCCTGCCCGGCGGGACGAGCCTGAGCCTTGCCGATGCCCAAAACATCGTCGATACCCGCCAGGGGACGATCGTCACCAACGGTACACCGGCCGATATGGATTGCACCTGGGTTTTTGGCACGTTAACCGACCTGACGACGGCCCAGCTTTCGGCCTTGGCACCGTTGATCACCGGCCGGTCGTTTCAATATTCCGCGGATATCGTGGCCGTGTCTGGCAACGGACGGGGCTTCAAGAGGGTACGTATTGTAGTGGACGCGCGGACAATACCGGCGCAGATCGTCTATCGAAAGGATTTGACCGATCTGGGCTGGCCGCTCGATCCTCAGATTTTGGTGGATTTGCAAAATGGTGATGGGATCGACATCAACGGTCCCAACAATCCGGATGAGGGCATAATGTCTTTCTAGGAAACAGGTTACGTCTTGCTTGATTGTTGAGTTGTGACTGGACGCGGGGGCGATTTAATTACACAGGCGGGTGGCTCGTGAAAGCGCTGCGGTATAACAAAGTCTTGGGATTGGCCATCGGCGAGCATTCGCTCCTGGTTGCCGAAATACATGGTGGTGAGCACCCGGAAGTCCGTCATACAGCGGAATTCGTCTATCCACAGGGCGCCGGTCCAGATCAGCCCGAGGCCATGGGCCTGGCTCTGGGCAAGTTCCTCAAGGACGACGGCTTTACTGCCAACGTGGCTATCGCCGGCCTGCCGGCTCGCTGGATACTGGTCAGCTCCAAGGAAGCTCCGGTCACCGATGAACTGACCCGAAACGACATGCTCCGCCTCCAGGCCGAGGTCGAGTTCAGTTCCGAAATCACCGACCTGGTCTACGATTTCGTGGATAATCGCAACCCCGAGGTGGCCCAGCCGATCCTCCTGGTTGCCACCGCTCGCAAATACGTCACCGCCCTGGAAAAAGCCTGCGAAGTCGCCCGCATCAAGCTCGCCGCCATCATGCCCTCGGCCGTCGCGCTCGGTGAAGCCACCGCTCGAACCGGCCGCGAAAACGCCATGGTCCTGGCCGTTGCGGCGACCGGATCGGAATTGACGGCCCAGCGCGGGGTTGTCCCGGCCGCGGTCCGCCATCTTCGCTACAACGCCCAGCAATCCTCGTTCCTCAGCGAACTGCGACGGCTGGTCTCCACTCTCCCAACCACCGGCACCGATCGCGAACTGGTCCTGTGGGATGGTTCCGGCCTGGATGGCCCGGCCCTCAGTCAGCAACTCGGCTTCCCGGTGCGAACTGGCGATATCGCCTCCCTGGGCGTGACCGCTTCGAGCAACGGCAATGGCCAGGTGAATGTGAACGGCTACGCGGCGGCCATCGCACTGGCGCTGGCGGGAACCGGCGCTGTCGGTCCCAGCGGGCCGCCGGTCGATTTCCTCCACTCGCGTTTGGCGCCGCCCAAGGTCGTTCGAATCCCCCGCTGGACGTACAGCGCGGCGGCGACTGTCGTGGTCGTCATATTCGCAATGGTTTCACTGAACCAGACGCAGCAGGCGGATCTGGCGGCGCTCCAGGCCCAGCAGCACAGCCTCAGCCTGCTGGATCCGCAGACCATGCGTGCCAAAGCCGACGTCAAGACCATCACCATGGCCCGGCTCTGGTACAACCACGATCCCCGCTATCTCGCCTGTCTGGCCGATCTCACCAAGACCGTAGAGGCCGGAGTTGACGATGGATTGACATATGTCACAAGCATCCACCTGCAGGAACCGCCGCCTCCACCGACGCGCGCCGTCAAGAACGCCCCTCCGCCGCTGCCCGCGCGATCGCTGCTGATCAAGCTGGCCGGCCGTACCAGCGACCTTCAGCGAGCCCAGCAGCTTGTTGACGCCCTTCGCAAGCTGCCGACCGTCATAAACTTGGATTTCAAGAGCGGCAACAGCACCGGCGGCCCCGGCATTACGGCGCCCGCGGACACAACCGGCGCGGCGGCCACCGCCACCGGCGGCTTTGGTCGCGGCGGCCGCGGCGGCGGTCGCGGCGGCGGCCGTCGTGGCGGCGGAGTCGGCGCCGTCCCCGGCGTAGCCACCGTCGCCGGCGGGCGGGCGGAGGAATCCCAGTTCGATATCACCTATACGTTTGTGCCGAAATCGGCTCTGTCGCCGGCCACCCCGGCTCGGCCGGCAGCGCCCTCGAACGTCACCACGGGTCGCCGGACTTCGTTGGGACGGTAATTATCATTCGTGGCCTTGTGGATCTGGAGAATTTGTGGTCATCGCAAAACGTGAAATGAACATTCTGATCACGGTGCTCGTCCTCGGCGTCGTGGCGCTGCTGTATACCTACGGCATCGATCCCTATCTCAAGACCGGCGAAGACATCGTCACCGGCAAGGCCAAACTCGACACCGATCTGAAGGAAGATCTCCAGAAGTTCAAGGAATACCGCGCCATGCTTCCCGAATGGGAGATCATGAAGAAGAACGGCCTGCAGGAGGATTCGGAACTGGTCCAGTCGCAAACCATGCGGGCCATTCAAGCCTGGTCCGAATGGGCCAGCGTCAATGTCAAAGGCTATCGCACCGACAAGCCCGCCAAAGAGGGCGATTTCATCGTCCGCGACTACGACTTCAATCTCGAAGGCACGATGAATTCCGTCAGCCGCTTGATCTGGGCCCTGGAAAATTCCCCCGTCCCGCTTCGCATCAGTGATCTGAATATTGCCGCGGCACACGAAGGCGTCGACGATCTGATGGTCCGCATGAAGGTGTCCGCTCTCAGCGTGGCGCCCCCGGAAAAACCCGCCGCGCCCACCAGAACGGTCAGCTCCGCGGCTGGAGTCGATTTGCATCAAGGAGCAGGATTATGACATCCACATCCAAATTGCTATCGTTGGCAGCATTGGCGGCGGCTTCGGCCGGCCTGCTTTTCGCTACGGCTTCCACTCGCGGCCAGGCCACAACCAGGCCCGCTTCGGCCAGCCCGACGACCGTTCCCTCGGCCGTCGCGCCCTTCGGGGCCGGACGATCGGCCTCGCCTCTGGTCGGCGCTGCGACGCGGCCCGCCGCTCTTGCCGGGGCCACCACGGCCCCGTCCACCCGGCCCGGCATCTTAGCCGGGGCCACGACGGCGCCCTCGACCAGGCCCGGCGGGCTTGGCGCATCGGGGATTCGCGGCACCACCGGTACGATCGGCGCGCCCGCCGGCGGCGGGTCAACCAGCGTGTTTGGCAACCGCGGCGGCACCACGACCCGTCCAGCCGGATCGGGAACCGGATCGGCAAGTGTGTTCCCCGGACGCGGCAACGGCACCGGGCGCGGCCCCGTCGCCACAGCTCCGCCGGCCGGTGACATGATCGCCATCAACATGCCCGCCGCCATGCCGGTGGAATATGCGACCGAATTCAGCAAGCGCAGTATCTTCCAGAAGGGTCTGCCCTATGTGGCGCCGCCCGTGCAGTACGTCGCGCCGCCGCCGGCAGGCCCCAGCCAGGCGCAACTGGCGGCGCAGCAACTGGAGGCCGCCCGGGCTCGTCTGGAGAGCCAGTCGCTCTTTAACGGCGCGGCGATCGAGAAGATCAATGGGAAAGACGTCCCCATCGCCTTTATCGAAAATACCGTGTCCTTCCAGGTGACCCGCGTTAAGGTGGGCGATGCCATTGCCCGCGGCACGATCACTTTCATCTCGCTCACGGAATTGCATTACAAGGCGGCTTCGGGAACTCGGGTCATTCCGATCGGCTACAGCCTGGCAGGCGATGCGTACCTGCGCTCGACCACCAGGCCGTCGGTGCTGGAGGTAACCGAGTTGCTGAACAATACCGCCACGACGCAAAAAACGGGCGAAGCCCTCGGTGCCGACGATCTTCTGACCCAGATGAAGTTGCGCCGACAGGCGGAACTTACCGGTCTGTCGGGTCTGTCCCTGCCGGGCGATGCGCCGACAACCCAGCCCGCAAAGGCTGTTGTGCAACCGGCCGACCAGACGCCGGCGGGTGCCGACCAGACGGCGCCGGCGGATGAGAATTAGCAATCCGGCAGGTGTAATCGCCGTGGCGGTCGATTGCCGGCCAGGGTCCGGTAAAGTGATGCCCGGCACACTGTCGATACAACAATGATGGCCCAGCGGTGTTAATAAGGGCAACGCGGAGGATTATCGGTCGGCCGGGTGCGGTTGACCGGGCAGTTCGACGGCGGCAGGATCGGGCAACGTAGCGGAACGACAAAAAGGAAACACACATGCGTGGAATGCGTTGGTGCGCGGGAATCATGGGAATCGCGGTTCTTCTGGCGGTAGCGCCGATGTGGCTGTACGGACAGCCGGCGCCGTATCAGGTGCTGGGCGCCGCGCCGGGCTCCACGACCTTGCCGGAGATGATTACTCTGGGCGCTTCGACATCCGCCCCGTCCAATCCACTGGGCGGTCCGGCGACTTTGCCGTTCGCCCAGCCACCGCCCACCACCATGGTCTCCCTCAATTTCAAGGGCGCATCCATCGACGAGGTGCTTAATTACCTGTCTGAAAAGGCGGGATACATCACCGTCAAGATGAGCGAAGTCTCGGGGCGAATCACCCTGAACTCGCCCGTGCCGGTCTCCAGCGACCAGATTCCGGCCCTGCTGGATACCGCGCTGGAAGCCGACGGCTACGGCGTGCTTCCCATGGGGCGAATCCTCAAGGTGGATACCCGCCTCAACCTGATGTATGAGAATCTGCCGGTTCGCTACGGCGGTGATCCCAACGAGATCGCCGATACCGACCAGCTCATCACGCAGATCATTCCCCTCAAGACCATCGCCGCCGGTCAGCTTCGCAACGACCTGCTGCCGATTTTGTCGGCCACCGCGATCGTGACAAGCAACAACGGGGCCAACGTCATCATCATCACCGATACCTCGTCGAATATCCGGCGAGCGGCGCAGATTTGCCACGATCTGGATACGCAGACCGGCGTGGCCAGCAGCATGTTCGTGCGCCACCTCTTCAATGCCGATGCCCAGACCGCGGCAACCCTGATCACCACCATGTTTCCCCCGCCGCCTCCCCCGGCCGGCGGTGGCGGTGGCGGCGGTAACGCTGCCACCGGCGGCTTTGGGGCTGCTGCCGGTCCAGGCGCAACCCGGGGCGCAACCACTCCTGGCGGCGGTCGGGCTGGCGCAGCGGGCACGGCTCGAGGCGGTGGTGGTGGCGGTGGGACCGCCGCGTCACCTGATCTTGAAGCCCAAAAAGTCATCGCCAGTGCTGATGAACGTTCCAACAACGTCGTTGTCAATGGCCCCAAGGCCACACTCCTGATCATCTGGCAGTTGCTGGATCAATTGGATGCCGATACGTCGCAGCAGACCTCATTCTTCCTCTATAAGGTGAAGAACGGGTATGCCCAGGATATGGCCGCGACGCTCAACGCCCTGTTCAACGGCACCAGCACGTCGTCGGGACGGTCCACGACAACCGGCACGCGCGGCACGACCATCGGCAGCAGCAGCGTCGGCAGTCTTGGCAGCAGCAGCGGCCTGGGCGGTGGCGGCGGTACAACTGGCCGTGGCGGCGGCACCACTGGCCGCGGCGGCGCGACCGGCACCACCGGCCGTGGCGGCGGTACGAGCCTCGGCGGCGGCACGTCGCTTGGCGGCGGCACGAGCCTCGGCGGCGGCACGACCGGTACCGGCCGCGGCGGGACCGGCAGCACCGCATTAGGCGGCGGCGGCGTCGGCGGCCTTGGCACCGGCAATCGAACCGGCGGCGTCGGCAACCTCGCCTCCGTCGGCGCCACCGGCGGCGAAAATAATTCCGATGACCTTACCGGGGCCGCCTATGTCGTCCCCGACGTCGATACCAATTCCCTTCTCGTCGCCGTTGTCACCAAGCTCAAGCCCGAAGTCGAAATCGTTATCGAACAACTCGACCGGCCCGTCGCTCAGGTGCTCATCAAAGTCCTGGTCGCCGAAGTCTCCCTCGACGAGACCAGCGACTTCGGAATGGACTTCTCGGCACTGAACCTGCGCACCCCGGCGGCCGCCGCGGGTGCGGCTGCGCCCGCAGCCGGCACTACAACGACTCTCAACGGCCAGAAAGGCGCCAGCAGTTTCGGCAACCTGGGCGCGTTCAATTCCAACGGCGGCCTGCTTCTGCAGGTCACCGAGAGCAACGTCCAGGCGGCGTTGCACGCCCTGGCGGTCAACGGCAAGCTGGACGTGATGTCCCGTCCGTATATCCTTTGCTCCGACAACCAGACTGCGGAAATCACCGTCGGACAATCCGTCCCCATCATCACCAACAGCCAGACCACCACTCTGGGCCAGACCCTCAACACCATTCAGTACCAGTCGGTCGGCATTATCCTCCTCGTCCAGCCTCACGTGAATCAGGAAGGTCTGGTCACCTGCCTGGTCGAGCCGGAAGTCTCCTCACTCAGCGATCAGACCGTCCCGATTTCCTCCAACGGCCTGACTGCGCCGGTGTTTAATACCCGCACAGCCCAGACCTACGTCGCCATCCAGAATGGCCAGACGATCGTCATCGGCGGCATGATCGGCGATCAGAAGAGCACCTCGTTCCAGAAGGTTCCCCTCCTGGGCGACATCCCGCTCCTTGGTCCGCTGTTTGGCCGTACCCAATACTCCGATACGCGAACCGAATTGCTGATTTTCATGACGCCGCACGTGGCATTGCGGCCGGAATACCTGTACGAGCAGACGCAGGACGAATTGCAGGAGGTCACCAACAAGAAGGATCTGGCCCCGCAATTGGAAGGCATGATGCGTGGCGCCACGACTCTGCCGGCGCCGGAACCCGTTGTCGACCCGTTCCTGATGCAGGCGGAGATTCACGCCGAAGAGATGCGCAACGGTCGCAATGGCGGCACCAACGGCATGGGCCCGGTGCAGAACCCGCCGCCGCCTCCGGCGCAGTTGCTGCCGGATCAGCCGACCGCGCCGGCGCCCGTGAAGCCGTAATTTATTCCGTCGGTGCATGATGCATCGCCGGTGGGTATCCCGCACCTGTGGAATTTTCCGCGGGGGCGGGATACTCTTTTTTGGCGAGGTCTTTTTGAGAGCTGTTTCGTTCAAGCTCGTGCTGAAGCGGTGGACGCCGGTTGTGATGCTGACGTGCATGCTGGGTGTACTGGGGGCGTGCCAGGACTCGCCGCCTCCGGCCCAGCCGCAACCGCTTCAGGTCACTGCCGGCACGGTGGGGACCAGGCCGCCGGCCGCTCAGCCGGCCGTGCCCGCCAACTCCGTCAAGACGCCAAAGCAGCTCAAAGCCCAGGACGAAGAGAATCTGCATAGCATCGCCGGGCTGATCCTTGAGTTCTATTCCACCTATGACCGCATGCCGCCGTCGCTGGCGGTCTTGAAGCTCATTAAGGATCCCAACGATCCGCTGGACCTGAGCAGTCCGATATCGGGCCAGCCGTACGGCTATTCGCCGGCCGGCATGTCGCGGCCGGATTTGCTGTTGAAGGTGTATGTCTGGGATCCCCAGCCGTTGCCGGATGGATGCCGCGAGTGCCTGGTAAGCACGCAGGCGCCGCGGACCGCGCTGCAACTGGACGTTCAGGAGGTGGGCGAGGGCGATTTTCAGGTTTTCAGTCCCGGCGTGACATCGGCCATAGGGGGTTCGGCGTACGCTGATCCCCTTTTGCCGCCAGTCGTGCCCGACCCCAACGACACGGCGCCGTTGACCCCAGAGCAACTTCAGCGGTTACGGGCGGCGATGCACGGCGATTCCGTGCCGCAGCCGGTTCAGACTCCCGGCCAGGGGAACGGCGACACGCAGCCACTGACGCCGGATCAATTACAGGAACTCCGCGCCGCCATGCATCAACAGGCCGCCCCGGATCAGGCGGGCGATGCGCAGGCGAATCCGGACTCGGCCGCGCAGCAAGACCCCGGTGCCGTAGAGCCGACGCCGGACAACACCTCGCCTCCGCCGCCCGATTTTCTGCTCACGCCCGACAATTAGCCGGCGCTGCCTGTGCATTCGCCAGCCGCGGCGGGATTGCGGAAATTTTGATTTCCGCGCGTGCGGCGCTGTACACTCCGCCTCGACCGGCCGAGAGGCGCCGAGCCATTTCGATATCATGTCCGCGTAACGGCGGTGCGCCTGCAAG
>Ga0181520_10001316_pt1 | contig 50716 bp, 40 predicted proteins | sample PEATcosm2014_Bin_29_FD_132451 | JGI IMG/M metagenome (GOLD analysis project Ga0181520, IMG submission 132451) | Peatland microbial communities from MTU Mesocosm Facility, Houghton, MI, USA - PEATcosm2014_Bin02_30_metaG | ecosystem: Environmental > Terrestrial > Soil > Wetlands > Peat | place... | reverse complement strand
TTCTTCAATATTCACCTAGATGTAGATGGAGGACTTCTTTCAGTACAAAGGATCTTGAAAGGTTAATAGATCCTGTTACGAGAGAAGAGATTAAAGCTGAATTGATTCAAAAAGTATCCCCAGCACCTAAAAAAACACAAAAATCGAGATCTGGAAAAAAATCACAAAAAACCTTAACATTTTCAGAGGTCTGAACAGGTGACTAAATGAATGAAAATATTTCGGAAGTCAAAGAAATTAGTAATTTCAATGATGGAACAGAAATATTCGTAGGTTGTTCAAGTTTTGAAGAACGATGTTTAGGTACAATAAAAAAGTTAAGTCCTGAATATCATTATACTAAAGCATTTATTTTTATATATGATAAACCCGATAAAGAGAGAGAAAAACATACGCAAAAAATAACTGAAATTTTAAAAGATAAAGGCTTGTTTGAAACAATTATAGCATCAGAATCCGATCCAATCTTGTCAATAAAAAATTTGATTCGTGAACTAAAAACAATTCAGTTGACATCAAATAAACTCACAATCTCAATTGATATTACAACATTTACAAAAAAACATCTAATGCTACTCCTCAATTATTTTGATAAGAACAACCTTTTTGATATTACGAGAATTTTTTATTCTGAACCCAAAAAGTATACCGCAAATTTGTATTTGCCGATGTCGTTTGGAATTCTTCCAATCTATACTATTACCGGATTTGTTACAACTCAGTCTTTGAATAAACGAAATTTACTTGCAATTTTTTTAGGATATGAAGGCGATAGAGCTATGGCATTAGTAAATAATTTTGAACCCAATGAAACAATTTTAATTATACCTGATCCACCATATCATCCTGAATGGAAGGGTCGAACAGAAGAAATGAATAAAAATTTAATTGAAATTATCGGAGCAGATAAGGTTGAGTCAATAGATTCCTTAAATCCTCATTTGATGTTGGAAAAATTGGAGAATCTATTTGGCATTAATGGTAAGTATGATTTAAGAAATTATCATTGTAGTATATCACCACTTGGAACAAAACCACAAGCGTTAGGTCTTTATCTGTTTTGGAGACAACATAAAGGTAAATTCTCAATAGTATATGCCCCACCTTGCAAACACAACGAATCTTTTTATTCTAAGGGAATTGGAAAAACATAGAAGTTGATTTCTCCAAAATCAATAGGGATCGGAAATTAATAAATATAAAAAAAATATTCCCCGAAATTCGGAAAAAAAATTATCTTACCCATGGTTTTGATAAATATCCCGCCAAAATGATTCCACATATGGCAAATTTTTTAATTAAAAAAATTACCTTGCCGAAACAAACTATACTTGATCCTTTTTGTGGAAGCGGATCGGTTGTGATCCAATCAGTTGTTGAAGGACGCAACGCCATTGGAGTTGATATGAATCCTTTGGCGGTTCTTTTTTCCAAAGCTAAAGTTACTCCGTTAGAGATTGAAAAATTAGAGACGCAGTTAAATCAATTACTATCAGAATTTTATTCATGTAACGATCCATTTGAATATACATTTCCTAATGCAGATTATTGGTTTACTCCTGCAACATTAAGGAAATTGGGTACTATAAAAACGGTACTTGACAAGAATTCTGACAATTTTGATGAAGAATATTTTATTTTTTGGAAAGCATTATTTGTCTCTATAGTAAGATATTGTTCACGTGCGGATATTCGTGGACCAAAGCCGTTCATTTCTAAAAGAGCACACACAATTCGAAAAGGAAAACATTTTGATCCATTTAAGACTTTCTTAACACAATCTAGAATTTGGATTACCTGGGAGGCAGAATATTTAGCAAAATTGAAAAAACAAAGAAAAATTTCCCAGTTTAAAATACTTCAAGGAGACTCACGAAATCTATCTCATATTTTGAGAGATGACAAAATTGATGCTATCGTGACATCCCCTCCTTACCTTAATGCCCAAGATTACTATCGATCTTCAAAACTGCAATTATTCTTTTTGAATGAACTAAGCAGTTCTGAAATGAGATCTTTCTCCAGAGAAATAATTGGAAGTGATAGATTAGTACAATCGCAGTTCAATAATAATTCGAAATTACCTTACCCAATTGCTGAAGATTTTCGTTTGAAATTGTTAGATCTCAACAAGCAAAAGTCTGTTGTTTATTACAAATATTTTTTAGATATGAGTAAAGTGATAAAAGAATCGAATAACCTACTAGAGTCGGGATCATATTTTTCTATCGTAATTGGGGACAATAAAATTTCGAATTTGGAAATCCCTACACACAAAATTATAAATGAAATATCAGAACATGAAGGATTTCAATTAGTTTCTATTTATTCAGATAAAATTAGAGATAGGAGATTGCCAATTATAAGAAATGGTCATAGTGGTATTATGAAAACTGAAAATTTGTTGATCTTTCAAAAAAATTGAACGTGATTCTATCAAATAACAAATTAAAAATTTTTCTGCTTCTCTTGGTTTTTCCCGATAACTCTTAAAGGTCTAATCGAAAGATTTATCAAATTATCCCTTTGTATCAATTTCTGTGATAGTATATGGTTAAAAGAACATCATTGTATTATCCGCTCCTTTTTACGCCAAACAAATCGTGGATCCAATCCAATCTACTTTATTACGATCAAATCTCTACAATGATTCCAAAAAAGACATGGGAAAAAAACAAATGCGCGGGTTTTCCAACAGGATCTTTAGAGGATCCAAACGAAGAAATATTAAATGAGACTGTAACAGACTTCTTATTGTCCGAACATCAATACAAACCGATTTTTCCGGACAAATTATTAGATCCTTCATACCGCTCTGTAGCAAGCGATTTTGAAAACGAGTATTATCAAAGGCTTAGCCTTCTAGACAATCACTGGGGATATAAATTTACATGCGAGGATAAAATTGTATTACACTCTGTATTTTTTGATTTTATAGAAGATATCTCTCTCAATATTGGAAAATCTAGTAATTTTCTTATCTCGTGTGTTGCTGATAGTGGAGATGGTCACTGGTCAAATCGTGTCCCTATAATTACATATATGTCAGTACTGGCAGAATTTATGTCAAAGATAGATTCAGACTTAACACAACCATCAACTGATGACTCGATATACAGAGATCTCGTTTATCTCGGTCAAAACAATAAAACAAGTATACCCGGGATCTCATTCAACTTTAATGAGATTTTACCTGTTCCAAACCAAAGTGTATCCCTTGAAAAGATTATTGATTTTAAAAAGGAGTATGAGACGGAATTGCTGAACTTTCAAAATTGCTTTTTTAAACTTTCAGAAAACGTTTCAAAATCAAAAACTGAAAAGGAAATGAAAGAGTTGGTAATGGATTTTGAGAAATCAATCAAATGTGATATTAATGATATTAAGACACAACTTCAAGAATATAAAATTCAAACTGTTTTGGGATCTCTTAATATCCTTACAGAAATGAAGGTTCCAATGATAATTGCTACTGCTGGAGTTGCAGCAGGAGTTTCTGTAAATAATCCTACATTTATTGAACTTGGGTTTGGGGGATTGGCGGCAGCAAGTGGAATAAAAATAAGTAATTATCTTGTAGACCGAAATATTCAAAAAAGGAAAATTATTCGTGATTCGCCATTTGGATACGTATACAAAATTGAGGGGATTTTAACGTCCACGAAATAAGGAAGTTCTTTTATTACCTGCATTTTTAATATAAATACTCTAATTTAAATTGCGAAACGATAGATCACACATACTCTCATTTTCACCGCCCTCCCCTCCCCCCATATATGCCAGCACACCCCAACTAAATTCTTAACACAATGCACCTCATCCACATCGCCGACACCCATCTAGGTCTCGCGGCCTTTTAGCAGGCTACACCCGGAAAGCGGCATGAACCTGCGTGAATAGCAGATCTATGACAATTTCCTGGAGGCGATTGATGAGATCATCGGCAAAAGCCCGACGTGCTCGTCCACGCAGGCGACCTTTTTGATACGGTTAAGCCCAAGACCCGGGCCTGCACGAAAGTGCCCGAAGCGCCCGGACGGCTGTATGCGGCCGGCATCCCGCTCGTGATAATTGCCGGGAACCACAGACTTCATCAAATCCGATGAGAAAAACGAAAAGAGCAGATCTCCCCGTTACTGCCGAAGATGTACCTCAAAAAAATTCCCCGTTCTCCGTGAATTACGGATACCCCGCATTTTTGTTCCCGAAGTTTGCCGCACGAAAAAAGCGTTTATTCATCCGGCCGTGCATGTGCCACTTCAATAAGTTTTCCCGCGAGCATTTGGACTGCCTGCCATGCCGGGCTGGTATCCGGGATACCGGAGACCGGAGTCGCCGCAAGATCGGCAGCTTCAACTGCGGGATCTTCCGGGATCGTGGCTATCGGTTTTTCGTCGCCGATATCCACTGGTGCCGTACCGGATTTGTACCGGTTGAAGACCACATGGATCCTTGACGGTTCAAGCCCGAGCTGGGTGGCGATCTCCCGTATCCGTGCGATTGTCCGCAGGCCCCGGGCCCCGGGATCGCTCACGATCAGCAGCACGTCCGGTTTTCCGATCGTGCCCCGGCTGATGTGCTCCATGCCGGCCTCGGTGTCGATCACAAGGAACCGGTAATCGCGCTCGAGCTGCTGCATACATTCCGAGAGGAGATCGTTTGCAAAACAGTAACAGCCGGTGCCTTCGGGCCGGCCCATCGCGACGAGATCGAACCCCTGCGATTCCACCAGTGCCTGCCGGAACCGGAACCGCACGTAATCGTGCCGGTTCATGCCCGGGGGAATATTTCTCGTGAAGGCTTCTTCGCGCATGCTCCCCAGCGTCTCTCTGACTTCGACACCGAGGGCTTCATGGAAGTTCGCGTTCGGGTCGGCATCCACGGCAAGCACCGGGCTCTCGCCGGCTGCGATGAATGCCCGCACAAGGAGCGAGCTGATGGTGGTCTTACCGGTACCGCCTTTTCCTGAAAGTGCAATCGTAAACGGGCGTCGGGTCATGGTAACAGGTCTCAAGTAAATAAAACAATCAGGGAATCTTCGCTTCAGCCCGGATCCTCCGGGATATCTCGGCGGCTGCCCGCTGGATCGCGAGAGCGCCGTTCCGGTCCGCAAACCGGATCCCGCAGCTTGGGGTGATCAGCGACTGCGCATCGAAAAGTTCCGCCGGCACCTGCTTTGTAAGCTGGGTGCGTATCGCGCAGTACCGTGCATATAGCGAGTCGACCGTCTCACCGGCAAAGAGTTTGTACTCGGCAGGGACGATCCCCCATGCGACAACGCCGCCCCGTTCCATGTATTCCCTGATGGAATCGGCATAGAGAAGGAATTCTTTTGCCGTCGAATATGCATCGAGCGAGATCATCGAAGGGTCAAGGCTGATGACAAAACCCCAGTCCGTATTCGAGCAGCAGTGGACGCCAAGCCCGCCTTTTACAAGCGACGCAATATCGTGCCAGCCTGAACGGACAGACTCCTTATCGAGCGGCACGACTGAAGAGCCGAGCGAGGCAAAGTAGGGTTCGTTTAAGACGACGAGTGTCTCTTTGACGCCGGTCCGGGCCTGCATCTCATTCTCACACCAGCGTGCCTTGAGCGCGATCATTTTCGAGAGGACATCGGCAAGCTGGGAGTCGTAGTAGATCGGACGTTTGTCTGCATCGACGACCTGCATGCCGAAGGTGACCGGCCCGGTCACCTGGCACTTGAGCGCCTGCGCCTGCGGGAACTGCCGGGTCATCATCTCGGCAAACGCGGAGGCATGCGCACGGTCGAGGCCGTACGGCGAGAAGTTTTCCTCAACAAAGTCCAGGTACACCTGCTCCATCGCGGCCGTATTGTCCCGGGTGCTGTCGTACAGCAGCCGGTCCTCGCGGATCACCTGGCCCGGGAGCTGGGCGGAGTCGTTAAAGACGATGCTTTCAAGGAGGCCGCGGTCCGGGAGCGTGGGGGCATACGGGAATTCCGGGAAGATGTCGAGCACATCGCTGCACGCGAGCACCGGGTCTGTGTGCGGGAGGGCACCGACACCGGTTGCCCGGGAATTCGGGGGCAGGATCATCCGTGACATTCAGGTCACCTCTTTTTTCTCCCGGATGGATTCGAGGAGTGCCTGGACCCGGGGGAAAAGGGAGAGATCGGTGTGCGGCAAAAAAGCGCTCGATGTGTAATCGTCCATGAAAGACGGCTCCGCGTTGAGCTCGATATAGGCAATCTGGCCCGCGATCCCGTCGAGAAGTTTCCGCTTCCTGCGGTTGATGAGCGCGAGGTTTGCCCCGGCAACAGCGCCATTACCGATGTTTTTGATCCGTTCGAGATCGATCTCCGGGATCAGCCCGGCAATCGTCGCGTTCTTCTTGTTGATGTAGTTCCCGAAGGCACCGGCAAAGTAGATGGTGGCGATGTCGAGCCGGGTCACACCGGCTTCCTTCATGAGCGTCACGCAGGCGGCGTGGATGGATGCCTTGCTCATGATCAGGTTCTTGATGTCGTTTTCCGTTATCACGATATCTTTCCCGATATCTGTCTCCCGCGCCCACGCGATCACGTACTCCGGGAAGTGTGCGCCGGTGCGGATCCGGGGATTTTTGATATCAGTATTTATCCGCCCGGTCCGGTCGATGACTCCTGCCGAGAGCAGTTCGGCAAGGATATCGATGAGACCGGAGCCGGTGATGCCCTTGGGTTTTGTCCCGTTGATAGTGGTGAATGTGGGGGCAAGGGTGACCGGATCGATCGTGATCTTCTCGATTGCGCCGGGATTTGCCCGCATCCCAAAGAGCACCTCGCCGCCTTCAAGCGCCGGCCCGGCGGCCCCTGCGCAGGAGAACATCCATTCCTTGTTCCCGAGCACGACTTCAAAGTTTGTCCCGATATCGACAAGGAGCGAGATCTCCTCGTTCTCGCTCATGCCGCAGGCAAGGATGTCGGCGATAATATCGCCTCCGATAAAGTCGCTCACGGCCGGGAAAGCAAAGAGCCCGCAGTTCTTGTTGCAGGTCAGACCGATCCGTGCGGCAGCGACCGAAAGCGCCCGCTGGACTACCGGAACATAGGGTTCCTTGATGATATACGCAGGATCGATCCCAAGCAGCATGTGCGTCATCACGGTGTTTCCCGCGACCACGACCTCGTAGATATCCTCACGGTCGATCCCGGCGGTATTGGACGCTGATGTCAGCGCGGTGTTAATACTCTCAACGGCAAGCGTCTGGAGTTTCTCGATCCCGTTCTTCTGGGCATAATTGACACGGGCAAGGATGTCTTCCCCGCAGCTGATCTGCCGGTTGTAGTTGGAGGCAACCGCAGCCACTTTTCCCGTAATCAGATCCCAGAGGTAGACAACCACCGTCGTGGAACCGAGATCGACCGCCGCCCCATAGAGCCGGTGGGAGGTGTCGTTCTCTTGGAGATCGATGAGCCGGTAGCCGCCGGGTACGAGCGCGATGGTGCCGGTCACTTTCCAGTCGCTATGCCGGAGCAGGGCGGGGATCTCGCGCATCACTTCGAGCGGTGCGTACATCTTCTCTGCAACCGGCCCCCCCCGCTTCTGGATCCCCCAGAGCAGCCGTGAAAGATCCGGCGACGGATCGGCAAGGGTCGGCGGCTGGAGTTCGACATAATATTTTTTCACGGACGGGTGGAACTCGATTGCCGTATCAATACCGTTTACGAGGATCTTCTGTTCCTGGATCAACGTACTTTCGGGAATAACGACCTGGAGGTCACCCTGGATAGTGGTCACACAGGCAAGGCAGGCACCCTTTTTGAGTTCCTCTTCCGTAAAGAACCGCCCGTATTTCTGCCGGTCGAACTCGGCTTTGCCGGACTGGACATAGACTACACATTTGCCGCACTTTCCCTGCCCGCCGCAGACAACGTTCATGTTGATGCCGGCACGCTGGGCAGCGTCAAGGATGGTCGTCCCGCGGGGGGCGACGATCTTGTTATACCCGGGGAGAAAGGTAACGGTGCGCATTTAGGATTTCCATTCCTCGTGGAGGTAGTCGCCAATCTCCGCTGCGTCCCGGGGACCGACAAGCACTTTCCAGCCGGTTGCCTCTTCTATCCGTCCCGAGAGGGGGGCGGAGTACCCGGGGATAATCAGTTTCCGATGCGTGACCTCGCTCTCGACCCCGAATTTCTTTATCGCGTCCCGGACAAGCGTCTCGTTGAGCTTACCGGCTGCAACAGCGGTGAGTACCGAAAGTCCTTCGGTATCCACGATCAGCATAAAGCAGGGGACCCGGCTTGATTCAAGATATCCCTGGAGCGTGAAGTACGTAAGGGAGAAGTTCACCGTCATGAGTACCGGTGCATCCTTACCCGGTGTGCCGACCCGGTACAGCCCGGGGTTCATCTGGATGGGTTTCTGCGGGTCGGTATAGATATTCTGGCGGAGGGTGAGCGCCGCCTTTGCGGATGCCGGGGAAAGCGGAGAAGTAACGATGACGGATGCATATTTTACAATCCCGAGAGCGATCGCCGCATCTTCATCATCGAACGCCGTTGCGTCCAGGTATACCGGGTACCCGAGATCCGGGACAGCCCGGGTGATTGCAAGTTGCCGGATCGTGGTCGACCGGGTAATGAAATCGCCCAGCGTCTGCGGGGCGGGATCGATGAGGAGATTTGTTACGCCTTCCGCGACACAGTCTTTTGTCAGCTGGGCAAGTGCTTCAAGGGAGGGAGCCCGGACCACAAGCCGGCACCCGTGTTGTTTTGCGAGGGCGCACATCTGTTTGTAGTTTTCTGGGGTTGCCGCACAGATAACAGGATGATAACTCCCGCACAGGACAAGGGCCGCAGCAAGGGCTGCCGGGTTATCCGAGACAAGAATTTCAGGAAGGCCGGCGGTTTTTTCTACAGCGGCAACGGCCTTTGCATAGGCTTCGACCGTATCGCTCGTATTGACAATGGCAGTCCCGTTGAATTTTAAATCGGCACCGACCCGGGTCAACGTCTCGTCACGAACCCGGGCCGTAATTGCCATGATCTCTTCTTCGTTCTCTGTATCCAGAACCCTGAACATGATACCCGGGGGATGGTAGAACGTCTTGTCGTGCCGGTACAGGACAAATTCCTCGCCGACCGCAAACGAGCGCTCGCCGACCCCGAGTTTTACCTGTTTTATCGGCGGCCGGGTTGTTGCCCCGAGAACCGATTTTGCGGTTTCATCAAGGTACGGGCAGAGTTCGATATCGGCTTTGCCTGCGGCAAGTTTCATCGCAAAGGTCAGGCAGGTCGGATCACCACACTCCTTGCAGTTCTTCTTTGGGAGGAGCTTGTAGATATCAAGGGCCTTGAGTGCCATCTTCACGCCCCCGACCGGGTTTTAAGCCCGGTAAATGCAGCCTTCAGCCGTTTTACCGTGTCCGGGTGCCGGACGCAGACGATCTCCGCCCCTGCAACGGCAGCGGCAAGACTTGTTGCAAACTCCCACTCCACCGCGATAGCGTTCCTGACGTCGGCATCAGCTTCGCGTACCTCTTTTATCGTGAGCGAATCCGACGGCGCGCAGATCATCGGCATCGCGAGATCCGCATCTCCCTTGAGTGCGGAGAACCGGATCCGTTCCATTGCAGAATACGAGTACTCGAACCCGTAACCGAGTGCGCCGGTGTAAGGGTCAATGACAATGTGATCTTTCTGAACGCCGATCTCCGAAAGAAGGATATTGAGCTGTTTTGCAAGGTTGATGTCAATCGGAGACTGTGCAATAATCGCGTGGTTGTATGCAAGGGCCGCGGCAGAGATGCTTCGGTACCGCCCGGCTTCCGCGGTTCCAAGCAACAGGCGTTCGCCCTGACCGGTCTCCCCGCATTTTAAAAATACCTCGCTGTCGATCTTCGGTTCGTTGCTCCCTTCCACGATAAGGGGCAGGGAAGTCGATGCCAGAACCGTCTCGACCGTTTTCCCCAATGAGACGATATCGGAAAAATCCCGCTGCCTGGTGCTCGTGAGGCAGAGCCTGACGAGATCTGCACCATAGGTTGTTTCCGCTGCCTTTGCCCACGCGCCGGGATCGTGGACAAGATCTCCGCAAAACTCGTTTACTATCGGCGACCAGGACTTGGGGTCGTCGCAGATCTCAAAGGCGATCAGGGGTGAGGGTGATGAAGTGCTCTTTTCCATAAACGGGAGGGTAGAACCACCGCCAATCCGGTAGGATCGTGATCGGGTGCCGCCTTCCGCACGGGTTGCGCCAAGGACAACTTCCCCCACGGTGCTCGTCCAGCCAAAGTTCAGGTCAGGTATCATCTCTCGCCTCACATAAGGGGTTTCATCGCAAGCGCCGGGTGGCCGACACGGGCGAGGAATGCGGTCAGGTCCTCGATAGTTGCTGCGGTATTCTCATCGGCAATCTTTTCGAAGAGGTCTGGATGACCCTTTGCTGCGAGCAGCGGTACGAGCCGGGGTTTGAGTTCTTCTTTTAACTGTGCCGGCATCCAGACGAGGCGTTCTATTCCGCCCTCTCCCTGCAGGAACCTCTCCGAGAGGATATAGTTTTTCGAGATCCCGGCAAAACCCGGGGTCTGGGCGCCCCCGCCGATGGTGCCGGCAAGGGTCGAAAACGTCATGCCCGAGGGAGTCATGCCCTTGTATTCCCGGTTGACAACCATGATCCCGTTTACTTCAGGAAGCATCAGGGCGATTGCCTCGAAACACCCGCAGCAGGTCATGGGAAATTCCATCACGCTGTAGAGAGAGCAGCGTTCAATTTCACCGTGGCTCGCCTTTTTCACGAACCGGTTTACTCCTTCGAACTCGCCGTTCTGGGCATTGACGAGCGCCCCCTTCTCGACCGGCTGGTTCGCGCCGGATGGCGAGATCTCGTACGCGATCTTCCCGTCAAGCCAGCTGATCGCCCCGCAGAGGGCCGGCCGCTCCGGGGTGATCACACAGACGTGGTTGGGAGCAAAGGTCTGGCAGAGCGTGCAGGAATAATAGGTATCGACATCGTTGTCGCGCATCCCTTTGATCCGTGCATCGCGCTCCTCATAGATCTTCTCCGCTTCCTTTTTTCCCGCAAGCACCTTGTCCTGATCGGTGATGAGGGTCACCGCGACCGCATCGAGGAGCTGGGGAAAATCCATCCGGAACTTGCTCGCCAGGAGTTTTCCAAGATGCTCGACCTTTACTCCTTTACTAAAGGCTTCCTTTGATATCCTCACCCAGATGAGATCACGCTGGGCGACATGCCATGACCCTTCGCCATAATTGATGAAGTTGTGGATCCGGCGCTCAAGAACCGGTTCGTAATCCTTTTTCATTGTTTTGCCGGAAACCTCGATGACGATACCCAGGGGATAGGCAGCACCTTCCTTCATGGTACCGATCTCCGGTCCGATCACGGTTACCTTCCCGTCCTCGATCTCACCGGGATTTCGCATCCGCAAAAGTTCAAATGCGGGCGAGCGGCCCCCGCCAAACTCGACCTGCATCTCCTCTTTTCTTATGCTCTTTCCCTCAAACGCCGGCGAGCAGGCCATCGGGATGGGAATTGCAGTCACGGTGACCCGGATCCCTTTTATATCCATACCGGTACGTACGACATCCGAAGGTGTTGCAGGTGTCCAGTCCCCGCCTTCGTACTCGCCAAGAGAAAGGATCGGGAATCCCAGCACACGCATCCCGTCGACAAATGCGATTTCCTCATCAGAGAGGCCGGGAAATACAATCACGATCGCTTTTGCCCGTTCTGCTGCATATGTGAGCAGCCGGTGGGTGTCGCCCGGGGAGACTCCCCCGAACATCATCGCGACCCGTGCAACGATATCGACAAAATGGACGCTGTGCAGGGGTTTTGAACCGAGAGGGATAAGCCGGTAGTCGAGACCAAGTTTCACGCCGGCAGAAGAGAGTGATGGGATGACACCGCCGGAAAGGAACGTGAGCATGTATTTTTCCTGGAGTTCGCGGCAGATCGCAGCGGCGCTTTCAGCACTTTTTGGTGTACCGACAAGAAGGGCAAGGCCAAGAATGCTCCCGTCAACAAGGGAATATCCCAGTTTTCGTATCACCGTATCGCTGATAAATCCCGTGTACGGTGCAGGTTCTTTTCCCTCAGCAGCAGTCGCCTCCGCAAGGAGGCACTCGGCTGCAACGAGCGGGTTGCTGCCGGTCTTTGTAAAGACCTCTGACGCAGTGCTGCGATCGTGCACCGCGATCCCCGTCAGGGCATACGATACGGGAAGATGGTAAGCGGTATCCTCGTAAGAAAATTCGCGAGATATAGAGGCCATTTTATTTTTCAGTTGATCATTTCCGGTTTTTTTGGCCAGCGTAACGTCGGTCAGGAATATCCCCTCCAAGTATGGGTTACTGCGCAGCCATACATATAGTTTCGTTATTAGTGCAATCTTATGCCGACACCAGTTCTAATCCTAGTTCGTGGAGAGTTTTTTTGATGAAAAAGTCAATAACAATATTTATTCCCTCACGGAGATATTCTCTTTAAGGTGAGGAAAAAAAATGCATTTCAGTAAAATTTCGGGGATTTTTCCCGGGATCCTTCTTCTGATTATCCTGTCATTGTGTATTGTACCGGCATATGCAGACAATAATGGCATATCCATCACGTATCGTGGTGCCGGCGGTTACTATGTCGGTGACAGTATTGCATTTGACGGAAAGAATACCATCGGCAACACGACCGTAATAAAGATCACCGGTCCCGGACTCCCGGCAGCAGGTGTCCCGCCGTATAACCTGACCGATGTTCCGGGAACCGGGAATACGGCAGTTACGGATGCAGCGGGAACCTGGGCCTTTTACTGGGACACCTCCCGTACCATCGGACTCGAAAACCTGTATACCGCCCAGTACACGTTAACGGCATATGACCTGAGCCACCCGGAGATCAATACCTCAATTGCCATTATGCTCAAAAAACCGGAATTTTACATGACGATGAGCCCGAACCCCGCAAGCAGTGACGATTATATCCAGATAGCGGGAGATGCGGAGAATGGGGCAAGTTCACTTGAGATCAATGTGCTGGATTCTTCAGGAAACAAAGTGCACACGTTCAACTCGCCGGTCAGTGCGGGAGGATTCTTTAATTACGGGTTCCATGTGGATATGCCTCCCGGCCAGTATACGGTCACGATCACCAGTCCCTCGATGCTTCAGAGTCTCACAAAAACTCTGACAATTACTGCCACAAATTCAAATGCAACAGCTGCCGGGACCACTACAAGTCAGGCTGTTCCTGAAGGTACAAATGTGACGGGAATTTCGGGCACCCAGCCGGCCAACCCCGCAATTACATCAACCTCCGTTTCACCGGTTAATGGAACCCTTATCATCTCATCAAAACCAGTTGGCGCATCGGTCTATCTCGATTCGGCAATGGTGGGGAAAACTCCCCTGACGCTTGACTCGGTCTCTCCGGGAGCACACACGGTAGAACTTAAATCCCCCGGCTATCTCTCCGTTTCTATTGACGTTGTAGTTTCCGCAGATAAACCAACAGAGATTTCGCCGGAAATGGTAAACGCACCATCAGGTATCCCGCTGTCACCCTTTGTGGCAATTTTCGGTTTTATTGGTGCAATGGCACTTTTCGCAACAATACGAAAAAGAATACCATAATCAGAATCTCCTGACTCACGGGACAGGTGCCCGGAAAGGCACCAGTTTTTTATTTTTACAGGAACAAGTTTCATTCCTGCAAACGAGGCTCATTATTTTGAAGAAATTTGGATTTATTGCACATATGCCGGATGAACCCGGCTCTCTTGAGCGGGCTGCCGGGATTATCAAAAAATATGAGGGCAATATCAACCGCATCCAGTATGATCGCAGGATCGATCCCTGTACGGTATTCTATGAGGTAACAGCATCTGCAGATGCGTATGCGAGCATCACAAGCGATCTCGCGACTATTGGCTACCTCCAGACTTCCTTGAAGCCGCTGAGTTTTCTTAAATTTTCTGTGCATATCCCCCATACTGCAGGGTCACTTTGTCGTTTCCTGAAATATACAACCGACTCCGGTGCAAATATCGGTTTTATTGATTTTGACGATGCCGGAAGACACCCGGATCGTCTGACTGTCAGCCTGAACCTTGAAGACACCACCGCTGTCGACCGGTTGCTCGATGAACTGAAATCACGCTACCAGATTGAGATCCTCGAATACGATACCACGGGAAAGCATCTTGACGATACAATCTTCTATGTCCGGTTTGCCCAGGAGATACGGGAGCTGATCGGGGAATCGGAGAATACCTTCCTGCTCTCGTTTCTGGCAGATACCAACCATATCGCACAGGAGCTGATGAACAGGGGGAACAATCCCCGCCAGGTCTTTGACAGCGTGCTCCTGACCGGCAGAACCCTGCGTGCCACGACAGGCAGGAAATTCTATGCAGACGTCCAGAAAATTTGTGTAACCCCTTGTATCGACCTGTTCTGTTTTCAGATGCCCTGCGGCGGGAGTATCTATATCCTGGTCACCCCGGATGAGGCCATGATGATCGATACCGGTTATGGCATTTATCACAGCGATGTCATGGCGATGTTCTCGCACTACGGTCTTGGCGATGAGCGCCGCTTCGGCCAGATTATTATCTCCCATGCGGATGCGGATCACTGCGGCGCCGGAGGATTTTTCCCGGCAGGTGTGCTCATGCATACGGGAACCCGGGATATTATAAAAACGAACAACCGGGCATACGGTTCGCGGAGCGAGCATTCTGTCCTCGAAGCGTTTTACACCAAGATGATCAATCTCTTCTCGCAGATCAACCCTTCAAAAAAGATTACCTGTCTTCCGCCAGCCGGTGTGGCAATTCGCAGTATCTTTCCGGTTCTTGGAACTGTCAAAATTGGCGATCTCGAACTCGAAGTGCTTGAAGGGCTGGGCGGCCATACATACGGGCAGATCTACCTGTATTCGGGTCTGGAAGGTCTGCTCTTTACTGCCGATGCGGTCATTAATTTTTCCAGCCTCTCCCAGGAACGGGCGGCCTATAACTCGCTTGCGGATTTTCTTGTTACTTCCGTAAATGTTGACAGCGATCTCGCGCGTAAAGAACGTAAGGCACTTCTCGAACTTGCGGCAGAAACAGATCGGGCGCTTGTCCCGCAGCAGAAACGCTGCCGGATCTGTGGCGGTCACGGTGCAGTCTCGGTGCTTGAGAATGGGAAACTGGCGCCCTGTGGTGAAATTATGAGATACTGCGTCACGGACTCTTAAAACAAGAATACCCTTTTTTTGCCGGTAATACTCCCCCATTTCGTTCCCCGTTTTTGCTGATCCGGTCATGATATCCTGGCAGACACGAAATTCTCATCTACTATTGGGTGGCATCATTCTTACGAGAAGGATGGAAAATCACAGGGTTCAGGAAATGATGCAGCTGATGGCATCCAAGATCCGGGCGATCGCGACTACAATTTCAGATAAGGATGTGGACGCGTTTATCGCTGAGATCCTGCATGCACGGCGCATTTATGTAATGGGCGCAGGACGTTCGGGGCTTGTCGCAAAGGGTTTTGCCATGCGCCTGATGCATCTCGGTTTCCAGTCGTACGTTGTTGGTGAAACGATCACGCCTGCACTCCAGAAAGGCGACGTCATTGTAATCTTTTCAGGATCCGGGAAAACAAAGACTGTGGCAGATATTGCTGAGACCGGCAAGGAGATCGGGGCACATATCTGCCTGATCACGTCGAACGCAGATTCACGGATCGGAAAAATTGCTGACTGTAAAGTGATCATCGAACACCAGCGTGACGATGTGAAGGATGATGCAGCGGAGTTTGAGATCCGCCAGGTACTCGGGGACCATAAATCGTTTGCACCGCTCGGGACGCTCTTTGAAACGACCTCGATGATCTTTGGCGATGCCGTGATCTCACGACTTATGGAGATCACGAAAACCGATGAATCCGCCCTCAAGAACCGGCATGCAAATATTGAGTAATATCTGGTAGGGTGAGAACAGATGACTGAACACTTTTCGCCCCGGGTAAAGGGAATCGAGATCTCGGGGATACGTAAGATCTTTGAAGCGGCAGGCCCGGATTCGATCAACTTGGGCCTCGGTCAACCGGATTTTGATACGCCACAGCACATCAAGGACGCGGCCATAGCTGCTATCCGTGCGGGAAAGACCGGGTATACTGCAAACACGGGGATTCCCGAACTCCGGGATGCGATCAGTGCCAAATTCAAAAAAGAGAACGAGGTTGCATATACCCCCGATCAGATTGTTGTAACGGCCGGCGCAAGCGAGGCGCTCCATATTGTGATGCAGGCGCTCGTGAGCGAAGGCGATCGCGTTCTCTGTGCCGACCCGGGTTTTGTCTCCTATGCAGCGCTTGCAACGCTCGCCGGGGGCCGGCCGGTCGGCGTCCCGCTGGATGAGACCCTGCATATTAATCTCGACAAGGCGCAGGAACTCATGAAGGGGGCCCGCCTCTTTGTGCTTAACTCTCCGGCAAACCCGACCGGTGCCGTGGAGAGCAAAGAATCCATCAAGACACTTGTCGAGTGTGCACACGACGCCGATGTCACTATTGTCAGCGATGAAGTGTACGAGCATTTCATCTACGGCAAGAAACACTGGAGTGCTGCACGGTTTGGCGACAACGTGATCACGGTAAACGCGGCAAGCAAGACCTACGCGATGACCGGCTGGCGGCTCGGATACCTTGCAGCATCCCCTGATATTGTCAGCCAGTGCCTCAAGGTGCACCAGTACTGCCAGGCCTGCGCGACATCTATCTCGCAGTACGCGGCACTTGCTGCATACACTGGCGACCAGTCAGCAGTTGCACAGATGCGCAACGAATACCGGGCACGGCGGGACCTACTGATTGGGGGACTCTCCGGACTGGGCTTTTCGGTTCCGCTTCCCGAAGGTGCGTTCTACGCGTTTGTCCCGATGAAGCCAGCGCTTGTCCGAAAGATCATCGACCGTGGTGTAATTCTGACACCCGGTTCTGCATTCGGGGCAAACGCACCGGACTACGCCCGTATGAGTTATGCGTCATCCCGCGACAATCTCAAGAGAGCTCTTGATAGGATCAAAAAAGCAACAGGTGAATAATATGGTAAAAGAACTTTTACGGAAATTGTCCAATGCCCACGGGGTATCGGGCAGCGAAGGCAGCGTGTTTGCCGTAATAAAAAAGGAACTCAAAGGATATGTCGATGAGATCACTGAAGATTCCATGGGAAATCTCATTGCAGTCAAGCACGGAAACAAGTCAAAAGTGATGCTTGCAGCCCACATGGATGAGATCGGGCTCATGGTAAAATATATCGATGACAAAGGTTTTCTCCGTTTTATCACGCTCGGTGGCTGGTATGCACCGACGCTCTATAACCAGCGCGTCATCATCCATGGGACAAAGGGAGACCGGATCGGTGTCATCGGTGGCAAACCCCCGCACATGATGGACGACGAGGAACGCAAGAAAGGCGTCAAACCCGACGAGATGTTCATCGATGTCGGGGCGCAGAACCGGGACGAAGTCGCGGACATTGGCATTGAGATCGGAACACCCATCACGATCGACCGGGAGTTCGCCGAGCTTTCCAATAACCGCGTGACCGGGAAGGCCTTTGACAACCGGGCTGGTGTCGCGATGCTCATCAAGACCATGCAGAAAATGAAGTCGCCCTTTACGGTCTATGCGGTTTTCACGGTTCAGGAAGAAGTTGGTCTTAAAGGGGCAAAGACCAGTGCATTTACCATTAACCCTGACTGGGCAATTGCTACCGATGTCACGATTCCCGGGGATCACCCGGGCATTGAAATGAGAGATGCAGCAATCGAAATGGGAAAAGGGCCGGTCATTACGATTGTCGACAGCAGCGGGAGAGGCCTGATTGCAAACCGCAAGGTTGTCCAGTGGCTGAAAAATGCTGCCGAGTCACATGATATTCCGGTGCAGGTTGAGGTCGGTACCGGGGGAACGACTGATGCAACTTCCATTCACCTGACCCGGGGCGGCATCCCGAGCACCACGATCAGCCCACCTGCCCGGTACATCCACTCACCGGTTGAGGTTATGGACCTCCGGGATATCGAAGGCGGTGTGAACCTGCTCGTTGCTGCGCTGAAAACAAAACCGGCACTGTAATTTTTTATTTCCTTTTTTGATGACCCAACTGATTTTAAAGAGTAATATGCATTTTTAATGTTCTGTCAAGTCTGCGGGGGGTAAGATATAGATCTTCGATGGAGCTGTTATCATAACCCCCGCAGACTTGACAGAACCCGGGAAAGCATTTAATGCATCATATAAACCACGGAGATTATACAAGAAGTGGATACATTGCCGCCCCGACCAGCTATTTCCGGTGAAGCGGGGCCGGGGAAAAGAGAATGAAGATCCTGTTTGTTCCCATGAGTCACACTGCCGGGCCTCAAAAGAAGATCCACGACCAGGTACCACCATGAATGCAGAAATTTCCGCGCTGACAGATCAGGCAAAGGCATATGCAGAAACTCTGGATGCACTCCGAAACGAGATGAAGACCGTGATCGTCGGTCAGGATGCCGTAATCGACCACCTGCTGATCGCGCTCTGCGCCGACGGCCACGTGCTGCTCGAAGGGGTACCGGGGATCGCAAAGACCCTGACAATAAAAACACTCTCGCAGTGCATCGACTGCAGTTTTGTGCGGATCCAGTTTACCCCGGATCTTCTTCCCGCCGATATCATGGGGACAAAGATCTACAACCAGAAAGATTCGGTATTTTCCACTATCAAAGGCCCGGTCTTTGCCCATTTCGTGCTTGCCGACGAGATCAACCGGGCCCCGCCCAAAGTCCAGTCGGCACTGCTTGAAGCGATGCAGGAACGGCAGGTAACGATCCAGGGCGAGACCCATCCTCTTGCCCGTCCGTTCTTTGTGCTTGCAACCGAGAACCCGATCGAATCCGAGGGAACCTATCCACTTCCCGAGGCACAGGTCGACCGATTCATGTTCAAGGTGCTCATGACCTATCCGGACAAGGACGATGAAATTCTTATTCTCGACCGGTTCACGCAAGGTACCACGGTCACACCGAAAAAAGTGGTCACTACCGATACAATACTGGAGATCCAGGCATTCACGCAGAAGGTGTACGCGGAAGAGGCGATCAAGCGCTATGCCTGCGATCTGGTGGATGCAACCCGCCATCCGCTCTCGTACGGTCTTGATGAGGCACGGTACATAGCCCTCGGGGCCTCTCCACGTGCCTCTATCTTCCTGATCCTTGGCGGCAAGGCGCATGCCCTGATCAGCGGCCGTGGTTATGTGATCCCCGAGGATATCAAGGCCATAGCCCATGATGTCCTCCGGCACCGGATCATCCGCACGTATGAAGCGGAGGCCGATGGGATCACCACTGACCAGATCATCGATCATATTCTTGGCGTTGTCAGGGTACCGTGAACATTATGGCACATGCGATGCCAGACCCACCTGAGAATACCATTTACCCTGCAGGGGAAACCCGATGAATGACCGCACCGAACTGATCCGGCAGCTCAAGAAGATCGATCTCGCAACCGGTGTCCTTGTCGAAGGGCTCCAGTCCGGTCTTCACCATTCGATCTTCAAGGGGCAGGGTGTCGAGTTTTCCGAGATCCGCGAGTACGTCCCCGGGGACGACATCCGCTCGATCGACTGGAAGGTAACGGCACGGTACAACCATCCGTTCATCAAGGAGTTCACCGAGGAGCGAGACCAGACGTTCTACTTTGTCGTAGACATATCCGGCTCTGCCGGATTCGGGTCGGATATAACCAAGCAACGAAAGATTCTCGAAGTAACCGCAAGCCTCGCGTTTGCCGCGGTAAAAAACAACGACAGGATCGGCCTTGTGCTCTTTACTGACCGGGTGGAGAAATATATCCCGGCCAAACGGGGCAGGACGCACCTAGCCGGAATCTTCAACACGATGATCGACCACGAGCCGGTTTCAAAAAAGACCAACCTCGCTGCAGCGGTAAAATTCCTCGCAACCGTACTTTCGCGCCGGAGCTCTGTGGTTATCCTCTCGGATTTTGCAGCGCCCGCCTACTTTTTGCCCCTGCGGATCCTGCGGCGCCGGCATGAGGTGCTTGCGATCCGGATCACCGACCCGCGGGAACAGGAGCTGCCGGATGTGGGTCTCATTGAGCTCGAAGATCCCGAGACCGGCGAGCAGATCATTGTCGATACTTCGGACCCGGTCTTCCGCCAGCGGTACCGGGAACTTGTCACACGCGCTGACGATGAGATGCACGCGGATTTTGCACGGAACCGGATCCGGGATGTTGCCCTTTCGACTGACGAACCCTACGACATCCCCTTAAAGCGGTTCTTTGCACGCGGGGGTCACATGAGGCAGGATTATGCCGGGGTTTAAAGAACCGCTCTGGCTTGCCGCCCTTGCCGTGATCCCGGTCCTTGCCGGGGTCTATTATTACGTTCTCCGGAAAAAGAAGCAGGAAGCAATTGCATTCTCCCGGGTCGCGTATGTGAAATCGGCGCTGGCGGATACAAAGAAGTCCCGGAGGACACAGGTTATTTTCTTCCTGGCCCTCGCCGCCATTGGGCTTCTCGTGATCGGTCTTGCCGATCCCCACATCCCGCTCCAGCAGACAAAAGCGGGCATGAACGTGATCATGGTGATCGACGATTCAGGCAGCATGCAGGCGACTGATTACCAGCCTTCGCGTATCGAAGCGGCAAAGAGCGCTGCCGAAAACCTGGTGGGAGACCTTGGCCCGGAGGACTCGGCCGGTGTCATTATTTTCAATACCGGGGCAACCACGGTTGCATACCTGAGCACGGACAAGGCACAGGTCCAGGAAAAGATCTCTGACATTGCACCCAGCGACGGCTCGACAGCAATCGGCGACGGCCTTGCCCTTGCCGTGGACATGGCCGAGTCTGTGCCGGACAAGCAGAGCGTTATCATCTTGCTTTCCGACGGGGTCAACAATGCGGGTGTGATCTCTCCCGACGACGCCAGTGCGCTTGCAAAGGCTGCCGGAGTCCCGGTATACACCATCGGCCTTGGTACTGCAAGCCAGACTATAGTCGGCAACGACTGGGAGGGCAACCCGGAGTATGCCGGGCTCAATGAGACGGCCCTTGAATCCATCGCCGACCGGACCGGTGGAAAATACTTCAAATCCGTTGACGCGCAGACCCTCAACAACGTGTATACCGGCCTGACCCCGAAGCTCGCTCCCACGACAGAGGAGACAAGTATCAGGGAGTGGTTCATGGTTGCGGCGCTCGTGCTGCTCTGCGCTGAGCTCTGGCTCCGGTACGGCCCGGGGAGAATTATCCCGTGAAGGTATGCGTTACGGGAATACTTTCCTGTCACCCGGATTCGGGATTTTTTCGTTTCCCGGTTTTTCTTCCCGGACTCGCATGGTGTTTATGTTTTTACGTTGACAAAATGAAAATGTAAAGCAATAAATAAAGAAAGGGCTAATGTTTCAGCCGATGGATCGCATACTGTCTGATCGCGCTATCAAGATCATCATTGTGGTTATCGGCGTCATTGTTGTTGCGGACGTATTAAACGTGTTTGTATTGGGAGGACCTTCGGTGTTTGCCCTTCTTTTCAAACCCGGGGGGAACGCGGCCGGAAATTCCAGCCTGATCCCCTCCGTGGGGAATGCACTGCCAAATTCGACACCGAATCAGGCTGCAGGAAATACGGCAAATGGCATTTCGGCGATTTACGTTCCAACAACGGCGACACCCATTCCAACAGTAAAGTACGTTACCGCGGTGACCCCTATCCAGACATCGGATACAGGATCCTCCCTGATGTATGTTGCACCCACTGCCCAGACCACCACGGATCAGAGTGATTATGTTGCAATTTACTCGAACGCTCTTAACTTTACTTCCGATTCTCCATCAGCGGTGGCATTCAATGTGGTAAATCCTCCCCTCGTTATCAACTACACCGTCACTCCGGTGTATACGGTGGAAACGAAATATATCTATAACCATACGGCAACGCATGCCGGTGCCTATGAAAATAGAACTGTCACACGCCCTTCGGAACATGCCTGGTTCACGATAACGGTCTATGACAAGGATACCGGCCAGCAAATCGACCAGACGGGTTTTGGCGGTCAGTATGGCTGGGATCTTCAGAACACCTACACATTACGACAATCCGGGAATTTCCTGATCCAGTTTGATGGCGAGAATGCAAATGTCCAGGTCGATATGTTCCTCAACAAGGAAGGAAACATCGTATCGTAAGGTTTAATCTCCTCCCTCTTTTTAACCACACAGGTATTTCTGGGATTGATCCCCATACGGTGTTTACCGTTCCGTCCGGCTCTCTTTTCTGCAAGGATGCACCGGAACCCTGCCATGTCACGACAGGGAAAAACTGTTTATCAGCAGCGAGGCGATAACGAGCGCCGCAAGCAGGAGGCCCATGAGGAGGTCCGGCTGACAGAATTTTTGCGTTTTGTAACTGGAATGGGATACAGACTGTCGGAATCCCCGGGCCTGCATGGCGTCGGCCGTATTTTTCGAGCGTTTGAGCAGGGAAACGGTTGCCGGAATGAAAAGAGCGGCGAGTTTGTTCCGGTTTTTGATGATGTTTCCCCGGTCCAGTTCGAGCCCCCGGGACCGCTGGGCATCCATGATCTGCGAGCCATCTTCGGTCAGGGTGTTTGTCGACCTGAGCGCATATCCCAGCGAGAAGCTGATGGTGGGCGGTATCCTCATGCCCCTGAGGCTGCGTATGAAATCGTCCTGCGAGGTGGTCATGAGAAAGAGGATCGAGATACTGCAGATCGCGAGAAGCCGGAAGCCCATAGCCAGGGCAAGGATTATCCCGGCCTGCGTGACCTCGGGGTGCAGAAAGCCGATCGTGGCTGAGAACCAGACCGGGCCGGAAGAGGCTTTTGAAAAAAAACTGTCAAGGACAATTACAAGGATGAAAAGGGGAGAGACCAGGGGGAGTGCGACGAGAAATTTCTTTGCGATACCCGACGTAACAGCGAGGCTTACTTCGAACAGAACCACCAGCACGAGGACTGCCAGTGCGCTGAACAGGAATGCAACTATGCTTACTACGACAAGTGCCAGGAGTTTTGTCCTTGGATCCAGCCGGTGCAGGAACGAATCCCCGGGATAATACCGGAGGATCTGCAGCCGCCGGAGTTTCCTCGCAGGTACTCCTGTATCGGGGACCTGCTCCTCATGACTCACCGGTGGATTCACCCCCGCCGGGCTTTGCGGCCCGTTTATCTTCCTGATCCGGCCCTCGGGGAGTACGGATATCCGAGATGATGCGGCCTCCTGCGATCCGGATAAACCGATCCCCGCACGCTGCCCCGAACTCCTCGTCATGGGTCGCGATAACGACCATTTTCCCGGTGTCGCTCAAGATCCGGAGAACACCGGAAAGCCGGTTTTTAAGGGTGTGATCAAGGCCGAACGTAGGCTCATCAAGGATCACCACCGGGGTATCCATCGCGAGGATACTCCCGAGTGCCACCCGCTGTTTTTCCCCGCCCGAAAGGCTGAGGGGCGGTGTAGAAGGATCGATGTGATCGAGTGCACACCGGTGACGAATCCCGAAAACAATCTTTTCGATCTCCTCCGGTGATTTTTTGATATTGCGGGGGCCGAACGCGAGTTCTTCGCTGATGGTGCTCTCGAAGATCTGGTAATCTGCGTGCTGGTTGAGCAGGCCGATCGTATGTGCCGTTGCAGCGACGGTCTTTTTTTCAAGGGATTCAGTCCCGAGAACCACTTTCCCCCAGTCCGGGCGAATGAGGCCGTTGCAGTGCTTGAGGAGCGTCGTCTTTCCCGACCCGTTTGGACCGGAGATGACGGCTATTTCGCCGGGATAGAAATCGAGAGTGATCCCATCAAGGGCCGGGACCCGTGCTCCTGGGTACCGGTAAGAAATATCCCTCAACGAAAGGGACGGGACATGTGCCGCCTCTGCTGAAATGATGGCGGGGCTCTCGTGCAGGGTTTCACGGCGGGGAGTGCATGACGGAGCGGCCTCGGAGATTTCCCGGTCCCCACCACTTCCCCTCCCGGGGATGACCGGCGGATCCGGTCTCATGTCCGATACGATAGTCCCGCCCGCCATCACTATCTGTCGACTAGCCACCGGAAGCAGGTTTGCCGTGCGATGTTCAAAGATAATGATCGTGGTTCCGCGTTTCACCCTGAGTTCCTCAAGGATGCCTGCAAGGTTCTGTGCGGCTGCAGCATCGATCCCGGAGAACGGTTCGTCCAGCACTAGGATGGACGGACGGAGGGCTACGACAGAGGCAATCGCTACGCGCTGGCGCTCGCCCCAGGAAAGGCCGCTCGTTGACCGGCAAAGGAGATGGCTGATACAAAGGAGCTCTGCAGTCTCGGCGATCCTTGTGCGGATCTCCTGATCCGGGATATTCTGGATCTCAAGGCCGAATGCTATCTCGCTCTCGACATCCCCCGTAACCAGCTGGTATGCGGGATCCTGGAATACCATGCCGACATACCGGGCAAAATCCGGGGTATCGTACTCTTTGGTGTTCATCCCGCTGACGATCACGTCCCCCTCAATGGAGCCTTTTGTTGCGTGGGGGATGAGCCCGTTCAGGCAGCGGGCGAGCGTGGACTTCCCGGACCCGCTCTCACCGGTGACAAGAACGCATTCGCCGGGCCGGACCATGAGACTGATATGATTCAGGGCAGTGACCTGCCTTCCCGAGAGGGTTTTCGGGTACCGAAACGACAGGTCCCGGATGGTGATGACCGGATCAGGTATCGTCACGGGTTATCACCCCGGCTTTTAACAGACGGCTCAGGACAAGGGCCGCGATAATTCCCCCGATCCCACCGAAGATGAAGTGGGAGATGGATGCCGTACCGATACCGATGATGATGAAAACCGCAGGGATGCCAAGGAACGTCTGGAGGGCGTAATTCACCACCATTTTTGCAAGGTTTCCTGCCGCCCCGGCAATAAAGCCGGCTGCCGGGTGATCCAGCCGGTAGAAGAGGAAGAGCCCGACCAGATCGATCATCCCCCCGAGCGCCGTGTAGATGAGTATATTGAAAATGTGAAGGGTATCGACACCAAAGAGCGTGGCAAGGATCCCCGAGATCAACCCGATGTAGGTACCGGCACCCGGCTTTTTCACGATCCCGACGCCGATGATGACCGGTACCACCCAGTAGATCCCGGTATGACCGGGGAGGGTCAGCGGGAGCGTGAAGGCAGTATTCAGGATAAAGACGAGCGCAGCGCAGAGCGAGAGCAGGGCGATCTCGTTGAGGGAGAAGTAGGGTTTTTTTACCGGCATGCGTCACATCCTTATTTCCTGTGTCCTGATCCGGAGGGAAAAATTGTCGGGCTGCGGCCGGTCGACTGCGACCATTAACAGGAGAGTGCCTTCCGAGTTCGTCCCCGTAGCTGTAATGTAGAATGACCCGTCTTGGTCGGTGGTAGTGGTGATGCCTCCCACCAGTCGCGCAAGGCTGGGAGTGAGATGGAAAGCTCCCTGGCCGCTCGTTGCCGGAGGGAAGAACGCAAAGGGATACGTTGTTGCGGTCGTTGCATCGGAATCAGCGAGCAGGTTGTTAGAGATCACAATCGTATACTGGTGCGCGGGTGACTGGGTAAGCTGTGCGGCCCCGGGCATCGAGGTCCTCCCTGCAGTGGCATTGCCAGTAACAATATACGCATTTGAACCCGTGCCGCTTTGCCGGTTCGTCCGGGTTGACCGGGGAGGGGTTTCCAGTCCATAGACATCAAAGACGGCCCTGCCACTGAGACCGGTGAAATTGTATGTCAACAGGACGGAGCTGGTTCTTACTACATTCGGATTTCCGCTCACCGGAGTGGCATTCAGGTCAATGAACATCAGGTACCAGCTCCCGTTATCGGGAACATCTTGTCCCGGTTCGATTCCCAAGGGGTCGTATCCCGGTCTCCATGACTGCGGGCCATACAGGAACCCGGCCTTTGAGAAGACCTTGTCGAGGAGAATGCCGGGTGCCAGGGTCCCGGTATCTGCAGGAAGAATGGCATCACCTATGGTATCCAGAATGACCATACCCCCCAGAAAACAGCCGAGCAGTACCAGCGCGAGCCCGGCCCGGGTGCGAAATTCCATTTTAATCCCGTTTGTCTTCGATTAACCGCCCGCCCTCTTCCTTGACAAAGACGACGGTCCTGCCCCCGACCGGGCAGGGCCGGGGCGGCTTGTCGGGCCGGAAGAACACCGTCCCGTCAAAAAATTTCCTGCCATCGAAAGAACAGACTTCGTCGATACCGTGCGCGAGAAGGACATCCACCGGAGCTGAACTGAGCAGATTGCGGATATCCCCTTTCTGGAGGTACCGGCCATCGCTTTTCCCGGAGGCAAGCCCGAGGCCGGCCAAGGCACCGATGACGCCATCTTCGGTTCCCCCAAGACCTTTGAGTCGGATGTGCAGGTTTTTTGCAAGGGTGCGTGCCCGTTCCTGGGTGAGGACGGTGCATTTCGCATCCTGGCCATAGACAATGAGCGACGGGGTGATCTGGCTGTCGGATGCCACAACGAGGCCGGGGTCGCTGCCGTCAAGAAAATCCCCGAGCATGACTTCTTCGGTAGTTTTAAAGAGATGGTCCATGGTTTCTTCCCCGTCGGCCTGGACATGGATCACCGCATTGCTGTTGTGCGAGGTATAGGGAATATCGGGGTGGACATACAGCTGGTGGCGGGTGACGCCGTACACCGAATAATCCGCGGCAACGGTGTCGGCAATCGACCGGGCCAGTTTCCCGGTGCCCCGCGGACCCGTGAGGGTATCGGTATCGTCAATACTGATATAGATCGTGTGAATCAGCTCAGTCCTACTCTTTTGAAAAGAGAACAATTATAGTTTTGTTTAATTTCCCGTCTTGTTTAATGTATTATGGTTACCGGGATAGCTGATACGGAGGATGGGTGGCAGCTGGGAGATGCGGTCCCCTCATGCCGGGTCCTGCGTTTCATCACCCGGCCCCGTTGTTCCCCCGGACGCTTCGCGCAGGACCTCCCGGCAATATCCGATTATTTCCTGAAACTCCCCGGCATCCGGTGTGTCCTTTGCAAATCCCACAGCCGTGCACCGGTCCAGTACCCGGCGGGTCTTTTCTCTCTCCTCTACAAAGGCAGCAATAAGCATCTCCAGCTCCCCGGTGGTCAGCTCTGTGCCATCGCCGATCGTGTGGGAGAGGAAGATCCGGAGTGCCCGGCCGGTCTTGCGGTACGCTTCAGGATACTGGTTCCGGGCGGCATCCTGTTCCGCTTCTGTAATGAGATGCAGGGCAACTTCTTTTGGCGAGAGTAACCGTACTTGTTCAACCGGTCTGGAAGGGACCGGATCTCTCTTTCTGGCGAAATGCCAGATCCCCGCTGAAAGGAGAATAACAACTACCACTGCACTTACGGTTCCAAGGATTGCCATCGTTTCATCAGGGCGGTCCCCGGTAAATGCAGAGACGGTCCCGTTGCGAATAAGAGCAACCGCCCGGACCTGATGGTTGTCCGGGTCAGCATAGACAAGGGTTACGGTCTCAAGGTCCGGTGTCAGGTTAATCAGGGTCTGGTTCCGGAGATGGCCATCGGACGCTATCCCGTTTACATACTCCTGAAACGTAGCATTGGCAGTAAGGGCATCCGGCAGCGGGACGGGTTCATGAGACGATTCCTCAGCGTACGGGATATGAGTATTATTGATGATACCGCTGATGGTCGCCGCGCTCTTTCCCGAGAGATAGGTAAGGGAGAACCGTCCCGACTGGTTGGAAGCCGGGTTCAGGTTAACGGGTCCGGGTTTAAAACCCGCTCCTGTCAGGGAACTGTTCAGGGCACCAACGAGGGGATCGGCTCCGATATACCCCATCAACTCCTCCTGATTTGCGGCAGATTGTTGTAGTTTGCGTTCGATTTCAGACTTGAATGCCTGACTGTCTTGCGGGATTTGGGCATTGATGATCGCGGCGTCCGGGTTGTTTGGGACGATTGGACGATTGGACGATCCTTGTCCTAATGGGCTGTTGCCAAAAGGAGTGCTGCCACTTGAACTGGGCAGCGTATCCGTCCCGAACAGCGGGATCTGATCCGGTGCAGGAGTCTGCGGGTTTGTGACATACCGGACCGTGAGTCGCGGAAGGGTGACACTGTGCTGGCCGCCATTACCGTACGTAAAGATCACCGCTACCCTGTAATCTGCGGGAACATCTGATTCCCCCATGTTTATCATGACTGTGCGTTCATCAGTAAAAGCCGAGAGGGCCTGGGATCTGATACTCTCGTTTTCCGATGCCTCGTTTTCCTGAACTGTTGTTACGCTGAGCGTCCCGGTGACGTCATAGCTGTAGGTACTTTCTATGGAGATCGGGAGAGCGGCCTGCATACCCACGGGAAAATAGTAGATATCCTGCGGTATCGAGAGGTTAACGCCATCAGCAGCAACTGAAGGGATACCCAGAAAAATGACAACAATTATGAAGAGACCGGCGATGGGTAGTGTGGTGATATACTGTATATCCTTGGTTTGCCGGGTTGGATGGATCATTTTTCACCCGGTCTTTTAGTCCCCATCTTACCGGAGAAGACTCCGTCTCCACGTGATCGTCTGACAGGATCCGGTACTGGGAAGATACCGTACAGATCTCGTTTGGCGATATATACTGAGTACGGGAAGGCCGGGTATCGCTTCATTGAAGATATATTTACTAACTTTGAAAATAAAAAGAATTACCAAGTCAAAAAGTTAATCCCATTTGATTAATTATTCTGGTTATTTGGATACCGGAGTATATTTTCATGATCGAACCACGACAGGCAGGATACCGAAGGCGAGCCTGGAGGGCAGTCCTCGTCATAGTGTTAGCTCTTTCTTTTTGTGTTGGACCGATACTTGCGGATGACCAGGCCGGTTCCGCCGGCGTATTTCCGGGATACTATGATATCAGTAACGTATTCTTCGCAAACGCAAACCAGGGGGCTTATTATTTCGCGTTCGATGAGGACGGCGGGGGTATCAACGCCATCCATATGGCCTCGACAGATCAAGCCGCACCAAACTACGGTGATGTGTCGACCACCACCTCACAATCCGGTACGTTCTATATCACCGATACCGGCGGACGGGGATACCAGGATGACGCCATCCTGATGATCGCTGCAAAGGCACCGATCCCAAGCAACTTTACCATCCAAATCACATCCAACGGATATACCTGGATCCCGACCGGGAATGCAAACGATCAGCCCACTCTTGCCAATGTCTCGTATCACACCGGTGTCGATACTACGTTTACCCCCGTCCAGTTTGTCTACGGCCCCCAGACCTGGCGTCCCGCCGGGAAAAACCAACCGGAGAATTATCCCCTTTACTATGGTGACGATACCACCGATACGACCAATACATATTACCTGATGTTTGTCGATCTTAAGTCCGGACCATTAGGTTCCCATGGAAGCAATATCAATGAAAACACGGTCAACACGCTCAATAACCACGGGGCGGTCCGGGTCGATTATACCCTCAGTAACTTAAATACGGTCGTTGCATTCGATGCCTATTGCTGGAACTCGAATACCAACGGTGGTCCCCTGACTGACCGGGGCATCTCCTGGTCAAACGGGCTCAATAGCCAGGCGTCTGTTCCTTCGATGATCAGTGGGTATACCGTTCTTGGTCCTGCTTATGCTGCCTATTCCTCCGAGTTCCCGACCGCTGCGGGCAGTACCCCGGTGTACAAGGCACCTGATGCCTCATTTACGTCCAACGCAACATCCGGGACCGCGCCGCTCACGGTCCAGTTCACTGATACCACGCTCCAATCGGTCAGGACATGGTCCTGGGATTTTGGTGATGGCAGTAATTCGACTCTGGAGAACCCGGCACACACGTTCACAGGTGCAGGGTCATTCAATGTCAAGATGACCGTGACCAGTCCCCAGGGAATGAGTGCCACGGCAACGCAGACAATAACTGTCACGTCCTCATCCGGGGGAGGTTCATCTGCCGGGGGAGGTGGTGGGGGTGGCAGTGAGAGTAGCGGCGGCATCAGCAGTTCGGGCAATAGTTCCTTTGCCGGGCAGATCGGTTTTGTCGCAAATGTAACCACCGGTGTCGCCCCACTTGCCGTCCAGTTCAACGATACCTCGACGTTCCAGAATATTTCTGCCTGGGACTGGAACATCACAGGAAGTGCGGTTATGGAAAATTTCAACCAGAATCCCGTGTTCGTTTTCCCCAATATCGGGAATTACACGGTGAACCTGACCGTGACCACCCTGGACGGATCGGTGTACAACCTCAGCCAGCCGGATTACATCCAGGCAACCGTACTCCCGGCATCGATGGGGAGCGGGTGGGTCTCTTCAGACCAGTATACTCCTCCCTCCGATGAATCTCCCGATCCGGGCCAGCAGCAGGATCCGGTTGCACCGGCCGGGACCACGAACCCTTCCTCACAAGGTAAAGGCGGGTATTCCCCCCTCGGGACAAAGGTTGCCGGGATCCTCATGGACTGCATCGTTGTTGTCGGTGTGATCGGCGCCGGGGTGATCGTATGGAAGAAGATGTGACCGGGATCCCGGGGATCCGGGGATGCATGTCTCTGCCCCCAAACTGGGGACACCCCTGATCAACCAGAGAGCGCCATGGAACCTTTTGCACTCACTACGATAACCGTCCTCCCCGGGAAGGCGAGGAACGGAAATACTGAATCGTTTAAGGACATCACGATCCGCGCCGGGGACATGATCTCAATCGTCGGCCCGACCGGTTCCGGGAAGACCGCGTTTATCAACGATATCGAGGTCTTTGCCCGAAACGACACGGTGACCGGCCGGACGATCCTTGTCAACGGCGAAGTGCCTCCCGACGATATGGTGCGGGACCCGGCAAAAAAACCGATCGCCCTCATTACCCAGAATACCAAGTGCTTAGCTGACCTGAAGGTCGGCGAGTTTCTGGAGATGCACGTGAAGGCCCGCAGGATCCCGGATGCGTCCCGTACCGAGAGCACAATCCGGCTCGCAAACGAGTTTACCGGGGAGAAGATCGACGGGGGGATGCGCATGACGGCACTCTCCGGCGGGCAAACCCGTTCGCTTTTGATCGCCGATGCCATTGCGGTAAGCAGCGCCCCGATCATCCTTCTTGACGAGGTGGAGAGCGGGGGGATATTCAAGGAGAACGTGATTGCGTCCCTCAAGAACCATAACAAGGCGGTACTGTTTGTGACGCACGACCCGCTTCTCGCCCTCCTGTCGGACCGGCGCATTGTTATGCGGAACGGCGCGGTGGAATCGATCCTCGAACCGGGAGGGCGCGAGAAGAACGTACTCTCCCGGATCTCCGATCTCGACGGTTTCCTCTCCCGGATGCGGGAGAAGATCCGGGCCGGGGAGATCCTCGGCGACGAGGTGCTTGCCCCATGAAACTGCTCATCTTTGCGGGTCCCCCGAGCGCCGGGAAGACGGCGGTGATCCGCCAGATTATCCGGCAGCTGAACAAGACATATGCCATCGCGTTTCTCAAGATCGATGTCGTGCGGGCGTTCGAGGACGAGGAACTGGCGGCGGAGTTTAAGATCCCGACGCGCAAGGTCTATTCCGGCGATGTCTGCCCGGACCATACCGGTATTTTAGTTCTCCGCGACGCGATTGCGTGGGCAGACGACCTCGGTGCCGGTATCCTGATTGTCGAGAGCGCCGGCCTCTGTCTCCGGTGCACGCCGTATACCACGCAGTCCCTAGGCATTGTCGTCCTCTCTGCGGTCGGCGGCACGAACAGCCCTCTCAAGATGGCGCCGATGATTGCCCTTGCCGACATCGCGGTGGTCACCAAGGTCGACCTGATCTCACAGGCGGAAAAAGAAGTATTCCGGGAACGGGTGCGGGAAGTAGCGCCGGCGGTGGATATCATCGAGACCAACGCGGTGCAGGGAACCGGGCTCCGGTTCCTCATGAAAGCCATCGAAGATGTTCCCGGTATTATTGACCCGGATGCGATTGTCCTCCGGGGCATGCCGCCGCTTGCAGTCTGCACGATCTGCGCCGGGAAAAAGGAGATCGGGTGGCAGCACCATTTCGGGATCTTAAAGACCCTGGACAGCGCCGACGACCTCTACCGGGGAGAGTGACAGGCCATGGTATGGGAACCGCCCGGCCGGAACTGCGGGTCCTGCGGGATGAAGACCTGCAGCGAGTTTATCATCGCGGCCCGGTCCGGGAAAAAGGATCTCCGCGATTGCCCGTATTACCCGCGCCGGCCGGCACCGGTCCAGTCGCTTTCCTCACCAGAGTATTCCGGCCGGGATATCCTGGGTATGGATTACGATTTTGTGATCAAACCGTTCCCCGGAGAACCCTCTGCCCGGCGGTACATCCAGCCGTTCCGGCCCGATCTTGCCGAGCGCTGGTATCTCCGGCCCGGGGATATCCTCCGGGGGCGCCCCGTCGAACCCAGCTGCCCGATCCAGCACGTGCTCCGGGTTATCTCGGCAGATCCGGTAACGGGGATCCTTCTCTGCCATACGGTGGGCCCGGCGGTTGCCCGCAAGAGCGGGAAGGTGTACGATATCCGGGCCTACCACGAGGTCGGGTTTGAGGGGATCGCGGAGGTTGTCCGGCACGAGCCGGTGGTCGGGTTCCGGATGCGGTTTCTCCCGGCAAACTGCATGCGCCAGATGGTCCATTCGGGCGTTGTGCAGATGGTACTTAACAAATCGGCCGGGATCCACGTGCTGGTCGAGGACCTCCAGATGCACGGGAAGCGGGAGAAACTCAAGGATATCACGATCCGGCCCGGCGATTCCGTTTCCATCAAGGATGCGTCGGGGGAGAAAAAAACGGTGCTTATCGATGGCATCGAGGTGCATAGTTCCGATGGCACGGTTCTGGAACGGGACCGGGAGCACGGCAACATGGACCACCCGGGATGCGGGTCAGGACAGGGTCGGCGCCACCGGCACGGGCCCGGAGGCGGCCGGCACGATGATGACGACTGACGATTTTTTGGCCGGCTGTTTCTTGTTAAATCAAAGGTGTTTCCCGTAACGTCACCGGATGTGCGGGAGGATCCAGCCGGTACCGGATAGCCCGGGCCCGGGAAACGGTCATCCGAACAGAAGCCCGCCGGACGTTTCCAGAAACACTTCAATGTCCTGCTTTATGTACCGGCCATGAATACGATGCGGGAATTCGTTTCGGAGCTGGTTGATGAGATCTATCTGATCGAACGATATTTGTGTGCCTGTCTTTTGGGTCTCTTCAATGATCAGGGGGACCGAATCGAAGAGATCGGATCCTTTCTTTATGACGCAGAGCAGGCGGGCGTCCAGCGTATTGACAAACGTCAGGGTCTCTTTTGCCCGCTGAATATTCTCGCGAGCCGATCGTTCTATCGTGCAGACGTTTGCTTTTGACGTATGGATCAGATCTGCTACATGCTGCTGCGTCATCCCACTCTTCCGGTATCGCAGTACCTCCTTTTGCCGTTTCGTGAAAAGGCCATTCGCCATGTTAACTTTCACCCCAATATAAATTTGTTATATTAACATTACATTAAATATATGGTTTCCCGGTTTTCGGCACTGCGACCGGCATCGTGGGGAAAACAGTACAGAATAAAACAAATTAGTTTAACTTTTTTTCAATGTAAAATGAAAAATATTAAAATGATGAATGGCCAACATGGATAGTGTCCCGTTGGAAGACACGCGCCAGCCGGACCATTGCACGAACACACACACAAACACCAGGGAGAAATCCTTTAGCATCCCCATCTCAGCCAGGCAGGCATAAAAAACTCCATACCGGCGAACAACATGTACGATCCATCCATCGATTCCGATGCCTCGTTCTTCTTCATCCGGTGGCCGGAGTCCTGCCAATGGGGAAGTTTTTTTTTTCTAAAGATTGTTTTAGGGCGAGCCCGATGTTCCGTCATTCCCGGTTATTTTACGCATTCATGCATGCCCCATTTATGCATGCCCCATTTCCCGGTGGAAAGCCCGGTAGGGGAAGTGATTGGCCGATCCCCGGTTTTTTTATCCCTTCGTGTATCCCATCCTCGCAGATTTCCCGTCGAGACGACAATCTCCCCCTCAGGGAAAGGACATCTGTACCAAAAAGGTGATGATTTCCATGTACGCCAGCCCAGAGGAGTCTCTCAAAATTGAAAACATTGTTGCCTCAGCCAAAGTGGCCGACACTATCGATCTTTCCGCATTTTCCACGAAGTATAAGGATGCGGATTACGACCGGAAGCGGTTCCCCGGCGTTGTGATGCGGATGCAGAAGCCCAGGATCGCTGCACTCGTTTTTGGTTCGGGGAAAGTCGTCCTGACCGGTGCAAAAAGCGCTGAAAATCTCTCAAAAGGGCTTGCAATTCTCGGGAACAAGCTCCGCCGCCTCGATACCGCTATTCCCACAAAACTCACCTATACGATCCAGAACATCGTCACATCTGCCGACCTCGGAACCCCGATCAACCTCAACAAGATCGCGATCGGTTTCAATTTCGATCATATCGAGTACGAGCCCGAGCAGTTCCCGGGGCTGGTGTACCGTCTTGAGGCCCCAAAAGTGGTTGTTCTTATCTTTGGCTCGGGGAAGATGATCATCACCGGTGGCAGGGTGCCGGAGGATGCAAAACAAGCGCTCGGGAAGATCATCGCCGATCTTCATGATATAGGTGTGGTGTGAGGGGAGGGTGCCGACTTCTGGATGACAGGGATAGTTCCCGATCGAGGCCGCTTCTTTCCCGGGCGTTTTAATAATCTCTCTTTTGGTCGGGATGTCTTCTTTCCGCCACCCACTGGAGATATACGCAGGGGGGACACAGGGGCATATTCCGTGCATTTTCCCTGAGGCGGTCTATAAGTACTGCCAGCTCCTGCTCCACTCGGGTGTTCGGGAGTCCGTTTCACCCATGCGGGCAATAGCTGCGGACAAATGCAAGATTCACCAGCTGTCGGGTTTTGCGGTTAAACGGAAATTCTGTCATCATCAGCCCGCAACCTGAACATTTTTTGAAATTACCAACCGGCGGGAAGTCACCGGAAGTCTTTCGCCTTGGAATGCGAGGAACACCGGACTGGCCGGCCCCGGCCTTCCAGGGGTACTCCTGCTCACATGCCGGGCACGAACCCGCACCGATCGCAGGAGTACGCACCCGGGGACTCCGGTAGCCTGGTTTTTATGACCGCGCAGGAGCCGGACGAAATCCGCAGCGGATTCTCCCGGACCCTTCTGGTATCCACCCGGGAAAACCGGTTGGAATCTGCGGGATTTACTACCCTGACCTACGGTACCCGACCGGTCGCGTTATGCGGCCCCTCCGGTTTGACAAACCGGAAGTGGAGATTTCCCGTATTTTTAAAACACGGACTATTTTCGCATTTTTTTCAGACCAAAACTATATCATGTCATGAATTAAGTCTGAGTCGTTGACATTTGTGCAAAGTCAATATCAAATGTTCAACACGCACGAGGCGGTGCCCTGTGCAGAAACGATGAAACGAGGTATCAGTATGACAGAAAACGTGAAAAGAAACAGACTATGGACGATGGCTGTAGTAGCTGTTGTCCTCTTCGTCGTGCTGGCGGTAATGCCGGTGGCGGCGGACAACCCATGGCCGACATTCCATGCGACATACCTGCCGGTCCAGGATATCCGCAGTGACATCAACCTCTCTGGAAATAACACGTATTATTTCACCATGCCGAATGGCACGGGCGGGATGAATGCGCTCCATATATCGGGCGATACGAGTAATTTCTTTGGGGGCGTCTATACCTCCGAACCCACGACTGGTACATTATACGCCTCGGATACCGGAGGCCGGGGCGGCCAGGACGATGTCATTCTCCTTATTGGGATCAACAGTACGAATGCCACGGATCTCCGTAACTTTGCAATTCAGCTGAATACTCTTGGATACCAGTGGGGACAACCCTTGACCGGATATCCACCAGCGTTTACGAGCGAACCCGCTTACGACACTGCGTATTATAATTATTCGGGCATTAGTCAAACCTTCACTGCCGCGAATTACTTACAAAATGCAAGCAGTGATGTATTCCAAAGCTGGAAATTTGCACCGTTAACAAATTTCCCGATGTACTATGGGCAGAATATGAGCACCCCACAGGATTTCAAGTTTATACTGGTTGACACCAACCTGGGTACTATTGGTTCTAATTTCGCACAGCACAGCCAATTGCAGAATAATGGCATGGAAGAAATCGATTACGACATTACGAGCAATCCGTCGTCAAGCGCGGTCATTGCCATGAATGTGTATGATTATAGCAATGTCACCGGGGGCGGTGGGACAGCGGTCAACTGGCTGAATCCGACAACAAATGCTTCTGGGATCAATTCAGCTCCAAGCAGTTGGCTTATCCAACCCTAAATTGTTCATGGAAAAAGGAACACATGAAAAAGCCGGCACTCGCCCCGGCATCTCCCTTTTTTGCCCGAGAACATCCTGATGAATAAAGGTGATTCAGAATCTCTTGATTCCCTATATCCGGAATCAGCTCCCCCGTTTGGGCACTTGTCCCCATTAAACCTGATCTGGACGCTATCAACAGGTACCCGGCTGGATCAGAGGCCAATATGGACTTGCGATTGCGGCACTTTGTCTGAATTGACCGAAGTTCCGGAAAATGTATGAGCTCAATGGTGTTCCGGATCCGGATATCGGCGCTCCTATTCGTTGTTGTTCTTATTTCCCCACCGGCAATGGCAGTGATGGGCCTTACGAATTCCGTGTGACTAAAGTTCGGATATGGTCTCAACAATTCCGGATTGTCCCTCCTCCATTTCTCTCTCACGATGAGTCCGGCCTGACATTTCCCTTCCTTCCGGAAAAAGTGCGGATTGAATAAATTCACCATAGGATAATATTTTTTTAATATATTCAATTAACAACTCAATAAGATCAAATGAAATTATTTAATACATCTGCCTGCAAAAGATAGCCTGATGTACAAGTGCCCATCGTTGTCCGCCCGGGTTTTCGTCCTGCTCGCTTCGGGCCTCGCGATCATACTCGCGACATCAGGTGCAGCAGGAACCGCATGGCAACCGGAGAGAATACTCGTTGAATATAAGGCCCGTCCGTGCCCGGGTTTTGATCCGGCTCACACGAATATCTCCGGCAGGTCTGCCGCACAGCGCAGGTACATGGCATGACGTTCGTGAGATCCCCGGCACGGATGGGATGTGTGTTTTTCCTGCTCTGTGCTGTACTTATGGTCGTGCCGACAATGGCAGATGGCGGATTAGCGAATAGTCCGTGGCCAATCCAAGGTCAAAATGTTGAAAATACTGCTCAATCCGGATTTACCGCTTCACAGAGCGCCGCCATAAAATGGAACTACACTATGGGGGGCACACTCGCCAATAACAATCCGGTTATAGGGCCGGATGGCACTATCTATATTGGGAATAACGGGGACAGTAAAGTCTACGCGATAAATACGGATGGCACCCTCAAATGGACATATCTCACCGGTGGGGCGCTTAACTTCGATTCGCCTGCGATCGGGTCGGACGGCACTATTTATATTGGGGATTATACCGACAAGAAACTCTACGCGATAAATCCGAATGGCACCCTCAAATGGACGTCAGCAGCATGTAGCGGGTATATAGTGGATTCACCTACAATTGGATCAAATGGTCTCATTTATGTTGCTGGAGGTAACGGGAAGAATCTTTATGCGTTTAACCCGACGAATGTTGGTTCCAGTAATATTGCAGCTGCGTATACAGTAGCCACTACTGTATCTGAATGGGGCACTCCGGTAATTGACTCAAATGGAAATATTTATATACCGCCATATGGAAGTGCATATTACATTAGAGAATATTCTCCGACTCTTACCTATTTACAGCAAACTAACACTAAATTACCTTCATTTGGAATAGCCATTGGATCCGCTGGTAACATTTATGAAACAACCACCAGTAAGTATGTCTACAATTTTTCCTCAAGTCCGAGTCTCACTTCCAACTGGGATATTACGACCGGGGGAGCTTTAGATTCGTCACCTGCAATAGCAGCGGATGGCACGATCTATATTGCCACTGGTGCTACTGTTGCAAACGTCTACGCGCTGAATCCAGTGAATGGAGCCGCAAAATGGACATTCACCGATCCTAATGGGGGGAACTTTGGTTATAATAACCCCGCCATTGGCGAGGATGGCACGATCTATATCGCCAATGCTGTAGATGATTACGTCTTCGCGTTGAATCCAGCGGATGGTTCCGTGAAATGGTCGTATAAGTTGGAAGCGGCCCCGTATTCCCCCGCAATCGGGTCGGACGGGACGGTATATATTTCAACAGCGGATGGTCAACTTCACGCTTTCGCGGGTGTGGCGGATTTCACTGCAAACCAGACCACCGGCACAGGTCCGCTCCCCATCCAGTTCACCGCCACATCGGAGCTGACACCAACCTCATGGTATTGGGATTTCGGCGACGGTACTAACTCGACCCTGCAAAATCCACCTGTCCATACTTATCCATCTGTGGGTTTTTATACGGTCAACCTGACCATCATATCCAGCAACGGGACAAATTATATCACTAAATCTGGGTACATCAAAGTCTATAGTCCCCCGGTGGCCAATTTTACCGCAAATATCACCGCAGGTTTCTCCCCCCTTGTAGTCAATTTCACGGACCAGTCGACAAATACCCCAACGGCCTGGAACTGGAGCTTTGGAGATGGTAGTCTCTCGACGGTGCAGAACCCGGTCCATTCCTACTCATCTGCCGGAACCTTCACGGTTAATCTTACGGTAACCAATCCGGCAGGTACGAGCATATCCCTGACGAATATCACGGTCTCTACCCCATCTTTTCCTGTGGCATCCTTCACCGCAAATGTGACCACAGGTGCCAATCCCCTGGCCGTCCAGTTCAGCGATATATCCTCGAATTACCCGACCTCGTGGAACTGGTCGTTTGGGGACGGTAATTATTCCACCGTGCAAAACCCCTCCCATACCTACGCATACGCCGGGACGTTCACCGTTTCTTTGAACGCGACTAACAAATATGGTTCAAATACCGCCACGGAAACCGGATATATTTCGGTAGCGGTTCCGGCTGCGCCCACGGCAGCATTTAACATATCCCATAGAGTCGGGGTCGCACCCCTGTCGGTACAGTTCACCGACACATCCGCAAATTACCCGACCTCGTGGTCCTGGAACTTCGGGGATGGCACCCTCGGCTCAAACCTCCAGGACCCGGTCCATTCCTACACTGTACCCGGGAATTACCTGGTCTCCTTTACCGCAACAAATGCACTTGGATCAAGTACCTTCACGGATACCAGGAATATCACGATCCTGGCGAGCCAGCAGCCGATCTCCGCATATGATAACGTCGATGTCTATGTCGCTAACCCCGAGGGTGTGAAATACGATGTTCCCAATGGTGTCTGGAATTTAGGTACGTATCCCTACCAGCCGAATACGTACTTCCTGAATCTCCAGGGCGGACTCAACCCGTTCCACATGTCGTCGCTCTCCAATGCAATGTCCGCGGCAGACACCAGCATCACCACGAGCCAGTTGGGCTCGTTCTGGATAACGTTCAACGGCGGCCAGACCACAATGCCCGACGCCATCCTGATGCTGGCGGTCAATGGCACGATCCCGAACGATTTCGCAGTCAACATCAATGCAAGCGGTCAGACCTTTGATGTGGGAACCCCGTCAACCACGAACCAGTACCAGACTGGACCACCGGCAGTTTCAACGTACGTACCCGTGGGTATCAACGAGACATTCACCAAAGCTGACTTCATCTACGGCACCCAGAACTGGAAACCCTGCAGCAGTAACGGCTACCCGCTCTTTGCCAACGAGAACCAGAGCGATCCGCTCAACCAGTTCCAGATCATGTTTATCGATCTCCGGGTAGGGGCCATCCAGAACGCATCCCTACCGGACGATGGCATGATCAACGTTCAGTACAGCTTCACGAACCTGACGAGCATGGCCGTGTTCAATGGTTATGGCTGGTACATGCAGTGCAACCACGGCACCGGTGCGCCGATGACGAACGCGATTCCGGGCGGTGGCGGCGTGATCGTTCTCGGGGTTCCCGGCGTCCCTGTTGCGAATTTCGCGGCGAGCACAACGAACGGGTACGAGCTCGCGTCCATCCAGTTCACCGACACCTCGACAAACAACCCGAGTTCATGGTCATGGAACTTCGGTGACGGCACCACCTCGACGTTGCAGAACCCGTCGCATACGTACAGCAGTGCCGGGATCTACACGGTGACACTCACGGTGACCAATTCAAAGGGCACCAATACCGTCACGAAATCCGGTTATATCCTGGTGACTATGCCGCCGCTTCCGGTAGCGCAGTTTTCCGGGAGCACTACCACCGGCCCCGCGCCCCTGACCGTCCAGTTTACTGACACCTCGGAATTTGGCCCGTACGTCTGGCTCTGGAACTTCGGTGACGGTAACACCTCGACGTTGCAGAACCCGTCGCACACGTACGACACCAGCGGGACCTACACGGTAAACCTGACCGTGACTAATGCCAAAGGAAGCGCCAGTACCCTAGCCGCAGGATACATCACGGTGTATCCGGCAGGAGCACCTGTTGCGGGCTTCACGGCAACACCGGTGAACGGTGTCGCACCCCTGGCGGTCCAGTTCACCGATACCTCGACCAGTGGCCCGACTTCGTGGTCGTGGAACTTCGGTGACGGTAGCACATCAACGGTGCAGAATCCATCACATACGTATACCACAGCAGGCACCTACAATGTCACACTGACTTCAGCCAACACCTTAGGTAGTACCAGTCTCACCCAGTCCGGCCTCGTCTACGTAACGAACACCACCGGTGCTCTTCCCAGTTATAGCAACATCTACGTGCGGGCATCCAACCACGAGGGCGTCCTGTATAACGCCAACAGCAACGGCACATATTATGTCGAGACCGGCGGTTCGGGCGGCGGCCTGAACATCCTCCACATCACGACCCATCCCACGATCCCCGACGGCCAGGTCACAGTCTCCCGGAACCAGTCCGGGACCATCTATGCCACGAGCACGGGGACGTATGCTGATGACACGATCCTGATGCTTGCCGTTAATGGGACGATCCCGAACGACTTCGCTATCAAGGTCACCAGCAGCGGGTATACGTGGACTCCGACGGGTTCGACACCTGCATTGGGAAGCATCACGTACCAGTCGCCGGCGCTGAGCGAGACGTTCACGAAGAACGATCTCTTCTACGGGCCCCAGAACTGGAAGCCCACCCAGGGGAACGCGAACTACCCGCTCTTCTACGGAGAGGGCATGAATCTCTCGGCAAACCAGAACCAGCTCATGTTCATCGACCTCCGGGCCGGTATCCCGGGAACCAGTTACTCCGGGTACAGCAGCCTCACGAATCAGGGCGCGGTTATGATTAACTACAGTTTCAATGACCTGCCCGACTATGCAACATTCAACGTCTACGGATGGAAGAGTGGTACGGGCATGGGCTGGACCAACGATGTCACCGCCGGTGGGACCAGCAGCAGCGGCTATTCCGTGATCTCCTCCTCTATCCCGATCCCCCCGGTCGCCGGGTTCACCGCGAGCCAGACCGCCGGTCGTGAGCCGGTCAAAGTTCAGTTTACCGATACCTCCACGAACACCCCGACGAGCTGGTTGTGGAACTTCGGGGATGGCAACACATCAACGGCGCAAAACCCCACGTATACCTACACCACCCCAGGGGTCTATACGGTCTCGTTAATTGTATCGAACGGCGGTGGCAGCAACACAACAACGCAGGCCGGTTATATCACGGTCAACCAGCCGGTCATAACCACCAACTTGTTTGCGATCACTGGGGTCCAGGCAACCACCACCGGCAGCGCCCAGACCGTCACTATCGATAAAACCACGACAAACACCACCGTTGCCGGGAACTTTGTCAACCTTACCAATGTCAGCAGTACCTGGAGCAGCCGCTCGATCAAGCTCGCGGGCGCGCCGGTCACCAGCGGGACAACCGTGACCGGTACCGTCAGCAGCGTCCAGGCAGTTACGCAACCGGTGGTGGCCCAGATCTCGCCGGTGCTCACTGCGAACGTATCCGTTGCCCTGAACCTCACCCGGGTCCCCGCCTCGACTGCGTCCATTACCAGTACCATTTCGTCCGATCCCAACACAACCGCCCAGAGTTCGTTTACTGCGGCCGCAACGTCCGCCGGAGACCAGATCGTTGCCAACGCATATACGGTCACGTTCACCAAGAACAGTATCGCAAACGTGGCAGACGGCGGGATCATCTCAAGCGCCACGATCATCATGGCAGTCAGCCCGTCCTGGGTAGCCGCACATGGCGGGACCTCGGATATTGTGATCATGCACCAGACCGATTCCGGCACCACGACCATCCTCAAGACTACCTTTGCCGGCACTGATGCCAGTGGCAACGACCTCTTCACCGCAGTCTCACCGACCGGTCTCTCGATCTTTACCCTGACCGCAATCTCGCCGCTCTCATCGGGCAGCAGCGGGTTTACCAGTTCGTACGGTGGTTCCAGTTCCGATTCGGGAGGATCCTTCAGCTCGACCTCGTTTGCCCTGACCGCCTCCGCAGTCGGGCCCGGCCAGGCCATGAATTTTGCCGTCAACGAAGGGCTCAACGGCAACCTGAACTACGGTATTTCCACGGTCTCGATCGTTCCCTCGCAAGCCCTTGGCTCGACACAACTGACCGTGGGTGATGCCGGGGCGTCCATGTCATCCACCATCACCGGTCGGCAGGTCGCAGGCGTAGTCCAGATCGAACCAGTCGGGGTCAACCCCTCATCGATCAGCCAGGGCACCATCACGTTCCAGCTGAGCGGTGCATGGATGACGGCACACTCGCTGACACCGGCCGATATCGTGCTGCTCCGTGACGTCAACGGCCAGTGGACTGAACTCCCGACCACGTTCTCGACCCAGAGCGGCAGCACCTACACATTCACCGCGACAACACCGGGCTTCTCGTACTTCGCAATTGCCGGCCGGCTCTCTACCGGGACAGCTGCCGCAGTGACAACGACATCCGCACTCCAGTCCTCGGTAACAGGAGCCGCCACACCGGCAGTGCCTACGACGCCTTACCTCTACCCGGCAACCCCGCGGCAGACCACCGCAGTGCCGGCTGCCATGCAGCCGTTTACCGCCCCGGCATCGGCAGCGACCCCGGCATCCGGCAAGGGCCCCTCGCTTGTCCTGATCGCGGCGGGAATCGTCGGGATTGTCCTGATCGCGGCGGGCGGGTTCCTGGTCCGGCGCTGGTGGATTCGCAGGCAGAACCCGGCACTGTTCCGGAAATACGATTAATCTTTTTTTTCGGTTTGTCACCCGGCTGCAATTTGGGAGCCGGATCATGGTGAATTGCGAGAATTTTCGAAAAAATAACGGGACGCGGTCTGGCAAACAAAAACCATATACCTCCCGGGATCCCATCACTCTTCAACTCAAAAATAGCAGGATATCCGGATGAAACGATCGGAACTGGTGCAGCAAAAACGGGGGGAGATCGCGGAGATCGCACGCCGCCATGGGGTGACCAGTATCCGCCTTTTCGGCTCCGCTGCACGGGGAGATGACAGGCCGGACAGCGATATCGATTTTCTCATTGAAGCCGGGCCCGTTCATTCTCCCTGGTTCCCGGGGGGTCTTGTTTCCGATCTGGAGGAACTCCTGGGTTGCCGGGTGGATGTTGTGGAGACCGCAAGTATTTCCGGGAACCTTCGCCAGCGGATCCTCCAGGAGTCAATTCCGTTATGAAGGACGACCGGGTCTACCTAGAGTTTATCCTGGAATCACTTGGCGAGATCCATGAATATACCCAGCAGGGTTCCGCTGCATTTTTCGACGACCGAAGAACACAGCTTGCCGTTCTCCGATTGCTTCAGGTCATGGCAGAATCAACCCAGCGCCTCTCCCCGGAAATCCGCGAATCCTGCCCGGAAATCCCGTGGAAAAATATTGCCGGCCTCCGGAATGTTCTTGTCCATGCGTACATGAATATCGATCCGCACCGTATCTGGGAGACCGTTGAACAGGATCTCCCTCCCTTTGAAGAACATATCCGGCTACTGGCCGCCCGGAAAAAGAAAGAGTAGTGAAAAACCTGTTTTGCCGGGAGAGGAAATCCGGGTTCAATCATGGCCCCGGATCGGCCCGGGTGAGGTATGGTTCAACGAGACTGTGCATTCTCACGGTGGTAATACTCCCATCCTTCTGGAGTAACCAGAAAACTGTTGTTAATCCCTTCGGGAGCCGGTTTTGCATTTTTAATAAGATCGTAATGGATCAGCATTTTCAGGTAACCGACAAGATCGCGGACATCCATATCGGAAAATGTCCCGTGGATTGCGCCGATGGCCACAGGAACGGTACGGTTCCCTGCGCTTAATGCAACGATGGCTGCAAAAACCTTTTCCTGGTCCGCGGTCAGTTTCATAAAATTCACTAAATCGCCGGAGTATATGTACGTTGATATCCGGATTTTTCCCCGGTTCCTCGGATCATTTTTGTTTCAATACTATTAACTTTAAAGGAAATCAAATGAAAATATTTTATTGATCGGCGAAACAACGATATGTTAATGTACACGTGGCCATCGTTCTCCGCCCGGCGCCTCGCCCTGCTCGTTTTTATCGCGTTGCTGTTCGTGGCAGTTGTTTATGCGGACAATGCACCTGATAATCTCCAGAGCATGACTCCCCCGGCCGTATCTTCTCCCCCTGCACCGGTCCAGGGCCACCAGATCTGGAACTATACGACCGGAAACTGGATCGCATCCTCTCCGACGGTCGAAAATGGTATGGTCTATATCGGCAGCGAAGATGGGCATGTCTACGCGATCACCGCGAATACGGGAACCGTGGCCTGGAACGACCAGATCGGAAATTATGTATCGTCGTCTCCCGGAATCTCGGGGAGTATCGTCTATATCGGGAGTGGTGACGGCAATATCTATGCCCTTGACGCCGGCACCGGGGCACAGGTATGGAAATACCAGACCGGGGCCAGTATTTCCTCGTCTCCCGCTATCAACAACGGAATGATCTTTGCCGGAAGCGAAGACGGGACGCTCTATGCACTTGATGCAGCATCCGGGAGCCAGCGCTGGCATTACACGACCGGCAGTTACCTCCACTCCTCTCCTGCGGTTGCCGGGGGAATGGTGTATTTCGGCAGCTACGACCACAACGTGTATGCCCTTAATGCAACTACAGGAAGCCTTGTCTGGAATTATACCACGGGCGACACGGTCCTGTCTTCACCCGCCGTGGCAAACGGTATTGTTTATATTGGCAGCTACGACCACAACGTGTATGCACTCGACGCAGATTCCGGGGCCGTTGTATGGAAATATACAACCGGGGGCACTATCCGCTCGTCACCGGTCGTTTCCGGAGGAGTGGTCTACATCGGCAGCGGCGACGGGAATATCTATGCCCTTGACGCAAACTCCGGGGCCGCACTCTGGGCCTGTAAGACCGGCGGCGAAGTGGACTCGACCCCCCATGTCGACAACGGGACGGTCTATGCCGGTAGTGTTGACGGGAACCTCTATGCCCTCAATGCCGCCAACGGGCAATCCCTGTGGTATTACCCCACAGGAAACACCGGGGATTCCTCACCGGCCATTGCCGGCAGGATCGTTTATATTGGCAGTTACAACCACAACCTCTACGCGCTCTCCAACCAGCCGCCGTTCGCGGGTTTCAATGCGGATGTGACCCGTGGGGATACACCGGTCATCGTTCATTTTACGGATACTTCGACCGGCTCGCCCACCTCGTGGCTCTGGGATTTTGGCGACGGTGAAACTTCCACCCAGGAAAACCCGTCCCACACGTACGAGGCTGCGGGCAATTTCACCGTCAACCTCACCGCTGAAAATGGAGGGGGATCGGACAGCATGGTCCGGCAGGATTACATCACGACGGTAACCATCCTGCCCCCGCCGCCGGTTGCAAACTTTACCATCGAGGTAACCGGGGCGCTCACCCCGGTTACCGTGCATTTTGTGGACACCTCGACCGGTGATCCAACAAGTTGGCTGTGGGATTTCGGCGATGGCAACACCTCGATTGCGGAAAACCCGACCTACACGTACTCCCGGGCGGGGCAGTTTGTGGTCACCCTGACTGCGAAAAACCGCGGAGGCAGTTCCACCATGTCGCTGCCCACCCCGATCACGGTCCAGCCCCGGGTGATCGAGCCTGGCCCGGCATTCACCGCCGATGTAACTTCCGGGACGCCCCCGCTTGCAGTCCAGTTCACCGATGCCTCGACCGGGCCCGGGATAACGGCATGGGCGTGGGACTTTGTGGGTAATGGGACGATCGACAGTACGGCCCAGAACCCGGTCTGTGTCTATAACCTACCGGGAAACTACACGGTCAACCTCACCGTTACGAATGCCTTTGGGACACGGTCCGTGGTCAAGACGGATTTCATCACGGTCGCAAGACTTGCACCGGCGGTCTCATTTGCCGCGAACACCACTGCGGGAGCCGCGCCCCTTGCAGTCCAGTTCAACGATACCTCGGTTGGCCAAAACATCACCGGGTGGGCCTGGGACTTTACGGGTGACGGGACGATCGACAGTACGGCACAGGACCCGGTCTGTGTCTATAAGCTGCCGGGCAACTACACGGTCAACCTCACCGTTACGAATGCCTACGGCTCAACAACGCTCTCCCGGACGGACTTTATTGCCGTGGGTAACCCGGCGCCGGTCGCCTCATTTACCGCAACCCCGGTTGCCGGGACGGCTCCCCTCAGCGTGCAGTTCACGGATACATCCGTGGGCCGAAACATCACCGGGTGGGCGTGGGATTTCAACGATGATGGGACCCTTGACAGCACATCGGAGAACCCGGTCTGTGTGTACAACCAGCCGGGCAACTACACGGTTGACCTCACTGTCACGGACGCCGACGGGACGAACACGACCACAAAGGCCGGGTATATCCTCGTGACAAACGGAGCGGTACCGAATTTCACCGCAGACACGACCACCGGCCTCGCCCCTCTCACGGTTCATTTCCATGACACCTCGGTCGGCCAGGTCATCACCGGGTGGGCGTGGGATTTCACGGGAAACGGGACGATCGACAGCACCGACCAGAATCCCACGATTGTGTACACCCAGCCGGGCACATATTCCGTCAACCTGACGGTCACAAACGCCCTTGGGACGAACTCGATCATAAAAAAAGGATTCATTACGGTCTCGTCCCTGACCCCTGTAGCCAGTTTTACTGCAAACACGACCTACGGGGTCGCACCGGTTGCCGTCCGGTTCACCGATACCTCTCTCGGTCAGGATATCACCGGGTGGGCGTGGGACTTCAATGGCGATGGAATTATTGACAGTACCATTCAGAACCCCACCATGGTCTATACCAAACCGGGCAACTACACGGTCAACCTGACCGTCACGAACTCTTACGGGACGAACACCACTTCGGAGCAGGGATACGTCCTTGTTTCCAATGGTGTCCCGGTTGCACGGTTTGCCGTGAACAAGACATCCGGGCCGGCACCGCTTGTCGTCCAGTTCCGGGACATCTCCCGCGGTCCGACCATTACCAACTGGTCGTGGGACTTCAACGATGACGGGATCATCGACAGCACGGACCAGAACCCGGTCATGGTCTACAACCTGCCGGGCAATTATACGATCAATTACACGGTCTCGAATGCTTACGGGACGAGTACGATACTGAGGAAATCTTTCATCACGGTGACTAACTGAAGGCAGGCTCATCGAAACTTTTTTTTTAGTGTACCTGCATCGGGTCTGATGAAACGATCCCGCAGAGATCATCGATGCAGGGGTGCTGATAACTTCTCGGGACTTATGATAATTTCTCCGATTCATTACGTCGTAAAAATCCATATTTTATTGGATTTTCTTCATGAAGTCCCGTTAACCGATCAGAACCGAGAAATTCCCTCGTCAGGAAAAAATTGGTAGCCCCGCCATCCGGATTTCACCGGACCGCAGGTGACCACGTGCAAAAAAAATATGGATGAAGTTATGCGTTCTTCATCTTGGCTTTTGCTACAAAGCCGTCTTTGCCAATGTAGTATATGTGGCCTTTCTCTTTTACGATCTTTTCAGTGCCGACTTTCTTCTTCTTGCCGGTCTTGTTGTGCTTCATCGGAGCTGCCCAGACGTATCCGTCCTTGCCGATGAAATACAGGAAGCCCTTCTCTCGGACGATTTTTTCCTTTCCCACTTTAATTCCCATTTAAACACCTCAAAACCACAATTAGGTTTTGATAATGAAAGGTGTCGTCGGATAATATAAAAGGTTTCCGTCGGAGTCCGTCGAAGTCTGGATTTTTGCCATATATTTGCGCGTATTTTTGACTTTGGGGCACATTGTTCACTCCGTTTAATGACACCTTAAAACGGGTCGTGCCGGCCAATTCGTGGCAATATCGGGCAGATTATGGGACTTCGGGATAACGAATGTCGGAAGCCAAAGCGCAGCCTAATAGAAATGCCAATGTCGGATTCTGCTGGTGGGATGCGGAGTGTTGGGGACGGTAACGTAATGATGGGTATCTTCATGCGGTGTCTCGGATTGATACCCGTCTTTATCCTACAGTTACCGTCATGAGAGCGTCACCATGGCTCCCGGTCGGCAAATATAAGGGCTGATCCTGGATTTGTATGTCCGGACCAAAAAGAACCCTAGTTTTCACTCTCACTTCCGGTCCGGACCTGTATGGTAAGAAGCGATGGCGGGTATATCGGATATTTGTCGAGAACGGACATTCTATCTCGTGCAGGATCCTAGCTCCATGGTATCTCCCTAGTACAGCTACCTGAAGACACCAGCAGTAACCTGGGGAAGCCTGAGGGAGCCTAGGGAAGTTTGCGGGTACTAGAGAGTGCGTGCGATTGCCCGCCGTTTGTTCTCGACTAGCCAGTCGGATCGATCCGGTTTCCCGGTTTCGTTTCCGTCAAATTTTGAACCCCGGCATATTTCAGGTTTTTTCTGTTTTCCCGTCCATTTCGTTTTATACGAGTAAAAGGAAAGACAAATTATAACCTTTTCTAGAACGAATATTCCGGAAAATCCGGACCGGATCCCGGAACCGGATCCCGGAACCGGATCCCGGAACCGGATCTATGAATGATCGAAGAAAAGAAAATTGGCGCGCGGACAGGCAATTCCCAAATAATAATTTCAAGGATTCATAAATTTTAAAGAAGTGTGGATTCTTTACTACTTTTCGGAACGCCCCGGCCGGGACTCGAACCCGGGTCAAAAGATCCGCAATCTTCTAGGATGTCCACTACCCCACCGGGACTTGTGTTTTGTGATTACCTGCCTTACTTAAATCGTTTTCATCCCTTAAATATCTCACCTAAAAAATCGGTGGTTTGTTATTATGAAGCAGTTTGCAGAGAAAAAATTGATTCTATCAATAATTGGGTGTCTGCACATTAACCGGAGTCCAAGTGGGTGTTGCAGTTGTTGTCGGAGCCACCAGGTAATTCTGTGGATGCACGCCCCAGTATTTACACTCAGGGAATGACTGGTTCTGCGGATCATCAAAATTACCAACCGGTTTTACCCAGATACCGGTCGTTGCCGTGATATTATTACCAGTCATCTCGACCTGAAGATCATCGGAATTAAGGATAGGTCCCAAGGTTGCGGCGGTGTATATACTTAATCCCTGGGCTTTTCCAAACCCGTCCTGAAGGTAGACCTGACCGGAGGTTTTGTTTCTGACCGTGATCTCAAACCATGAATACGGAGCATAATCCGAGTACTGCAAAGTTACCCAATTATTGCCACCCTGAGCTGATTCAACGTACTTATTAACCGTGATATTGAAAGGAATGACCGTGTAGTTGATATACATTGGTGGATTTTTCAAATCAAATGAGACCGCAGTCGTATTGTAGGAATAAAACTGCGTATTGAGATAGATGAGACAGGACAGATCTGTGGGTAGTGGAGTGGGAGCTGTAGTGTAGATATTAGTTCCCTGAGTACTGGTCTGCTCAGCAGAACCGGGTGTAAGAAATGGAGTAACTGCAGTCACATATGAAGGAGGTGACGTTGTTCCCGGAGTGTTCGTTTCAGTTGCATAGTAACCGCTTGACGTAGAGGTAGTTGTGGTTGATGAGGGGGGAGTTACGCAACCGGCTATCAGGAGGAGAGCCGCAGTAAATACAAGAACTGTTAGATAAATATGCGTCTTCATTATTAATGTGTACAGTTTTTTCAGTTATTTATGTATATTGAAAACACCGGTAGGTATCACATATGCCCGATCAGGAAGTAAAACAGAAACTTGTATAAAACTGCCAGGTACACTCTACGGTTACTCCCTCCGTATAGCAATGATCTTCACGAAAAAGATTGTGATGTAAAAAATCGTCAAAACAGTATAATATACTTGTCCGGGCTTTGGTTACCTATGATACATCAGAGTGCCGGACAAAATACATAACCAATCAACGTACAATAAAGAAACACATTTTTATAAGAAGCACAGGTGATCCCCGGATGAGATCGATACGACTCCCCATAATAATCCTGATAATCCTATCCACCCTTATCGTGGTGCCGGCGCTCGCCGGGACAAACTACCTGGACGGTACCCCGAACCTTACGGCGTATATCGCCG